>Ga0153915_10007737_pt1 | contig 10170 bp, 10 predicted proteins | sample Opewatmetagenome_2_FD_107003 | JGI IMG/M metagenome (GOLD analysis project Ga0153915, IMG submission 107003) | Freshwater wetland microbial communities from Ohio, USA - Open water 3 Core 3 Depth 3 metaG | ecosystem: Environmental > Aquatic > Freshwater > Wetlands | place: USA: Ohio, Lake Erie... | reverse complement strand
TTTAAAAAATTCCTTTGTCTGTTTTAGATCGGAAGAAGGAATTTCAACGTGTGCAATTAACTGTTCTGCCATATGCTCATTTCCTGGTTTATAATTTAATAATAACTAAAGTTAAAGTTTACCCGCAGAATTTTCAACTTAATTAGTTACATAGAATTAATTCTTCTCCAAAAAAAATTTGTACAGAGCTGAAAAATCCAGTTCGCCGTAACCATTTTGATTTGCCTCAAAAAACAATTTCTTTACAACTTCCGTTACAGGAATATTTATATTACAATGAACGGCAGCCTCCTGGATTAGTCTGAGATCTTTATACATCAACTTAAGAGGGAATTCAGTTTCATACTTATTCATTAAGAACTTTTCCTTTTTTGCTGTTAAATAGGGTGCCGTTACCGATGCTCCGATTAAAACACCTAAAATTGTTTCTCTGTCAAAACCCAGCGACTCACCTAAAATCATTGCTTCTGAGAAAGAAGCTATAGCTGCTCCCAGCAAGAGGTTAACCACCATCTTCATTGACGTTCCTTTGCCTGCTTCCCCAAGGTATAATATCTTCTTTCCCATTTTTTCAAGAATTGGTTTTACTTCTTCAAAATCATTTTTATTTCCCCCGGTGAAGAAAATAAGCTCTCCTTGTTCAGCCGGCTGCTTTGAGCCGGCTGCAGGGGCATCTATAAATCTTATTCCCGACTCATTCGCTTTGAGAGCCATCTCTTTGGAGAATTCCGGATTTACAGTACTGCAGTCTACCCATAGCGATCCCTTTTTCATTCCTGATAAAAAACCATTTTTACCAAAAGCGGTATCTTTAACTACCTGAGGTTCGCTGAGCATAGTAAATAATATATCGGCATTTAAAGCAGCTTCAAAAGGTGAAGCTGCCCATTTAGCACCATTCCTGATAAGTGTTTCAGCATTTTCTTTCGTACGGTTACACACAATCAGATCATAATTATTCTTTAAAAGGTTATGAGCCATCCGGCTTCCCATAATCCCTGTACCTATAAATGCAATTTTCATTTTACAACCTTAAGTGATAGATGTTTAATTAAAATAGAAAGTTTACAGGTAAGTAATTTTGATTGAAAGCAATAACCGGAATTTGACAGCTTCGTGAAAAATATTTATGTTTGAACGAACGTTCAATCATAAAATTGAATTTAGCATTATGTCGCCAAGGACAAAAGAACAATTTGAATTAATAAGACAGGGGAGTAAACAGAAGATACTGGATGCTGCACTGGAAATTTTTGCCAGGTACGGGTATCATTCTTCCTCAGTGAGCAGTATTGCACAGAAGGCAGGGATATCACAGGGATTAATGTATAATTACTTTAAAAGTAAAGATGAAGTTCTGTATGAATTAATGGTGGGCATGATCGTTCCCTTTGTTAAAGAACTTATGCCTGTAAAACCCGGTCAGGATATGAAGAAAAAGGATATGATAAACTTAATACATTCTTCGGTAGACTTCGCAATTAAGTATCCTGATTACTGGAAGTTATATATTAGTGTTTTTGTCCAACCGGATGTAATGCCGAAAATTCTTGATAAAGTATGGGAACTCTTTACGCCTTTTTTAAATGCGCTCACTGGTTATTTTAAGAATAAAGGTGAAAAAGATCCTGAGGCAATGACAAGGTATTTCCTGGCTGTTATGGATGGCGTACAGATGCATCTGATTTTTGATCCGGATACTTTCCCGGCAGAAAAGGTTAAAAAGTTATTAATTAAACAATTTGCATGAATATGAAAAGATTACATTATCTGATTCCTGTTTTTATCATATTGATTGGTCAATACGGTTATCCGCAGACCGCAAAAGAAGTAGTTGAGAAAGCCGACAAGTTAATGAGAGCCAACAGCAGTTATTCGGAAGTAAAAATGACAATAGTAAAACCTGATTGGTCGCGGACAATGGGTTTGAAGATCTGGTCGCTCGAACCCGATTATGCACTCATATATGTTACCGAGCCGGCAAGAGACAAAGGAACTGTTACTCTTAAGAGAAAGAATGAAGTTTGGAACTGGATTCCTTCTGCTCAGAAAATTATTAAGATCCCGCCGTCGATGATGATGCAGTCCTGGATGGGTTCTGATTTTACAAATGATGACCTGGTTAAACAATCTTCCGTGATCGAAGATTACACTCATCAGTTTGCCGGAGAAGAAAATTTAAGGGGGTATGACTGTTGGAAAATTCAATTAACTCCAAAACCCGATGCCGGAGTAGTCTGGGGAAAAATCATAGCATGGATTTCAAAAAAGGAATATTTTGAATTGAAGGCGGATTATTATGATGAAGATGGAAATATCGTTAAAACCTTTGACGGGAGTGATCCCCAAAAAATGGATGAAAGGGTAGTCCTTACCCAATGGGAAATGATACCGTCGGATGAACCCGGAAACAAAACTATCCTCGATTACGATAAGATCGATTTTAATATAAATATAGATCAATCATTCTTTTCGGAACAAAATATGAAGAGAGTCAGGTAATGGGAACTTATCTAAGACTGGCATGGCGAAACCTCTGGAGAAATAAAAAACGTACCGTTATTGCTTCATCTTCTGTATTCTTTGCGGTGCTGCTTGCTCTTGGTATGCGTTCTATGCAAAAGGGTTCTTATGATTTTATGATTGACTCATCTGTAAGGATTTCAACCGGTTATATTCAGATTCACACTAAAGGATACTGGGATAAACGTTCTCTCGATAAAAGTATGCTCACCGGAAATGACGTAACAACCGAATTGAGCAAAATACCCGGTGTAACATTGGTGATTCCCAGACTTGAAACATTTACTCTCATTTCACACGGTAATGCTACCAGGGTATCTCCTATCATTGGTATTAATCCTGAAAAAGAAAGAAGTACTTTAAAATTAAAAGAAAAATTGGAAGCCGGAAGTTATTTGTCTGATTCCGCCAGAGGGATTCTGATAGGACAGGGATTAGCTGACTTATTAAAAGTCGGGATCGGTGATACTGTGGTCCTCTACGGGCAGGGATTTCATGGGATTACTGCAGCTGCTCAGACTCCGGTACAGGGTATTATTAAGCTGCCCATTCCTGAAATGAATAATTCAATGATTTATACGAGTCTTTCGTATGCGCAATGGCTGTATTCCGCTCCCGGCAGAATTACTTCTCTCTCATTGATGATAGATAAACCGGGTCATCTTGATGAAGTGAAAGAAAAGGCTGATCGATTTTTTGATAAAAATTATGAGGTAATGACCTGGAAGGAAATGTCGCCTGAGCTGGTGCAATCAATTGAAGTAGATAACGCAAGCGGAATTATTATGCTTGCTATACTTTACATAGTGATTGGATTTGGAATATTCGGTACAATAATGATGATGACTGCTGAAAGAACAAAGGAATTCGGAGTTCTGGTTGCTGTGGGTATGAAAAAATCAAAATTAATTATGGTTACAACATTTGAAACAATCTTTATATCTCTGATAGGTGTATTTGCAGGAATCATCGTAAGCTATCCGATTTTACTTTATTTCTATTATAATCCGATAAAGCTTACCGGGGAATTGGCAGAAGCTATGCTGGCTTTTGGAATAGAACCGATTATGCCTTTTAGTATTGCCCCGGGAATTTTTATTGCCCAGTTCTGGACAGTATTTTTAATTGCTCTTCTTTCAGCATGGTATCCGTTCAGGTACGTACAGAAACTAAAACCGGTTAATGCGATAAAAAGTTAAACAAGGAGTACGATAATGCTTTTTCTTCTTGCATGGAAAAATATCTGGCGAAATAAAAAAAGGAGTCTTATTATTTTAACTGCAATTGCTCTCGGGCTCGGATGCGGACTGTTTGCTAGTGGTGCCATGTATGGAATGTGGGATTCGACTATAAATGCTGCAATAAACCGGGATCTCAGCCATATACAGATTCATTCAAAGAAATTTAAAAAAGAAAATTTAATTGAAAATTATATCCCGCAGGGTACAGAATTAAAACATCAGATAGAAAAAATAAATGGTGTAAAAGCAGTAGCGCAGAGAATAATTATAAATGGTATGGCGGCTTCGCCTACTTCATCACTCGGAGTGTATATTAAAGGAATAATTCCTGATGAAGAAAAACAGGTAACCAGCGTTGCTTCGAGTATTAAAGAAGGAAAATATTTTGAGGGAGTTGGTCGTAATCCCATAGTGATAGGATTGGAGCTTGCAAAGAAACTTGATCTTAAGCTTCATTCCAAAATAGTCTTAAGCTTTCAGGGATTGGACGGTAATATCGTTTATGCTGCTTTCAGGGTGGCCGGTTTATTTGAAACTGAATCATCCCTATTTGATAAAAGTAACGTCTTTATCAGACAGCAGGATTTAATACCCTTGATTGGTGCTGAACCAATAACACACGAAATTGCCGTACGATTAACTACAGTTCAGGTAATGGATCAGGTGCTAAACAAGCTAAGAACTATGTATAAAAATCTTGAAGTTGAAACCTGGCAGCAGCTCGCCCCTGAACTTAGTGTTAGTTATGAAACTCTGAACTTTGAATTGAATATTTTTCTTGGGATTATCCTTTTCGCCCTTTTGTTTGGAATTACCAATACAATGCTGATGTCCGTTATGGAAAGAATAAGGGAATTCGGAGTTTTAATGGCAGTGGGGATGAAAAGAACACGGATATTTATGCTGATTTTGATTGAAACTATTTTTCTTTCAATTACCGGCGGAATTATTGGGATGGTACTCGGAGCTTCTTCCATTTGGATTATCGCACAGAAGGGAATAAATCTTTCTCTCTTTTCACAGGGACTTTCAAGTTATGGAATCAGTTCACATTTATTCCCGGTCCTGCCGCTTGAGTTTTATCCTATCCTTTTTTTGATGATCGTTATAACTGCCATGGTAAGTGCATTTTATCCTGCCGTTAAGGCGGTCAGACTTAATCCGGCCTCAGCAATAAGAATTTATTAGTATAAAGTTACGGAGAAAAAATGGCTCTTATAGAATTATCTAATCTTCATAAAATATATCAGGAAACAAAAATTCCTGTACCTGCAGTTGAAGGTATTGATCTTAAAATTGAAAAAGGTGAATTCACTGCTATAGTTGGTCCTTCCGGTTCAGGTAAGACAACTTTGCTTAATATGATCGGCGGACTCGACCAGCCGACTGAAGGAAAAATAATTGTTGATGGAACAGATATCTCGACATATAAATCCGATGCACTGATAAATTTCCGGCTTCATCACATAGGATTTGTATTTCAGGCATATAATCTTATACCGGTACTGACCGCAAAGGAAAATGTGGAATTTATTATGCTGCTGCAGAACATTTCAAAGGAAGAGAGAGAAAATAGGGCAAAGGAACTGCTTGAGGCAGTTGGACTGGCTGACAGAATGAATAGTCGTCCCTCCGAACTCTCAGGAGGACAGCAGCAAAGGGTGGCAGTTGCAAGAGCTCTTGCATCTCATCCTTCATTTGTTTTGGCGGATGAGCCGACAGCAAACCTCGATTCGGTTACTGCAGAGTCGCTTCTTGATTTGATGGAGGATCTGAACGGTAAATTTAAAATGACTTTCGTTTTTTCTACTCATGATTCCAAAGTGATTAAAAGAGCCTACAGGATTATCACCCTTGAAGACGGTAAAATTAAATCTGATGAAACCAGAAAAGTTTTTACTGAAATATGAAGTATAACTTCTTCTTACTTTTCTCGGTATTGTTCAATGTCAGAAGTTTTGCCCAGCTTCCTGCAGCCGAAGCCTCCGGCTATGTAAAATATTTGTTCGGTTCGACCAGGTATCCTCTTTATAGTGATAGATTTGAAGATCATCTGATTCACGCAAGATTAAATACAAGATGGTATCCTCTTCAGTCGCTGACTGCTGCACTGGAATTTCGATTCAGAGCTTATTACGGCGACAGCGTCGATAGGATTCCCGGTTTTCTGAATATGATAAAGACTCAGCACGAATTTGCAGATCTTGATGAAGTATTGTGGAATAAGAGTAAAACTCTTGGTTATCTTGAAACGGATAGACTCTGGGTTGATTGGACAAAGGATAAATTTGAAATTACTGTTGGAAGGCAACGCATAGCCTGGGGAACCAGTTGGGTGTGGAATCCGACTGATCTATTTAATCCGCAGTCTCCGCTGGATTTCGATTACGAAGAATTACCTGGGACTGATGCCGTTAGATTGCAATATTACACGGGAGCAGTTACAAAAATTGAAGCTGCAGTTCGACCCGCAAAAAATTTTGACAGGGTAATTGCAGCTGGTCTGATTTCATTGAATAAATGGGATTATGATTTTAATATAATCGGCGGGATTAAAAATAACCGCTGGGTATTCGGCGGCGGGTGGTCGGGAGATATTCTTGATGCAGGATTTCGAGGGGAGTTTACTATGACTCAAAAGTCTGAGCTTCTCCCAAAATATTCAATTCTGCCCGTGATAATTCCTGATTATACACCCCTCTCTTCTTACCAAAATCCGGTATTCTCTTTTGTACTCTCAGGAGATTATACATTTCCCAATTCCTTTTATGTTCATACTGAAGTTATGTATTACAATGATGGTAAAACAAAAAATGCCGGATTGTTCCGGCAGGAGGCGTTAGACCTGGGAATGCTGAGTCCATCAAGATGGTCGGTTTATCAGGAATTTTCGTATGATATAACAGCTTTGATGAGAGGGAGTCTGTTCGGGATTTATGATCCTGATGATAATTCCTGTGTAATAGTACCTTCCGTGAGTTACTCGGTAATTACGAACCTCGACCTGTACTTAATTGCCCTTTTATTTAATGGAGCATCAATGACACAATTTGGTGATTATGGAAGTTCGTTGTATGCAAGAGTTAAGTATTCATTTTAATTACTTAACCATTCCTTTATAAATGCCTCAGGATATCCCAATATAATAGATAAGATCAGGATACACTTATTTCTTTTTTGATTTTACCTTTATAAACAGGGATTTCAAACCAGAAAGTTGTTCCCGTACCTTCGCTGCTGTCTACCGATATAGGGATATTATGCACTTCGAGTATCTTTTTGACAATTGCTAATCCTAATCCGGGACCATCACTTGCATTTGAATTTTCTGATCCTTTATGGTATCTAATTCTTTACAGATTTCCAATCCGTCGAAGTGAGGGAGTATTAAGTCAAGGACAATAAGATCGTAGTTATTTTTAAGTACTTCCGTCAGTCCTTCTCGTCCATCAAAGACACAGTTTACATTACAAATCATATCTTTTAAATGAATAGAAATTAATTCCGAAATTAATTTATCATATTCTATCACAAGCACGTTTTTCATAAAAAACATCTCCTGTTCTGCCCAAAAATACGGGAGGAATGTAACGGAATTATCATGATTATTAAAAAATATTAAAACAAAGGGGATATGTTAAAAAGATAATAATATAAAATTTAATTTAACAAGGAGGGAAATTAGTTCGTGAGGTATTGCTCAATATTTTCTATCTCATGAACAGCCTTAATTTTTTTGAAATAAGCAAGAGAATCTTCCAGACATTTTCTGGCATTATCAGGTTTTTCCCACTCCAGGTATAAAATACCGAGTTCAAGATTAGTTTCTGCTTCGTTTAACCTGTTTTTATATTCTTTGTTTATTCTCAGGCTTGTATTAAGATAGCTTTCTGCGTGCGTAAAATTTTTCTGTATTCTTTGGAGTATCCCTTCGACTTTATAAATCTCGGCAACCGATAATTTATCATATGTTTTATAGCAAATTTCCATTGCCTTAGCCGCGAACGCTCTCGATAATTCCACATCTTCCATCTGGGCATAGATAAAAGCTTTTGTAACATAGGATATGCCAAGCAGAGGGAAGATGCTGTCGTTGAGGGATATTGCAATACTTTTATCCAGTTCATTCAATGCTCTCGCATAATCTTTTTTCTTGATATAAGTAATTCCGATATTATGCCTGATCTGAGAAAGTTTGTGATGATCATTTAATCTTTGGAAAATTATTAAAGCCCGGTTATAGTAAAATAAGGCCTGGTCATAGTTGCTGTAAATATTATTTATTATACCAAGGTTATTTTCAATATGCCCCATTAATACCGGATCTTTTTTTTCATCGAGGTATTGAAGACTTTCTTTAAAATGATTTGCTGCTTCATTTAAATCACCTCGTTCGCCGTATACTGTTCCCAGGAGATTTTCACATCTCGCACATCCTTTTAAATCATTCTGTTGTTTAAACAGGCTGAATGCTTTCTTAGTATATTCAAAACATTCAATCCATTTTGCCTCACGGCTGAAAATTTCCCCAAGGGAAAAGCAGGCGTTCGCAGCAATATTTTTTAAGTTAGTCTCTTTTTTTGTCCTTTCAAGAATTTTCTGGTGGATATCTGCAGCAAATGAGAACTCACCGGCTGTAATTAAATATCCTCCCAGACTTAAAAGAAAAGAGATATACTTAATATTATCTAATTTTTGTTCTGCGAAAGTAATGAGAAGATCAAATTGTACCTGTTTAAGATATGAACCGGTGACATCAACTTCGATTTGTTTCTGATCTTTTGATGAAAATTTTCCCCTTTCCCGTTCGATATATCCCTGCTGAATATTCTTTCCGAATTCCAGAATTTCACTTTTAGAAAAATAGTTTTCTAATAATTCTTTTATCTCACGCAGATCAATTTTCTTTTTCAATTTCGTAACTATTTAGATTTACTTTCATTACACACCGGACTTAGATAAGAGAAAGGATAACCTGAATGTTATCCTTTCTGTACAGTTATGGAGATAAAATTATCTTGCGTACGCCCAACGTGAAAAATGAGGAAGTTTGGCATTAACGACTTTCAATGTTCCGCTACTCACATCGACTATTACACCATCATTCTGGGTAGCTGTCAGGTTTCCATTTGAATCAACATAATAGAAACCAACATTCTGTGGATTTACCCCACTTAAATCAAGACCGGTAATTCTGAAATTGAGGATTACGGGCTGACTGAAAGTCATTGACGGGTAGAAATCTACCGTTGCCTGGTCACCACCAACCTGCATGGTTATATTTCTGACATTCTGGAATGATACATTATTGGAAGGAACCATTAAATCACAATCTACAGTAACCGTTTGACCATTAGTTGCAAGATAACTTTGGACCAGATGTATCTCACCCCCGGTATTACCGCTTATATTTTGCGATGTTGTAAATAAATCCTCAATACTCATATCAGCTTTTGCAGGAAGCATTATTATAGTTTTTTGCTGTGTTCTATCTACAGAGTTGACTGGTCCGGTAATATTGCTTTCCTGCATACAGCCAACGAATGTGAGTAAAAGAAATGCTGCTAAGTAAGTTAATTTCTGCATTTTAACTCGCCCTTCTCTAATATTTTTTATTTTAATTTTCAATTTATTTTCAATCATAATTTTGTATGAAAAAGCCAAGGATTATGCCAGATAAGCGTAAGTAATTGTTACTTATAGAATTTTTTATGTGAAAAACTTCGGTAACAATTACTGTGAATTATGGAAATTCTTACTGATGCTTTTTGAGATGATAAATTGAGGTTGTAGCTGAATGAAACAAATTTTTTAGGGTGATTAAATAGGGCTGCAGGCTGATGAGCTAAATTAATGATTAAAAAGACTGCAAAAGTGAGATAAAATGATTCAAGTGAAGGTTCTTTCGTGATCTCTCAGATTAAAATGAGACCTCTGGTTTTTCGCTATTTGCAGTAATGCTGTCCGAATCGATTTGAAATACTAATGAAAAATTAAAAATCAGCTGATTTTAGAAAGGTGCTTTATTCTTTTCTTTGACTTCATCGTAGAGATTATTTTGACATGTCTGAACTCATTTCAATCCCTCTGTTATGTTAAAATCAATAATAACAATGCCTGGGAATTGATCGATAAAAATATTTTGATAGTGGATAAGAATAATAGTTTTAACTGATAATGAAGGGACTACACTCCTCAAAAGAATTACGTAAAAAAAAATTACGGAATTGAGCGGTTAATCCCGCCTGGTTGGTATTTTTATAATTATAGGCGGGATTAAAAGATAAATACTGTTTGAGTCCCGCCCCATGTATTACACTATGGCGGGGCGAGTTTATTTATCTTAGCGACTATAGTCTCGTCGAAGACGGAAATGGAGTAATTTTTTTAGTAATTCTTTTGCAGA
>Ga0153915_10007736_pt1 | contig 10170 bp, 8 predicted proteins | sample Opewatmetagenome_2_FD_107003 | JGI IMG/M metagenome (GOLD analysis project Ga0153915, IMG submission 107003) | Freshwater wetland microbial communities from Ohio, USA - Open water 3 Core 3 Depth 3 metaG | ecosystem: Environmental > Aquatic > Freshwater > Wetlands | place: USA: Ohio, Lake Erie... | reverse complement strand
CTGCGCGGCGTCGGCGCGCAACTCCGGGCTCGCGTGGGTGCGTGGCGCCACGGTTGTGAGCCTCGACGACTGCTACGAGTTCCCGCCAACCTTCCTCGAGCGGATCGCGGAGCGCGGCCGGATCAGGGAGCGGCTGACCCGGCTCTGGAGCTACGAGCGCTTCTCCTGCCCGGTCAGGCGCGGCCACCGCTACTTCTACTCGCGCAACGACGGGCTGCAGAACCAGAGCGTCCGCTATATTCAGAAAGGCCTGGACGGCACACCCGAAGTGCTGATCGATCCCAATAAGTTCTCCGCTGACGGCACCTCCCGGCTAACCATCTTCGCACTTTCAAAGGACGGCAGATACGCCGGCTACGGGGTCTCACAGGCAGGCTCCGACTGGCAGGAATTCCACGTCATGGAAATAACGAGCAGGCAGACGCTGCCGGACGTGCTGAAGTGGATCAAATTCTCCGGAATGGCCTGGCAGGGAGACGGCTTCTACTACAGCCGTTATGACGAGCCGGAGAAGGGCAAGGAACTCTCCTCGGTCAACGAAGGGAACAAGATCTATTACCACAAGGTCGGTACCCCGCAGTCTGCCGACGAACTCTTCTACGAGGACCGCGAACATCCGCAGCGGTTCAACAACATCGGCACCACCGAGGACGAGCGCTTTGTGATTCTCTCTGTAGCGGAAGGCTCCACCGGCAAAAAGGGGAACTCCCTTTTTTATCGTGACAATTCCTCCGCCGACAGGTCCTTCAAGCCGGTCGTCGCCGCTATCACGGACAACAGTTTCAGCGTGGTGGACAATGTCGGCGGCAGACTGCTCGTCAGCACGAACAGCAAGGCCCCGAATGGCAGGGTGTTCCTGTTTGACCCGACAAATCCCGGCGAGGAGCACTGGGGCGACGTCCTGCCAGAGCGACCGGAGCCGCTCGAGTCAGTCTCCTCGGCAGGCGGCAGGCTGTTCTCCACCTACTTGAAGGATGTAACGACCCGAGCCTATGTCTCCGGCCTCGACGGCAAGCCTGAGAACGAGATCGCTCTTCCAGGACTCGGCACCGCCAGCGGCTTCGGCGGACAGAGGGACGACAAGTTCGTTTTCTACACCTTTACGTCTTTCAACTTTCCGCCCACGATCTACCGTTACGACATTGCGACCCAGCGGACCTCGCTGTTCCGGTCACCGGACATTCCGGGTTTCAAGCCCGCGGACTATGAGACGAGGCAGGTGTTCTATACGAGCAAGGACGGTACGCGCGTCCCGATGTTTCTCGTGCACAGGAAGGGGCTCGCGCTAGACGGCAGGAATCCCACACTGCTCTATGGGTACGGCGGTTTCAACATCAGCACCTCACCGGGATTCAATCCGCTCCGCCTTGCCCTCCTCGAGCAGGGGTTCGTCTACGCTTCGGCCAACATACGGGGGGGCAGCGAGTATGGCGAGAGCTGGCATGAAGCCGGAACCAAGCTCAGGAAGCAGAACGTGTTCGATGATTTCATCGCCGCTGCCGAGTGGCTCATCAAGAACAAATACACTCAGCCTGCGAGGCTCGCCATCCTGGGCGGCTCGAACGGAGGCCTTCTCGTGGGCGTCGTCATGAACCAGCGTCCGGATCTCTTCAAGGTAGCGGTTCCGCAGGTGGGCGTGATGGACATGCTGCGGTTCCACAAGTTCACGATCGGCCCGGAATGGATTTCAGACTACGGATCCAGCGACAACGAGGAGCAGTTCAGGTACTTATACGCCTATTCGCCTCTTCACAACATCAAAGCGGGGGTGAAGTACCCGGCCACGCTCATCACGACGGCCGATCACGATGACCGCGTCGTTCCGGCACACTCGTTCAAGTACGCCGCGACTCTGCAGAAGATGGCCGAGCCTGGCAACCCTGTGCTGATCCGCATCGAAACCCGGTCGGGCCACGGGGCCAGCAGCACGACCAAGATGATCGAGCAGACCGCTGACATCTATGCTTTCGTCATCTACAACCTGGGCGTGTCGCCGAAGTACTGAGCAAAGCGGGCGAAGTCGGGCACCTTCGACCGGCGCATCCGCCTGACTGCGCGCACGCGCCCGCCCTGCGTTATTGTCAGTCGCGGATGCCGATCCGCTGCTTCCTGCCTGCCGGCGGGCGCGTTCGCCACTCGTTACGCGGGGGAAAGCCCCGGCTTGCGGGCCCGGATGAACGCGCTCGCAAATTTCCCTTCGATCGAGGCGTTGATCCGGTCGAGATCGAGACCCGCCGCCGTCAGGGACTCGCGCGCGTCTTCGGCTTTGTAGACCCGGGTCGGCTCGATATCCACGGCATCAAACCCGGCGCGGATCAGCTTGTCCCGGTACTCGTTCTCCTCCAGCGCACCCGCCATGCACCCGATCCACAGCTCCACGCTGCGTCGGATGTCCGGAGGCACGTCGCCCCGCGCCACCACGTCGGAGACGGCCAGTCGCCCTCCCGGGCGCAACACCCGGAACGCCTCCGCGAGCACCCGGTCCTTGTCAGCAGAGAGATTGATCACGCAGTTGGATATGATGACGTCCACGGAATTATCCGGCAGGGGAACATTTTCCATTTCGCCCTTCAGGAATTCCACGTTGCCGATGCCGGCCTTGCGCTGATTCTCCCGCGCCAGCTCGAGCATTTCGTCTGTCATGTCGAGTCCATAGGCTTTCCCCGTCGGCCCCACTCTTTTCGCCGATAAGAGGACATCGATGCCGCCGCCCGACCCGAGATCCAGGACGATCTCGCCCGGCTGAAGCTGTGCTAGCGCCGTCGGGTTTCCGCATCCGAGCGATGCCGACACGGCTTCCCTGGGCAGGCCTGCGGTTTCGCTGATTTCGTACAGGTTGGAACTCACGGGATCGCAACTTCCGGCTGCCGAGTCTCCGCCGCAGCAGGCAGCGCTTCCCGAGGTCGCCCTGAGGGCAGCCTCGCCGTACTTCTTCTTCACGATCTGCTTGATATCGCTTCCAGACATATTATCTCCTTTCCTGCAAAATGGATCGTTTCGGCAGGTCGCCGCGCTGACCTTTTGGCCTGCGATCCGGCCTGCTCGGATCCTCGCTCGAGCAGCACTCCTCGTAAAGGAACGAGAGCAGCTGCTGCAATGCGTCCGTGTCTGCCGTGTACCGGAGGAACTGCCGCTCGCGATGCACCGAGACCAGCCCTTCGTTCTTGAGTTTCTCCAGGTGGTGCGAAAGCGTGGAGCCCGGGATGCCGAGCTCGGCCTGGATGTCCCCGACAACCATCCCCCGCGGATGCGCGGAGAGCAGGACCCGCATGATTCTGAGCCTGGGTTCCGCCCCCATCGCAGCCATCATGTCAGCGAAACGGATTACGTCGTCCGGTGTCATTTTCATACTTCTATTATAGTAGAAATATCAAATCTGTCAATAGAAAACAATTTCAGCTCGGAGTCGCGGAGTAAGTGCTTGGGGCGCCACCCCCGGGTGACGATACGATATTGTGACCGCCTGCTCCGGGAGATATAGTTCCCGGCGCCGGAGGCCGCGCAGGATTTCCATGGCTGACAAGAACGATTTCTACCGCAACCTGATTGAGAACCTGGGTGAGGGTGTCTATTTCGTCGACCAGGAGCGCCGCATCACCTTCTGGAACAAGGCGGCCGAGAAGATCACCGGGTTCGACAAGAAGGAGGTCGTCGGCAGACGCTGCATGGACCAGATGCTTACCCACGTCGACGACAGCGGCTGCTGCCTGTGCGTGGGGTCGTGTCCGTTGTCGGAAACCATTGCCGACGGCAGGGAGCGGGAGTCCGAGGTCTACCTGCACCATAAGCAGGGGCACCGCGTCCCGGTGCGGGTCCGCACCACGCCGATTGTCGACGAAGCCGGCAAGATCATCGGCGCCGTCGAGCTATTCACCGACAATTCCAGGAGAATCGGACTCGAGGAACGGCTGGCGGAACTTGAACGGCTGGCGCTACTGGATCCCCTCACTCATCTTCCCAACCGGCGGTATGTGGAGACGAATCTCCAGGGCCGTTTCGCGGAGCTGCGCCGGAACGACTGGCCATTTGGAGTTCTCTACATCGACATTGACCGATTCAAGAGCGTCAACGACCGGCACGGGCACGAGACCGGAGACAGGGTGCTCCAGCTGGTGGCCCGGACGCTGGCCGCCAATTCGAGGCCTTTCGATGTCGTGGGGCGGTGGGGAGGGGAGGAGTTCATTACCGTGGTTGCCAACAGCGCCGACGTGTCGAGACTGTCTCAGATGGGGGAGCGTTTGCGGGCCATGGTCGCACAATCCGCCCTGAGGGAATATCCCGGGCTCCGGGTAACCGTGTCCGTCGGAGCTGCGCTGGCCAACCCGGACGACACGATCGAGACACTGCTGCGGCGCGCAGACGAAAAGCTCTACCAGGCCAAGAGCTCCGGCCGCAACAAGGTCTGCGTCTAAGCCGAGCGCATCTCCGACCCGCCCTCTCAGCTCGCTTCAGTTCCGTCCGTTTCGCCGACGCTGCGATGGCATATGATCTTCTTTTCTGCCGCTGGATGAATCCTTCCGCTTGCCTTCGGTCCAAGGCCACCGAAGCCGTGAAAACAGTTGCGGGTAATAGAACAAGAGGAGTACGGTTCAACTGTCGCTAAGTGTCGACAAACATCGCAATTATCGGAGGGCACACCATGCCGAAAGTCACCCCCGCAAGGGCCAGAAAATCAAAACAAGAGATTGAGAGGGAGTTTGCCAAGATAGCGGAGGACGTTGAGAAACAGGATGCATCTGCAAGCCCGAAGGCAGCTGAAATCGCCCGCGCGAGAGAAACCGATGTCCGCCAGGCAGTGCAAGGCATTACTGTCGAAGCCGTGGTACAGAGGATGTCAGGCCTCGGGCTCGAGGTCTCAAAGGCCCTGGCAGACCTGTCGGCAAAGCTTACGGCTGAAGTAGACAATCTGTCTTCCATTAGAGAAGCGGTTACTCTTGAAAGCAGGGAGCTGGAGCGTCTCCACAAGATCGACATAGCCGCCGCAGCCCTGGACCAGCTCGTCCAGGATTTCCGCTTGCAGAAAGAGCAACTGGAGCGGGAGAGCTCAGAGCAGCGGGCTGCCTGGACGCGCGAGGAAGAGGAACGGACGCAGCAGCAGAAGGAATACGAAGACGCGCTGAAGAAGCAGCGCCAGCGCGAAGTGGAGGATTACGAATATAAAAAGACGCTCGAGCGCAAGAAGGCGCAGGACAGGTACGAAGAAGAGACGCGCCTGCTGGAAAAGAGAAACAAGGAGAAACAGGAGGCACTCGAAAAGAGCTGGCAGCAGCGTGAAGCTGCGCTCAAGGAGGCGGAAGGAGAGCTTGCGCGCCTGCGGAAAGAAGTAGAGAGCATCCCCGAAAGGCTTAAGAAGGAGGCCGAGGAAGCCGCAAGTCATGCCTCCTCCTCAACCGCTCAGAAGTTTGAGCAGCAACTTCTCCTCGTGAAAATGGACGCCGAGTCCGAGAAACGCCTGTCGGAGCTTCAAATCAAGTCGTTGAACGGGGCCGTGGCGCGACAAGCCGCTGAGATCGAAAGCCTCCAGAGGCAAGTTGACGAGGCGAAGCGGCAGGTCCAGGATATCGCGATCAAAGCAATCGAGGGTGCTTCGGGCGCCAGCGCCCTGGCACACGTCAACAAGATCGCGATGGAACAAGCGAAGCCGCGTTCCCCTCAGAGCTGAGCGCGGGACCGCTGCGGACAGAGGCATCGATTGTGAATAGTGGCAGACGCCCCGCGCGGTCATTAGCTCATGCTGCCGAGCGCGCAGATTCAGGATAAATCCATGGCAGATCAGTCGATCGACATCACTCCGGATCCGGTTATCGAACACTACAGGCGTGACATCGACCTCACGCTCATCATCGAGAATCTGAAGCTGACGGTCGAGGAGCGTTTTGTCCGTCTCATGAAGCTGCAGGAATTCGCAGAAGAACTCCGTCGTGCAAAACGACAACAGGAGTCAGAGCGTGACTGATTTTGCGGGTCTGCTGCGCGCGCTGGGCGAGGCCGGGGTTGAATTCATACTGGTTGGAGGCGCTGCCGCGACCGCCCATGGTTCCGCGCGTCTGACCCTGGATCTGGACGTCGTTTATTCCAGACAGCCGGAAAACCTGCATCGGCTTGTGCGGGCGCTTGCACCTCGCTCGCCCTATCTGCGCGGAGCACCCCCTGGCCTGCCCTTCAAGTGGGATTTCTTGACCCTGCGGAGAGGACTCAATTTCACGCTCGTCACCTCGCTGGGTGCGATCGATCTGCTTGGAGAAATAGTGGGGGGCGGTTCCTACGAGAACCTGGTAGATGACACCATCGTCCTCGATCTCTTCGGGATCAAATGCCGTTGCCTCTCGCTCAAACGCCTGATCGAGGTCAAACTGGCGGCAGGCCGGCCAAGAGATCTCGAGGTGATTGCCGAACTCGAATCGATCCTTGCCGAGCAGGAACGGGGTAACTCCGGCTGTTGAGTGGCCAGGAAACGGCAGCTCGCTGCGATGCCGGGAGCGCGTGGCGACATTCTCGGATGCTTCCCTTCCATTGGACAGTTCCTCCGGCAGCGCATCACTCCTTCATGTAGACGCTCCGGCAGTTCCCGTACATCAGCCTGCGCGCCAGTTCCCCGGCGTCGTTGATGCTGAGACGACCGTCCCGCAATCGCTGCGCGAGAACGCTCGCGACGACAAACCGCCAGGCAAGCATGGCTCCCACGCTCTCCTCTGCAACCCAGCAGTCGCTTCCCCAGGTGATCGTGTTGATCGAGGGACTGACATCGATGTAGTCGTCCAGCGCGCGGATCGCGGCGGAGGTGCAGACGGTGGCCGTCCAGGTCAGGCTGGGGAACGCGTTCCGGTAGTTATGAACCAGCCCTGAGATCTGGTGCGTCCACGGAAAACCCGAATGAAAAAGCACAAACCTGGTCTGCGGGTATCGGGCGACGATCGGCTCGAAGTTCATGGGCTGAGAGCCGGAGAGCATCGCCAGTCCGGTGTGAATCTGGAACGGCACATCCAGCTCGGCGGCCAGTTCGCAGCAGCGATTGAAGATATAGTTGCCGAACAGGATCAACTCCGGGGGCGAGACCTCGCTTGGGGCTTTGCCGAATACCCTCAGCGCTGCTTCCCGGTCATCCGGGAGGTAGCTGACGGAGCGGTTGTAGGCTTCGGCGCACTTGAAGGCGACCACCAGGCCATTCCGATGCCGCGCCCGTATCGTCTCACGCATGAGCTCGACGTAATCGTCCAGATTTCCGCCGGCGAAACCGTACCTCTTCCATGGAACGATGTCGTCGGGCGCGATCGCGTCGGCATGGTGCCCGTACATGAACTTATCGATCCGGAAAGAGGGGATGAATGCCTCCGGGTGCCCATTGTCCTGACCGGGGTCCCAATAAGTGTCGAGCACCAGTTTCTCGAAGCCGTTGTCCCTCAACGCCCGCCAGTGAAAGTGGCCGTCCGAAGCATATGCCCGGCGCACGCGAGCGGAAATGGGCTCCCATGTATCCAGCGTGATCGGCTGATCGTTTCCGTGCACCTGCTGCAGCCCTTTCTGAAACCAGGTGAAATAGGAATTGAAGCGCACGTTTTCCAGAAGTCTTCGGCGGGACTCCACTGTTCCGTCGGGGATGAACCCGGTCCAGGCAACATAGGAATTTGCCAGCAGGAAGTCGAGGGAGATCTCCGCACCGAAATGGGAATCGGGCAGGTGATGGTCGTGGTCCGAGAAGACGGGCAGGCTGCTGACCAGCTCGTAGATCGGAGCAAATTCCGGGTTTCCTCCGATACCGTCCCGGCCTGTGAGTGCATTCATTGCCGCCTCGAATTCACTGTGATCGCTGTTTGAATGAGCACTGATCGGGTCAGGGGAGTGGCAGAGCCACGGCACGGCTGCTCTTCAGGTTGAGCTTCGTGGCCTCATGAATCTCAACCACGCCCAATTTGACGTCGAGCGCCACAAGACCCTCCTCCGGTTGCTTCGGCTCGGCGGCATTCTGCCGGTCAAAGCTCGCGACGTCACTTGCTGGCGAACGGACCGCGGATGCTGATGAGGTCCGCGCGAGTTTTGCCCTGGCTCTCAATCCTGGAGAGAGAGTAGACAGTGCCGTCCTTGCCTACGGCAATCGAGTTTACGTAGGCGGGCCGCTGCGCGTTTTCCAGGAAGATCGGCCCGTGATCGGCGTATTTGCCCTCGGCGATATCGTAGGTAATGAGATGCAGGTCTTCTACTCCCTTGGATTCCCCTTTCGCCGTGCTCTTCATGCCCTCTACTCGCCTGCCCTCGATGTAAACCGGGCCGCCCGTCAGGTAGTGAATCGTGCGACCGTCAGGCCCGAGGGCGAACCCGAGATACCCATAGCTGAACTGGTCGTACATGCCGCTCCGCTTGGACTGAAGTGACGTGATGCGGTCCAGCACTTCGAGCGCCGGGCTTCTGGGATCAAACCGAAAAAGGTAACCGGAGTTGCCGTGAACCCCGTAAATGGCGTTTCCCGCAGGGTACCAGACTGTCTGGCGCCAGTTGTAACCCATGTGCCCCGGCGAGGCGGGGTCGTAGCAGCCGAAATAATCCTTCACGAGATCCACGCCAGGCACGGGCGCCACGGCGTCGCTCGCCGGCAGGTAGCGCAGTATCGAGCCTTCGGACGTCGTGAGGTAAAGCGCTCCGTCCCCGGGATCGACGATCAGGGACCGGCACAGTGTGCGGTAGGCAGGCCCTCTCCCCTTCTCCCCATCGCCGGACACCGGCCCGAGGTTCTTCAACTCCTTGCCGGCAAGGTCGTACCGGAGCAGATATCCCGTCGGCCATGTCAGACCGTACAGCCTGCCCCGTTGCTTGTCCATCGTCATGGCGAGGATTCCCTCGCCATATGGGGCGACGGCCAGGCTCTCAAATTTCCGGCTGCCCATATCGTAGGAGAGAAAATGACCGCCGGGATAGGGCTTGTAGCCCGGAGGAGGATCTCCGGCGGTCTCCATGCCGTCCTTGATCGTGTAATAGCCGATGTGCGTGGCGAAGTAGAGCTTGCCGTCCAGCTCCTGGAAGTGCACATGCGACTTGCCTTGGGAGACAGCCTTCAGATCCTTCTCGCCGCACGCCTCGTTGAGATCGCCCAGAGGTTCGATCCTCTGCGTGGCCGGATCGAATGAGAACATGTGCCCGCCGACATCGAATCTCTCTGAGGACAGGACATAGTAGACCTTGCCGTCGGACGCCACAGAAATGCCGTTGTAGGTGTCGTGGGCATCAGCGAAACCGGAGTCGAACGCTTTCGCAGTCAGCCTTGCGGAAGCAGGATGCGCCGGAGCAGGCCCTGCGGGAGCAGGGGACTGCGCCTCGGGTCCCCGGCAGCCAGACAGAGCCAGCAGGGGCAGGAATGCGAACGAACAGACCGTCCACCTTTGCGATTTCATAGGACTTACCTTTCGTTGCTGAACAAACGAACCTATCGCACCGGGGAATCATAACCCCGAATTAATCCGTTCGGGTAACATGCAGTGCTCCGCCTGCAGAATCAGCATAGACATGTGACCGCCTGAGCCTGCGTGGTGGTAGACTGTTTCTCTTGCCAGGAGGCTTAAATGAACCAGGAAATTCCAGGGAAAACCAGAATCGACCGCAGGTCGTTCTTAAACCGGGCCGCCGGACTCGCCGCAGGGACCGCTGTCGGAATGACGGCGATCTCTTACGGGCGCGTCCTGAGCGCGAACGATCGCATCTCGCTCGGGCACATAGGAACCGGTAATCGCGGACTCGGACTTGACGCCATCGTGGGCACGTTGAAAGACAAGCAGAACGTCGAGCTGATCGCCGTTTGCGACCTCTGGTCGGTCAATCGTGAAAAGGCGGTGGCTGCAAACAGCCGGTACTACGGCCGGCCTCCGCAGGCGTTCCAGTACATGGAGAAACTCCTTGCCCTCAAAGAGGTGGATGCGGTCATCATCGCCACTCCCGAGCACTCGCACTCACCTGTGCTGAAGGCGGTCGCGGAAGCGGGCAAGCATGCCTACGTGGAGAAACCCATGGGCAACGTGCTCGAGGAGGTCAAGGCCGCGCGCGATGCCGTGCAGTCCCGGAAGCTGATCGTACAGGTCGGTACGCAACATCGCAGTGAACTCTACCCCATCGCCGCGCACGACCTCGTCCAGACCGGCGTTCTGGGAGAGGTGAGCAAGGTGGAGGTTGTCTGGAACTATCATG
>Ga0153915_10007735_pt1 | contig 10171 bp, 3 predicted proteins | sample Opewatmetagenome_2_FD_107003 | JGI IMG/M metagenome (GOLD analysis project Ga0153915, IMG submission 107003) | Freshwater wetland microbial communities from Ohio, USA - Open water 3 Core 3 Depth 3 metaG | ecosystem: Environmental > Aquatic > Freshwater > Wetlands | place: USA: Ohio, Lake Erie... | reverse complement strand
TTGAAGGTCCTGGCCAAGAATTACGGCAACAGGCCGATTGATAATGTGACCGTGCGCTGCCAGATTCGGCGCAGCTATACTACTGTATACGACATAACCCTGCCTGTTTCTCATCTCGAACCGTCCGAAGAATTATGGATTACTTTCGATTCGACATTTACTCCCACCCAAACACTGATAGTATATCGAGCGACTTTTTCAGCCGTAATGAATGGCGACCAGAATCAGAATAACAATACTAAAGTTTGTGAACTCGACGCCTATGATCTCCCGCAAGTTCTTCGTTATTGCGATGATGTCGCCGAGACCGGCCGCAGCTGGACCGGCGATTACTCCGGTTTCGGAGTTGAATTCCAGGTTCCCAGCGCGATCGAGGTTACTTCGGCGTCGTTCAACATATTCGCGGTGACAACCGCGGGCCCGGCGTACATCTGGTTCCTGGCCGATAACAACGGCCAGCCCGATGACGATAATCCGATTGCCGGCGATACCGTTCAGGTAGGCACGAGCGATACAGGATGGAAGACCATCGATTTCAGTTGGGCGGATTTGACTTTCGCTCCCAACGAGAAATTTTATCTGGTTGTCCTTCACGCATACGAGAACACATTCCAGTTCTCGATGGATCAGACCGCTCCTCTATCCAATAGAGGCTGGGAATATACGGGCGGACTGGCCCCTGATCGAGACCGGGAAGTATCGGACGTGATGTTCCAGATCTCGGCCGATGAGGCCACTGGTATCGTAGAAACGATTATGCCCAAGACGTTCAGCGTTGATCAGAATTACCCCAATCCTTTCAACGCCATGACGAATATCAGGTTCGCGGTAGATCGCGATTCCGATGTTAAGATTGGAATCTATAACATCGTTGGCCAGATGGTTGCTGATTTTTCGGGCCATTTCAGAGCCGGTGAGAATATCATCACCTGGGACGCCTCCGATGTAGCAAGCGGAGTTTATTTCTATAGAATCGAGAGCGGCAACAGTCTGGAAATGCGGAAGATGGTTCTTCTTAAGTAAGTTTATCGTCAACGTGATGTTAACCCCCGATCGTCTCAGTCGGGGGTTTTTTTATAGGTTCAAAAACGCGCTTTCGGCCTAATTATCACAATTCGTTTTTATGACAGTAATGCATCCCAAAAATCATCTTCTGATCCGCAATAATTACGCAGGATAATGCATACAGACTATCCGACGCGAACGGGATAATCGTAGGTTCTTGCACGGCTTGATTTTAAGTTATTGAATAACATCATCTTATAAATACTTATATGTGTTCTAATAATGAATAAAATCAGGCATACCATTTGATCCTGATGGAGAAGAGTAAAGGGAGGAAGTTTGATGAGACGAATACTCTGGATTTTTATTTTAGCGATTTCGTTTTTGATTCCGCGGGTTTCGTCAGGGAATGCGGAAACGGTCATATTTCAGATGAGGTCTGACTCCCCGCCAGCCATCGCCCTTGCCAGAGCCGGCGATAAGATAGTCGGGCACAGGGAAGTCATCGAGAATCTCCGGGCGAACGCGGCGACATCTCAAGCCGATTTTATAACGACCCTGGACTTTCTGAAGCACCAGGGGAAATTAGAATCGTATCGGCGTTTCTGGATAGCCAACGCGGTTGTCGTGACCGCCTCGAAAGATATACTGGATGAACTGGCATTGAGGCCGGACGTTGAATCGGTTTTTCAGGATCTTCCGATAAGTTTGATCGAGCCGGCGGAGACGGGGGACGCGAGTATTCTCTCTATCGGGCATGAAGCGGGATTGGATGCTATCGGCGCGCCGGAAGCCTGGGAGCTGGGTCTTGAAGGCAGCGGCAGCTTGGTATGCAATTTCGATACGGGAGTAAATGGTAATCATCCCGCATTAATGAATAAATACAGGGGAAACAACGGAGGCGGGCACTCCGAATGCTGGTTCGATCCTTACACCAATACGCAATATCCGACCGATCTTCACGGGCACGGGACGCATACTATGGGCACGATGGTCGGGGCGGAGGTGGCCGACACGGTGGGAGTCGCCCCGGGAGCCCAATGGATCGCGGCGGCGGTAGTCGACAGGGGCGGCGGCATCCAGCGAACCATTTCGGATATCCTGGCGGCATTCGAGTGGGCGGCGGACCCCGACGGCGACCCGTCGACAACGGACGACGTCCCCGACGTCGTAAATAATTCATGGGGCATACCGCTCGGATATTATCCGGCCTGCAATCAGACTTTCTGGACAGCGATAGATAATCTCGAGGCTGCGGGAGTGGTTTGCCTTTTCGCGGCCGGGAACGAAGGACCGTACGCGAGTACTATCAGGACTCCAGCCGATCGCATCACCACTGATTTTAACAGCTTCAGTGTCGGGGCGGTTAACGGCAGCCTTACCGATTTTCCCGTAGCGGCATTTTCCAGCAGGGGACCGTCGGGTTGCGATGGCGTTACGGTCAAGCCGGAAGTGACGGCGCCGGGGGTTTTGGTGCGTTCCACAAGCAGGACAGGAGGGTATATTACGATGTCAGGGACGTCGATGGCGACGCCTCACGTGGCGGGAGCGATAGCAATCCTGCGACAGTTCAATCCCCAGGCTACACCGTCGCAGATAAAACAGGCCCTAATATATTCCGCGCGCGATCGGGGAATAGCCGGCGAGGACAACGATTATGGCTGGGGGGTAATAGACATTCGCCGTGCCCTCTATTTCATGCCTCCGCCGGAAGGGATTTTCCCGGCGCTGGTGGGTATGGCGATTTCCGGTGACAGTATCGCCGACCCCGGGGAGAATGTGGCACTGAATCTCATTATTGAGAACCTGGGACGTCCGGCGATAAATCTCCTTGCCGAGCTGAGTACTCAGGATCCCAGGGTGGACATTTTATCGGGGGACGTATATTTTGGACAATTCGATCATAATGACACGGTCGTGGTCGGGCCATTCGAAATCGGGCTGTCATCGAATATTCCAGTCGGAGTGCACCTCCCGTTTGCCCTGGATATTTCCTATTTCGGCAACGTTCGGACCGTAAATTTCGAGATCGCCGCCGGAGGCGCAACCGAACCCGGAGTGGCAACCCACGACAACGGATTGATCAGGTTCAGTGTGTCGAATATAGGACAATTCGGTCTTGGGCCCGAATCGGTAAATCCGATGGGCGGTGATGGTTTCAGGTTCCCGCCTGACGGTCCCGATTTTTTGAAGAACGGAACACTTATGCTGGCGACCGACCGTTATCACGTATCCGACGGAGCGATTGCCAATAATCCGTTGACAACCGACGATGATTTCGCCCCTCTCACGGGCGGTTATCCTCGCATAACGGAACCCGGGATATATTCCGATCAGGACGGTTATGCCGCATATTCCGACAGCGCGGCCGAGAATCCGCTCGGGCTCTCGGTGGCACAAGCGAGCTTCTGCTGGACGGGTTCTTTTGCGGCGCCGATAGTCATAGCGGAATTTACGATAGAGAACGCCTCATTGATAGACATCGACTCGCTCCTTGTGGGGATATTCTGCGATTGGGACCTGCCGCTATCGTCCGGCAACGACGATGTGGCGGGCTACGTGGATTATCAATCGATGGGATATATTATGGATCTTTCCACCGGAGTCGCTGTCGGTGTCAAAGCAATAACATCAGAAGCCCGCTCCTATGCGGCTATCGATAACGCCGTATCTTTTAATGACGGATTCTCGGAATCGGAGAAATTCAATTTCATGACATCCGGGTTCGGAAACGTATCATATTCGATTCCCGGCAATTACTCTCATCTGATTGCCGTGGGGCCGTTTCGGCTTCCCGCCGGAGAATCTGAGGTGGTGGCCTTTTCAATTCTGGCCGGCAACGGTCTGGATGAGCTAATAGCAAATGCCGAGTTGTCATTCGACCTTTATTCCGGCTTTACCGATATCGGAGAAGACGGGAAATTACCCGATAGTTTCGATTTCATTAACAATTATCCGAATCCATTTAACAGCAACACCATAATAGAGCTCGGTAAAACGGCTGATCGGGGTCAGAGGATTGATATTTTCGATATTGGCGGCAGGCTGGTGAAATCGTTGGCGGTGGGCGGCAAAAATCAGATCGTCTGGGACGGCACCGACAGCGCTAATCGCCAGGTTTCGGCGGGAATATATTTCGCCAGGCTCTCGTCGGCCGGGACCGATATCAAGAAAATGGTTTTTTTGAAATAGAATAATCCCTCCTTCCTTCCTTCCGGCGAGTCCCCCGGATTTCATTCGGGGGACTCGTTTTTGATAATGACCGGATGATCGAAAAGCGGTTGAAAAAGAGAATTGAAAATAGGATGTGATGAGATCATCAAAGAAATAAGAAATCGAGGACACTTGAGCGATGAGAATCGGTTATATGATCGAAAGCACCATAACTGATTAACTTTCAATATGTTAAGAATAATATTGCTTGACATTTGCAGGGGTTTGTTTATATTAGGGATTAGGATGGATATTATACCCGGAGGAATGATGAAATCAAAGTTTCTGGTTTTCGTAACGATGATGTTATTGACTGCTGTCGCGTCGGGCTCAAGTATCGCCCCGGAGATAGTCGACATGTTGAAGTCCAGCGGTCAACTGGATCAGATTGTCGAGGCCGATAAGTTCGCCCGCGAAAGGGGGGTCTGGGATGCGAATCCCTATCCGTACAGATCGGGTATCGCCACAGACGTGGATACTCTTCATTGCCTGATAATTCTGGTGGATTTCGTCGATATGCCGCACGACGGCGGCCTGCACACCGAGCCCGCCGATTTTGACACTCTTTTATTTTCCTATGGGATAAGAAATCCTGGTAGTATGACAGACTACTATTTCGAGACATCCTACGGACAGGCCTATCTTCTGGGGCAAGTGACCATGTGGTATAGGATGCCTCAGACCTATGCATATTATGTAAACGGTCAGCGCGGTTTTGGACAATATCCTCGAAATGCGCAAAAACTCACGGAGGACGCAGTTCTGGCGGCAGATCCGGATGTTGATTTCTCGCTATATGATAACAACGGCGATGGCTATGTAGATGCCCTCTTTGTGGTTCATGCCGGGCCCGGATACGAAGATACCGGCAACGTGAATTATATCCATTCACACGCCTGGGTCACCAGCTATCACATGCCCGTAGACGGCGTTTACGTATATGGCTATTCGATGGAACCGGAGGAGACGGGATCGGGCCAGCTTATCAAAATCGGCGTGTTCTGCCATGAATTCGGCCATGTCCTGGGTCTTCCGGATCTTTATGATTATGATTATGACTCCGACGGTGTCGGCATGTGGTCGGTCATGGCCGGCGGATCGTGGGGCGGCGGCGGCGCGACGCCGGTGCATTTCGATGCCTGGAGCAGATACGCGCTGGGGTGGGTCATTCCGACAGTCGTTTTAGACCCTCTCGAAAACGAGGCCATTGACGCCGTGGAATTTTCCCCTGATGTCTACCAGTTATTCAGTCTGGGACAGGAGAACTACGAGTATTTCATGGTCGAGAATAGACGTCGGCAGGCGTTTGATGTCAGTATCCCGGGAGAGGGTCTATTGATTTATCATATAGACGAATCGGTCCCCAATAATAACAACCAGGAGCATTACAAAGTCGCGGTCGAACAGGCGGACGGCGAGTACGATCTGGAAAACAATCGCGGGGCCGATGGCGGAGACCCCTGGCCCGGGGAATCGGATAACCGCATATTCGACGATTTCTCCACCCCCAACGCCTGGCTCTATTACGACGGCCCTTCGCAAGTGACCGTGGCCGGCATCTCCGATTCGGATTCGACCATGCATGCCGATCTGTCGGTCGAATATACGACGCCATTGTACAGTCTTCTAGGCCTGACGATCAATGACGCAGGCGGCAACAATAACGGGCGCCCGGACCCGGGCGAAACTGTCGAGCTATTATTCACCGCTCAAAACAGCCGGGCTTATGTCGACGACCTGGTGGTGATCGGCGGTTGCTCGGACCCGAATATTATGTTCAGCGATTCGATCTCGGCCCTGGGGGCTCAACCGACAAACGAGCCGTTCGATAATCAGGGCGACCCGATGACGTTCGCGGTACCTGATGATTATCCGCCGAGTTTTGTGGAGATCATTTTGACCTTTATCGCTTTGGATGGAAGTTATCGACAAGAAATCAGACAGCGCATAACGATCGGGATTCCGGATTTGCTGCTGGTCGACGACGACGGCGGGCTTCACGAAAGCGACTTCTTTATTTCCGCAATGGAAGCTCTGGGGGAAGTATACGAAGTTTGGGACGTTTCGACTTCCGGCTCACCGTCTGGGGTTTTGGGCCAGTATCTAATGGTCATCTGGTTTACCGGCGATACGCGCAGTGAGCCGATGTCCTCGGCGGACGTTGCCGGTCTTAAGTCCTATCTTTCGATCGGCGGTCGGCTGATCATGACCAGCCAGGATTTCGTCCAGCGTCTGACCGAACGGGGCGATCCCGGCGATATGGAGCTGCTCAATGAATATCTCAGGGTGGGATATGACGTTCGCGAGACAAACCATATGGTATTCGGCCAGAGCGGGACAGTTTTCGACAGCCTGCAATTCGTTACCGCCGGAGCCGGCGGAGCCGGGAATCAAAGCTCGCAGGATGCCCTGATAATGCAGGATGGAGGGGAGCTTTTGCTGACTTATGGCTCTAATAAAGCGGCGGGCGTGGGGGTAACGACGGGTTCCTATGCCGCCCTGACAATTGGATTCGGGATCGAGGGTATCTATAATAATTACCCGGGCTGGGACAACAGGGAGGATATTATAGAGGCGGCTATGACCTATCTAAGGGACGCGCAGACGTTTGTCTCCGAGAGTTCGTCGAGCATCCCCCGGACGATGGTTCTGGATCAGAACTATCCTAATCCGTTTAACCCGTGGACGACAATCTCGTTTGGCCTGCCCAGGCCGGAGCGAGTCCGATTGGTTATTTACGATCTTCTGGGGCGGGTTGTCGACGTGCCGATCGATGGCCGGATGAATGCCGGCCATCAGGAAATTACCTGGGACGGTTCCGATAAGCCGTCGGGTGTCTATTTTTATAGGATAGTCACGTCCGACGGTTCTCTTACCAGAAGAATGACGCTTTTGAAATAGCTCGAAGCAAAGCAGCGGATATTCGGGGGCGAATCGAGATTCGCCCCCTCTTTTTTGGCGGGATCCGAGGCAATCTTCTTTTATCTTGACATTTCAATCGCTTTGGCTTAGTTAAAATTGAAAACTGGGTCTCGGAGCCCCGATGGGAAGGCGGTGAGAAGCCGCCACAGCCCCGCTACTGTGATCGGGTAAGAGCCGCGAGTCAGCCACACTCGCAAGAGGGGAAGGCGCGGCCGCCCTTAAGAAGGGTCCGTAAGTCAGGATACCATCGAAAATGTTTCCATCGACCTTCGCGGGCGAGGTTTGGAATGTTTACGAAAGATTTTCCGGCCGGCAGGCTGATAACGATCGATGCCCCGTGCCGGTTATTTATTGCCATTATTTTTATTATCGTCTGCCTGATCCCATTCGGGAATTTGTCGGCTCAATCGGAAATAAAAATATCGGGGCAGGTAAAGGATGTCGCCACAGGCGCGCCGATACCGGGCGCCGCCGTCAGCCTCGAGGGCACGGGGAAATACGCCGTGTCCGACGCCATGGGTCGATTTTATTTTGTCGATCTCTTATCCGGTGATTATTCCGTCAAGGCCGAGAGGATAGGGTATGTTCAGAACACTCCTGTAACGGCGTCACCTGGCGACGCGTATTCGATATTCGTCAATATAGGCATGTCACGGGTTCCCGTTTATGTCGAGGGGCAAACTGTCACAGGTGCCGGTGGGGGGGGGTATAAGATTGTTCGATCGGCGGGGATCACGACCGTCGAAATTCCGGCCTCGGGAATAAGATCCATCGGGGAATTCACAGAGCAGGTCCCCGAGGTGGAACTCGTGGAATCGGGGCCTCGAAAGTTTCTCCGGATCAGGGGGGCCGGTCTTAACGCGACGACGGTAATGCTCGACGGAAGAGCGATCAATTCCGTTCTGGATTCCAGAGGCGATATTTCGGTCATACCGCTGGGATCGGTCGTCAAGGTGGAAATAGCCGCAGGCGGGCATCGGGCCGGGGGGCTGGCGGGAAGTGTCAATTTTATAACAGACGCCTATAAGCGGAATAGTACTTCTATCGCATCCGAGCGGGGAAGTTTCGGGCGCGAAATATATTCTATCGGAACCGGATACCGGTCGATGCGGAACCTGGGTTTGACAATAGAGGCCCGAAGTGAATTCTTCCGGGGCGATTTCACATTCACCGATCCGAGAGATTCGATGCAGAGCAGAATCAATAATTATGATCGAGCGCAAAAGCTTTTCGGGGCGCTGGCCTATACCTGGAATGGGAGATCGCTCAGGCTGAATTGCAGATTTTTTAAAAGGAAGGCCGGCGTTCCCGGACCGATTTTCCAGCCGACGCCGGAGGCCAGTTCGGGTAGCGAAGAATACGAAGCATATTCGAGATTTGAAATGAAATCCGCAAAGCGGGCCGTTTTCGATATTGCCGGAGGGATTACGCGAAGGCACGCCGAATTCGATTCCCCCAGGACACCGACAAACTTCATCCCCTATAAATCGCGTTTCGATGAGCAGTCGCGCGATATCAAATTCGGGTTAGGTAGCACCGGGAAGGTGGATTTGGATGCTAATTTATCTTTGCGCTACGAATCGCTGGACGGAAAGGACCTGTTAAGACCGTCATCGAGTTTCGGATTTCGATCCCGTGCGATAAATACGATATCGGCGGGCATGGTCTATCATTTTTTGGGCGTTTTGGCGGCCGCGGAATCATCGGCTATAGCATTTGGTTATAGGAACGAATGGGGTAAACAGGGAGATTATTCCATGCCCTCGGCGGCGCTGCGAATGAACTTCGGATTGCCGTTTAATCCCGGGGTAGATTTATCATTTTCGAGAGGTCGTCGTCTGCCGGACCTGACCGACCTTTATTGGAAAGAAGACGTCTTTGCCACGCCCAATCCCGAACTTAATCCGGAGAGATCGGAGAATTTCCAACTCGGGGCCGATTTGAAGGGTTATCCGGCAGGACCGTTCAGCCTGAGAGCGACCCGCTATATAAACCGTTATAAAGATCTGATCATATGGCGTAAATGGGCGGGAGACAAATTCAAACCCGTGAACGTATCGAAAGCGGAGATCGACGGCTGGGAATTCGCATTTGAAGCCGATCCGTTTTCCGGGCCTCTGACTTTAAATTGGACGGCAAGCTTCTCCCGTCCCCTAAATAGAGAAGAGGAGCAGAGTCATAGGGGCAAATATCTTACATTTCGTCCTATTGACGTTCAGACTGCTATCGCAAGATTAACCTATAAGAATTTCGATCTGAAATTCAAAAGCCGCCATATCGGAAAGCGCTATACAACCGAAGAGAACACGAAATCCCTTCCGGCAGTCGACCTTCTGGATTTCAATTTCGAATATAAGTTTAAGATCAAGTCAACTGTGACCACCGTCGGTCTCGGAATCACGAATATCGGAAATATCCAGTACGAAATCCTGGATCGTCAGCCGGAGAAACCGAGGGAATACCGAGCGATTATCGAATTTACACCGAAAGGAGTATTTAGATGAGGAAAGCTATATTTATAATTCTGGCGCTATTGCCGCAGTCGGCAACAGCCCAGAGGCAGGCATACGTGGTCAACTCCCTTGCGGAGACACTATCGCTCATAGACCTGGAAACAGGGTCAGTCGAGAATCATATAGTGACAGTGGGGGATGCCCCGAACCAGGCGGTTTATCACGATGATTATCTTTATGTTGTGAATTCCGTTTCGGCGGACATGATGAAGATCGATCTCCAGGCTCGTCGTGTGGTTTCGGATATATATCTACCGATCGGGTCCAATCCCTACTATGCGGCGTTCGAGGGAAATTTTTCTTATGTGACGGGATTCGTATCGGGAAAAGTCTATAAGATAAATCTGGTATCAAACGAGATCGAGCGGGAGGCCGACCCGGGAGGATTTCCCGAGGGGATATTATGCCTTGGCGGATCAGTCTATGTCACCCAGACGTATTTCAATCCCGATGATTGGAGCTACGGCCAGGGGAAAATGATCATTCTGGATGCCGAAACGTTGTCAAACGAAGGGCAG
>Ga0153915_10007734_pt1 | contig 10171 bp, 8 predicted proteins | sample Opewatmetagenome_2_FD_107003 | JGI IMG/M metagenome (GOLD analysis project Ga0153915, IMG submission 107003) | Freshwater wetland microbial communities from Ohio, USA - Open water 3 Core 3 Depth 3 metaG | ecosystem: Environmental > Aquatic > Freshwater > Wetlands | place: USA: Ohio, Lake Erie... | reverse complement strand
GGTCAGATATTCGTTGGCCGAATAGACGCCGTTGAGGTTCTCGCCGGGGATTTCCATGAACCAGGGAAGCCCCGCCCCGGAGCCGACAAAAATGGCGTCGAATTCCTCGAGTAGCCGGTCGACCGTCCTCGTTTTCCCGACCACGAAGTCCGTAAATATCTTGACGCCCAAGCTTTTGACATATTCCACTTCGCGATTGACGATCGCCTTGGGCAGCCTGAATTCCGGAATGCCGTAGATCAGGACGCCGCCGCACGCGTGGAGCGCTTCGAAAATGGTCACCTCGTGACCGAGTATGATCAGGTCATTGGCCACGGTGATGCCGGCCGGTCCGGCGCCGACAATGGCCACTTTCTTTCCGGTCTTGGCCGCCATGGGGGGAACCTCGATCTTTCCTTCGGCGGCTTCCCAATCGGCCAGGAATCGCTCCAGCCGGCCGATGGCAATCGGCGCCCCCTTTTTGCCCAGGACGCAGGTTTTTTCGCATTGCTCTTCCTGGGGACAAACCCGTCCGCAGATGGCCGGCAGCGCGTTTGTCTCTTTGATCTTCCTGACCCCGGAGGCGTAGTCGCCATTGACTATGCATTTGATGAAGCCGGGGATATCGATCCCGACCGGACAGCCCTGGTTGCAGAGCGGCTTTTTACATTGCAGGCAGCGGGATGCTTCGTCAACGGCCGTTTGGATCTGGTATCCCAAGGCTACTTCATCGAAGTTCTTGATCCGCTCCCAGGGATTCTGCTTGGGCATGGCCCGCCGGCTCAGATCGATCTTTTTCTTTTCCGGTTTTTCCTCAGCCACTCTCGGCAACCTCCTCTCGGCAGTCGTCGTGCTGCGGGCTAATAATGAGACCGGCAGCTGCTCCTGCGGAGCGGATCCACCTCCTCAGGATTATAGCTTTTGCGCCGCGCCAGGAATTCTTCCCAATCGATTTCATGGCCGTCAAAGTCGGGGCCGTCGACACAGGCAAACTTCGTCTTCCCCCCGACGGACAGCCGGCAGACGCCGCACATTCCGGTTCCGTCGATCATGATCGGGTTCATGTTGACGATGGTTTTCCAGGCAAGAGGCTTTGTAACCTTGGACGCCCGCATCATTTGGAACGTACAGCCGTTGACGATGACCAGGTCGGGGGTGATCCCGGCACGCTGCATGATCTCCGGGATCTTGTCGATATGCCCTTTGCGGCCCTTGGTCCCGTCCCGGGTGATGACAAAGGTTTGGTCCGAAACCTTGGCCAGCTTGTCTTCCCAATAAAGCAGGAATGAACTCCTGGCTTCGAGAAGCGTGTAGACTCTGTTCCCGGCTTGTTTGAGGGCACGGGCGACCGGGTAGATAGACCCGATCCCGTAGCATCCGCCGACACAAAGAACCGTGCCGAATTTATCAATCACGGTCTCTTTGCCCAACGGCCCGACGAACGTCGGAATCGTATCGCCGGGCTTAAGGCGGGCCAGCATGGCGGTCGAGCCGCCGACCTGCATGAAAATCGTCGTGACCGTGCCGGCGTCCCGATCCCAATCGGCGACTGACAAGGGAATGCGCTCACCGTATTGGTCCGGCCGGACTATGATGAAATTGCCGGGCTTCACGGATTCGGCCACGGCCGGGGCTTCGACCGTGAACTCGTGGAGGTTGGGAACGATCATCCGCCGTTCAACGACTTTATACATACACATCCTCTCTCAACCGGCCAGGCCTTCGGACATCCGTGTCCATGCTTTCACTTCTTCCCTTCGATTGCCCGAGAGGCGTTCACCCGGATCGGGTTCTGTTTGAGATTGTAGAAGGACCAGAGTTCCCGCCGGTGTTTCAGACCGCCCAAGACCGCCGGCCGGGTATAATAGATGACGCCCGTGGGGCATTCGATGTCCGGCTTGACGGCATCCGTGGCGCTCGTTTTTCCGTCGGCGAAGGATAGAGTCAGCCGATCGCCCTTCTTAAGGCCGAGCGATTCGACATCCTCAGGGTTCATCCGGAACCCTTCTTCAAGCCCCAACTCGGCCAAGCCCCCGACCTTGGACGATATATCCATCCCCCGATGACGGTATCCGCCCGGCTCTGCCACGAGCAAGAAATTTCCCTGAGTGGTGTGTCCGTCAGCGGCCGGGTCCATCTTGAGGTGACCGATGGCTTTCATCCTTCGGGGTTTCCGATTGATCCCGTCTGGAAAATCAGGCACCGCCGTCCGGATGTCCTTCCTGACATCCTCGGCATTCTGATAATTGATCGTCTCGCACTTTAAAACCCGGGCCACGTCTGAAAAAATCCTCCAGTCGGGCCGCATGAATCCGGTCACCGCGCTTTCTGGAAAATCTTCGACTCGGACAATTTCCTGGACCCGGCCTTCCATATTGACCAGGCTGCCGCCGGCCTCGGCGAAGGTGGCGGCAGGGAGAAAGGCGTCGACCTTGAAAGGGGGCAGAAAGGTATCTTGAACGATCAGGAAATCACAGTCCGGTCTGTTAAAGAAAGGAATATCGCCGACAAGATAAATGACTTTTGGCCTCCGGAAGCCGCTGACAAGATCCGCCAAACTCAGGCCCCGGCCGGAACCGGGCAAACCGGCCGGACCGAGCTCGGCGAAAACTCCCATCTCCAGCGCGCCCCGCCCATTGGCGCCGAAGTAGAGGGGAATGAAATTGACGTTTTTTCGCTCGGTCAGAGTCATCAGGCTATCGACAAGGTCTTGGCGCGCCCCATACTGGAACACCTGAGGCCCGATGATGACCGTCAATTCCTTTCCTGAAGAGAGGACTTCGAGGACGCTTGCCAATCTTTGGATACCGACCGACGTTTCTTGAGAAACTCGCGTGCCGTCGCTCTTTTTGCCGACGAGATATTCTGCGATGAACTTGAGAACGAGCCCCTCCTGCCCCGGCCCGGGCCGTAGCCAATCGTCGGTATAGCGGGCTAAATTGCTGTCGCGGGGATCGATAGTCACCAATTTGGCCCCCCCATCGAGCGCCCGGCGGACCTTCGTTCCGACTACAGAAAAATTGAACCGGCTGTCGAGCCCGACGGCGAGAATGACGTCCGCCTTGGCGATGGCCTTGATGGATACAGGCAGCGAAAAAAGCTTGGACCAGAGAGCCAATCCCCCGCCAAACTCCAGGCGGGCGGTGGAGTCGATCCCATTGGATCCCAGGCAATCCCGGACAAACTTCTGGGCGGCGAAGAGGCCTTCGTTGGTGAGGTCCGGCGAAACGAGCATTATAAAATCGTCGGGGGGGATGCTCTTGAGCTCTCCGGCGACCTTCTCCAGCGCTTCCTGCCACGACACCTCGCGAAAATAGTTCCCTTTCTGGAGCATCGGCTTTTTCGCCCGCTCGAAGTGATGGGTCACTTCCGGCAGGCAGAAGCGGCCCTTCACGCACAATTGCCCGTCATTGACTTCCGGATCCAGGTTGGCCTTGGCTTTGGACAATTTTCCGTTTTTGTGGTCCAGTTCGATCTGGCAGCCGATCGCACAGAACGGGCAAGTCGAGACATGGTGTCCATCGGGCTTGCCGTCCCACTTGGAAACCTTATCCGCCAGAGCTCCTGTCGGGCAGACATCCACGCACGCCCCGCAGAATTCGCAGCCCGCCTCGACGTGGCTTCGGCCGAAGGCCGGACCGATCTTGGCCCGGGGGCCGCGGAAAGTGAAGGCCAGAACGCTCGAGCCGCGGACTTCCTGACACATCCGGACGCACCGGCCGCAGAGGATACAAATATTATAATCCCTGTCGTAAAAGGGATCGTCGTGCTCGGCTTCGTAGCCATGATAATAGATGGGATAATCGATTTCCGTCACCCCGATTTTTTCGACCAGCTCTTGCAGTTCGCACTGTCCGTCATTCGGGCAAAACCGGCAGCCCGTCGTCACGCCGGTCTTCCGGATCGTCCCCTGATATTCCTTGCATTCGGCTTTCTCTTCGCAGACCAGGCAGCTGGAAGGATGCTCGCTGAGGATGAGCTTCAAGATCTCTTTCCTCAAGTCCCTCAGCATGGCCGTGTCCGTCAAGACCTTCATCCCTTCCCGGGCGAGCGTGTTGCAGGAAAGAGGATAGCCGCGCATCCCTTCGATCTCCACCATGCACAGCCGACAACCGCCAAAGGGCGAAAGGTCCTTGTGGGAGCAGAGCGAGGGAATATAGACGCCGGCGAGCTCGGCGGCCCGATGGACGGTGACGCCTTCAGGGAAGGTCACCGGCCGGTGGTTGATCTCCATCGACAGTGTTCGAGGTTCTTTTCGAGCCATGGCTAGCCTTGCTTCTCCCTGACCTCGCCTTGAGCCCAAGCGATTCGTCCCGATCGTCTATCCATGATCTAAACACCTAAGATTCGATGATGATGGCGTCTCCGGCGATGGCATCGAAACGGCAGATTTCATAGCAGGAACGGCATTTGATGCATTTCGATTTATCGAGATTATGCGGCTCTGACCTCGGGCCGCTGATGGCTCCGGTCGGGCAGACCTTTACGCAGCGCTGGCAGCCGGTGCATTTTCCGGGGATGATCCGGTAGACAACAAGGTTCTTGCAGGACACGGCCGGACAGCGCTTATCCTTGACGTGAGAAATGAATTCCGGCCGAAAATATTTGAGCGTCGAAAGAGCCGGATTGGGGGCCGTCCCGCCCAGCGCGCACAAGGACCCATTTTTGACGGTCAGGGCCAGCTTCTCCAGCTTGTCCAGGTCCGCCAGCACCGCCTTCCCGTCGCAAACCTTCTCTAAGATCTCCACCATATGCCGGGTCCCCACCCGGCAGGGAACGCACTTTCCGCAAGATTCCTTCTGGGTAAAAGACATAAAATATTTGGCCATATCAACAATGCAGGTGTCGGAGTCGACCACGATGAGGCCTCCGGAGCCCATAATCGCACCGGCTTCCGCTAAGTGTTCGTAGTCGATGGGCAAATCCAAAAATTCTTCGGAGAGGCAGCCTCCGGACGGGCCGCCGCTCTGGACGGCTTTAAACGGTTTTTGGGTTCCGCCCCCGATATCATAGATCACTTCCCGGAGCTTGATACCGAGCGGAACTTCGATCAGCCCCGTTCGCCGGACCTTTCCAACCAGCGAGAATGTTTTGGTGCCTTTGCTCGTCTCCGTCCCGAAGCCGGCGTACCATTCGGGGCCGTTGCGGAGGATGTTGGCCAGGGTCCCCAAAGTTTCCACGTTATTGATGATCGTCGGCTTCCCATGAAGGCCTGAGACGGCGGGAAACGGAGGACGAGTCCGGGCCATACCGCGCTTTCCTTCGATCGAGGCGATGAGGGCGGTTTCTTCTCCGCAGACAAAAGCGCCGGCCCCTTCCTTGATCTTAATGTCGAAGCTGAAATCCGAGCCGAGGATCGAAGGGCCGAGAAACCCGAGTTCGCGCATCTGGCCGATGGCCGTCTTCAAGCGCTTGATCGCCAGCGGATATTCGGCCCGGATGTAAACATAACCTTGAGAAGCGCCGATCGTGTAGGCGGCGATGAGCATCCCTTCCAGGACGCAGTGAGGATCGCCTTCAATCAGGGATCTGTTCATGAACGCGCCCGGATCGCCCTCATCGGCGTTGCAGATCAGGTAGCGCTGGTCGCTTTCGGTGTTGCGGCACGTCTCCCACTTCCGCCACGTCGGAAAGCCGGCGCCCCCCCGTCCGCGGATACCGGACCGCTTGACGATATCCAGGACGTCCATCCAGGTCATGGACAGGCACTTTTCGAAACCCTTGTAACCGTCCCGGGCCAGGTAGTGGTCGATATCGTCCGGGTCGATGATCCCGCAGTTGCGGAGGACGATCCGGACCTGCGGTTTCAACATCGGCAGGTCGTAGAAGCTGGGGATGCCGTCGAGCTCACCCTCCCCGAAGTGCCCGGCTAGATGATCCTTGGGGATCTCTCCGTCATCGAAGAAAGCATGAAGGATTCTGGCCACGTCTTTCGCCATAACGTTGCCATAGCTGATCCGCTCTCGGCCGGGCATCTGAACGTCCATGAGCGGCTCCAGATAGCACGGCCCGATGCACCCGACCTGGATGATCCGGGCGTCGATCCCCTTCCGCTTGAGATATTCCTCGACGGCCGCCTGTGTTTCGGCCGCCCCCGCGGCCAGCCCGCAGGATCCCGCTCCGATGTAGATGAAAGGAACGGGGTTGTTCCGAAGCTTTTCCCATTTGGCGACAGCCTGCCTGCGCCGGCTGTCAATCTTGTTTTTGCTCATCTAAAAGCTTTTGTATCTTGAGGACGGACATTTGGCTGTGGATTTTGTTATCGACGGCGACGACCGGGGCCAAGGCGCAGCAGCCCAGGCAGGCGACGCGGTCGAGATCGAAATTCCCGTCGGCGGTCGTTTGCCCCGTGTCGACACCAAGGCGCTGCTTGGTCATCGCCAAGATCTGTTCCCCGCCTTTAACGTGACAGGCTGTCCCCAGACAGACCTTGAGATGATGCCGCCCCGGCGGGTGGAATCGGAATTGGGCGTAGAAGGTGGCGACGCCGTAGATCTCGTTCTCGGATATCTTAAGCCACCTGGAGATGCTCCGGATGGCCTCCGGGCGCAGGTAGCCGTCGAGGTCCTGGGCTCGCTGCAGGATCGGGATCAGGTCGCCCCGTTCACCCTTGAACTCCTGCATGATTGCGAAAAGACCGCCATTGGCCATGGGATCACTCCCTCGTTCGGTCAACGATCGTTTAATAAATAAAAAAAAAAATAAAGCCGGCGGTTTCCCGCTTTTTATGAATATGAATGCCAGGGAGCAAAACAAGCCATGATCACCGAACGCCGCTTTCGTATAATTTTTTAGCCAGCGTCCAAGTGTCCCCGTCATAGCCGAGCAATCGAATGCCCGCCTTGTTGGCCAGGGCGATGACGTCCTCGGCGGGTATCTTCCCCCGGGAAAACACCACGGCGGCCACATCGACAAGGTTGGCGGCCGCGATCAGGTTCTTGTGCGTCTGCAGGGTGATCAGGAGATTCCCTTCCTGGATGCCGATAATGTCGCTGACCATATCGGAGATGTAGACGCTCTTGACGTCCTTGTCACCGACCTCGTTGAAGGACTTGAGGCCGGTCTTTGCCGCGATCTCGGATACTTTCATGGTTTTACCCTTCCTTTGTTCAATTCCTCAATACAGCTCCGTCAAGCCGACGTCCGCCAGCACGATACCCTGGCAGGTATCCACGGACTTGCGCAGGTGGCAGGGAACGACGATGATTTTTTTGGCTGGATCCTGGAATCCGGAATTGAAATATTCGTTCAAGGCTCGGATGCCCTCGGCCGTGATACACCGGCCGGTCGCATGAGACGTATTGGCGCAGAGTGCCACATAGACCCACGTTTTTCGACCCCGATCCTGCGAACCGGCCTGGTAAACGCCGCACTCCGGGTTGCATCTCATACAGAGCATCGTGGCCATGACTTCTTTCAAGGGCACTTCTTGTCCGCATTTCTCGCATTTCAGGTCGAACTTGGAGGCCTGATAGTCTGCCAGATGACTCCAAAAATGTTCCCCTTCCTGGTAATCGTCGATGGGAGGAACCGGCTCTTCCGAAAAAAACGAAATCCTGTTCCGGCAGTGAAAACAGCCTTCAATGACCAGATATCCGCTACGAACATTGGTCATCAGCCATTTGTGTCGACAAGCCGTTTTGGCCATGATTTCCGTTTTCAAAATTTAAGGTTTCATTATATACCAAAAAAAACTCCGCAGGGCAACCCCCAAGAATCAGACCGGGCCAGCCGCCTCTTTTTGGTCAGGAGGTTGGCAGGAGTGCTATAATAATAAGGTTATGGCGAGATTTCGTCTCAGTGTAAAACATCTAAAGAACTCGGTCATCTTCCTGAAAATCGCCAACTGGGTTCTGATCGTCATGGCCTGGGTGGCCGCCCTCTATGTCTACCCGCGCCTGCCGCAAAAAATCGCCCTCTGGTTCAGCAGCCGCGGCCAAAACCTGCTCAAGGCCAGGAAATCCCCTCTCTTTTTTCTTTATCCCCTAGCCCAGACGCTGTTTTTCTTCGGCGTCTCTTTTTTGGTCCAAAAATTTTATCTCAAGAAGCGCTATGCCAAGGAAAAATTCATTTCCGATTATGGAGAAAAAAGAGAGTCCCTGCTCGAGCTCGACAAGGAATTCCTCTGGCTGGCTTTGATCTTCGTCAACCTAATTTTTATCCATATCCAGACCAGCCTGGTCCTGTTGTCTCACGGGATCGGGACGGGCATCAACCCGTATTATTTTTATTCCATCTTCGGCATTCTGGTGATGCTCGTCCCCTATTACGCGATTCGCCGGAAGCTTTTTTAAAAAGATAGCTCAATAGATATTGGGCAGTTCGTTCTTCTGCCCCGGGTTGAGCGGAAGAAAGATTTTTCGGGCGAAGCCGATGACTTTGTGGACCTTGTTGCTCTCGCTGTCCATGACCTCAAAGATGCTGAACAGGTAATAATCCTTGCGTGTCGTCCCTTCCTTGACGGCCAGAGTCTTGGCTTTATCGTTGAGGCCGACGAGAAATTTCTTGAGGGAATCTTCCTCCTTGGCTTTAGCCTCCTTCACCTGTTTTTCGACGTAGTTCATAAACTCGGCTTGGCTCGGGTTGGTCGTGTAAAAAAAGGCTAGGATGGCCCCGATGAAAATTATTATCAACAGCTTTTTTTTCATGTCTTTCCTTCCTCGCGCCGATCTATACGCTCTTATAATCGTTCAGACCGGCAAAGTCAAACCTCTGTCTATGATTTAGTCGCGGTTTTGCCGTCGAGTGGGAAACCTGGGCGGGGACCCTATTTCGATCTTTTTTGTTCCTCGAGGTCTTGTTTGAGAAGCTCCTGAGCTAGCTCGTCCGAGTCCCCATAATAAGCTTGGAGCCGCCGCAGCCCGGCCTTGAGCTCTTTGCAGACATCGGCATAGGCCGGGTCCGGATAGACGTTCTGGAGCTCACGCGGGTCTCGTTCCAGGTCATAAAGCTCCCAGGCGTCGAGGTCGTAATAAAAGTGGATGAGCTTATAGCGGCGGGTCCGGATTCCATAATGGCGCTTGACCATATGAACGGCGGGATACTCGTAATAATGATAATAGACCGCCTCTCGCCAGGTCTTGGCTTTGCCGTTCCTGAGGATCTCGACCAAGGGCATGCCCTGCATGGCCGGGAGCGCTTTGATTCCCGCCAACTCTAAAAAGGTCGGGGCAAAATCGAGGTTGCTGACCAAGTCCTTGTTGACGGATCCCGGCTTGATCACTCCCGGCAGCCTCATCAAGAGCGGCATCCGCAGAGACTCTTCATACATAAACCTTTTATCGAACCAACCGTGGTCGCCAAGATAGAAACCCTGGTCCGAGGCGTAAACAACCAGAGTATTCTTAGCCAGTCCGGATTTTTCCAAATAGTCGAGGATGGTTCCGACGCTCTCGTCCACGGCCGCTACGCAGGCCAGGTAATCTTCGAGGTAGCGCTGGTATTTCCAGCGGACCAGTTCGTCCCCTTGCGGATTGTCGCGTTTGAAGGCCTCCCGTTTCGGCCCGTAGGCTTTCTCCCAGCTCGCTTTCTGGTCCTCGTTCATCCGCGCCGGGGCCGGTCCCATCTTCAGGTCGGAATTGATTTCCATATGCTTTCTGAGCGTCATCTCCTGCTCCAAGGCCGCACGGGAGCGGGTCGCATAATCATCAAAGAGCGTTTCCGGCTCGGGGAATTTGACCCTATCGTACAACGTCAGATGGCGCGCTGAAGGCTGCCAGTTCCGGTGGGGAGCCTTGTGATGCATCATCAGCAGGAACGGCCTGTCCTTCCGCCGCCTGTTCTCCAGGAAGTCAAGCCCGAGGTCAGTGAGGATGTCCGTCACGTAGCCCGGGCATTGCTTCTGAACGCCCATCTCGATCAGGTCTGGATTGTAATAATCGCCCTGCCCCGGAAGGATGTTCCAGTAATCGAAGCCCGTCGGATCGCTCTTGAGATGCCATTTGCCGATCAAGGCTGTCTGGCATCCGGCTTTTTGGAGGAGTTTGGGGAAAGTCGGCTGGCTGCCGTCGAACTCGTGGGCGTTGTCGCGGATGCCGTTGAGGTGGCTGTGCCTGCCGGTCAGGATGACGGCACGGCTGGGCGCGCAGATACCGTTGGTGCAGAAACAATTGTCAAACCGAATTCCTTCCAGGCCGATCCTGTCCATTCCCGGAGTCTTGTTGAGCTTACTTCCGTAGCAGCTCATGGCGTG
>Ga0153915_10007733_pt1 | contig 10171 bp, 10 predicted proteins | sample Opewatmetagenome_2_FD_107003 | JGI IMG/M metagenome (GOLD analysis project Ga0153915, IMG submission 107003) | Freshwater wetland microbial communities from Ohio, USA - Open water 3 Core 3 Depth 3 metaG | ecosystem: Environmental > Aquatic > Freshwater > Wetlands | place: USA: Ohio, Lake Erie... | reverse complement strand
GTCAAACTCCTAAAGGGTTCCCAGCGCATCACATTACAGCCTGGCGAGATCCAAACCGTTCGCTTCCAAATCGGTCAGGAGCAGTTGGAATTCCTGGGCGAAAACTTACAGCCGGTGGTTGAACCGGGCGAATTTGAATTGATGGTAGGGGGCAGTTCGGCAAACACAAAGAATGTGATTTTGAAATATCACGTCGAATAGCGTTCCGTTGTAAATCAGGAATGTCGAAGTTGGCTAATCGTATTGGGTCATATTTGGGGTGTTGCACAACCCTACCAATCAATCTGCGGAGCAAAGGGTCGCGTGTTTAAGTCGCGCCGCGGGCGCCTAAATATGGCGATATGCCAATAGAAAGATCCCACATATGATAATGTGGGATCGATCATTAAAATTACTGCTGCCTGTTGGTACTTGCTAGTGTGCTGTATACTTCAATCAGCCCTGATGATTATGGAGCGCTTCCGGTCCAGCTCCCCAACCCGGTGACCAGGTCATATCCAACCAGACAATCGAAACCATTGTTGCCGGAAGTGATATCGCGGAATGTGATGTTGTTCCCATATACAAAATTTGCATTGACCACAACACCTGCCGCGGCTGAGCGAGCAGCCCACATCGGTGAGCTTGCACTGGTGCCACCTACCGTGAACCAGCCACTCTGACCTAGGTACTTTACAGTATCATACACAGATACACCTGAATTTGGATCGGCATTAAGAGACACATCCGGCGTCCCGCGTTTGTTCCCACAATTAACCTGGGCAAATGTGCCGGATGATGCTTGGTCGGAAGTAACGACCTCATAAGCGCTGCACCCTCCACCACTGCCCGACCAACCGGTCTCACTGATATAGTTCCCACCACTGAAATTAAGCGTTGTGCCTCCGACAGAGACTACATTCGGAGAGGCTGATGGGTATTCAGCTGGAGAACCGGCATCACCAGAGGAAACAAAGAAGCTGACCCCAGTTTGGACAAAGTGCGCGTCATAGCTTGTCTCGCCCGAGAACTCAGAGCCACCCCAGCTATTGCTGACATATTGGGCATGCGTCTTGGCGTAATCTTCAGCAGTCAGCAAGTTTGTAAAGCTGTTGCTGCTAGCTTCGACCAGAAGGATCTTGGCACCAGGGGCAATCGCGTGTGCCCATTCCACATCCAGCGCAATTTCCAACGCCCAACCGGCATTACTCCTGGGGAAAGAAGAACTGCTGCCGTTCTGGTTTACTTTCTTGAAGCAACCATTGGCAGTAGTACAAGCGGGCAGGCCAAAAGTCGAGCTGAATACGTTAAGATCGCTCTCGATATTGGGGTCATTATAAGCATCGACAATAGCAATAACTGTTCCAGTGCCGGCTGTCAAACTGGTAGAGAAGTTGTAAACGGATTTGATCGTTGCCGGGCTTAGCCCTGTCGGAGAAGAAGATGCGTTCGGGAAGACGAATGAATGGCAGCGCGTATAACCAGTCGCAACCGGTCCAGGGCATACCGGGATAGCAGGGCCAGGATGATCCGATGCAGCTTGAGCAGGCGCAGAACCTAATAGAGGTATTGCGAGACTTAATGAAGCTAGAAATGATAGGAACCTGGAAATGCGAGACATACAAACCTCCCTACTTTTTGAAAATTTTGGTAAATCCAACAAAAGAGGAGAAAGCTTATTCTATTAATCCAATTATAGTTTTTACTTCTCGAAATTACCAGGAGTTTATTAAATGTTTCTAACACTCCTCAAGAAGCAAGCACAAAAAACAGGGCAGCTCAAACCCGGTATGACGATTATTGAGTCCACTTCTGGGAACACAGGGATTGGAGTGACACTGGTGGGCGTGCTGTTGCCAAAGTGGTTTGTATAATGCCAGAGAATATGAGTGAAGAGCGGAAAAAGATCATCCGAGCCTTTGGAGGGGAGATCATCTTTACTCCTGCTGCCGATAGCTTGGCGGGGTGTCTGAAAACAATGAGGAAAATGACGGAAGAAGAACCGTCAAAATATTTTATAGTCAACCAATTTAAGAATCCACTTAATCCAGAAATCCACTATCTCCAAACCGGGCCAGAAATTTGGCAAGCACTTAACGGCGATGTAGGGGTATTCGTGGCTGGCGTAGGGAGTGGTGGCACCCTCCAGGGAGTTGGGAAATTCCTTAAAGAGAAAAATCCAGAGATCAAGATTGTTGCCGTTGAACCCAAAAACAGCGCTGCTCTCTTAGGAAGGGAGCCCGGTCTCCACATAATTCAGGGGATTGGGGATGGATTTGTGCCGGATGTTTTGGATGTAAACTTGATTGATATGGTAGTTACTGTTTCAGACGACAGCGCGATTAATACGACTCGCGACCTCGCCATCAAAGAAGGCTTGTTAGTAGGCACTTCATCTGGGGCAAATGTTTCTGCTGCTTTAGAGTTGGATAGTGGTCGAAGCAAGGTTGTAACCGTGCTGCCCGATCGGGCTGAGAGGTATTTCAGCACCGCTTTGCTATAGTCAATTTTTCTGTGCTTCACTTCTCAGGAAATGAACGACTGTCCACTTCTTTTTGGACAGCCGTTTGATCTTTATCCCCATAATCACCAGGATTGGGTGATGACACAGCCTTTCTTATAAGATATCTTTATACTGTAACCTGAGTAGTATTGGGAGTTAACTATGGCTGTCAGAACACATCCTTACAAATTTTTCACAGCATCCTACGTCGCAAGACAAAAGAGTGCTATTTTTGTCCTAAAGCATAAACCGCGCCGTTGCATGGTTTTTTCTGTAGGAATGATACTTGCCGGTCTGGGCATCCCTTTTCTCATGGCGATTGGACTGCTTCCAATCACGCTGGTGCTTGGCTTTATTGGACTGGTGTTGACTGCAACCGGCGGTTTGATGGCACTCATCTTTTACGGGGAAATTTAACTTGCAAATGGCGACCAGCTACGAAATCCATGTACAAGATTGTCTGGATGAGAAATGGGCAACTCGTTTCATTCCCTTTGCGGTGACTGTAGGTGATAAGGAATCTATACTCATCGGCGTGGTTCACGACCAGGCCGAGTTGTTTGGGGTGCTGCTAAAAATACGCGACTTGGGCTTGAGCCTGGTTTCGGTCAATCCTGTTGAACGGAGATAATAAAGGCTTCCCTCCGTGTAAGACTTACTAATTTACGGGGAGGCTGAGGTCTTATGAGTATAATCAGGCTGTGACCAACCTCCTGCCCACTAAATTCTATCTCCCGCCCCTACCTGGCGGATTTGTGGCGCGCCCGCAGCTTCTGCAGATACTGGATGAGGCGGTTAAGCATCGCCTGACACTGGTTTCCGCCCCTGCCGGGGCAGGCAAAACGACACTGGTCAGCGCATGGGCGCAATCAGCCCGCAAGAAGGGGGTAGCTTTTGGCTGGCTGTCACTCGACGAGGCAGATAATGACCCGGGACGCTTTATGGAATGCCTGGTGGCTTGCCTGGAGGAATGGGGCATAATCCTTGAAACTTCCATGCGCTACCCCAAAGGTGGAGAGCAAATACAACCGGAGAACATTCCGGCGGATTTCATCCGAGGATTGACTAATCTAAAACGAGATACGACAATCATCGTAGATGATTATCATCTCATTCAAAACAGGGAAGTGCATGCCATATTGGAATATTTATTGGAACATGCTTCTCTGCTTTTCCATCTGATGCTGTTAACTCGCTCTGACCCGCCATTTGAACTGGCGCGTCTGCGCGTGTCTGGGCAATTGGTTGAGCTACGCATAGAACAACTGCGCTTTTCAATGCGAGAAGCAGGAGCCTTCTTGAGAAAGGCCGCCGGCGTACAGCTGACAGAGACAGACATTGCTGTCCTCAATGAGCGGACGGAGGGTTGGGTAGCCGGTTTACAAATGGCAGCGATATCCCTGCGAGGGCGTGAGGATGCCTCCGCGTTCGTAGCAGCATTTGCCGGGAGTCATCGCTTTGTGCTGGATTACCTGCTCGAACAAGTGCTCAACCGGCAATCATCCGAGGTGCAAGAATTCTTGCTGAAAACATCGATCCTGGAACGACTGTCAGCGCCTTTGTGCGACGCAGTGATCGAATCCAGCGGCATGGCGCGAGGCCTGCTCGATACACTGGAGCGGGCTAATCTGTTCCTGATCCCACTCGACGATGAGCGCGGCTGGTATCGTTATCACCATTTATTTGCCGATTTGCTCGAAAATGTGCTGGAGCAGAGCCACCCTGACCTTTTGGTAGGTCTCCACCGCCGGGCATGCCGCTGGCACGAAGCGCAGGGAATGCTTCCTGAAGCCCTGCACCACGCCTTGGAGGCGGGTGACAACGAGCTGGTCGCGCGCATGGTTTCAGCAAACATGCTGGCAATCGTGGAACATGCCGAACTGGCGCCCATTCTACTGCATATGGATGCCGTACCCCGCGCAGAACGGATTACATTACCCTGGTTGGGGGTAGCGTACGCCTGGGGATTAGCGTATGCTGGTCAAAATGAGCGCGCCGGTTTAGAGTTGTCACTGGCAGAAAAACAAGCCGATAAACTGGTAAGCGAGGAGCGTAGCCGATTATTGGGGCACATCGCCGCGGTGCGAGCGTATCTGGCATGGTCCAATGGCGACCAACCTGAAGCGGTGATATATGCGGAGCAGGCAGCACATCTTCTCCCCGCTGAAGAAATCGCCGTGCGAGCGCTCAACCTTACCACACTCGGAAATGCTATGACCCAGTATGCCGCTGACACACATGCTGTCGAGGTACTCGAACAGGCGATGCTGTTGGCACGCCAGGGGGGGCAATCGCACGTTTTCATGCTGGCAGCCGGAGCAATGGCTTTTGCTTGCAAAATCTTAGGACAATTCCATCGGGCTTATGAGGTATGCGAAGATGCCATTGAAGTGGCAGGTGCATACCAGCGGAGCAACAGACGCGAACTGACTGCAGCTGCAAGCATCTATGCTTTTTTATCTCGCGTCCTATCTGAGTGGGGTGAATTGGAAAAAGCAATCCGGGTTGCCCGCAAAGGCTTAGCTTTGAGCGAATTGTGGGGACAGGCGGATACAATCATGGTATGCCTGTTGTACCTGGCTCAAGCCCTGGCGTTAGCCGGTGAAGCGGAGAGCTCTCAGCAGGTGCTCCAGCGCGCTCGAAAGATTGCTCAAAAGATTTCCCCCTGGCACATGATCAATGTCGATCTAGCTGAACTGGATACGTGTCTGGATGGCGGAACTTCGAATGCTTCCGAAGTCTACCAGGAGGCAATCCGCAAACAGAACGCTGGATACAAATTTCCGGATTTTCTCGCGGCACGGTTGCTTCTCAGACAAAACCGCGCTAACGATGTGTTGATCCTGCTGGAACGCGCTCTCCCTGAAGCCCAGCAGCATCCATCTTATGAAAATGTAAGACTCTATACCTTCCAAGCTCTGGCGCATTTCCAGAAGAAAGATTTTCCTCATGCACTGGTCTCGCTAGATCAGGCTCTTGATCTGGCAGAACCCGAAAACCGATTGGCAACCTTCGTGCGAGAGGGCGATAAGATGGAAAAGTTACTCCAACTCGCTCAAGCGAATTCTATGCATCCCGAATTTATTCAGTGTTTGCTGGCGGTTTTTGAAATCCGACGTAAATACAAAGCCGAACCTGCCCCGGGCATTGAGCAGCTCATCGAACCGTTGAGTGCGCGAGAGCTGGAAATTTTGAATTACTTGAACGGCTACCTTTCCTCAATGGAGATTGCCGAACAACTGGTTGTCTCGGTGAACACAGTCAGGACGCACATGAAAAACATCTACGGAAAACTGGGCGTCCACGGCAGGAGCGCGGCAGTGCGTCGCGCGAAAGAGTTGGGACTTGTAAAGTAAACTCCTTCCTTTTCTGAAATCGAGACCTGAAAAAAGGATAATTTCATCCCTGCCATTGCTGGCAGGTTTTGGTGGTTTCACCAGGTTCGGGTGATGACAATTCACAGGAGTGAAATTATCCTATAAATGCTAGCTATTCGCCAACAAGATCAAAACCATCATCGGGCTTTTTTTTTACCCTAGTAGCCGATCTCAGTAAGGATCGGCTGGAGAAGATATTTCTTGGTTAATCCAGGAATTAATGCAATGAGAAGGGCAACTTGCCGACAGGAGAGGGTCAGGTTACGAGCCCAAATCGGTTAGTTCAACCTGATCTGCGGTAACAGGAAAGAAACTTATGGAACTTGTCATTAAAGATGTTAGCAAAATGTACAAGGGCAGGATCTGGGGATTGCGTAATTTCAGCCTGATTCTGAAACCGGGCGTCCTAGGCTTATTGGGACCAAATGGGGCAGGCAAGACAACTTTATTGAATATCCTGGCTACGGTGACCAAACCAACCGAAGGTCAAGTGACCTGGAATGGTGTTGATATTGTCCGCTCGCCCAACGAGTTGCGCTCGGTGTTGGGATATTTACCACAGCATTTTGGCATATACCCCAACCTGAATGCGGTTGAATTCTTGCAATACCTAGCAGCCATCAAAGGCATAGACAGCACAGCCGCGCGGCAAAGGATTGATGAATTATTGCAACTGGTCAACTTAAGCGACACTCGTCGACGCCCTTTAAGCAGTTATTCCGGAGGCATGAAACAGCGGGTAGGCATTGCCCAGGCGCTACTCAATAACCCACAACTCCTGATTGTAGACGAACCAACCGTAGGTCTGGATCCCGAAGAGCGGGTACGGTTTCGCAACTTGCTTTCCGACCTATCCGGTGAACGGATTGTTATTCTATCTACGCATATCGTTTCAGATGTAGAGGCTGCGTCAACGGAAATTGCCCTGATCAACAAGGGCGAGTTATTGGAACATACTTCACCTGAGGGGTTATTACAAGAGGTTGATGGAAAAGTATGGACATGCACCATTCCCAGCCTCGAATTAGTTAATTTCCGGCAACGGCATCTGGTTAGCAGCACCATCCGTCGTAAAGACGGCGTGCAAGTGCGCGTGGTGGCTGGCGAGCCGCCCATCGTCGCATCCCAAAGTGTTTCGCCAATCCTGGAAGATGCTTACCTTTATTGTATTTCATCAGCGAACGGCTCGAGTGAGAACGAAAAGGTGTAACAACAATGACCACCCTGCGAAGTATCTACTTTCTAATGCAAGCCGACTTGCTTGAGCGCGTACGGCGGTACAGCTTCATGATCGTCATGGGAATAACCGTAATGGCAGGTTACCTGTTAGTGCCACCATTCGGCGCACCCTACACTTCGTTTGTTATTGGCAGCCATCGCGGTTTTTATAACTCGCCCTGGGTGGGCACGCTATATGGAGTCGTAACCTGTACGCTGCTCGCCCTGGTCGGCTTCTACCTGGTCAAGAATACTGTCCAACGAGACGACCAGACAATGGTTGGTCAAATCATCGCCGCCACGCCGATCCGTAAACCGTTTTATACCTTGGGAAAGTGGCTAAGCAATCTCGCGGTGTTAGTGCTAATCCTGTTGGCTTTATCTTTAATAGCGCCGATCATGCAATATGTTCGCGCTGAAGATACATCGATTGAATTGTGGGCATTGGTGGCACCCATTTGGATAATGGGACTGCCGGCTCTGGCAGTCGTATCAGCTATCGCAGTGCTGTTCGAGTGTATCCCTTTCTTGCGTGGCGGTTTGGGCAACGTGGTTTACTTTTTCATCTGGGGACCGGTGTTGGTGGGATCTACGATCGGCTCCGCTACTGATTTTAGCCTGAATAGCACACCCAGGAATGACTTTGCCGGGCTTTCCAGGACGCTGATTAGCATTTACCAATCTTTAGATGCAGGTGGCTACGATGCCAGTTATGGTGTGACCGGCGTTATCGGACCTGTTATGGGTGAAAAGATTACGCGATTCAACTGGGATGGCATTTCGTGGACAGCCGACATGCTGCTCGAGCGCCTTATGTGGCTTGGCGGGGCTGCAGCCATTGCACTGGCGGCCTCGATCCCTTTTGACCGCTTTGACCCAGCCTGTTCCAAATTGCTGCAACGGCAAAGAAAAAGGAAGCACCCTCCTGAGGCCTCTCAGGATCGAACGGAACAGAATGGTCTATTTACACATGCAGAATATCCAACCCAGACGGTTTATCTCACCCAACCCGCTATATCGAATTCAACTTTGAAACTGCAAAATTTTTGGCTTATTACGTTTGCTGAACTAAGGTTGATGCTCAAGGGGCTGCATTGGGTTTGGTACATTGTATCTATCGGGTTGATAGTCGCTTGTTTGTTCAGTCCACTCCAAATAGTCCAACGGCATTTGCTGCCCATCGCCTGGGTTTTGCCGATTCTGATCTGGTCACAGATGGGCACGCGAGAGAAGAATTATGACACCTGGCAAATAATTTTTTCCACTGCAAATCCAATTCGATGCCAACTCCCGGCGATGTGGTTTGCCGGCGTTGTCATCGCAGTGATCACAGGCAGCGGTGCAATCATCCGTTTTGCGAGCTACGGAGCCTGGATGAACCTTTTTGCATGGATCGTGGGAGCCCTATTGATCCCTGCACTTGCGTTTTCGCTCGGCGTGTGGAGTGGTAGCCGGCGATTGTTTGAGTTGGTTTATCTGTTTTGGTGGTACCTGGCCTATAACGGCCTGGTCGCTTGGGATTTTATCGGGATAACGCCGGATGCTTTGGAGCGTGGCAACCCATGGCTGTTTTTAGGGCTGATACCGATCTTGCTGGCTGCCTCAGTATTTGGAAGGTGGAGACAGCTCAGAGGGTAAATCTGGATGCAGCCCTGTTTCAGGCCATGGTAGGTTTGCGCGTTATCAGCGCCTGGCAACTCAATTAAACACGAGGTCAGCTCGCTAAGCTGGACTCTAGTTCGTGATGCAGGGGAAGATTCTCTTGATACGTCAACTGGGGTAACGAGCGGCGCAAAACGGAACGGATGCGGGCGACTAATTCTTTCAGACGGAAGGGCTTTAAAATATAATCATAGGCCCCAACATCAAAGCCTTGCACCACATCCTGCTCGGCTTCCATGGCAGTCAGAAAAATGATCGGAATGCTCGAAAACATCCGGATTTGACGGCAGATCTCAAATCCATTCAGGATGGGCATAACCACGTCCAGAAGAACCAGATCGAGCGGAATCCTTTGCCAGAGATCTAAAGCCTGCCTCCCGTTTTCCGCGATGAAGACATTGAAGCCTTCTTTTTGCAAGATAAGCTTCATTAAGAAACGGATATCAGGGTCGTCGTCAACTAACAGGATGTTTACGGATTCATTCATAGCTCAAACCGGAAACATGGTAGGATACAGCGAAATCAAAACATGGAGATGTTTCATTCTCCACAATATTTATAACGTACAGCTTCAACGAAAAGAGTCGCCCTTTTCCTATCGATATTGAAAGCCTATTTTCCATGTCAAAACCCCAAATCCTCCTGACCAACGATGATGGCATCCAATCCCCCGGCTTGTGGGCTGCAGCCGAGGTGCTCTCTACGCTGGGTTTTGTGCACGTGGTCGCGCCGCGCGACCAGTTCTCCGGAGCCGGGCGCAGCATGCCGTCCACCTCGGACGGGATCATCACGGAACAGCAGGTCACCATCCATGCTAAAGAATGGACGGTTTACAGCGTAGGGGGCACACCTGCCCAGGCTGTGCTGCACGGCATCCTGGAAATCCTGCCCAGCCCGCCCGACATCGTCGTCTCGGGCATCAACTATGGCGAGAACATGGGCATTGCCATCACAGTTTCGGGGACGGTCGGCGCGGCTCTGGAGGCGGCGGCGCAGGGCATCCCGGCACTGGCTGTCTCGCTAGAAACCGATATCGCCAATCATCTCACTTACTCAGCGGAGATCGATTTCAGCGCAGCGGCACACTTCACCCAGAAGTTTGCCCGCTGGTTGCTGGAGGGCAGCCTGCCGTCCGATGTGGATGTACTCAAGCTCGATATCCCCCAGATCGCCACACCCAAGACGCCCTGGCAGGTCACACGCCTGACGCGGCAGGCTTATTTTACAGCCCTGCCTCCGCAGCGCGTCCCAGGAGATCGAAGCGGGCCTCTAGGCTACAAGATCGAATATGACCCAAACCTGGACCCACCCGACACCGATGCATATGTGGTGCGCAAAAGCCAGCAGGTCTCGGTTACACCGCTCAGCCTGGATTTGACCTCGCGGGTAAATTTGAGAGATTTTAAGAAGCTCTTGGAATAAGGGATGCCCG
>Ga0153915_10007732_pt1 | contig 10172 bp, 7 predicted proteins | sample Opewatmetagenome_2_FD_107003 | JGI IMG/M metagenome (GOLD analysis project Ga0153915, IMG submission 107003) | Freshwater wetland microbial communities from Ohio, USA - Open water 3 Core 3 Depth 3 metaG | ecosystem: Environmental > Aquatic > Freshwater > Wetlands | place: USA: Ohio, Lake Erie... | reverse complement strand
TCCCATTGTATCCTCGAGGATCGTATCCCGGCGGCTCGAGTCCTTTCACATGCACAGCCAGATCCTCAATTCCCAGACTCTTCGATGCAATCCTGACACCGTCGGCTAGCGTATTGCCAATATCTTCCCTCACTGCTATCAAATTCAAGAGCTTCATCGTGAACTCGTCATCTCCGAACTTTATGGGGAATGGAGACTGAATCTTTCCTAGCTCATAGGCCCTCATGGCAAATCCTATCACATTTCCTGACGATATGGTGTCGAGTCCAAGCAAATCGCAAACCTCGTTGGCCTTCGCGATCGCCTTGATGTCTGCCAGCTCACATAGACCTCCGAAAGCAAACAACGTTTCGTATTCGGGGCCCTCAACGATTGTCCCCGCATACTTTCCATCCTTGACGGAGGACATTTTTCCACAAGCGACCGGACAATTCCAGCATGCCTTGTTCTTGTCCAGTATCTCTTTGGCCATTGCAGGCGCGTTTATGTTCCCATGAGCGTCGAAAAAACCTTTCTGCCAGTAATGAGTCGGAAAGACCCCCAGGGCGTTCTGGATATTGACCATGTTCGGCGTCCCGAACTTGGTCATCGGTCCATCCTTTGGAATCCTGGCTGATACATCTCTGACCACCGCCTCGAACTTCTCCTCGTCTGCGAGATCAATCCGGCCAGTTCCGAGAAATGCGATAGCCTTGAGGTTCTTGGATCCCATGACGGCACCTGCGCCCGCTCTCCCGAGTTGTCTGTAATAATCATTGCACACGCAGGCATACCTCACCATGTTCTCTCCTGCGGGCCCGATTGTCATCACCCTCGCTTTTTCCTCGCCCACTTCCTTCCTTACAGCCTCTTCAGTTTCCATCGTGTTCTTTCCCCAGAGGCCTGAGGCATCATTGAAAGTGACGACATCATCGATAATGGAGATGTAAACTGGATGCTTCGATTTCCTTTTGATGACGATCGCATCATAGCCTGCCTTCCTGATGTGGGGGCCCAAGTGTCCTCCGGAATAGGACTCTCCCCAAATCCCAGTCAGAGGGGACTTGAAGAACGCGCCGAACCTGTTCGAGGTCGGAGCCCTCGTGCCTGTGAAGGGGCCGATCGTGATAGCAAGCAGATTCTCGGGAGAGAGAGGATCTATTCCAGCAGGAACGCCTTTCATCATCAAATAGCCGCCCAGACCCTTGCCACCGACGTATTTCTTCGCGGTTTCCTGGTCCAGTGGATCAACTCTGGTTGAGCGGTCCTCCAAATCAAGAGTCAGTATCTTGCCAGAATATCCCTTCATGTCAAACCTCTATTGCCTTGTATTTCGATGATAGTCCCTTCCCTAAATTACCTTTTGCTTCCGAGTGACCAGATACATGACTGTTTTCTCCGTTACAGTGCTCATGTCGACGAGATTTCGGACATTACTTGTGGGAAAAAGGACGTGTCGTAGTTGGGAAAGTACAGCGCATTGTAGAACCTGTCCTCAAATTGTACCTGGGCTGCAAGCTCGACGTACTCTATGCTCGTCGCCAACTCCACAGCCTTCTTCCTCACGTCCTCGTTCAATAGAGCCATCTTGGCGCCCGCCCCAGCCGCATTGCCAATTCCGATCACTCTGTCCAATGGTATTTCTGGAAAGAGCCCGATGATTCTCGCGCTCGCCGGTCTCACGTAATTGCCAAAGGCTCCGGCAAGTAGTATTGCGTCGAGTTTCGAGGAGGAGATCTTCATCCTATCCATGAGGATCGAAGTGCCAGCGTACATAGCAGCCTTTGCATACTGCATTTGAACGATATCGTTTTGCGTGATCACGATCGGCTCCTTCATCGACGTTTCATCACGAGTGGCGACAATGAATTGTGACTCGCCATCAACAATTCTAATCCTGGGTGATCCGAGTTCCTCTCTAATCCTCCCGTTTCTCTCGATCACTCCAGCTTTGAACATCTCAGAAATCGCGTCCACGACCCCGGAGCCGCACAGCCCCCTCGGCTTCAGACCGTTTATGGTCGTGTAAGAGACATCGAGTTCGTCAGAGATTGACAGATGGTCAATCGCGCCATCGGTCCCCCTCATTCCGAATGACAAATTGGCACCCTCGAAGGCCGGTCCCGCCGCACAAGATGTGCTCGCAATCCCCTCGGAATTCCCGACGGAAATCTCCCCATTTGTGCCTATGTCTATAACGAGCTTAGGATCCTCCGACTCCCACAATCTGGAAGCCAGGAGGACTGCAACGTGATCTGCTCCCACGAAACCGGCCACATTGGGTAGTGAGGATACGTAACCCTCATCACCAATGAGCACTCCAATCTCTCGAGCCTTCACCTCGAATGAATCAGAGACGACCGGAACATATGGAGACAATGCAAGTCCTATCGTATCGAGTCCGAAGAGCATGTGATGCATCGCGGTATTTCCTACGACGACTACCTCAAAAACATCTTCTCTGGATATATCAATCGAGGCGCAACAAGCATCAATCAAATCGTTCATACATTGAACGATTGAGGACTGAAGGAGGGAGTGTCCATTGCTATTCTCCATCGCGAAAGTCATCCTTGAGAGAACGTCATCCCCGTGTCCCATCTGCGGATTCATATCTGACTCGACTGCCATTTCTTTCCCCGAATCAAGGTCCATGAGATAGGCGACGACGGTAGTCGTCCCGACGTCTATAGCCACGCCGTACTTCCCTGAATTCATGTCAGAAGCAAGATGAAGGAGTTCATCGCCTCGTAGAATGGCATAAAGGTCCGTTTCCGAACGCAGGAGCTTAGGAAATGATGAAATCACAGGCAATGACGCGGTCAATCGTCCTTCATTGATTCGTCCCCCAAGGGCACTGCGCAACCGTTCAAAGTCTCCGACAGGGTAGTCCAGTGACGGTAGCTTGACCTTCACTGGAACCCTCCTGATCATTGGACTTGTTTCCACACTGACGAAGGAATTCTCAAGTATAATCTGACGAGCCCTGATGAACTCGCTTGGTATCTCGATCACGAGATCCCTCGTCACCTTCATTCTGCAAGCAAGTCTTGCCCCTCGTTCAAGGTCCTTCGGAGGAATCAATCTCCTGTCCTCTTCGGTTATCGGAGGGTCTTCAGAAGTCACAACAACACGGCATCTGCCGCAGGTCCCTCTTCCTCCACAAACGGAATCGAGGGGCGTGCCAGCTCGCTCCGCCGCTTCGGAGACCGACAGATCTGCATTGGAGGTCTCTATCAATCGTCCAGTCGGCTCAAAGCGTATTCGAGGCATACTATCATCGAAAAGTCTCAGACATAGTGACGGTATATGCTATATATCTCCGTTATCTGGCTTATTTCGTAGTTCTCAAAATGGCTATTGCCGATTACCATCTCCCTCATGAGTCTTTCCGCTTCCTTGGGATTTTCGGCGTGAATGAGAAGGATTATGCTGAACGAGCCTATCGCTGTGAAGACCTGGATAGTAGATGGATGATTCTTCAAATCGTTTATGACCTTCTCGTGATCCTCGGACGAGATTCCCGTGCTGAACTTCAGAATCGCGGAGTAGATCAAGTCGCCGAGTCGATCGTAGTAGATTAGATTGGCCTTCTGGAGTACCTTCATTTCCCTGAGCCTCTCGATTCTGTAACCGACCGACCTACTCGTCATGTCCATCTTCTCAGCTATCTTCTCGTAGGTCCACTCGGGATTGTTAGCTAGCATAATGAGCAGCTCTTTGTCTTTCGCATCCAGCTTCTCTCTAGTCATCGTTCCTCCCGTCTGATGAGCAATCGATTCCTAAGGGCCTAATTCACAGCAACGAATATAAGTATGTTGTCGGTCAACTTCACTGGTTCTGATATGCTAGATCACACCTGATCTCCTGTCAATGCCCAGGTGCTGTCGTGCGAATGAGCGATCGGAATAGACATTCAAGTCGATTTCCTTGATCAGAGTGCTATTCCTCACAGGCGTTCGTCTCTCTTAGTCCTGTTCAAACTGCTCAGTGTGTCTCTTGGATTTCGTCAAGCCAATGGCAGAGTGTCGTCGATTGCCAAGTATCCACTTGAAGTCTAGGTCAAAAGGAATAGGAGGCAAAGATGGAAATACAGGAGGTAGGTTCTTGATTCAAGGGTGAGCAGGTACATGGTGGACTACAAGGAGCTTGCTGACGCGGTGGTCACCGGCAATCTAAAATCAGTCACTTCTATCGTCGACAAGGCCCTGAATGTAGAAAAGAGGCCGCCAGTTGAAATTGTCGAGAAAGGTCTAGCGCCCGGAATGAACGCTATTGGGGAGAGGTATGCCAAGGGAGAAGCATTCCTTGTAGACGTCATAGTGGCTTCAAATGCGTTCAAGAGAGCGATGGAATCGATTAAACCTCACTTTAGGACAAATACCAAGAAGCGTGGGACTGCCGTAATGGGGACGGTCGAGGGTGACATTCACGATCTTGGCAAGAACTTAGTATGCATCGCATTGGAAGTCAATGGCTTCAATGTGATCGACCTAGGTAACGATGTGAAACCTTCAGCGTTCTCTTCAGCAACGAGACTGAACAAAGCTGAAGTGGTTGGTATGTCTACGCTGATCACTACGACTATGGTCAATCTGAAGAATGTTATCGATCAGCTCATCGAGGATGGGGTTCGAAGTAGCGTCAAGGTCATATGCGGTGGGGCCCCGGTAGACAAGGAGTATGTATTGAGGATTGGGGGAGACCTCTACGGTCGCGATGCATTTGAGGGGGCTGAGGTAGTCAAGAAGACCCTTGGGCCGAGCCAGAAAGCCCGGGATTAGTTCGAAACAAGGTAGATGCCTGTCGACCATCACATTCAATGCAGATCTGGTCAAATCACAGTCGAAGTGATTGTCCCCCAATGTTTGGGCTTTTCGAGCGAAACCAATCCAACAATTGAACCCCTATCCTCCTTAGAAAACGCATTTTGTTCCCTTCGGGAGAGAACTATGTTTATGTATGAGTAGTGCAGATTGCCCTCACCAAATCCCGTGAGTTGCAGATTCAGGTGTTTGCATGGAGTTGTTGATTGTCGCAGGGTTCTTAGGATCAGGGAAGACGACAATGATACTCTCGACGATAGGCAGTCTGATCGAGAGGACAAAAAAGAAAGTAGTCGTCATAGTGAACGACTTTGGAAAGATTGGCATCGATGGGAGAATAATGGACAAGTACGGTCTCAAGGTGCAAGAGCTCTCAAGCGGTTGCATATGTTGCACTCTAGGTCCCGATTTCATCCAGACTCTGAAACAGGTCGCGGAAAATTTCAAACCCGATATTGTCGTCGTGGAGCCAACTGGAATTGCCGATCCTGAGAGCATAATCAACTCTTTGGGATATTACCAAGGACCTCCGGTTTCGAGAACGAGAATCTTCGTCATTGTCGATGCAGTCCGTTTTTCAGTGCTGGTCAAAGCACTCGAGAGGCCTCTCAAAGCACAAATCAAAGCAGCGGACGTCATAATCATCAACAAGATCGACGAGGTCGACGAGACCACCGTCAGAGATATCAAGAAAACGCTTACAGATCTTCATGCTACGGGGACGATAATAGCGACATCTGCCACCGATGGGACCAACATGGACAAAGTAGTCGATTTATTGGTGAGTCGATGCTGACTCCCGACTTCGCCGCCTATGCTGGACGAATTCATGTTCGATTCAAGAAACCTCGGAGCGGAGCGCATGTTCAGAGTCTTATGCAGGATTTCATGTCTAGGACAGCGATTGGATGCGGGGAGGCGGGGGCATCTCTGATCGGGCACATTAAGTGTATCGTAGAAGCAGACAACGGAGGATATCTTGTCTGTAGTGCCACAGATTCTAGCGGCAGGGTAAGATGCAGGGGGAGCCTCAAAGATGGTACGTGTGATATTGACCTAGTACTCAACGTTCTGCTTTACGGGATGGACCGGGAAAGAATTGAGGAAGTGGTCGCTCGCTCTTCAAAGGACCTTATGGAGAGCGAGGAATCCAAGGTTGAGATCGAGGATTTGGACGTGGAGGAACATGATCATGATCACGAGCATGGAGAAGACGATGACGAGCACGATCATGATTGAGCGCCAATATCACGTAGTCCCTTGACGATTTCTGATGGAGTATTCTGTTGCTTTACCGAGAGGACGTCGTCGACATGCTAGGAATATATCATCTCCTATGCCAGTCGACTGTTAGTATCTTGTACTCCCAAAAGTAATAAATAGAAAACCAAAGGTATTGCCAATGCGACCGTCCATTGCATCGCTATGGTATGAATGGACTTGAGGGAAGACCAGGGAGTATTGATCAGTGATCGCAGAGATGAAGACAGATGAAGGCTGGGACAAGCGTACAAGTCATGAAGACGATAGTCGGCAATCCCGTCACTAGAAAGGTACTCTCGGGGATGAGCAAGTTTTGTGAGGTCGATGGGAAGAACAGACTGGAGGTCGCTCTTGAACTCTATGTCGGCGAGAGGAAAGACGCTTGCAGGTTCTGCAGACTCGCAGAAAGGCCTCTGGCATCGGTGCTGAAGAGGGGCGCGAAGTCGTTCGGCATCACTGAAGAGGACATGAAGAAGACGTTCAAGAACCCCTATTGGCGGAAGGGTCTGTCGTGCGTTGTAAGAGGAATTGCCGATTTTGGCGTAAGGAGACCATTTGTTCCGGGCGCACCTTTCCAGGTGGTCTGGGATGCGACCTACGCATGCAATCTGAATTGTCAGCACTGCTACGCCCAGGCGGGTAGAACATCCGAAGATGAGATTTCACACGAGCAGGCCTTGGACATAGTGGATAAGCTCGCTGCCATGGGCATTCCAGCCCTTGCAATATCAGGTGGGGAACCGCTCGTTCGTCCAGATATTCTCGATATAACGAGGCGCGCCGCAAACAAGGGTATGTACGTCTCGATTGCAACCAATGGAACGCTCATTACTAGGGAGAAAGCCAAGCAGATGAAGGATGCTGGTGTCTCCTATCTGCAGATTAGTATCGACGGAGCCGATGCACAGACGCATGACGCTTTTAGAGGAATACCAGGTGCGTTTGACAGAACAATCAAAGGTGTTAAGAACTCCGTGGCGGAAGGGTTCTTCGTCAGCATAGCCACGACAGTCATCAAGAAGAACCTGGATCAAGTTCCAAAGATAATCGATCTTTGCGACAAACTGGGTGCGAACTGGTTCATGGCATACAACTTCATTCCGACTGGGCGAGGGAAGTCCATCGCGGAGAACGATCTCTCGCCTCAAGAAAGAGAGGACCTTCTCGTGATGATGTACAACAAGCTCAAGGAGACTGAAGTCGAGATTCTGACCACAGCTCCACAGTATGCGAGGGTCGCCTTGCAACAATGCCAACTGGGCGGCCCGACCATAGTCCCGACGCACTTCATGAACACAGAGGTTCAGGGTAGTCTTTTCAACCTTACTGAGTTCATTGGTGGTTGTGGTGCAGGTCGATTCTATTTGGCCATAAGAGCCAATGGGGACGTCAGCCCTTGCGTTTTCTTCCCATTGAGAGTTGGCAATATCCTAACGGACGATCTGGAGGAGATATGGAAAACCAACCATGTGTTCGAGGAATTGCGCAACAAGGATGTTCTGGAGGACAACTGCGGACGATGTGATTACAAGTATCATTGTGGAGGCTGCAGAGCTCGAGCATACGGTTACTTTGGCGATTATAAGGCTGCGGACCCCGGATGCATAAACAATGTCGCAAAATATAACGAAATGGTCCAGCTATTGCGACCTGGACCTCGAAAGGTTGAGTGATGCCATGTCTCAAAATGTCAGGGTCGAAGTAGTGGAGATAAAGGGATCAGGCAAATGCCCGTTGGGGATTAAGGTCGGCGACACATATGAATTTGGGGCTTTTCCTCCGTCTGGTTTTTGCGTCTGGGCGACGTATGTGATTTTTCCATTCGTGACTGCGCTCAGATTTGGAGGCGATTTCAAGGAGTTCGAGGAGGAAGAAGGGATAGTACACTGCTGTTGCATTGATCCAAACAATCCAGTTGTCTTCAGGCTATCTAGGATTGACGACTGATCAAACCTTTGATTTCTTCTTACTTCTTTCAGAGTCCTTTGAGGCATTCTTCTTCGAAGAGCATTCTATATCGATGCAGAGTTTCCAAGAACGCCTTCCGTCTTTGATCTCGATTCTTGGAGCTCCGCAAGTGTCGCAGGATTCATTCAGGACGAAGATATTGCCTCTCTGGGGCAGTGGATACGTTCTATCACATTTTGGAAAACCGGAGCATCCGACGAATCGCTTCCCGGCCTTCGAGTACAGAACTCGTAGGTCGCTCCCGCATTTTGGACACTTGCCGATGGACGCTATCTTCCTATTGCTCTCACAGTCGGGGTCTACACATGACATGAGTGGGACCTGGCCTTTCCTAATCACCCTCAATATTGGAGAGCCGCACACTCCGCATTTGTCAATGGTAGGCTGGACTAGCGCACCTCTCGGTTTGGGGTAGGTTCTTCTGCACTCCGGATAGTTTGAGCATCCGATGAATTCGCCATTCCTGGACCTCATCATTCTGAGTCTTCCGCCACAACTTGGACAAGTCCCCACGTATTGCTGCTCTTCAAGGGCCTTTCTTATCTCATTCCCTATCTCTTCCCTATGGTTGTTCATCGTCTCAATAACATCCGACAACATATCCTGAGACTCTCTCACGACATCCACGAGTAGGGTCTCACCGCCAGCGATTTCGTCCATATCTTTTTCGAGGTGGGCGGTCATCTTGCTGTCAGTTATCATCTCGGCATGCCTCTCGAGGGAGCTTGCCACCGCTATTCCGCTCGGAGTCGGGACAAGATTGGCGCCGTGGACATAATTCCGATCATATAATTTCTGTATGATGTCATGCCTTGTGCTCTTTGTTCCCAACCCAAGCTTCTCCATCTCTTGTATCAGAGTCCCCTGGGTGTATCTAGAAGGCGGTTGAGTCTCTTTCCGTTCTTCCCTGACGTTCAGAATCCTAACCTTGTCTCCCTCACAAATCTCGGGAATATCGATATCAATTGTCCTGTAGTATGGATAGTATCTCCGCCATCCCGGAGCAATGATTCTATATCCATTCGCGTCAAAATTCTGATCTCCAACCAGTATCGTGCAATGTGCGTGCTGCACGCGACACGAAGGAGCCACAGTCGCCATGAACCGTCTCACTATCAGCTCGTAGAGGGTCCAGCGATCTCCCTTTAGGATCCCTCTCGATGCACCCTCGACCGGGTAAATCGGTGGATGATCGGTCGCGCTCACTCTCCCTCTTGAGGGGCGCAAATGGTCCTGAGAAAGCAGTTCCTCTGCCTCTTCCTGGAATTCCGACTTCTTGAGTGCTTCTAGGACCCCTCTGAGATGAAGGGATTTTGGATAGACGGTGTTATCTGTCCTTGGATATGAAATGTATCCTGATATGTACAGATTCTCAGCAATGCTCATGGCCCTGCTGGCCGACAATCCAAGTCTGTTTGCCTCAGCGATCATGGTTGTAGTATTGAAAGGGGCAGGAGGAAACTCATTCTTTTCCTCCCGAGTGACTTCAACAGCGCAACCGGTTCCCGATTCCTTGCAGGCTGAAACGATCTCTCCAGCTGTATGAGGATCCCAGAAAGGATTGTTCCGATGGTAGCCTGTGAATTCGCCGTCCTTCTCAAACCTTGCCGAGACCTCCCAGAAAGGTTTCTTGACGAACTCGATGATCTCCTTGTTCCTGTCCACCAGAAGGCTCAAAGTCGGGCTCTGGAATCTACCCACAGATAGGAAGTTCTTGCCGACCTGCCGAGAAGCCACGGAGATCAACCTCGTCAAGGAAGCCCCCCATGCCAGATCGATTATCTGTCGACATTCCGCGGACTCGGCGAGCTTTCTATCCGGCTCGGCCAATGAAGAGAACGCGTTGTCGATTTCTCGTTTCGTCAGCGCACTGAACTTGGCTCTTCTCACTCTGGCGAGATCGACATCGAGCTGCTCGACCGTCTCGAGTCCAATCAGCTCTCCTTCTCTGTCGAAGTCCGTAGCTATGATTATTACTTCGCTCTCCGATGCGAGATTCTTCAAGGTGTCTATTATGTTCTTCGCGACGACTCTTTTCTCCGGAACGGCGTAGACAAGGTCAGCGGGGTTGACCTTACTCCAATCGTTGAGATCCTTGGGGTAGTCAAGTTCTAGTATGTGACCGCGGAGTCCAAC
>Ga0153915_10007731_pt1 | contig 10172 bp, 7 predicted proteins | sample Opewatmetagenome_2_FD_107003 | JGI IMG/M metagenome (GOLD analysis project Ga0153915, IMG submission 107003) | Freshwater wetland microbial communities from Ohio, USA - Open water 3 Core 3 Depth 3 metaG | ecosystem: Environmental > Aquatic > Freshwater > Wetlands | place: USA: Ohio, Lake Erie... | reverse complement strand
ATCCTGTTTGGCATGAAGGGGAAGCAGCGGACATTGCTGGCGAACCGGATAGCAGAGGGAAACGCCCCAGAAGGATCAGAGAAAACCCTCACAGCACTGAACCGCCAGCAGCGCATGTTCTACGTCGTGCAGACCGTTCTGATTCTGATCATCCTCACGCTCTCGATCATTAGACCGTCGGCCTGACGGCGCATACCCACGAACACATCTCCGTGCGAAGCTATCAACTGTACATCAACGACGAGTTCGTCGACGCCACTGACGGCCGGACATTGACGAGTATCAATCCATTCTCGCAGGAAGTCGTGGCAACGTGCGCACGTGCCGGCGCCGCAGACGCCGAGAAGGCCGTAAAGGCCGCCCGGGAAGCGTTCGACAATGGCCCATGGCCACGCATGTCGCGCGAGGAACGTGCCGCACTGCTCAGGGCAATCTCCGACAAGATCAGCGAAAACCAGAAGCTACTCGTCGAGCTCGAGGTTGCCGACTCAGGCTCGACGATCCGCAAAGCGAAGGAAGACATCTACCTGAGCGCGCGGAACATGAACAGCTTTTCCAAACTCGCGCTTCTTGATTTGCAGGAACATCTGGAGTCGGTGTCCAGGCCTGGCTTCAGCAGGAACCTTCTGGTTCGTGAGCCGATTGGTGTAGTTGCGGCGATCATCCCTTGGAATTTCCCTCTGAAAATGGCTATCTGGAAGCTCGGACCCGCGCTGGCCGCCGGTAACACTGTGGTCTTGAAGCCGTCCGAAGAGACACCCGTCACCGCAATGGAACTTGCCCGCATCATCCACGAGGTTGGCATCCCAAAAGGGGTTGTGAATGTCATCACGGGTTATGGCCAGGAAGCTGGTGCCGACCTGGTCCGTAGCGCGGGAGTAGATAAGGTTGCTTTTACGGGCTCGACCTCGGTAGGACGAGAGATCATGGCAATCGCTGCGTCAACATTGAAAAAAGTCACTCTTGAATGCGGCGGAAAGTCTGCTAATATTGTGCTGGAAGATGCTGACCTGGCTTTAGCTGTCGATGGCACTCTCTACGGGATTTTCTATCATCAGGGCCAGTGTTGTGAAGCCGGGACCCGGTTGCTCCTCCCAGATTCAATTGCGGATCAATTCATCGCCACGCTGGTGGAGAAAACTCGCCGGCTGAAGCTCGGGGATCCCTTGCTCCCTGCAACAGACATCGGTCCGCTCGTTTCCCGGAAGCAACAGGAGCGCGTGTTATCCTACATCGAAACAGGAACACGCGAAGGTGCAACTCTGCTGGTCGGTGGAAGCATTCCAGAAGATCCCGCGCTGGCGCGAGGATTCTTCGTCGAACCTACGATTTTCGACCGGGTCGACAATCGATCGAGGATCGCCCAGGAAGAGATTTTCGGACCGGTGCTATCCATCGTTCGCTATCAATCCGTTCGTGATGCCATTCGCCTCGCAAACGACACGATCTATGGCCTGGGCGGCGGGGTCTGGTCAAAAGATCCCCAGCGGGCGATGGAAGTAGCACGACAACTCAGGACAGGCACTGTCTGGATCAACGAATGGCATCTGTTAAACGAGCGCGCGCCATTCGGCGGGTACAAACAGAGTGGCATTGGTCGCGAATTTGGCATCGACGGACTCAAGGAGTATACCGAGGCGAAACACATCCACATCGACGAGGTCGGTACGCGGGCGAGAAAATCGTGGTACGACATTGTTGTCCCAAAAAGTTGAAGCAGAGTTACCTTCTTCGAATTCCACCATCCATCCACAATATCTTCAGGGTGAAAACATGAAGACACGCGTGAAAATCGTGCTACTCTGCGCCGTGGTGCTGAGCGCGCTCCTGATCGGTGCATCACTGTCAGGGTGCAGTTCGGAGAAAAAGATTGTCCCGGTCCAGGTCGGCGCAATGGACGAGTACAGAGATCCTGGCTACGGGTTCGGGATCAAATACCCGAAAGGGTGGGTTCTTGATACACAGGTTGGTCGCGCACGTTTCTACAGTGTGGCGGGCGCCGACAACAAGTTCCGTGATCCCACCGGGGAGTATGCGGACGGCGCAATGGTCTCCGTTGAAATCATCAAGGCCGCCAATCCGACTGAAGAACAGAAGAAGCTGACCGACGAAATGGCCAAGGTCGGGTTCCAGCTCGGGAAATTTGATCCGGTGACAGTGGGCGGGAAGCAGGCCACCAAGGTTCCATACAAGGCCAGGTACACTGCGTCCACCATTGAATCGGGCGAACACTACTATGTTGCCGTAGACACCCTGCTGTACGATATCGAGGTCGCTGGTTTCTCGACACTGTTCGACGCTCACAGAGCGGTCTTCGATGCGGTCATTGCATCGTTCCAATTCCCGAAGCCCCTCGAAAAGGGTCGCGACCAGACGCTCCCGTCCGAGGCAATGTCGGACTACTCATCGCAATACTTCTCCTGTCAGTACCCCGATAACTACAACTTCGAGAGCATCCCAAAAGGGAATAATGATCTTGCGGTATCGCTGCGTGGCGCAAACAAGTATTGCGCGATCCAGTTCACCGTCTTCGGCGCAAAGGGGCTGACACTCCAGAAGTTGTTTGACCAGAACAAGGGTAAGTTCGCCGGCGCCACACCGGGGAAGGCGACCGTAGGTGGTGAGCCTGCCATGACGCTCTCCTATCCGGCCACCAAGGACGTGGAGCGCCGCTTCTACTTTTTGGTGAAGAACGACAAAGCGTTCAGGATTACGATGGATTGGTTCAAGCCGCAACGCGCAGACTACCTTGCGGCGTATGACAAGGTATTAAACTCATTCAAATTCAAATAACGACGTCGCTAACGGAAAAATCCCATGGTTGATCCAGCGCTTGTGACAACAGCCTTCACACTCGACGGGTATAGGGTCGTGAAGAATCTCGGTATCGTTCGCGGCATCACGGTCCGTTCCCGCTCGATCATAGGCAATATAGGTGCCGGTATCCAGACTCTGTTTGGCGGGAACATCTCCCTGCTTCAGGAACTCTGCGAACGCACCCGACAGGAAGCATACGTGATTCTTGTACGGCATGCCTCCGAGATCGGCGCAAACGCGATCATCGGCATGCGCTACGATGCCAATGACGTCATGAACGGCGTCACGGAAGTCCTGGCGTACGGTACTGCCGTTGTCGTCGAGAAGATATCCTGAGCCCACGTACCGCATCGGCTAGAGCGAGTGAATCTCCCCGTGGCAGCGGCATAGCGAGCTGCGCCGCGGGGAGTTCTGTTCTGCACTATGTACTGTTCTTCCGTCTAAACTTCTAACTGGAGGTACCATGAAATACTCAATGTTCTTTGCACTCATCCTCTGCACGATACTTGCCGGCGTGGCGGATGTCTGGGCACAACAGGGGCCAATCCTCAGCCCCCGCGACTCTGTCATGCTCAAGCTCGACACGAACATCGTCTCCGTCAACTACGGGCGCCCTTCCATGAGAGGACGCACGATTATGGGCGGACTTGTCCCCTGGAACACCGTTTGGCGCACTGGGGCAAACCAGGCAACCCACCTCCGGACGAATTTTGACATGATGTTGGGTGGCGTGCCCCTCCCGCGTGGCCGATACACGCTTTGGACGATCCCGTCCCCGGAGCGTTGGACAATCATTATTAACAAACAGACAGGACAGTGGGGAACACGATACGATGAGAAGCAGGATCTGGCCCGTTTCACGATCAAGCCAGAGACGCTCCCTTCACTCGTCGACACGTTCACCATCTCCTTGCAGGCCACAGGAGCGACCTCCGGTTTCCTGGCGTTACGCTGGGAGAAGACAGGCGTTAACGTCCGGTTCGAGAAGAACGACAACATCCGACCGCTGAGCCCGCCTGACTCGGCCGAGGCTCTCATCGGCGGGAAGAAAGTCTCTGTCAAATACAGCCGCCCGTTCATACGTGGCAGAGCGATCTGGGGCACCGTCGTTGCCGTGGACTCGATCTGGCGCACCGGAGCAAATCTTGCAACATCTTTGGTCACTGAGGCCGACCTGATGATCGGTGCAGCAACTGTCCCGAGTGGTTCCTATACCCTTTACTCACTACTCAAGGACCAGACACTACTCCTGATTATCAGCAGGAGTCCCGGCGGCACTCAGCCGCACTATGATCCAAGCGAGGATCTTGCCCGCATTGAGCTGAACCGCGAGAGCGCTGCTTCCCCCATCGATCCATTCCGGATCTGGTTTGAGCCGACAACTGGTACGTCTGTGTCGCTTCACCTCGGATGGGCCGACCGGATTTACTCCATCTCCGTGACGCGGAAATAGTCACGGGTTGATAATTCCGATGGCCATGCAGAGTCCGCCTCCGGTCATCGGCGGACTCTGCATCGTCTCGGCTTGTTGATTCTTCCGCCGGCATCTCGTACATTAGGTCTGCGCCGCAGTCCGGACACAGGAGATCGCGCCGGAATTGCAACCCGCTATTCCACAGCGTCACGAGCTTTCCCTAAGGACAATCACAGAAGAACAGAGAATGGATATCCAAGGCAAAACGGTGCTTGTCATCGGCGGATGGGGCCTCGTTGGCTCCGCGGTTTGTCGGAAATTCATGGCTGAGAAACCAAACCGCATGGTTGTCACGTCACTGAACAAACGCGAAGCGGTTGAGGCGGTCGAAGCACTCCGGCATGAGTTCCCAGGCGTTCGAAAGAACTTCTTCATCCCCTGGTGGGGGAACATATTTGTGCGCGAGCAGCTGAAGGACCTCCCGCGGGAGCAAATTCTGGGGAGCGAGAGATATCGCTCGATGCTGATCCAGGATATGATGGACGAATTGAGTGGACCCGTGATCAAACGATCCTGCCTCTACCGGCTACTCCAGAAGTATCGCCCGGATATCGTTGTCGACTGCGTCAACTCAGCCACTGGAATCGCGTATCAGGACATCTTCCAGGTGTCACGGACCGTCCTGAAAGAACTGAAGAAGGCACGTGGAGGGCGCAGCGGCACACGGAAAAGCCTCAATGAGGCAACCGAACGACTTCTCTGCACGCTCTATGTCCCGCAATTGATCAGGCACGTGCAAATCATGTATCGTTCGATGACCGAAGCCGGGACCACAATATATGTCAAGATCGGGACAAGCGGCACCGGCGGCATGGGGCTAAATATCCCGTATACACATAGCGAAGAGAAACCTTCCAGGGTCCTCTTGTCAAAGTCGGCCGTTGCAGGAGCACATACCATGCTTCTCTTCCTCATGGGACGTACTCCTGATGCACCAATCACAAAAGAGATCAAACCGACCGCCGCAATCGCGTGGAAACGTATCGCCTACGGCGAAGTGCTCAAACGCGGGAAACCGGTGCAACTCTTCGATTGCCCCCCGAATCGCGCCGTCCGGCTCAAGTCAAAGCTCACACTGCAGATGGACAACGTGGCCAAGCCATCCGGCGACACCTTGCGGTCGGTATTCATCGACACTGGCGAAAACGGACTCTTCTCACGCGGCGAATTCGAAGCCATCTCGACCCCCGGCCAGATGGAGTTCGTGACGCCCGAAGAGATCGCCGAGAACACAGTGTTTGAAATCAAGGCCGGAAATACCGGACATGATATCATCAATGCTCTTGACAACGCCACCCTGGCTCCGACGTACCGTGCGGGGTTCATGTTCAACAATGCCCTCGCAGCCCTGAAGCAGCTGGAGCGCGAGCACGGCGTGGACAGCGTTGCATTCGAGATCCTCGGCCCCCCTCGACTCTCCAAGATTCTCTACGAATCGTACCTCCTGAAGCTCTGTTTTGGCGACATGCGTGCAGCCGCGCGAACAAAACCGCGGGAGCTGACCCGACGCCTGACGGAACTGGTCGAGAGCGACGCTCATGTCCGTTCTCAGATCATCTCGATCGGCATACCGATTCTCATGTCGGACGGACGGTCGCTCCTTCGCGGACCAGCAATCAAAATCCCCCCCTTCCGCGGAGAAAACGATCTCCCCATTACTGCCCATGCCATCGACCGCTGGGCTCACGACGGGTGGGTGGATCTCCGCGAGAAGAATATGAGAATCTGGCGCGATCGATTCGTCGAAATAATCACGACGGTCGACAACTTGTCGAAAGACGAGACCAGCTCCCGGACAATGCTGAACCGCGAATACTGGAAAGACCTCTCGGAAATAGACCCCGGGAAGATCTGCGGCTGGATTTTCACTTATGAGGAAAAAGGGAAACGAATGAAGGCGTAGATCCCTGGTCTTCTCCTTAGTTCAAGTACGTAGTGTTCACTCATAACTCTTAACACAATATTCTTTATGACGCGCATCGGCATACTCACAGGAGGCGGCGATGTTCCCGGCCTCAACCCGTGTATCAAGGCTGTCGTCGTTCGTGCGATAGAAGCAGGCTCTGAAGTCATCGGCATCCGCCGCGGGTGGGGAGGCCTCCTCAACTATAACCCGGACGATCCTCAAACCTTGTCGTATTGTACTATCCAGCTCACTAAGGCAAACACGCGGACCATCGACCGGTCTGGCGGTACCTTCCTGCATACCTCCCGCACGAATCCTGGAAAGGTGAAACCCGCCGACGTCCCGGAGTTTCTCAAAAGTTCGACTCCCCCGCAGACGAACAAGGATGATAAACTGGACTTTACGCCGCACGTCCTCAAGGTGCTCCAGCACCTCAAGATCGATGCTCTCATTACCATCGGCGGTGACGACACACTGAGCTATACGCATCGCTTGCACCAGGAAGGATTCCCCGTCGTCGCAATTCCCAAGACGATGGACAATGATGTTTTCGGGACGGACTACTGCATCGGCTTCTCGACAGCCGTCACCAATAGTGTCGATTTCATCACCGCCCTCCGCACCCCGGCGGGTTCCCATGAGCGGATAGCAGTTGTCGAGCTCTTCGGCCGCAATTCAGGGGAGACCTCGCTGATCTCCGCCTATCTCGCCGGTGTAGACCGGGCTATCATTTCCGAAGTACCCTTCGACGTCGAGAGGCTGTCACAGTTTCTCACTGAGGATAAGAAGCGGAATCCGAGCGACTATGCCATCATGACGATTTCCGAGGGCGCAACAATGATCGGTGGTCAGATCGTCGAGTACGGACAAGAAGATGCATACGGTCACAAGAAGCTCGGCGGCATCGGCCAGATTACCGGCGATGCAATTCATAAACTTACCGGTTCACATATTATCTACCAGCAGGTTGCATACCTCATGCGGAGCGGTGAGCCGGATGCGCTTGATCGGATGGTCGCAATCAGTTACGCCGGTCTTGCGACCGACCTTGTGATTGCCAAGAAATTCGGGAATATGGTTGCGCTTCGCGAAGGGAAATACACGGTCGTCCCGGTGGGAACAATTGCGCTTGGTAAGAAGGTTGTCGACATTCACGAACTCTACGACAGCGAAAACTATCGGCCCAAGGTCGCCCAGGTGCTCCACAAGCCCATGTTCCTGTACTGAACACCGGAACCCCTTCACTCCCTCAACTTGAACTCCTCATCCGGAGGCCGGATGGCGTCGTGCATGCGCTGAAGCGCACGATACGCATCTGCGCTTCCCCGTTGTGCACCTCCACGGTAGAGACGGGCTGCCTCAGAGGCATTTACGGGCACTCCTCTCCCCTTTTCAAAGCAGTAACCGAGAGCTGTCTGTGCGGGGAGCGATCCCTCGCGGGCAGCCTGTCGAAGAACTGCGATCGATCGCTCAAGCTCTTCCTGTGAGCCGCCTGTCTGAATTGACACCGCGGCTAATCGCACCGCGGCTTCCTTGCTGCCCATCGCAGCGGCATGTTGCCAGAGTTCCAGCGCACGCTCCTCACTCCGTGCAACCCATCGCCCCCCATAGTAGCAAAGACCCAGTTCAATCATCGCCTGCAGTTGGCCGTGCGTCGCCGCGCTGTCAAGAAATTGTATGCATTGGAGGTCTGTCAGGAAAGCATCGTGCTGCATCAATAAGCCTTCCCATCCCAATCCCCTGAGCGCCGCCCAGCAGAACCGGGCAGTGTCGCTACCTGCATGCGCACGGGTTTTTAGCGCCGCGACGCAATCACCTTGTTGCATGAGACTCCAGAGAAGCATCCCGGCCTTCGGGGAGTCCATCCGTATCGCACGAATGTAGAAGAATGCCGCCACGATAGGATCGGCAGCAACCTGGATTCCCCGTTCATAGCACCTGCCAAGAACGGCGAGCGCCTCCGGGCTTCCCCCTTCGGCGGCCTTTTTGATGTATTCGAGGCCGAGTGAATCCAGATCCATATTCTCCTCAATAATCTTCGAGATGCCAAGGGCCTCCTGCACTTCTGGTCCCGCTTCTCGTAGCGCATTCCTGAGCACCCTCAACTCCTGGCCGTGCGACGCAGAATCCTCTTCGGCATTCGTAAAAACGGGAAGCATCGCCAGTGAGGAGTCTTGCTGGCGTCGGAGAGTAGAATCCGAACGTGCGGCTCTCGACCCAGAATTTCGTGCCTCCTGTGACTGGGGCATGCGTTTCTTGATCTCTTCCAGTACCTTCTTGGCTGGCGCAAATCCTGCAGCAGCAGCTTTTCCAACCCAGAATGCCGCCTTCTCCCAATTCAGAGGCACAACGAGGTTTTGCGCATAGAATTCTCCCAGCGCGCACTCTGCTTCAACCATTTCATGTTCTGCGCACCAGGCGAATTGCCGGAAGGATTCAAATGGGTTCCAAGGTACACCCCAGCCGTGGTAGGCCAGGATGCCAAGATTGTAGCGAGCGGGAATCATGTTCTGGGCAGCCGCACGGGCAGTCCAGTACGCCCCTTTTGCGGTGTCTGAGTCAACGCCTCTGCCGAGCAAGTAGCGAATCCCCATTTCATGCTGGGCAATGGCATCTCCCGAGACAGCTTTCCGTTCTGCAATGAATGCCTGCCACGTCTCATAAATGAGATCGGTTTCTTCAAGGACGCGGGGCGGCGGCGGGGGTTTGTAACTCTTGAAGACGGGGCTTTTCGGTTGCTGCTGTGGCCCCTTCTGCTGGTCTTGTGCAGAGCCTTGGCGGGTGATGATGAGGGAGAGGAAAATCACGAGCGCGGTCAACCGGGTCGCGGGCATCATGAGGATCGAAGATAGGAGATTCGGGAGAAAATGCAAGCAGGGGCCGCAAGGCCCCTGCCGTACCGACCGCGACGTGAGAAGCGGACGACTACTCGTAACGCAATGCTTCAATGGGGTCGAGCGCCGACGCCTTCCATGCGGGGTACACCCCGAATATCAGCCCTACAAGCATACAAGTGAAGAGTCCGATGAAAACCCAGTTCCACGGGATGGCCGCCGGCAATTCAGCGAGCAGACTGACAGAGTTCCCACCGGCAACTCCCAGTCCAATCCCGACCACACCTCCGATCAAGGAAAGGATGACTGCCTCAATCATGAACTGGGAGAGGATATCCCGCTTCTCAGCCCCGATCGCTTTCCGAATCCCGATCTCTCGCGTCCGCTCCGTCACCGATACGAGCATAATGTTCATGATGCCGACACCGGCTGCCAGCAATGCAATTGAGCTCACCAGGAGTACCCCGAGCCTGACATACTTTGTGAGATCGTTGAATTCTTTGATCACCGAATCGTTCGAGAAATAGCTGAAATCATCTTCAACGCCGGGCGAAACGTTCCGCGCGGTCCGGAGGACGAATCGGGCCTGCTCGATACAGTCTTCGAACACCTCACGGCTCTTCGCCTTCACCATGATATGAATATTCTCATCATTCCGACCGTATTTCCCAAAGTACTCTGTGATGGGAATCGTGATGAAGTTGTCCTGGTTCCCCCCGAGCGACCCACCCTTCTTGGCGAAGACACCAATCACCTGGTAGAGGGAGCCGTCAACGCGAATCGTCTGTCCGATCGGGCTGATCGACGGCGGAAACACCTTGTCCGCGACCGACTTCCCCAGAATCGCCACGGATCGTGACAGGTCGATGTCCTGGGCATTGAATGACCGGCCCACTTCGACGTTCCAATCGTTCGTAAGGATTCCTTCCAGGTTCTCGCCAGCCACTTGGACGTTCGGGTTGGTTTTTTCCTTCTCCCAGAATACGATCTTGCCGAACTTCCAGGCCTCAATACCGACGGCCTCGGCCAGCGTGGTCTTCTCCCGTACCTGCTCTGCCTGATCAAAGGTGATATCCTTGCGGTTGCGCATCTTGCGGCGCTCTTCGGGCGAGGTATCGAAATCTCCCCTCATCTTCTGGAT
>Ga0153915_10007730_pt1 | contig 10172 bp, 11 predicted proteins | sample Opewatmetagenome_2_FD_107003 | JGI IMG/M metagenome (GOLD analysis project Ga0153915, IMG submission 107003) | Freshwater wetland microbial communities from Ohio, USA - Open water 3 Core 3 Depth 3 metaG | ecosystem: Environmental > Aquatic > Freshwater > Wetlands | place: USA: Ohio, Lake Erie... | reverse complement strand
CTTGATCCATTTCGGTTTCATCATGCGCAAAGGGTCAACTGTGAAGCCATAGACGGGTCAAGAGTTTTTTTTCAGAAGCGTACGGACCTGTGCGTCGGTAAAGCCGAGGAACTTGAGGAATCTCCTGTGCTCCCGCGGCGCCACCCGCTCGAAGACCCTGTGCACGGCCTTGTAATTGCCCTCGTTGACGCCCAACGCCTGCCCGATTTCCCTGTGACGCGGGAGCCTGGCCGCCGCTCCCCTCAGCATGCCTTCCGCCTCTACCATGTCCAGGATGGCGAGCTGCTGGGAGCGAAGCTCGTCGATCTGGCTGTTGATGGCCAGGAGCCGCTGGAGCAGGATGGGCGTGCGCGGGCCTTCAGCGCGGATGAGGAGCGCGGCGATCTTGGAGAGCGGAACGCCGAGGCCCCTGAAGAGCACGATCTGGCGCAGGCGCGTGCAATCTTCTTCCGAGTACTGCCGGTAGCCGGCCTCGGAGCGCGCCGAGGCGCGCAGCAGGCCGAGAGAGTCGTAGTACAGGAGCGTGGAGCGCGAGAGCCCGAACATCGCGCCGAGCTGGCTGATGGTGTACACGGCTGCCCCCTTCCCTTTGCCGCGGAGTGCGGAAGAAGCCTGCAATTCGACCGATGCGCCTGTCAACCTGGAGGCCCCGCGGCGCGGCAGTCAATGTGTAGAATTCCGCGGATCCGTTCGACCAATCGGTGAGCGCAAGGAGGAACCATGAAATACCTGTGCCTGGGATACGGGGATCGTGCCAGGATGGACGCCCTGCCAAGAGAGGAGCTGAAGAAGATTCTTCGTCAGTGCGTTCCCTGGGTCGACGAGCTCAACGAGTTCAAAGGCATGCTCATGCACGAAGCCCTTTCGTGGGATGTCACCACCTTGCGGCCGTCCAAGGGGGAGGCGCTGGTCACCGACGGACCATTCGTGGAAGGCAAGGAACAGATCGGCAGCTTCTTCGTCATTGAAGCCCAGGATCTGAACGAGGCAATTCGCGTTGCTTCCAGGCATCCCTCGGCGCGCCTGGGGGAAAACCTGGGCTGGCGCATCGAGATACGGCAGGTGGGGGAGCTCAAGCCGGAGTAGCCGTCTGAGCGTGAACCTCTGAAGATGTACAATCCCAGAGGTTCACGACTTCTTCTCTATTATTGATGATATTGCGTGCCTGGCGAGTTTGCGCTCGTGGCGGCACTAGTAGGCGACGTCGAAACCCAGGAACCCTGGCCCCACCCGGGGCGTGAATGTCGCCCGGCCCTCGTCGATTGCCCGATCCGCGCCGCGGCGGGCGTCTGCTGCGGACCAATGCCGGATGGTCTGGTCTATCACCATGCCGCCCAGGAGGACACCGAAAGCCGGAAGGAAGTCAGTGAAACTGTGGCCGTACCATGCATTGTTGATGGTGGTGATATTGCTGCGGAAATAGTCGATCCTGTCGAGGCGAAGGTCCGCCGGCAGGAGGTAGTACGCCCCCACCAGAGTTCCAGCAATCACTCCGAGGTCGAGTGCCATGAAACCGATCCCGGCAGCGGTTTCTCCCGTCCGCAGCTGCCCAAGACCCGGCAGGAGGAATGACTGCATGGCCGTCTTCCTCACGTACGCGTCCTTCTGCGCGGCGACGCTGAGCCGGTCTCGAACGGAAAGAAGGGTCGCCACTTCCAGGTCCCCGATCTTCTGTGCGCCCAGCTCGGATTGAACCAGGCTGAGCTCGGCACTCATGTAGGGACCCGCCTCGGTCCGGACCATGGGGGGGAATCCCCGGGCACACGGCGGGAAGGGCTGCGCGAATACAAGGGCGGGAAGGAGCACCGCCGCGAGCGAAAGGACATACCGTTTCATCTATACCTCCACGCACTTGAACAGTTCTGAGGCCTGGAGGTGTCACCCGACCGGCACGATCCGCGGCCAGCGACTCGCACGGGTGGGCCGCTCCACGCGGGTGAGAGACACTCGACGCGATTCATGCTGTGATTTGCGCATGCGCACGAAGTCCCTAGCTGTCCTGCTGCTCCTGGGGCTTGGTCTCACGGCTGCCGTCGACGCCCTGCCTTCCGTCCTGCCTTCTGCCCTTCCCGCGGGCCCCTATGTCCTTGCCAACCTCACTCTCATAGATGGCACCGGCACCGGCCCCCGGTCCGGAATCGTGGTCGTGGTGAGCAACGGTCGCATCGAAGCGGTGGGGCCCGAAACCCAGGTCGTCCTGCCGAAGGGCTGCCAGCGAGTCGACCTGCACGGCGCGTTCCTCCTCCCCGGCTTCATCAACGCGCACGTGCACGGCGCCTACAACCCCGCGGTACTCGGGGAATGGCTCTCCGCGGGCGTCACGTCGGTCCGGGACCTCGGCCCGTTTGTCAGCGACTACCTGGTTGAACGAGACCGTCTCGGGGGAGACCCCCGGAACGCGAGGATCATATCCGCCACGCCGCTCATCTCGCCCCCTGGGGGCTACGGGAGCGCCCAGGTGGATGGAGCCGCCGCGGCCCGCGCCACGGTGCGGCAGTTCGCCGACCAGGGCGTGGATCTCATCAAGGTGGCGATCGAGGACGATCTGCAGGGACGGGTTTGGTCGATGATCGGCGCGGCGGAGCTCTCGGCCATCGTCCAGGAGGCCCACTCGCGCCGGCTGAGAGTCTCCACCCACATCTCTCACGTGCGCAACCTCCCGCTGGCCCTGGAGGCGGGCGTGGACGACCTTGCCCACATGGTAGTCGAGCCGCTCCCGCGGTCGACGGCCCGTGATCTCATCGCCAGAGGCATTGCCTGGGTTCCGACCCTCGAGCTGTGGAAGGGCGTGAGCGCCAAGCACTCCCTGGACTGGATCAGGATCGCGGTGGCCAACACGGGCGTATTCTATCGAGCCGGCGGCACGGTCGCCCTGGGCACCGACTTCAACGGGTACTCGATACCCTTCGACACGGGGTTCCCGATCACCGAGGCGCGCCTCCTGCTGGAAGCGGGGCTTCCGCCCCTGGCGGTCATCACGGCGGGCACGCGCAACGCGGCCCTGGTCTCGGGAAAGCTCGCCTCCCTGGGAACCGTGGAGCAGGGCAAGATCGCGGACCTCGTGGTCATTCGCGACGATCCCCTGGCGGAGATCGGTGCCCTGGCGCACCCGCTCATGGTCATCAAGGGCGGGGCCGCCGTGCGCGGCAGCGGCTCCAGGTAGTACAGGCTCATTCGGTCAGCGCAAGGAATTGGGAAAGGATTCGTTCGGTGATACCCCAGATCGGGCCCTTGGGAGACGCGAAGGCAGGCAAGTCCCGAATGCCGCCCTCGCCCTCCCAGCGCACGGTCGCGGAGTGCCCGCTTTTCCTGAGGGCCGCAAGGGGCATCCAGAAAGCCTCCTCGACCTCCGCCGGCTGAAGGCGGGGGACCGCTCCCTCCGGTGCCAGGGCGACGAAAGGTGTCACGGTGATCAGAGGAATGCGAGTGCTCAGCGGACGGAGCGTCGGCAACCTGCCGAGTACTCTGCCGCCCTGGCGTGCGTCGATCCCCACTTCTTCCGCGGCTTCGCGCATGGCGATTTGCAGCAAGGTGGCGTCCCGTTTATCCGCCCGGCCTCCGGGAAAGGCCAGGTGGCCGGACCATGGGTCCCCGGCCCGTTCCGCGCGCTTGATGAAGAGGATCTCGGCAGAATCGCCTGCCCCGTCGCCGCCGGCGTCCCCACCGCCGTCGCCGCTGCCGTCCCCACCTGCCGGGCGCAGGAGGAGCATGACCGCCGCGCGGGTCACGCCCGCCTCCGCAGCCGGCACCTTCTCCCGCTCGACCGGGTCCAGCCGCGCAGCCACCCGCTCCAGGAATGCTTCGAATAAGGGATTGAGGGCCACTACCGGTGGCTCGTGTAGCGAAGCTGTCGGACCGCTTCGCGCAAGGCGCGCTGATCGGCCTCGCCGAGGGGTGGCGCGTCGGCCGCGGCGACATTCGCCTCCACCTGGGCCACGCTGCTGGCCCCGGCTGCCACGGCGGTCACGGCGGGATGGCCCAGCACGAATCGAATGGCCCCTTGCGCCATCGCCGTGTCAGACCCCGAGATCGCCCGAAGGGCATCCTGGGCAGCCTGCACCTCCGAGGCGGCCAGCTCCAGGTACGCCGCCGGGGGCTTTCCTGCGGGAGGCGTTCCTGCCAGGAGGCCGCCGGCCACCGCCCCGCGTACCAGGACGCCGAACCCGGCGCGCCGGGCGGTTTCCAGGATCTCCTCCTCGGGCCTGCGGTCCAGCACGCTGTACTGTACCATCTCGCAGGACAGCCGGGCTGCCCCGCTCTCGGCCATGGCCGCGTAGCGGCGCACCACGTTGGGTCGGATGGAAGATATTCCCCACGCGCGGATGGTGCCGTCCCTCAGGAGGCGCTCGAACGCCCGCACCGTCTCGTCCGCCGGGTCGTCGATCGTCCCTCCATGAAGCTGGTAGAGGTCGATGCAGTCCGTCTTGAGCCTGCGCAGGCTCGCGTGGACCGCCTGAAGGATGTACTTCTCCGTGGGGTCCCAGTCCCACCCCGAGTCGTCGGGGCGCCACCGGTTTCCCACCTTGGTGGCGATCACCACCCTGCCGCGCACGTCATGGAGCGCCTCTCCAACAAGCTCCTCGTTGACGCCCTTGTCATACAGGTCCGCGGTGTCGAACAGGGTCACGCCGAGGTCGAGCGCCCTGCGCAGGATGCGCTCCGCCCGGGTCTTGTCGAGTCCCAGGGACATGCACCCGAGGCCCACGGCGGACACCTCGATGCCGGATCTTCCCAGCTTGCGATAGGTCATGGAATCCCCCCTCGCCGGGGTAGACCGGACCAGCGGGAAGGGTCAATCCCTTCAAGGAAGTCGTGCCTGGGCTTGCATGAAATATCGATTCAGCGCGGCGGACGGTCCGGAACTTCCTCGATGTAAAACCTCACGATCGTCGAGCCGAGACTGATCCGGTCCCCGTAGCTCAGCTCGACGGATCCCTCGGTCCGTCGGCCGTTCACCAGGGTGCCGTTGGTCGATCCGCAGTCCTCGATGACGTATCCCTTGTCCGGGTGGGTCGATACCCGACAGTGTTCGGTGCTCACGGTGGGATCCTCGAGGCGGACCTGGCACTCCTTCCCCCGGCCGATCGTTTCCGCTCCCTCTCCCAGGACGCGCAGCAGGCCGAACTGCCTCGAAGAGACGATGACCAGGAACGCTTTCGTGCCCAACTGCGCGCCGAATGCCGGTCGCGTCGAGTTGTTCTGAGCGGTCGTCTGAGGCTGGTCGCTGTCCATCGGGCGCGCCTTCCTTCTCTCTACTCCAAATGTACACCACGGGACGACTCCCTGCTCAAGGGGGGCACGCCGCTATTGTTCCGGTATTCCGGCAAGCGCCTGGCGTATCACCGATTCCCAGCCCGCAAGAAGGCGTTCGCGTCTTTCGGAATCCATGCTTGGAGTATAGCGGCAGGTCTCGAGCGGCAGAGCCGCTACCTCGTCGGTGCCTGCGAACATACCCATGGACATGCCCGCCATCAGGGCGGCCCCGCGCGCGGAGATCTCTTCCACCTGGGAGGCAAGCACCGGCATGCCAAGCATATCGGCCTGAAACTGCATCAGGAACTTGTTGCGTGTTGCCCCGCCATCCGCGTGAAGGCACTTGGGCAGTGCGGCCGACGCCGCCATGGCTTCCACGAGGTCTCGAACCTGGTAGGCGATCGACTCCAGTCCAGCCCGAATGATGTGCCCCCGACCGGAGTCTCTCGTGAGCCCCGTGATGAGAGCCCCGATTCCATGGACCCAGTGCGGGGCGCCCAGGCCGGCAAAAGCCGGTACCAGATAGACTCCGCCGTTGTCCCCGATCTCCACTGCAAGGGATTCCGCCTCTTCGTAGGAGTCGAACAGTCCCAGGTTGTCGCGGAGCCAACTGATCGTGTCACCCGTGGAATGAATGTTTCCTTCGAAGACGTAGGCCGGCCGACCCTGGAAGCCCCAGCCGAGGGAAAGAACGATCCCGGGGGCTGGAGGCCGGGGATTTTCGCCGATGTTCCTCATGATCGAAGTGCCGGTACCGTACGTAGCCTTGATGTCACCCTCGTGCCAGCCGCAATGGCCGAACAGGGCGGCGTGGGAATCACCCATGACCCCCGCGATCGGAAGACCCTCGATGCAGCGCGGCGAACGCGCTTCTCCGAACCTGGCATCCGAGCAGCGCACTTCGGGAAGCAGGAGTCCCCGGAGTCCGAATACGTCGAGAAGCTCTTCGTCCCAGCGAAGCCGGTTGATATCGAACAGCATCGTCCTGCTCGCGTTGGAGTAGTCGATGCAGAACTCGCGTCGATCGGTGAGATTCCAGATGAGCCAGCTATCCATGGTACCCGCCATGAGCCGACCGGCCCGCAGCGCGGCTGCCGCTTCCTCATCCTCTTTGACCAGCATTGCCAGCTTGCTGGCTGAAAAGTAGGAATCGAGCAGGAGCCCTGTCTTCCTCAGTATGACCGCGTCCATGTTTTCCTGCCGGAGCCGCTGGCAGATCGGCATGCCACGTTGATCCTGCCACACGATTGCCCTGCCTACCGGGCGTGCGGATTGGCGGTCCCAGGCGACGACGGTTTCTCTCTGGTTGGCGATGGCAAGGGCACGCGGAGTCGTTCCTTCCTCCGAGCCGAGAAGGACCTTCTCGATCGCGCTCTTGACGTTCTCCAGAATCTCAAGCGGGTCATGCTCAATGCGGCCCGGCAAGGGGTAGTATTGACGATGCTTGAGGGAAACGCGGTGGATCGGTTGTCCGCTGGTGTCGAAGAGCATGACCTTGGATGCAGACGTGCTTTGATCGACGGAAACGATGCAGTCCCCGCGATCGCTCATGGGGACCGTCTCACTCGGCCTTTCATTTCGAGAGCGTCCCGGACAGAGCCGGCGAGCTGTTCCGCCGAAAAGCCGAAGTGGCGGAACAGCTCTGGCGATGAGCCTGCCGGCAGCCACTCGTCGGGAAAGCCGAGGATGCGCATCGGCACGGGATGCCGCTGGACCAGTGTCTCCGCAACCGCGGCGCCGAGACCGCCGTAGACGCCATGCTCCTCCACGCTGAGCACCAGGCCCGTTTCCCGGGCAGCCTGCACGACCGTTTCGATATCCAGGGGCTTGATGGACCAGCAGTCGAGGACCCGCACGCCGATGCCTTCGGCTTCAAGGAGTCTTGCCGCGCCGAGAGCGTGGTAGACCATTTCTCCGGCCGCGGCGATCGCACAGTCGGTTCCTTCATGCAGAATCGGTGCCGTGCCAGGGCGGAAGCTCGTGCCGCAGCCCGCGGGATAGACTTCCGGGACCGGCCCCCGCCCGATTCTCAGGTAGGCCGGGCCGACGGATGCCGCCAGCAGGGCGGTGAGCGCGTCGGTCTGGTATGCATCGCAGGGCAGGAAGACCTGAAGGCCCGGGAAGGTCCGCATGACGGCGATGTCGTTGAGCGAGTGATGGGTTCCTCCAAGGGCGCCATAGCTGACTCCGCCGCTGACGCCGATGATCTTGACGTCGGAATGCGCGTAGGCGACGTCGACCTTCACCTGGTCCACGCACCGTGAGGAATAGAAGCTCGCGGGACCACAGACGAAGACCCGCTTGCCGGCCTTTGCCAGGCCCGCGCCAATGCTGACGGCGTTCTGCTCGGCGATCCCGGCCTCCACGAATCGGGAAGGGAAGCGAGTGGCCAGGCCCTGGACGGTGACAGAACCTCGCGAGTCGGAGGTCACGACGTAGATTCGCTCATCCTTCTCGACTGCCCGCAGCAGCGCCGCGGAGAAGGCGTGTCGGCAGCTCGGCTTCGTGCTGCTCATCGGGAACCTGCCTCCGGAGAACGGCCGAGCTCCTTCATCGCGGCTTCATACTGCTCGGGGGACATCTCCCCGTGATGCCAGGAGGCGACATTCTCCATGAAGGAAACGCCGCGACCCTTGATGGTGTGCGCGAGGAGGACCTGCGGCCTGCCGACCTGCCAGGGGACCTCGTCAAATACGCGGTTCAGGGCATCGAGATCGTGCCCATCGACCTCCCGGACTTCCCACCCAAAGCTCTGCCACCTCTGCGCCAGGTTCTGCGTGCTCATGATCTCGCGAGTCGGCCCGCTGATCTGCAGCTTGTTGCAGTCCACGACGGCCACGAGATGGTCGAGGCCGAAGTGGGCCGCGGCCATGACCGCTTCCCAGATGCTGCCCTCCGCCAGCTCGCCGTCCCCGATCAACACGAACACCCGCAAGGAGGCGCCGTCGCGCTTGCCGGCCAGCGCCATCCCGCAGGCGACTCCAAGACCGTGCCCCAGCGACCCGCTGGGAACGTCGACACCCGGGACCTTGCAGGTTGGATGGCCGTAGAGGAACGAGCCGAACTTGCCGTAGCTCGACAGCTCCTCCTCCGGAAAGAAGCCCGCCTTTGCCAGGACGCAGTAGTAGCCCTCCACGCTGTGACCCTTGCTGAGGATGAACCGGTCCCGCTCCTGGCTGTCGGGCTGACGCGGATCGTAGCGCATCGCGTGGAAGAAGAGAGAAACGAGGATCTCCACGGACGAAAGCGAGCCTCCGATGTGTCCCCCCTTCGCCTCGTAGATCATCTGCACGAGACGCTGGCGGACTTCCCTGGCGGTTTCCGTGAGAGGCTGGCCCCGAGTCAACATCGTGCCCTTCCGTGGGGAGTATAGCGGAACGGAGATCACTCCTGCAAGCTGTATCTGTAATTTTTACAAAATTTACAGAAACTATTGTAAATATTACGAGAAACAATTGACATCCCGTAGCCCATCTGATTGGATTGCAGGAGGGAGAGACCTGTGTGGCCTAAAGATCGTGCGCTGAGTCCCGTGGGGGACCGCGCCATGATACAGCAACTGGCGCTGAAAGCGCTTGCGGCGCGCCGCTTCATCCTGAAACTGGGTTTTGAGCAGAAGATCCGGCTGCACTACGGCGCGACCATGAGCATAGTCGAGATCCTCACCCTGCTCTACCACCGGTGGATGACGATCGATCCTTCGCGCCCGTCGTGGCAGGAACGCGATCGTTTCGTCCTGAGCAAGGGCCACGCGGCGCCGGCGCTGTACGCCGTGCTTTCTTCCGCGGGATTCTTTCCCGAGAGCGAGTTCGACAATTTCCGCAGGATCGGGAGCCGGCTGCAGGGACACCCGGACAGAAACAAGACGCCCGGGGTCGACTGCAGCACGGGCTCACTGGGCCAGGGGCTTCCCGTGGCCTGCGGAATGGCGCTGTGTTCGAAGATCGACGAGGCGCCCTACAAGGTCTACGCCTGCATCGGCGACGGCGAATGCAATGAGGGTTCGATCTGGGAGGCTGCCCTCATCGCCTCCAATCTGGGCCTGGATCGCCTGATCGTGCTCCTGGATCGGAACAAGAAGTCATCGTACGGGGTCATGAAGGGGCGGAACGACGTCGAGCCCCTGGCGGACAAGTGGCGAGCATTCAATTGGGCCGTGTTCGAGTGCGACGGGCACGACTATGTGTCCCTGTCGAGCTCGCTGTGCGGGGCTGAAACGACCCGCGGAAGGCCGTCAGTGATTCTCTGCAATACGGTCAAGGGCAAGGGCATCCCGCTGGCAGAGAACACGCCGGTCCGGTCGAACTTCTATCTCGAGCCGGAACGCTATCGGGAAGCCCTCGAGTCCCTGGACAAGACGGAAAACGAGATACGGCATGATCGGCAAGACTGAAGAGCTTTCGGCAGCGTTTGGCCGGGCTCTCCTCGAGCTCGGCAGGGTGAACGAGAGGGTCGTGGTGCTGGACTCCGACATCGCCGATTCCTGCCAGACCGAAGCCTTCCGAAACGCATTTCCGAACCGCAGCTTCGATCTCGGGGTAGCGGAACAGAGCCTGCCGACGTTCGCGGCCGGCCTCGCCCTGTGCGGAAAGATTCCGATCTGCAACAGCTTCGGAGTGTTTTCCGCCACCCGGGGCTTCGACATGATACGCCAGTCCGTCTGCTACAACCGGGCGAACGTGAAAATCGTTGCCCACGCCGCGGGCCAGTCCATGGGGTACACGGGGCCCAGCCACCACACCGTGGAGGACATCTCGGCCCTCCGGGCGCTGCCGTACATGGCAATCCTGAGCCCGTGCGACGGCGTGGAAGTCACGCAGGTCGTCCGGGCCATGGCCGAGCACGAGGGGCCGGTCTATCTCCGCCTGGCCCGCGTGTCCGTGCCCCACCTGCACGGCGACGACTACCGGTTCCGGATG
>Ga0153915_10007729_pt1 | contig 10172 bp, 9 predicted proteins | sample Opewatmetagenome_2_FD_107003 | JGI IMG/M metagenome (GOLD analysis project Ga0153915, IMG submission 107003) | Freshwater wetland microbial communities from Ohio, USA - Open water 3 Core 3 Depth 3 metaG | ecosystem: Environmental > Aquatic > Freshwater > Wetlands | place: USA: Ohio, Lake Erie... | reverse complement strand
CGAGTGCCGCGCGGAGCCTCGCTTCGGTCGCGAGGTCGAGCGCCGAGAACGAATCGTCGAAGATGAACACGCCGGGTTCGCGAAGGAGCGCGCGTGCAATCGCGAGGCGCTGGCGCTGTCCGCCGGAGACGTTCGTGCCGCCCTGCGCGATCGGCGACTCGAGCTGTTCCGGCATCGCGCGCACGAAGTCTGCCGCCTGCGCGACCTCGAGGGCTGCCCAGAGCTGGTCCTCGGTGGCATCGGGATTGCCGAAGCGGAGATTTGACGCGACCGTGCCGGTGAACAGATACGCGCGCTGCGGGACCATGCCGATCCGTGCCCACAGCTCCTCGGGCTCGCGCTCGCGAACGTCGACGCCATCGAGCAACACGCTGCCCGCGGTCGGATCCGAGAGGCGTGGGATCAGCTGCAGCAGCGTCGTCTTGCCGGCGCCGGTCGAGCCGATGATCGCGGTGACCTCGCCGGGCTTTGCCGTGAACGAGATGTCGGCGAGGACGGGTGCCGACGCGCCGGGATACCGAAACTCCACGCCGCGCAGCTCGAGCACGCTCGTCAGCGCGGATGGCACGATCGCCGTGGCCGGCGGGGCGACCTCGGGCCCGGTGTCGAACACCTCGATGATGCGTTCGGCGCAAACGGCGGCGCGCGGGATCATGATCGACATGAACGACGCCATCATCACGCCGACGAGGATCTGCATCAGATAGCCGAGGTACGCGGTCAGCGCGCCGATCTCGAGCGCGCCCTCGGCGATCCGGCGGCTGCCGAACCACAAGAGCGCGACGGTCGACGCGTTGAACACGAGAGTCACCGTCGGCCACATCATCGCCTGCAGCTTGCCGACGCGCAGCGCGAGACCGGTAAGGTCGTCGTTCGCACCGGCAAAGCGCGTGGCCTCGACCGGTTCGCGCACGAATGCGCGGACAACACGCATGCCGGTGATCTGCTCGCGCAGCACGCGATTGACCGTGTCGATCTTCGGCTGCATCAGCCGGAACTTCGGGATCATCCGACCGATGATCAGACCGATGCTTCCGGCCATCGCCGGGATACAGACGAGCAGCAGCTTCGACAGCCCGAGGTTCTCGCGCAACGCCATGACGATGCCGCCGATGCACATGATCGGTGCCATCACGAGCATCGTCATGCTCATCAGGACGAGCATCTGGACCTGCTGGACGTCGTTCGTGGTGCGCGTGATCAGCGACGGGGCGCCAAATCGGCCGACCTCATGGGCCGACAATCGGCCGACGTGATGAAAGATACCGGCGCGCAGGTCCCGCCCGTAGCTCATCGCGACCCGCGCGCCGATGAAGACGGCGATCAGCGAGCAAACAATCTGTGCTGCTGCGATCGCGAGCATGACGCCGCCGTGGACCAGGACGTAGTTCGTATCGCCAGTCGCGACGCCTCGATCGATGATGTGGCCGTTGATGCTCGGCAGGTACAGCGACGCGATCGTGCTGCCCAGCTGCAGCAGCACCACCATCGCGAGCAGCTTGCGATATGGCGCGGCATACGTGCGAAGCAATCGCCACAGCATCAGCGGTCATCCTCGGCGAGGGCAGTCGCACGAGCCACGGCTCCTTCTACCGGAGTGAGCGCTCACTCGCAACGAGATCCCACGATGGAGTGCGCATACCCAAGTCCGGTAGAGTTGCGCCGGAGGAACGCAGTGCCCGATCACGACTGGAACGAAAACCACGCATCGGGGAATCTGCCCTGGGATACCGGCGAGCCCGACGAGCAGCTCGTCGCGTTCGTGCGCGCGGGCAGGGTGGCGCCTGGCGCGACGCTCGAGGTCGGTGCCGGCACCGGCACGAACGCGCTGTGGCTCGCGCAGCAAGGGTTCGACGTCCTCGGCGTGGACCTGTCGCCGCTTGCCGTCGAGCAGGCGCGCTCCAAGCTGCCGGTCGCAGCGCCGCGCTGCCGATTCGAGGTCCACGACTTCCTCGCCGATCCGCCCGCGGGCACGTTCGCGTTCGTGTTCGACCGCGGCTGCTTCCATGTCTTCGACGACGCGGAAGCCCGCGCACGGTTCGCGGTGCGCGTCGCCGAGCGGCTCGCGCCGGGCGGCGTGTGGCTGAGCTTGATCGGCAGCACCGAAGGCCCGGCACGCGACTTCGGGCCACCGCGGCGCAGCGCGCGCGACATCGTCGCGGCGATCGAGCCGGTCCTCGCGATCGAGGAGCTGACGGCGGTGACGTTCGGTACCAGGGGCCCGATGCCGGCCCCCGCCGCCTGGCGCTGCGTCGCCCGAGCGCGTGGCGTCCCGGCGCAACCATCGACGCGTCGCGACTGATCGCGAGCGCGGAAGTCCGCCGCCGCCGCGGCTCATCGACTTGCCATGTGTGGCTACCGGATTTTCCACCGAGGTCAGCCGGGTCGCATCGCGCTTCGTGGGCGCTCGACGGAAAATCGCGAGCTTCGGCATCATCACGGTGTCTCCCGCGTGAAGCAGTCGTGCCTACTGCAGTACGCGAATCATTCTGGCCTCTTCGCTGCAATGCCTCGGTGCACGCGGCAATGGAGCCGCTCACAGCCAGAGGCGTTTCAATGAGCGAGATCAAGACCACGTTCGAAACCATTTCCCTCGACCAGCTCGCGACCGCCAGCGGCGGCGTGCACATCGACACGTCGTCGTTGTCACCGGCGGAGCGCTTCATCATCCAGCACGAGTCGGGTGGAAGCACGACCGCCAAGAATCCGCATTCGTCGGCGTTCGGACTCGGCCAGCTCCTGATCGCAAACCGCCGCCATTACCTCGGCTCGAACGCGAACACGACGGATCCGCAGCTGCAGCTAAAGGCGTTCCGCGGTTACGTTCGTGATCGGTACGGCAACGCGGACCGTGCGATGGCGTTCTGGCGGAGCCATCACTGGTACTGAGACGCAGCTTCGGGCAGGCGGGATTCGTCCGCAGCGCGTATCCTTGCCTCGTGATGGTCCTCGTACGCTATGGCGTGCTGGCGCTGATCGCGCTGGCGCCGTTCGTGTACGTCGGTGCCGTCAAGCCGGCGCCACTCGTCATCGCGGCGCTCGTGTTTGCTACGCACGGGCTGTCCTGTCTGGCGACCCGGCGGTTCGATCGCGCGCCGTATCGCGACGGGCTGTCGGCCGTCTTGCTGTTCATGTCGTTCGAGATCTCGGGAGCGGTGCTGCTGTCGCGGCTCGCGCTGGTGATCAGGCCGCCGATTCCGGCGGAGCATGGACCACCGCAGTCGCTCGAGCAGCTGCTGGTGGGCGCGCTCGCGGGCCTGGCCGTCGGCGCAGTCGTCACGTTCATCGCCCTGCGCCCGGCGTGGCGCCACCGCCGTGCCGAGCAAGCGCTGCTCCACGTGGTGGGGCTCGCCGTGCTCGCGTCCGCGATCTGGTCGTCGGCGCACCACTGATCGTGCGCGCTCAGAGCGTCTGGAGCGAGCGGAGACCGACGAAGATCGAGTCCGAGGAGCTCGGGACCGTGCGCGCGCCGGTCATCGTATCCGGCGTGCACTTCTTCGTCGTCGTGTCGCAGTACGACGTGGCGCCGCTGCACTCGTAGTCGACGAGGCATGCCTGACCGTCGGCGATCGTGCCGACGATGGCCGTGCTGCACGCCGGCGGTGCCGTCGGTCCTGCCGTCCAGAACGTGGTGCATGCCGGGAACGTCAGACCCGAGACGCAGGTCGCCGCGTCGGCCGCGTTGTACTTGATCGTCCCCGCGGTGATCTGCTGCTCGACGATCGCCGGCATGTCTGCGGCGGCCGCATCCGAGACGCACGCACTCGACGAGGCGCCGAACGCCTGATCGAACGTGACGCCGGCGTCCGTCGGGAACGTCGACTTGCACATGAAAGCCTCGTCGCAGAACTTCTGTGCGATCTGCGAGAGGAATGCCGTCGCGGTCAGGCCGCCGCCACCACCACCGCTGCCACTACCGCTGCCGCTGCCGCTGCCACCACCACCGCCGCCGCCGGTGCCATCACCGCCGCCGCCGCCGGTGCCGCCGCCTCCTCCACCTCCGTTCTCGGGGGCCGAGGCGGCGCATGCTGCGAGGAGGGACGCGAAGAGGATCGTTGCGAGTCGCATCGTCATGAGGACAGCTCCTTGTCGATGCGTCGCCAGGTTTGCAACTGGGCGGCCAGGCGTCACCTGTAGACCGCCGTCGACAGTTCTGTCGACTCGCGCGAGCACCGTTGCTCGTGTCGTGCAAGGCGGTGCGCGACTTCGTCGATGATCGTGTCGATCGACGCGCGTTCGTCGATCGCTCACCGGGGAAGCGTTCCCCGGCCACAGTCCCGGTCACGCGACGGCGTCGTGCGCGAATCGCGCTCGCGTCATGACGGGCGCGCAAGCGAGCCGCCCAGCCGATGTCAGAGACACTGGTGAGCGGTCGTGTCGCACGACCCCGACTGGCACGCATAGAGCGTGTCGCACGAGCCGCCCGCGGGCACGGAGCCGACGATGACGTGGTAGCAGGCGTCGGCCCACTGGATGCCGTTGGTCCAGTAGTCGGCGCACGAGCCGAACGTGACGCCGCTCAGGCAGGCGATGCCGGCGGCGCCGTCATACGTCACGCGGCCCTTCGCGATCTCCGTCTCGATCGCGGGAGGGTTCCACGCATCGAGCAGGAGCTGCTGGCACTCGTCCGGCGTGTTCCCCCACGCCGCCTCGAACGTGTAGCCGAGGTCGGTCGGAAACTCGGTGCGGCAGCCGAACGACTCCATGCAGTAGATCGTCGCGATCTGCTTCAGGTAGCCGGTCGGCGTCGTCGTGGTGTCGCCGGCCTCGCCGCTGCCCGACCCGCTGCCCGACCCGCTGCCGCCGGTCACGGGCGGGTCCGTCTGGTGAACGCCGCTGACGTCCGCCACGCAGGCGGCGAGCAGGAGCAACATTCCCAGGGCAGACCTCATCAAGTGCTGCAAATGCAAAGGGTTGGCCAGCATGGCTAGTCGAGTTGCCACTTCGCAAGCCCGCGTGATCGTGCGAGAACCCGGCGATGCCGAGCGACGCCGACGAGCCCGAACAGGGTGGGGAAGGCACCGGATCTGGCGACTCGATCCCGACGACGGGTGCGACCGACCGCCCGACGACGGCTCCTCCAGGTGTGCCCGTGAAGCCTGCCCGCATTGCCGTCGGCGCCGCCGTGCTCGCCGCGCTCTACCTGTTCGCCGTCTACCGGGCCCATCCGCTCCCGCGGTTCGTCGCGCGCACGCTCGGCGTCCACGAGGGCGAGGTCGCCAAGCTCGGCGGCCTGCGCATGACCTGGCTGCCGCCTGCCGGCTTCGACACGACCGCGCTGATGGACCACCTCTACGCCCGCGCCGAAGGCGGGTACATGGGTCGCGACGGCGACGCGATCGTGATCGTCATCCCGGGCATTCGGGAAGCGGACGTGGCGACGACCGCGGAGCGGATCACGAACACGAGCGAGGGGCTCGCGTTTCGCGAGGTCGTGCAGACCGACGAGATGAAGCAGCTGCCCGGCGTCGAGATCGATCAGTGGCGCGACGAGGAGCGCGACGAGCCCCACACCGACTACTACCTGTTCGCGCCAACACGCGACGAGATCGAAGCGAAGCTCGCCGACGCCGCGAAGACCGGCTGGAAGCTGCCGGCGGGAACGCACATCGCGTACGAGCACCTCGAGGCGACCGACATGAAGCCGGCCGGGTTTCGCACGTACGTCGTTCGCGACGAGGCGGAGATCGACGGCTGGTCGGTGGCGCGCGCGATGAAGTCGTACAATCCGAACACGAACCGGCCCGAGGTCCTCGTCGACTTCGACGAGCAGGGAGCGCGCCGGTTCGCCGAGGTCACCGAGCGGATGGTCGGCAAGAAGCTCGCGATCATGGTCCGCGGGCAGGTCAGCTCCGCGCCGATCATCAACAGCGCGATCCGAGGCGGCCGCGCCGCGATCACGATGGGCGGCACCGATCCGCGCGCGGCGGAGCGCGATGCAGACGATCTCGTGTCGACGCTCGACTACGGCGCCCTGCCACCCGGCGGCCGGGTCGTCGAGGCGCGCTACCAGCCGCCGACGGGCAACCCTGCACGGCTCTGGATCGCTCGCATCCTGCTCGCCCTCCTCGGTGGCGCGCTCGCAGGTGCGATCGTGTGGCTCGTCGTGCGCTGGGCACAGCCGACCACGCGTCGCCGGCGCGTGTGGACCGGCGAGGCGCCGTGGCTGCGCGTGCTCGTCTCGCTCGCTGCACCGGCCGCCATCCTGCTCGTCTCGCGCGTTGGCATCTACGGCACCGACCCCGAGGAGCTCGCGGGCGTTGGCGGCCGCAAGCTCGCGGAGGCGGTGACGATCGGATCGATCGGGATCATGCCGGTGATCACGGCGTTCATCCTCGTCGAGATCGTCGCGGCGCTGATCCCGGGCTGGGCGAGACGCCGTCACGCCGGTCCGATCGCGCGCCAGCCGATCCAGCTCACCGTCGGGATCGTCGCGGTGGCGCTCGTCGCGTTCCAGGGCTGGTTCTTCGCGCAGTATCTCCATGCCGCCGGCTTCATCAATCCAGGCGTCATGCCGCGCATCCTCGTGATGGCGTCGCTCGCGGGCGGCACGGCGATCCTCGTCGCGACCGCCGCGATCATCCGCTGGCAGGGTCTCGGCAACGGCTACGGTGCGCTGTTCGCCGGCGGCTGGCTCGTCGTGATGCTTCACCGCTGGGCGACGGGGCCGCTGCTCTCGGCGGAGCACGTCATCGGCGGCATGACGATCCTCGTGATCGCCGTCGCGATCGGTGTCGTCCTGCGCTGGCGCGTCGGACAGCTGCGCGTGCCGACCTCGAGCATCGCGCCGCTCGCCGATGCGGGCGGCATCGTCGCGATCCTCGCGCTGCTGTCGCAGTTCCCGCTCGAGCAGGTCACGGCGAAGGCCGTCGACTGGTCGCAGCACCTGCACGATCGCGCGCCGCTCCTGATCGCGCTCGTCATCGTGCTGACGATCGTCTGGTCACTCGCATTTGGCCGTCCGTCTGCGTACGCAGGTCAACCGGCGCCGAGCTGGGCGACGTGGCAGCGCGCGACCACGGTCTCGATGCTGCTGCTCGTCGGGCTCGCGGTCGTCGTCGCCGCGACCGGCTCGCTCGTCCCGGATGCGGCGTGGATGGCCGATGCGGCGACGCTCGCGGTCGTCGTCGCCTACGCGCTCGATGCCTACGATGACTTCCAGGCGCGCCGCGCCAGGCTCGTCGTCGCGTGGACGCTCCACCAGCCGCACCACGCCGACGCCGCGGAGCAGGCGCTCGCCGACGCCGGCATCGCGAGTCACATGTCGGCGTCGCACCTGCGCGCGCTGCTGTCGTTCTTCGGGCCATTCGCTCCGATCGAGGTGCTCGTTCCCGTCGAGCACGCGCAGGCCGCGCGGGACAAGCTCGCGGCGCTAGTCCCACAGTGAGCGCTGCGCGGGCTTCGCCTTGTCGTCGGCGGGCTCGGCGGGCGCGATGCACTGCTCGTCGTCGTGATCGGCGACGTTGACCCAGGTCGAGACCGGCTCGGCCTGCCAGTTGTCGATCGGCGGCACTCCGAGCAGCGCATGCGCACCATCGGCTGGCAGCGACGGATCGAGCCACGCATCCCACGTGCTCTTCGCGAGCACGACCGGCATCCGATCATGGATCGGCGCGACCAGATCGTTTGGTGGACCCGTGATGATCGTGAAGCTGTGGATCTCGCCGGCGTTCGTCTTCGCGCGCGACCACAGGCCGGCGAATGCGAAGAACTGGTGATCGGCGGGGTGGATGTACATCGGCGTCTTCGGCGACCTTGCCTTCGGGCCCTTCTTCCACTCGAAGAAGCCGTCGGCCGGAACGAGGCAGCGCTTGCGCTCGAGCGCGTCGCGGAACACGCGCTTCGTGTCGATCGACTCGACGCGCGCGTTGATCATCAGCGGCACCTTCGAGCCGCTCTTCGCCGCCCAGAACGGGACGAGGCCCCACCGCATCATCTCGATCGTGCGGATGCCATCACGCAGCGTGACGACCGGCGCGTCCTGCGTCGGCGCGACGTTGAACCGCGGCTTCCACCACGGATTCTTCGGAGCCTCGGGATCGAGTGCTGCCTCGAAGTCCTCGACGAGATGCTCCTGCCTCGTGACGGTGTAACGACCGCACATGACTAGAGGAGACGTAGCACGCAAACCTGCAGGTAGCGATCGTGCGGCTGGGCCGCGACCGTCGGGTACTCCGGCGGCAGGCCGCCTTGCTCGACGATCGCTGCGGTGCGTCCGGCGTTGCGCACGCCCTTCTGCGCGAGCTTTGCGAGCGAGCCGAGCTCGTGCGTGTTTGCCGCGAGCCACAGGACTCCGCCGGCGGGGATGACCTCGGCGGCCTGCGCGATGAGTGCGGGATAGTCGCGATCGAGTGTCCACGGTGCGCCGCGCGCGGTCGAGAACGTCGGCGGATCGATCAGCACGACGTCGTAGCGCTCCTTGTCGCGGATCGCGCGTGCGAGGAACCGCACGGCATCACCGGTCTCGAACTTCCAGCGCGGATCATTCGGAAGGCCGGACCGCGCGAAGTTGCCCGCGGCCCACGCCTGGACACCGGCGGACGTATCGACGCTCGTCACGCCGGCGGCGCCCCCGCGCGCGCAGGTCACGCTCAGCGCGCCCGTGTAGGAGAACAGATTGAGCACGCGCTTGCCGGCGACGAACCGGTGCAGGCCGCGTCGCTGCTCGCGCATGTCGGTGAACAGGCCGACGTTGAGGCCGCCGTGCGGATGGATCTCGTACGTGATCTCGGCAGCGCCCGGTTCGTTGACGAGCAGCTGCTCGGGCACGGCCTTGCCGACGGCCTCCTGCGTGACCTCACTCGCACCGCCGCGGGCGCGCAGCTTCACGACCGCGCCATCGAGACCGGCGAACCCGACGACGGCATCGGCGAGCTGGCGGCCGAGCGGGCGAAGCCCCTCGCCGTAGACATAGACGACCGCGCAGCGGCCGAGGACGTCGGCGGTGAAGCCGGGCAGGCCATCGCCGGCGCCGTGAACGATCCGGTAGGCGTGATTCTCGCCGGGCAGACCGAGCTGCTTGCGCCACGCGAGCGCCTTCTCGACGCGCCAGCCGATCAGTGCGCCATCGATCGTCGCGAAGCCATCGTCGGGGACCGCCATCACGCGCAGCCGCGCATTGTCGGGATCGGCGATCGCGAGGCCGATCTCGTCGCCGTTCGGATCGGTGAGCTTGACGTGCTCTCCGGCCGCGAATGCCGGCACCTCGCCGATGCGAGAGGTATCGAGATCGCGGCCACCACCCGCGATGAAGTTGGTGGCGGCAGACGAGAGCGCGGCGGACTTCACGGGAGGTGCAGCGTACCAGCCTCGTCGAAGTGCTTGAGGAACTTGCGCGTCACGTTCCACACGAGCCAGTTACCGCCGCGGCCCACGAGCACCCAGGGCGTGTAGGCGTAGAGCGATGCGGTCGCGTGTGTCCGGGGCGTGACCGAGAGCGGGTCCGAGGTCTTCTTCGTGTGACCGAGCCGCCACTCTCCTTCGCCGGAGACGGAGTCGGCGTACCGCGCGGTGAGGACATCCGTGGCGCAGCGCAGCTGGTTACCGAGGCCGAGGTAGGCCGACGAGCACCGGGAGGCGTCTGGGCAGCCGCAGCCGAGTGCGACATTGATCTTCGAGCTCGATGGCTTCACGGTCGCACTGACGAGCGAGCTCTCGACCTGCATGCGCGCGAGCAGCACGACGGGATCGACGCCGTTGCTCGTCGCGATCTGGTGGAGCACGTCGGCGAACCGCTGGTTCTCGAGCCGGTAGTCGGCGAGCCACGAGCGCGTCCCGTACGGCGAGTCCTCGAGGAACGCCTGGATCGCGTTCGCATCGACGGCACCGCTCGACAGCAGGACGTCGTCGCTCATGACCATGTTGCGATCGAACGTCGCGGGCACGCCGGCGAAGTCGGCCTTGCCGTCGCTCGGCGACCAGTCCACCGGATCGAAGTCGGCCGGCTCGTCGTGCTCCGGACCGCCCGGCGCCCCGATGGAACACGCAACAAGCGCGGTCAGCAGGACAACGCGGTGCATGCCGGCTGTAATAGCAACGCCTGCGCCGTGCACCTCGGGTGCAGTTTCGCGTGGTTCCGCGACGCACGACTGGCCGCGGCAACTGCGGTTGCCGGCCAGATCGCTAGGAGCCCGGCGGGCTTGCCTACAGGATCACGACGGGTGCGCAGGTCG
>Ga0153915_10007728_pt1 | contig 10173 bp, 11 predicted proteins | sample Opewatmetagenome_2_FD_107003 | JGI IMG/M metagenome (GOLD analysis project Ga0153915, IMG submission 107003) | Freshwater wetland microbial communities from Ohio, USA - Open water 3 Core 3 Depth 3 metaG | ecosystem: Environmental > Aquatic > Freshwater > Wetlands | place: USA: Ohio, Lake Erie... | reverse complement strand
GGCTTCGGCCTTTTCACGGGCCTTCTTTTCGGAGGGCTTTTCATAGTGACCGCGGAGCTTCATCTCGCGGAAAATACCCTCGCGCTGCATCTTCTTCTTCAGCGCCTTGAGGGCTTGATCGACGTTGTTATCGCGAACGAGAACCTGCACGCGGCATCCTCTTTCAATTGGTCGGATTGGAATTCTGGTAAAGCAAAAGGCCGACAAAAGGCCTGGCCCTTAACCTTGAGCGGGCGGATGTATCAGACAAAGCCGCCAATGTCCACCGGCGGGGAGGGAATTTATGCCGAAAATGGCCCAAATCGCTTGAGATACCTCGCGTAAAAATCGGTTCCCAGCCTTCAGTACCCCTTGGCGTGCCTCGCCCGGGTTTTCGCCCCAAAAAAGCAGGGAGAAGGTCATGAACGCAAAGAAATACGCTGCCGAGGCGATCGGAACGTTTTGGCTGACTTTCGCAGGCTGCGGCAGCGCGGTGATTGCAGCGGCTTTCCCGCAGGTCGGCATCGGACTGCTCGGAGTATCCCTGACGTTCGGGCTGAGCGTCGTCACCATGGCCTATGCCATCGGTCACGTGTCCGGCTGCCATCTCAATCCCGCGGTGACCGTAGGCCTCGCCGCCGGCGGCCGTTTTCCGGCCGGACAGATCGCGCCCTACGTGATCGCGCAGGTGATCGGCGCCATTGCCGCCTCGGCGCTACTGTATGTGATTGCGAGCGGCGCTGCCGGCTTCGACGTCAGCAAGGGTTTCGCCTCCAACGGTTACGGTGCGCATTCGCCGGGCCAATACAGCGTGGTCGCGTGCTTCATCATGGAAGTCGTGATGACGACGATGTTTCTGTTCATCATCATGGGCGCCACCCATGGCAGGGCGCCGGCAGGCTTCGCGCCGTTGGCCATCGGGCTGGCGCTGGTGATGATCCATCTGGTCAGCATTCCCGTGACCAACACGTCGGTCAATCCGGCGCGCAGCACCGGACCGGCGCTGTTGGTCGGCGGCTGGGCCCTGGCCCAGCTCTGGCTGTTCTGGCTGGCGCCGTTGATAGGCGGGGTGCTGGGCGGCGTGATCTATCGCTGGCTGAGCGAGCAGCCGGATGGTGTCGTCGAGGGCAGCGTCCCGGTCTAACCAAAAGCGACAGAGCCTCGGTTGTGATTTGCCGAGCTCCGGCGGCAGGCGGCTATTCTTCGCGTGGAAATACCTGTGTGACGTGGCCCATCTTGCGGCCCGGGCGCGGCGCGCCCTTGCCGTAGAGGTGGACCGTAGCGCCCGGGACGGTCAGCCATCGCTCGTAGTCGTTGATGTCGTCCCCGATCAGGTTGGTCATGGTGACCGGGCCATGGCGGACCGGCCTGCCCAGCGGCCAGCCGGCGATGGCGCGGATGTGCTGCTCGAACTGCGAGATCGATGCGCCGTCGAGCGTCCAGTGTCCGGAATTGTGCACCCGCGGAGCGATCTCGTTGACCAGCACCTTCGGGCCGTCTTCGGCCTGCACCACGAACATCTCGACCGCGAGCACGCCGACATAATTCAGCGCGCTGGCGATCTTCTCCGCGATGCCGCGCGCCTCGCCCGCCAGCGCATCGGAAATGTTGGCCGGCGCGCGCGAGATCTTCAGGATGTGCTCGCGGTGCTCGTTTTCGGTGACGTCGAAGCATTCGACATGGCCGTCCGCCGAGCGCGCCGCGATCACCGAAACCTCGCACTGGAACGGAATGAAGGCTTCGAGGATGGCGGATTTGGTGCCGAGATCGTCCCAGATCCTGTCGGGATCGTCGCCCTTGCGGATGATCGCCTGACCCTTGCCGTCATAGCCGAAGCGCCGGGTCTTGAGCACGGCCGGCAGCCCGATGCGCGCGATCGCGACGCGCAAGGCGGCTGCCGACGACACATCGGCGTAATCGGCCGTGCCGATGCCCAGCCGTTTCACGAAGTCCTTCTCGGCGAGGCGGTCCTGCGTGGTTTCCAGGATTTTGCGGTCCGGCAGCACCGGGCGGCGCGCGCCGAGGATCATCGCGGCGGCGGCCGGCACGTTCTCGAACTCATAGGTGATGACGTCGACGTCGCCCGCGAACAGCTCCAGCGCCTCGACATCGGCATATTCCGCGCAGGTCGCATTCAGCACCACGTCGAACGCCGGCGAGTCCGGGTCCGGCGAAAACACATGGCAGCGCAGGCCGAGCCGAGCCGCTGCCATTGCCAGCATCCGGCCCAATTGTCCGCCGCCGAGAATTCCGATGGTGTCGCCGGGCTTCAGCTTCACCTGATGTGGGGTGGTCACGCCGGATCCTCCGGACGCTCATTGACCGCCTCGGTCTGCGCCTTGCGCCAGGCGGCAAGCCGGCCTGACAGCGCCGGATCGTTCAGCGCGAGCACGCTTGCCGCCAGCAGCGCGGCATTGATGGCGCCGGCCTTGCCGATCGCCAGCGTTCCGACCGGGACGCCGGCCGGCATCTGGACGATGGAATAAAGCGAATCGACGCCGGACAGCGCCTTGGATTCGATGGGCACGCCGAATACCGGCAGTTCCGTCAGCGACGCCGTCATGCCCGGCAGATGCGCCGCGCCTCCGGCGCCGGCGATGATGATCTTGAAACCGGCCGCCTTGGCGCCCCTGGCAAACGCGACCATCCGGTCCGGGGTGCGGTGCGCAGAGACGATGTGTTTCTCGCATTTCACCCCGAGCGCATCCAGGGTTTCGGCGGCATGGCGCATGGTATCCCAGTCCGACTGGCTTCCCATGATGATGGCGACGGGGGCGGGCATGCGGTCAATTCTTTCGGGAATCCAAAAACATAGGCCGGATTATAGGATCGGCCCTAGGTTCGGCAAGGCGTGGCAAGGGGTCTGGAATGGACTATCCTGTCTTGGTGAATTCCGGCAAGCCTTCTTAGCGCATGATTCCGGTCCGAAGGGCCACTTTGGCGCAGATTTGGATACCGGTTTGGGATGCCCATGAAGAAGAAAACGGGGGCTGCCGCGGGCAAGGCTGCGAAACGCCGCAAGAGCCGGGTCGGCACGCGCAAGGCCGTGTCGCTTCGGACCCAACTGGCGCGCGCGCTCAAGCGGATCCAGGAACTGGAGGCGTCGGCGGATACCGACTTCCTGCTGGATATTCCGAACCGGCGCGGCTTCGAGCGCGAGTTCCATCGCGCGATCGCCTACATCAAGCGCTATCACGCGAGCGGCGCGCTGATCGTGCTCGATGTCGATCGCTTGAAGCCGATCAACGACGCCTTCGGGCACGCCGCGGGCGATCAGGTCTTGAAAGCCGTTGCTGCCACGCTGCTGAGCCAGGTACGTTCGTCCGATGTGGTAGGGCGGCTCGGCGGCGACGAGTTCGCGGTTTTGTTGTGGAACCTCACGGAGACCGACGCCAGGGCGAAAGCGGCGTCGCTGGAACAGGCCATCGACCGGCTCACCTTCACCTTCCGTGATCGCACGGTCGGCGCGGGCGCATCCGCCGGCGTCGCCATTCTCGGCCCGCATGCGGAAGCAGGGCGCGCGCTGGAAGAAGCCGACAGCGCGATGTATGTGCGCAAGGCGCAACGCCGGCACGAGACGACGTCGTAGGCGCAGGCAAAGGCGTTCGTCACGCCGTGCCCGCCGTCGACGAATGCAGGATGGTGGTGGGCACGCTGCGCTTTGCCCACCCTACGATCGGCGGTCGCCGATATTTACAACCCGCTGAGATCGTCCGGCACGTTGCCGAATTTCCTGAGTAACCGGGCGTCGCCGAATTCGCCGATCATGGGATCGCCGCTGCGGCTGAAGGCGACCGCGCCGATGCTGCCGGGCGCCCGCGACAAAACTTCCGCGCGCCGCAACGCGCTTGAGGAACTCTGGCATTCTTCCGCCGCGCCCGCGACCGGCGATCCGGCTTCGTCCTGCAGGAACGGCATCGCGACGTAATAGGTGATATCGGCCATCGTCCTGGCTCCGGTTCGATCGATCAGGCGGCGTCGCTGCTCGATAATCCCAAGGGCGCGCAGCCGCAGGAAATCGCCGCCTGCAATTCCAGCAATTCGCTCTCCAGATATTCGTTCGCCATGATCAGCGCCTTGATCGTGCTGCGCAGATTGCCGTCGCACATCGCGATCGCCTGGTCGCAGGCCTGCTCGTAACGGCTGACGTCGGACGGTGAAGAGTCTTCGGACATGGCGATACTCCCGGGATGGCTGGAAGGCTGCGGCCGCAATGTTCCTATTTTGTTCTCACGAAGTCAAGGGCAGTCGGACAAGTCTGGCCGACGATTGCACAGCTCGAAGCGGCAGCGGCGCTTTGGCGCAGCAGATCGAACCCGAGGCCGTCCGAAAGTCTAAGGCCGGGAACGAAAACAAGATCCGGCGCTTAACGCCTATTCGCAGGGGAGTGGAACGATGGGTCTTGTTGGTTCCAGGAGACCCGTGGTGCTGGTCGTGGAGGACGAGTTTCTATTGAGAATGGACGCGGTCGACATGATCGCAGAGGCGGGGTTCGAAGTTGTCGAAGCTGCGAATGCCGATCAGGCCATCGAAATTCTGGAAGCTCGCCGCGACATCACCGTGGTTTTCACCGACATCCAGATGCCGGGTTCGATGGACGGATTGAAACTCGCGCGCGCGGTGCGGGGCCGCTGGCCGCCGATCAAGATCGTCGCGACCTCCGGCCATGCCGGTGTGCGGGAAACGGATCTGCCCGAGGGCGGGCGGTTCCTGCCGAAACCCTACAATTCGATCCAGGTGACGGGCATGCTGCGCGAGTTGACGGCCGGCGGCTGAACCTACGCAATGATATCCGGCGTGATCTGGTCTTCGATGAAGGCGATGCGGTCGCGCAATTGCAGCTTGCGTTTCTTCAACCGTTGCAACCGCAACAAGTCCGGCGCGGGCGATTGATGCAAGGCATGGATCGCCGCGTCGAGATCGCGGTGCTCCTGCTGCAGCCGTGCGAGCTCGTTTTCGAGTTCGCGCTCATCTTCGTTGGTCATGGTGTACGTTAGCTGAAAAACGCGATGAGATAGCGAAAGGTTGCGGAAGCGGCTTGAGGGAATATCGTCCTTGCCGCGCCTGCGCGCAAGCTGGCGCAGGTTCCGTACTCACGATTCGTTACAGATGTCAGCGGAAAAATGAGGGCGTCATTTTTGATACCCATCGACAGATCACCTTACTCGTGTACAATCTTTTGCCCGGATCGAATCTGAGGTCTCATTCAACCGAGGAGGTTTGGTATGGCAATTCAGGCGCATCTCGTTGAACTGGAACGGAAACATAAAGTTCTTGAAAACGAATTGCATGAAGCTCTAGTGCACCTCTCAACGGACGACCTGCAAATTGTCGAACTGAAGCGCCGGAAATTGATGGTCAAGGACGAGATCGAGCGGTTGAAGCATACCGCCAGCGAAACGCTGCACTAGCCTTCGCAACCAAACCCCACAAACACTGCCGTCGGCCCCGGGATGAGCGCAATTGCGTTCATCCGCTGGCGCTGGCTATTGCTCACCTCGCAGGACAGGCGGCGCCCGCCAGTCACCCTTCGAGGCTCGTCGAACTATGCGATGCAGGAGCATCGGCGAACTCGCACCTCCGGCAATGGGCGCGATTGCGCTCACGCGAGGTGAGGCTGGGTAATCCCCGGGGGACTCATAACCCTGCCAGTTCGCCGACATAGTCCGCGATCGCCAGCGACGACGTCAGTCCCGGCGACTCGATGCCGAACAGATTGATCAGCCCGTCGACGCCATGCTCCCGGGGCCCTTGGATGAGGAAGTCCTGCGTGGCTACCGCCGGTGGCACGATCTTCGGTCGAATTCCCGAATAGCTCGGCATCAGCGCGCCGTCCGGCAGCGTCGGCCAGTAGCGCCGGATCGCCGGATAGAACCGCTCCGCCCGCGCCGGATCGACGGCGTAATCCACTTTCTCCACCCACTCCACATCGGGCCCGAACCGCGCCTGTCCCGCCATGTCGAGGGTGAGGTGCACGCCGAGCCCGCCGGGCTCTGGCACCGGATAGATCAGATGCGAGAACGGCGCCCGCGCGCTGCAGCTGAAATAGTTTCCCTTGGCGAGATAGGCCGGCGGTATCTGCTCGATCGGCACACCGTCAATGCTGCGCGCGACCGCCGGCGCGCTCAAGCCCGCGGCGTTGACGAGCAGCCGGCATTCAAGCGACATCGGCGCGTCGCCGCCGGCGTCGAGCTCGATGCGGCCCCCCGCCGCCCGGGCGTGCAACAGCGGCGTATGAAAAGCGAAGGCGGCGCCGGCATCTTCGGCTTCGCCGCGCAGCGCCAGCATATAGGCATGGCTGTCGATGATGCCGGTGGAAGGCGACAACAGCGCTGCGTCGCAGTTCAGCGCCGGCTCCAGGGCGCGGGCCTCGACGCCGGATAGGGTCTGCAGATCGTTGACGCCGTTGGCTTCGGCGTGCGCCCTGATCGACTGCAGCTTCTCGGTTTCCTTGGGGGTCGTCGCGACGATCAGTTTGCCGCAATTGCGATGCGGGATGCCATGGTCGCTGCAATATCGATAGAGCGCCCGCTTGCCGCTGACGCACATCCGCGCCATCAGGCTGCCCGCCTTGTAGTAGATGCCGGCGTGGATCACCTCGCTGTTGCGGGACGACGTCACCGTGCCGATTCCTTCGGTCGCCTCCAGGATGATCACCTCGCGGCCGGCCTGCGCCAGCCGCCGCGCCACGGCGAGACCGATCACGCCTGCGCCGATGACGACGCACTCAACCTTGTCCATTCGCGCCTTCAGATCCGCAGATTACGGGACATCAATCTAACGTGCGCTTCGTTAAGTTGGCGATGGCCCGGGGTCAATCGCCCGTGCGCTGTGGCCCGGTTGGCGATGATCTTTTCAGAGAACCCCGCCGAGTGCGTTTCGGAACGCTTTCCGGGCCCGGTCGGCGTTAGGGAGGCATTAATCATGTCAGGGCAATTGCCTTAATCTAGGATGCATTTTGGGGTTGTAAGGGTAGGCGTTTACCCGATCCAAACCCGTCAAGCCGGACACTCCGCCCCTGAAATGCGCGGGTGAGCGATGGCTGGCAAGAACTGGCAGGCAAGCGGCAAGAATCTGATTCCTGCGCAGGCCTTGGTGTGCCTGATCGTCAGCGCGGCGCCGGTCGAGGCTGCCTGGGGCCTGTCCGATAATTTTGCGCCGCCGGGCTATCTCGGCTCCGTCGATCCCAATGTGGTCTGGGAAGCGCTGATCGGCACCGTCGTCGTCTGCGCGTTTCTCGGCGCGGTCGCGCTGTGGATCCACTCCGCCATGCGCAGGGTCAAGCGCCTGCAGTTGCGCAGAAACGCATTCGTCAGTTCCGCCCTGAACCACCTCAGCCACGGCGTTGTCATGACGGATGCGCAGCAGCGCATCGTGTACTGCAACGATCGCTATCTCGAGATCTATGGCCTGGCGCGATCGGATATTCGCCGGAACATGACCGGGCCGGAATTGCTGGAGCTGCGGCGCAAACGCGGCGTGCTCGACATCAGCGCCGAGGATTTCTACAAATACGCGGACAGGCCGGAAGGGCTCGTTACCGAGCTGCCCAACGGACGATCGGTTCTGGTCAAGTACTTCGCGCTGCCGAACGGCGGTGCGGTGGCGACCCATGAGGACTACAGCGAGCAGCGCAAGCTCTCGAAGCAACTCGCCTCGACCAAGCAGTTCCTGGAATCGGTGCTCGACAATGTGCCGGTCTGCGTGGCCGCCAAGAGCATCGAGGACGGCCGCTATATCTTCGCCAATCGCGCCTTCGAACGCTTCTCGCGTTTTTCACGCGAGACCATCATCGGCAAGCGCGCCGACGAGATTTTCCGCCCCGACACGACAGCCAGCATCGAAGCGGCGGACCAGGCGGCGCTCAAATCGCCTGAAGGCCAGTTCCGCAACGAATTCACGGTCGAGCGCGGTTCGCAGAAGCGCGTTCTGTCCAGCATCCGCGTGGTTGCGCGCAACGACAGGAACCAGCCGGAATTCCTGATCGCGCTGTTCGACGACGTCACCGAGCGCCGGTCGCTGTCCCAGGAGCTCGAAAACACCAAGAAGTTTCTCGAACTGGTGGTCGACAACATTCCGGTGTCGCTGATCGTGGAGCGCGTCAGCGACGGCCGCTATTTGCTCGCCAATCGCAGCGCCGAGATCATCCTGAACCGGCGGCGCGAGGACGCCACCGGTCTTACCGCCGCCGATATCTTCAATCCCCGGGAAGCCAAGCTGATCATCGCCCGCGACGAGGCTGCCATCAAGAAGCGCGGCCTGCTGGTCGAAGAACATCCGATCAGCACCAAGGACGGGCTGCGGCTGTTCCTGACCCGCCGCATGACGGTGCTGGACGAGGCCGGCGAGCCGCAATATCTGATCAAGACCCACGAGGACGTCACCGACCGTCGCCAGACCGAATCGCGCATGGCGCATATGGCCTATCATGACGGCCTGACCGATCTGCCGAACCGCGCCGCATTCCTGCAGGCGCTGGCGCAGATGATCGAGGCCTGCGAAGGTACCGATGAGGAATTCGCGGTGCTCTCGCTCGATCTCGACGGCCTGAAGGAAGTCAACGACGTGTTCGGCCATGCCACCGGCGACAAGCTCCTGATCGAGGTGGCGCGCCGCATCCAGGCCTCGGCCCGCGGCGGTGTCGTGGCCCGGCTCTCGGGCGACGAGTTCGGCCTGATCATCGACGGTAAGCAGCCCGTCGCCGGCATGCTGCTGGCCGAGCAGCTCGCCGAAGTGCTGGCCAACGAGTTCCAGATCGACGGCAAATCGGTTCGCACCGGCGTCACCACCGGCATCTCGGTATTCCCGCACAACGGCGCCGACGCCGCGTCGCTGCTCGCCAATGCCGGCGCCGCCCTGTTCCGCGCCAAGGCCAAGTCGCGCGGCTCGATCAGCATCTACGAGCCGGAGATGGACCAGCAGATCCGCGATCGCCGCGTGCTGCACCAGGATCTGTCGCTCGCGATCAAGAACGGCGAACTGTCGCTGTATTACCAGCCGCAGGCGATGTCGCGCCATACCGTTGCCGCCAGCGAAATCATCGGCTTCGAGGCCCTGGCGCGGTGGCTGCACCCGGTGCGCGGTTTCGTGCCGCCCAGCGATTTCATCCCGCTCGCGGAAGAAAGCGGCCTGATCGTCGAAATGGGCGAATGGATCCTGCGCGAAGCCTGCCGCGAGGCGGCGTCCTGGCCGATGCCGCTGCAGATCGCGGTCAACCTGTCGCCGGCGCAGTTCATGCACGGCGACGTCGTCAATCTCGTGCATTCGATCCTGCTCGAAACCGGACTGGCGCCGGGCCGGCTCGAGCTCGAAATCACCGAAGGCGTGCTGATCGAGGATTTTGACCGCGGCCTGGCGTTGCTGCGGCGGCTGAAGGCGCTCGGCGTGCGCATTTCCATGGACGATTTCGGCAGCGGCTATTCGTCGCTCTCCTACCTGCAGGCGTTTCCGTTCGACAAGATCAAGATCGACCGCGCGTTCGTCATCAATCTCGGACGCAACCCGCAATCGGCCGCGATCATCCGTGCCGTCATCGGCCTCGGCCACGGCCTCGAGATGTCGATCGTCGCCGAGGGCGTGGAAACCCAGGAGCAGCTCGGCTTCCTCTCCGACCAAGGTTGCGACGTGGTGCAGGGCTATTTCATCGGCAAACCGCTGCCGGTCGGCCAGTACGCCGCGGTGGTTGGCCGCAGCGGCGGCAACGCCATGGAGCCGGCGCGCAAGACCGGCTAGAGATTCAACCGAGTCGAATCACGCTCCGGCCTTATTTTTTGTTTGAGCATGATCTCCGGGGCAACGCTTCGCGTTCGCTCCGAGGGGAAACCTGGTTCCACTCTTGCGGATCATGCTCTAGCGGCTGTGCATGGCGGACTACGACCTTGCGATCATCGGCGGCGGACTGAACGGCGTCAGCATTGCGCGCGACGCCGCGGGACGCGGCCTGCGCGTGATCCTGCTGGAGCAGGGCGACCTCGGTTCGGCCGCATCTGCGGCCTCGCCGCGGCTCGTTCATGGCGATCTCGCGGTGCTGGAGCGCAGGAGATTTCGTCGCGTGCGCCGGCAGCTCGCCGAGCGCGACATCTGGCTGCGGATCGCGCCGCATCTGGTGCGGCCGATGCGCTTCGCGATCCCCGCCCATTCCGACGAGCGCCCGCCGTGGCTGCTGCGTGCGGGGCTATGGCTCTACGACCGGCT
>Ga0153915_10007727_pt1 | contig 10174 bp, 13 predicted proteins | sample Opewatmetagenome_2_FD_107003 | JGI IMG/M metagenome (GOLD analysis project Ga0153915, IMG submission 107003) | Freshwater wetland microbial communities from Ohio, USA - Open water 3 Core 3 Depth 3 metaG | ecosystem: Environmental > Aquatic > Freshwater > Wetlands | place: USA: Ohio, Lake Erie... | reverse complement strand
GAGGCGACGATGACCGGCCGCGGCAAATCGACCGCACCGCTGGATTCGGCGCGCGCCCTCCCGGGGTCGATCGTCTCGATCCGCCAGCAGGAACCTTTGGGCCTCGGTCACGCGGTCTGGTGCGCGCGCCACATCGTCGGCGACGAGCCCTTCGCCGTGCTGCTGCCCGACGATTTGATGTGGGGCCGGCCCGGCTGCCTGAAGCAGATGGTCGACGCTTATGAGAAAGTGGGCGGCAACGTCATCTGCGTCCAGAATGTCACGCGCGACAAGACCTCCAGCTACGGGATCGTCGCGCCCGGAACGAGCGATGGGACGCTCACCGAAGTGAAGGGCCTCGTCGAGAAACCTCGGCCGGAGGAGGCGCCGTCGACCCTGGCCATCGTCGGCCGCTACATCCTCCAGCCGGAGGTGATGCGGGTGCTCGACCATCAGGACCGTGGTGCCGGCGGCGAGATCCAGCTCACCGACGCGATGGCGGCGCTGATCGGCAGCCAGCCCTTCCACGGCGTGGAGGTCGACGCGGTGCGCTACGACTGCGGCGACAAGGCCGGATTCGTCACCGCCAATATCGCGCTCGCGCTCGATCGCGAGGACGTGGCGCCGGCGGTGCGGGCGTTCCTCGCCGGGCTGCGCTGAAGCGATGGGCTGCACCGTCATCCTCGCAGGCGACGGCCCGCCGCGCCGGATCAGCCGCGAGGAAGCCGAGGCCTATCACGGTGCCGGGTTCGTCTGGCTCCATGTCGACAGCCTCGAGGAGTCCGACATCGACGCCCTGGTCGGCAAGGGCGACGTTCCGGACGTCGCCGCCAGCGCGCTGGTCGCGATGGAGACCCGTCCGCGCTGCGACCGGATCGGCGTCGGCGCCCTGGTCAATCTCCGCGGTCTTGGCGAGGCGCCTCCCGACAGCAACGACCGGCTCGTGTCGATCCGCATGTGGGTGCGCGCGGGCCGGGTGAATTCGGTCGCCCGCTATCCGCTCGCCGCGACGCGGGTGGTCTCCGAGCAGATGCTCGACGGGCAGATCGCGGATCCGGGCGACCTGGTCGCCGCCTTCGCGCGCGAGATCAGCACCGAGATGGACCCGGAAGTCGCGGAGCTCGGCGACCATCTCGACGATTGCGAGACCGAGCTCGAGGAGCGGCAGGTCTACCGGATGCGCTCGATGATCGCGGCGGTGCGGGCCGCGGCGATCACCTACCGCCGGTTCGTGGCGCCCGATCGCGACGCGCTGACGACGTTGGCCGGGCTCGATCTCGGCTGGCTCGCGGAGGACGACCGGCTGCACATCCGCGAGGCGGCGGACCGGTTCGCGCGCATGACCGAGGAGCTCGAGGCGGTGCGCGAGCGCGCCGCGCTGCTGCACGAGCAGCTGACCGACATGCGCGCCGAGCAGATGGACCAGCGGGCGCTCTACATCGCGATCGTCGCCTTCATCTTCCTGCCGCTGACCTTCATCACCGGCCTGCTCGGCATGAACGTCAAAGGCATACCCTATGCCGAGGAGCCCTGGGCCTTCTGGGGCGTGGTCGTCTTCTGCATCGCCATCGGCGTGGCGGTGCTCGCCTGGTTCGCCGCCAAGCAATGGCTGAAGCGGTAGGAGAAGCCGCGATCTGCTTCCTGTGCGGACGGCCGCTCGGCAGCCGCATCGAATGGCATCATCCGGTTCCCAGGAGCCGTGGCGGCCGCGAGACCGTTCCCGTCCATCCGATCTGCCACCGCGCCATCCATGCCGCCGTGCCGAACAAGGAGCTGGAGCGCGGCTACGCCTCCGCCGAGGCGCTGCGCGCGCACCCCGAGATCGGGAGGTTCGTGCGCTGGGTCGAGCGGAAGCACTCCGATTTCCACGCCCCGACGCGACGGAAGAAGGGCTGAATTTTCCCTCGTCCGAGCGGATGCGAGGTGGGGCCTAAGCCTCCAGTTCAATGTCCCAGTAGAGATAGTCGCGCCAGCTATCGTGGAGATAGTTGGGCGGAAAGCTGCGGCCATGCTCCTGGAGCTGCCAGCTGGTCGGGCGGATCGGGCGGCGGTTGAGCGTCATGTGCGCCTCGGCCGGGCTGCGGCCGCCCTTCCTGAGGTTGCACGGGGCGCAGGCGGTGGCGACATTCTCCCAGGTCGTGCGCCCGCCGCGGGCGCGCGGGATCACGTGATCGAAGGTGAGCTCGCGCGTGTCGCCGCAATATTGGCAGGCGAAGCGGTCGCGCAGGAACAGGTTGAACCGCGTGAAGGCCGGATATTCGGACGGCCGCACATATTGCCGGAGCGCGATCACCGAGGGGATCTGCATCGTCCGGGTCGGGCTGTGCACTTCGCGGGTATAATTGGCGACGATGTCGACGCGCTCGAGGAACACCGCCTTGACCGCGGTCTGCCACGGCCACAGGCTGAGCGGATAATAGCTCAGCGGCGTGTAGTCGGCATTGAGCACCAGCGCCGGACAGCTGTCGGGATGTCGGATGAGATCAGGATGATACATGAACCGGCGAAGGCCTCCCGCTTGTCGGAGAAGCCATCCCGAACCGCGCCCCCGGCCTGTCGCACTCAGAACGTGGGAGAATGCGGCTGCAAGCCCTCTTCTCCTGTTCGACCACGCCTCTGGCGGCGAAGCGTGACGCCGTCATGACAACACCAGTCGCGACTCCCGGTCAAGAGTCGGATTATCCGAAACCAACCGTAACCCGCTTTGCGCCGAGCCCGACCGGCCGCCTGCATCTCGGCCATGCCTGGTCCGCGCTTCGCGCTCATGACTTCGCGCGCGAGCGCGGCGGGCGCTTCCTGCTCAGGATCGAGGACATCGATCCGGGACGGACGCGGCCCGAATTCATCGCCGGCATATTCGAGGATCTCGCATGGCTTGGCCTCGCCTGGGACGGCGAGGTCGTCCGGCAATCGCAGCGCCTGCCGCGCTACGCGGGCGCGCTCGACACGCTGCGGCGCCAAGGCCTCGTCTATCCCTGCTTCTGCACACGCTCGGCGATCGCCGCCGAGATTGCGGCAAGCGCGGCCGCGCCGCACGGCCCCGACGGGTCGCACTATCCGGGCACGTGCCGTCGCCTGAGCGATGCCGAGCGCGCCGGCCGGCTCGTGAAAGAGCCGCACGCATGGCGCCTCGACGTTGCGCGCGCCTGCGCGCTGGCCGGCCCGCTCTGCTGGCGCAACGACGGCGAGGAGGTGCGGGCCGAGCCCGAGCGCTTCGGCGACATGGTGCTGGCGCGCAAGGATGCGCCGACCAGCTACCACCTTGCCGTCACCGTCGACGATGCGGCGCAAGGGATCACCGACGTCGTGCGCGGGCGCGACCTGTTCGCCTCGACCCACGTTCACCGCCTGCTCCAGGCGCTGCTCGGCCTGCCGACGCCTGCCTATCATCACCATCCATTGTTGACCGACCGGGAGGGGCGGCGCCTCGCCAAGCGCAGCGGCGCCCCGACGATCGCCGATCTTCGCGCTGCCGGCGCCGATCCGGCGGAGCTGATCGAAAATTTGCGCGCCGGGCGATTGCCTGCTGAATTCCGCGTGGAAGGGGCCTAGATAGACGTCATGCCGACCTTCCTCCTCATCCTCATCGTCCTCGCCATCGGCGCGACCCTCTTCGTTCTCGCGAAGGGCGTGATCGGGATGGCGCAGGGCAAGGATCTCACCGGCGTCCGCTCGCAGGCGCTGATGCGCAAGCGCGTGATGTTCCAGGCGGTAGCGATCATCCTCATCATCCTGTTCCTGATGGTCGCGCACGGCAGCAGGTCCTGACGCCCTGGTCCGGCTGACCAAGATCTACACCCGCACCGGCGACGCCGGGCAGACCGGCCTCGTCGGAGGATCGCGCGTCTCCAAGGCCGATCCCCGGATCGAGGCGATCGGCAGCGTCGACGAGGCGAACAGCGCGATCGGTATCGCGCTGCTGCATGCCGCCGGCGAGCATCGCGCCATGCTGCGCAACATCCAGAACGAGCTGTTCGATCTTGGTGCCGATCTCGCCACGCCGGGCGGGGATTTTGCGCCGAGCGACACCACGCTGCGCATCACCGCGGGGCAGGTCGCGCGGCTCGAGCGGGAGATCGACGCGGTCAACGCCGGGCTCGAGCCTTTGCGCAGCTTCATCCTTCCCGGCGGAAGCCCGGCGGCGGCGCATATCCATCTCGCCCGGACGATCGTCCGCCGCGCCGAGCGCCTCGCGGTTGCGGCGGCCGCGCACATGCCGATCAACCCGCAGGCGCTCGCCTATCTGAACCGGCTCTCCGACCATCTGTTCGTGCTCGCCCGTGCCGCCGCGAAGGCGGAGGGCGGCGACGTGCTGTGGCAGCCGGGCGCGACGCGGGAGGAATAGCAATTCCCCTCCTGCAAGCGGGACGGGGTTAGCGGACCACCGTCGCGCGCCAAGTGGTGATGTAATCGGTGGAACCGCGGCATTCGCCCATCTCGATCTGCTCGACCAGGCGAAAGCGCGTGCCGTCCCATGCATAATCGGCGCCGACGCCGCAGTCGCCGAGACCGCGGGCCTTGGCGAATGCGGAGAGCAGCCCCTCCTTGGGCACCCAGTCGGCATTGACCAGCATCGGCCGGTCGGATTCGTCGGAAGTGGGCTTGCGATCGAATTGGGCGATCGCGATCCGGACGCCCTTGCCGGCGCGGACGGCGATATAGGGAATGGCGCTGAAATTATAGGCGCCCGCGCCGCAGCCGAGCAGGATCAGGGTGTGGTCCGCGTCGATCGACGCCTGCTCGGCGTCATAGCCGGGCCAGTCCTTGTCTTCGGGGATGCATTCGCTCTCCTTGCGAAGCGCGGCGATGCGGGCGTCGTCGACCTTGGGTCCCGTGGCGCCGGCGACGGCCGCCGAGCGCACCACCGGCAGCGGCGGTGGCGCGGGCACGTTGCTCGCCGGCCTCGGGCCCGGGCGTGCGAGCGCGGTGACGGTGCCGATCCGTTTCTGGACATCGTCGATGAACAGCATGGCGGCGCTGGCGCCGGCGAGCGAGACGGCGCCGATCCGCTTGCCGCCGGCGTCGACCACGCCGAGCGAGGCCGCCGACCGCATCGCGGCGACCGCCGCGGCGACGTCGGCCGGATCGACCGCCTGGTCGTCATCCCCGGACGCAGCGCGAAGCCGCAGTTTCTTGCCGTCGGCGGTCAGCGCGGCCGCCTTGCCGTCGCCGCCCATCAGGGTCAGCCGCACCGGCGCATCGGCCGCGCCGTCGCGCTCGACGCGCAGGAACAGCGCATCGTCCCATTCGGCGTCCTCGGGTAGCAGCGAGGTGGCGTGGCATGCCCGCCCATTGTCGCAGCCGACGGTCCAGTCGCGATAGCTGTGCAGCTCGGACGGTTGGGGTGCCGCGAGCGCGGCCATGAGGAGAAGGATCGACATGGCCGCAGCCTAGAACCTGTTCGGCGCAGGCGGAAGCGAGCTCGCCCGCCGGGACCAGCCGACGGCACGCCGCAGAGCCGTCCCGGCGGCGCCGCGCGGAGGCATTGCCCGCCCGCGGCGGCTCGCCTACATGCGTCCGACGCGGGGAGATCTTATGCTGCTGGTATCCGTTTTCGAGGTCATCGATCTGCTGCTGCGGGTCCTCACCTACATCATCATCGCGCAGGCGATCGTCAGCTGGCTGGTCGCCTTCAACGTCGTCAACACCCACAATGATTTCGTGCGCACCTTCCTGAATGCGCTCGACCGCATGACCGAGCCGCTCTATCGGCCGATCCGGCGCCTTCTCCCCGATTTCGGCGGCATCGATTTTTCGCCGCTCGTCGTGCTGCTGCTGATCGCAGCGGTGCGGATCCTGCTTCGGGGGCTGGCGGCGGATCTGATCAACTGAGGACATAATGGCAGCTGACATCATCGACGGAAAAGCCTTTGCCGAAACCCTGCGCGGCAGGGTCGCGGAGGCCGCGAAAGCATTTGAAGCGAAGGCAGGCCGCAAGGCGGGGCTCGCGGTGGTCCTCGTCGGCGAGGACCCGGCGAGCCAGATCTACGTCGGCTCGAAGCACAAGGCGACGCTCGCCGCGGGCATGGAGAGCTTCGAGCACCGCCTTCCGGAATCGACCGGCCCGGACGAATTGCTTGCGCTGGTCGAGAAGCTCAACAAGGACAATGCGGTCGACGGCATCCTCGTCCAGCTGCCGCTTCCGAGGCAGATCGACGAAAAGGCCGTGCTGGCCGCGATCGATCCCGCCAAGGACGTCGACGGCTTCCACGTGATCAACGCCGGCAAGCTGGCGGTGGGCGAGGACGCCCTGGTCCCCTGCACGCCGCTCGGATCCTTGATGCTGCTCAAGGACCGGCTCGGCGACCTGACCGGGCTCGAAGCGGTCGTCATCGGCCGCTCCAACATCGTCGGCAAGCCGATGGCTCAGCTGCTGCTACGCGAGAGCTGCACCGTCACCGTCTGCCACAGCCGGACCAGGAACCTTCCCGAGGTCGTGCGGCGCGGCGACATCGTCGTCGCGGCGGTCGGCCGCCCGGAGATGGTCAAGGGCGACTGGCTGAAGCCGGGCGCCGTGGTGATCGACGTCGGCATCAACCGGGTCAGCACACCCGAGGGCAAGTCGCGCGTGGTCGGCGACGTCGATTTCGCTTCCGCGCGCGAGGTGGCCGGCGCGATCACGCCCGTCCCGGGCGGGGTCGGCCCGATGACCATCGCCGTTCTGCTGCGCAACACCATGGCCGCCGCGCACGCCCGCGCCGGGTTGGCACCGCCCGCCGGTTTGTGATCGGCGCCGCGCTCTCGCTGCTTCTGGCCCCGGCCGCGCCGTCCGCGGTCGATGCCGAGCACGAGTTCGCGGCGATGGCCCAGACCAAGGGACAGTGGACCGCCTTTCGCGCTTTTGCGGCGCCCGAAGCGGTGATGTTCGTTCCCGACGCGGTCGTGGCTCCGGCCTGGCTCGCCGACCGCAAGGACCCGCCGGTACCGGTCATGTGGTGGCCGGGCAGGAGCTGGGTCGCTTGCGACGGCAGCCTGGCCGTCAACACCGGGCCCTGGGTGCGCAGCGGCGGCCAGAGCAGCGGCACGTTCACGACGGTGTGGAAACGGCAGCCGTCGGGCGAGTGGAAATGGCTGCTCGACGGCGGTAACGAAACGCCGCGGCCGGTGGCGGCCGGCGACGAGGTCAGGACCGACCGGCCGGTGTGCCGGAACCTGGCCGCGGCCGCGGGGCAATCCACATCCGACGCGCCGCGCGACGATCTGCAAGTCCAGGCCGACGACCGCATGCCCGAACACAGCCTCCCGCGCTTCAGCGTCGAGGAGGCGGCGCCAATCGCATCGGGTGCGTCGGCCGACGCGAGCATACGCTGGGAGGCGCGCGGCGTGAAGGATGCCGAGCCCGGCGCGCATCTGGTCCGGGTGTGGACCTGGGACGGCGCGCGCTACCGGCTCGCCATGCTCCAGCTGAGCGGCGTCAAGGTCGAATGATCGAGCCGTTCGTCTCCGCCGCGATCACCTTCTTCGTCGTCATCGATCCGCCCGGCTGCGTCCCGATCTTCGTCAGCCTGACGCGCGGCGCAGAGGCGGCACGGCGGCGCATGCTCGCCGTCCGGTCGGTCGCCATCGCCGCCTGCATCCTGCTGTTCTTCGGCGTGCTGGGCGAGGATCTGCTCCACGCGCTGGGAATCACGCTCGCCGCCTTCCGCATCGCCGGCGGCATCATGCTGTTCCTGATCGCGCTCGAGATGGTTTTCGAAAAGCGCACCGCCCGCCGCGAGAGCAGGGTTCAGGAAGTCACGGCGAGCCCCGAAGTCGAGGACATCTCGGTGTTTCCCATGGCGATCCCGATGATCGCGGGCCCCGGCTCGATCGCCTCGGTAATGCTGCTGATGGGGCGCAGCAACGGCCTCGCGGAGTCGCTGGTCGTGCTCGCCGCGCTGGGCGCGATCCTGCTGCTGACCCTTGTCGCCCTGTTCGCCGGCGGCGCGCTGATGCGGATGACCGGCCCCAAGGTCGAGGCGATGATCACGCGCATCCTCGGGGTCATATTGGCGGCGCTCGCCGCCCAGTTCGTCGTCGACGGAATCCGGACCAGCTTCAGCCTTTGACCACCCGCCACATCTTGAACGGCGAATCGCCGGGAAGCGCGATCGGCGCCAGCCACGCCGGGACTTTGCCGTGGGCAAGCTGCGCGTAGAAGCCGTTCGGGGCCAGCACCTCGTAATTGGTCGATTCCGAGAAACCCGGGCAGATCAGCACATAATCGATTCCGCGGCGGGCGATCATCTCATGCGCCCCTTCGGCGCTGCCGCGGAACGCGTGCATCACGTCGACGATCGCCGGATAGTTGCGGTGGTACGGTCCGGCGACCGCATCGTGGTGGGTGACGGCGATCAGCCGCGGCCCGAGATCGACGAAGGTCAGGACATAGCCCTTGGGCAGGAGCGCGATCGGGTGCAGCGCGGCCATGGTCGGACAGACCGCATTGGCACGGTCGATCTTCTTGCTGCGCTCGTTGCGCGGCTCCTTGATCAGCGCGTCCGCGGCGAACTGGAACGCGCTTCCCGAAATGACGACGAATGCGGCGACGGTGCCGAGGACGCGCACCAGCGGCGATGGACTGCGCAGGAAAAAGGTGATGACCAGCCAGGCGAGGCCGGCGGCGCCCGGCACGGCGAGCAGCTGCGAGGCAGGTCCCGAGCGGGTCTGCCACAGCAGCAGCGCCGCCCCCGACAGGGCGAGCAGGCCGATGCTTGCCCAGGCGATGAGGAGCACCGGATCGCGCCGGCAGCGCCAGATCATCGTCGCATAGCCGATCAGCCCGATCACCGGCAGGACGGCGAACGCGACGATGACCGGGACCGACTGGCGGTAGATCGGGCGCGCTTCGCGCACATGGTCCAGCCAAAGCCGTTGCGCCTCGGGCGAGACCTGCTCGAGCGCGCCGAGGCAATGCGGCCATGCCCAGACGAAGCCGACGCCGATCAGCACGCCCGCCGCGCCGCCGAGCAGCAGCCGCCACAGCCGGCTTTCGGGCCGGAGGAGCGCCAGCAGCACGCTCAAGGCGCCCGCCAGCATCATCGCCGAGAGCCATACCGGCGAGAGCGCGTCGCACATCGCCGCTCGATTGGCCCAGGAAGCGAACAGCAGATAGCCGGCCGCCGATCCGCCGCCGAGGCTCACGCCATAGGCGGCGAGCCGCGGTCCGGCCTCGCGATCGCGGACCCAGCGCAAGCCGTGGATGGCGCCGGTCAGGGCAAGGTAGGGGATCATCTCCAGGCCGATCGTCAGCGACGCCGCGCTCGAAAGTCCCGCCGTGAGGCCGCCGCGCACCCGTTTCGGGTCGGTCATTCCCGCCACGGTCAGACTGAGGAAGGCGAGCTGCCAGCCGTGATGGTCGATCCGCATCGGCGCCCACATCAGCCGCGCCGAATGCGCGCACAGCACGAGCAGCGCCATCGCCAGGATGGCCGCCTTGGGCGCGATGATGCGGCGCGCGGCGAGGCCGGTCCCCGCCATCGCCACCAGCATCGGCAGCATCGGCGCGACCGCCACCGCCACCTTTCCCGCCAGCGCGCCGCTCATGAACGGGCGCAGCGCCAGGATGATGCCGGCGATCGGAAGGTCGACGAGGCGCGACCAGTGGATGTTCGCGCCGTACGGGGGATCGAGCCGGTACTGCCTGAGGTCGAACCAGCCCTGCCCATTGAGCAGGCCGCGGACCTGCATGATCCGCATGTTGTCGTCGGTGTCGGGGAGGACGAAGCCCTGGATCATCCCCCACCGGTCGTGGAGGAGGTAGACGGCGGCGACCGCCCAGACGAGCAGCAGCCACCGGCGCCAATGGCGGTCAAACGTGTCCGTGATGTCCTCGCCGGCCATCGCCCCGCCCTATTCGTCCTTTGCAAGCGCCAAAGCGGGCATTACTCGCAAGCACCCAAAGGGCAAGACGAAGCAATGACAGCAATGCCGCAGCACGCCGCGCACATCTTCGGCCAGATCACCCGCTTCGCCGTCACCGGCGGGCTGGTGACCGCGCTCGGCGCGGTCGCCTACTGGGTGCCCGCGACCTATTTCGGGGTGGCGCCGCTGCTCGCGAACTTCTTCGGCTACCTGGTCGCGATGCTGAGCGGATATGTGCTGCACAGCCGGTTCAGTTTCAAAGGTCACGGCAGTCGCGACAACGTCATGCTGCGCACCTGGCGCTTCTTCATCGTCTCGCTGGTGAGCCTGGGAATGAACAGCTTCTTCGTCT
>Ga0153915_10007726_pt1 | contig 10174 bp, 10 predicted proteins | sample Opewatmetagenome_2_FD_107003 | JGI IMG/M metagenome (GOLD analysis project Ga0153915, IMG submission 107003) | Freshwater wetland microbial communities from Ohio, USA - Open water 3 Core 3 Depth 3 metaG | ecosystem: Environmental > Aquatic > Freshwater > Wetlands | place: USA: Ohio, Lake Erie... | reverse complement strand
TGAAAGAAGATTTGAAATCGGTCGGTAATATAGCAGAAGTTGGGGAACCCAACGATGACCTTTTTGCCTACCCTTAAAGCTTCTGTCAAGACGAAGTCTGGCTTCCTAACCTGCTGAAATGTCTGGTCTAGGATGACATAATCAAAACTCCCATCATTGTAATCAGACAAACCGGTGTCAATATCCTCTTGAAACACGCTTAGACCGGCAGCAACGCAACTGTGGATGGCTTGGTCGCTAAGTTCTATGCCTTGGGCACGCACCTCTTTATCACGGATTAACAACGAAAGCAACTCGCCATCACCACAGCCCAAATCCAAGACGGAGGCTCCATTGTCGATCCAGCTTGAAATCACTTCATGCTCCGTCCTTTTCATGCTTCATGTCTCCCATTGAAGTGACCATTCGACACCGTTTTCAGGAAATTACTGATAAGCCCCGCCTGCTCCTCGATCTCTAAAAGGAAAGAGTCATGTCCGTAAGTACTGTTTACCTCACAGTAACTTGCATCAATACCAGCAAGTTTGCAGGCCTTCGCAATCTCCTGAGATTGATGTGACGGATAAAGCCAATCGGACTTGAACGCCAAAACGAGCACCTTAGCTTTCAAGTTCCTGAAAACGTTTTCCAAATTGTGACCGTTAAGTATGTTGAAGTAATCAATGGCTTTGGTTACGTAGAGGTAGCTGTTCGCGTCGAAACGCTTAACGAAGTTGTCCCCTCTATAATGCAAGTAGCCTTCCACCTCAAACTCGTCACTGAATTTGAATGCTTCTTTTTCAGGTTTGGTTCGTCTGCCGAACTTTTCATTCATGGAAGCATCGCTCATGTAGGTAATGTGCCCGATCATTCGAGCAACAGCTAGACCTTTTGCAGGAACAGAAGAGCCGTAATAGTTGCCACATTTCCAATCTGGATCAGCCATGACCGCTTGTCGACCAACTGCGTTGAAAGCGATTTGCTGCGGAGTATGTTTCAACGCCGTTGCGATAGGAATCGCTGATCTAATTCTCTCAGGGTACGCCACCATCCATTGCAGCACCTGCATTCCACCCATGGAGCCGCCAATAACGGCTAGAAGCTTCTCAATCCCTAGATAATCGATAAGATGCCTTTGCACATTGACCATGTCGCCGATTGTGACAAGCGGGAACTCAAGTCCGTAGGGTTTACCAGTTTGAGGATTTATCGAAGATGGCCCAGTTGAGCCTTTGCATCCGCCGAGAACATTGCTACAAATCACAAAATATTTGTCGGTGTCAATTCCCTTTCCAGGCCCGACCATGTCGTCCCACCAGCCTGGCGCCTTTTCGCCCCAATGAGTCCCTGCTACGTGAGCATCACCCGACAAAGCATGTGAAATGAGCACGGCATTTGATCTATCCTTGTTCAGAATGCCGTATGTCTCATAGGCTATTGATAACGGTCCGATTTCTTCCCCCAACTCTAACGGCAAAAAGTTAGGATGGTTGGCGAAGTTGAAGTATTTGGTTTCGACGTTGCCGATGCTTCGACTCGTTGGAACCCGTACTTCATGCAAGGGTGTTAGTTTTTGAATGAGTTCGTTCACCGCCTTTGCGAAGCTTTCAGCGCCTGATCTATATCTTCGATGATATCATCAGCGTCCTCAATGCCTACCGACAGTCTAATGTAATCCTCAGTAACGCCTGTTTCTGCTTGCTCTTCCCGGGTTAGTTGCTGATGCGTGGTGGATGCTGGATGTATCACAAGGCTTTTGGCATCGCCAATGTTTGCCAAGTGAGAGAGCAATCTGACGGAGTTAATGAATTTCTTGCCTGCCTCTAATCCGCCCTTAATTCCGAAGCCAACCAAGCCGCCGAAGTTTCCTCTGAGGTACTTTGAGGCGATTTGGTAGTTGGAGTTGTCAGGTAAGCCTGGATATGTCACCCAGCTCACAAGGGGATTCTGCTTCAGAAACTGCGCCACTCTTAAGGCGTTTTCTGAATGTTTGCGCTGTCTCAGCGGCAGTGTTTCTAAGCCTTGGAGCAAAAGCCATGAATTGAAAGGACTTAGTGCAGGTCCAAGGTCTCGGAGTAGCTGCACCCGCACCTTGAATATGAAAGCAACATTACCCAAACCCGAGAAGTTACCGAAAGCATCCCAGTATCTGACTCCATGATAGCTAGGGTCTGCGTCGGTGAATTCTGGGAAATTGCCGTTGTTCCAGTTGAACTTGCCGCCATCAACAATTACTCCTCCCAGGCTGGTTCCGTGCCCGCCGATATATTTGGTTGCTGAAGCTACAATTATGTCGGCTCCGTGTTCGAGAGGTCTGACAAGGCCTATGCCAACTGTATTATCAACTACCAGAGGTATGCCTGCTTCGTGGGCTATTTTGGCCAGTTTTTCGAAGTCGGGCACGTCAAGTTTCGGATTGCCAATGGTTTCAGCATAGACTGCTCTGGTTTTGGTTGTTATTGCTTTCTTGAATTCCTCAGGTTTCTGCGAGTCCACGAATTTTACAGTTCTTCCAAGTTTCGGAAAAGTGTAGTGGAACAGCTGATAGGTTCCTCCGTAGAGGTTGTTTGCTGATACAATGTCGTCGCCAACACGTGTTATTGCCAGCACAGCCAACGTTTCTGCAGCTTGTCCCGAGGCTACAGCTAGTGCTCCGGTTCCGCCTTCGATGGCTGCAACTCGCCTTTCAAAGACGTCGGTTGTTGGGTTCATTAGACGGGTATAGATATTTCCCAGTTCTTTCAGAGCGAAAAGATTAGCCGCGTGATCTGTGCTTTTGAATACATACGAACTCGTCTGGTAAATCGGGACAGCCCTTGACCCAGTAGTCGGGTCGGCTGCTTCCTGACCTGAGTGGACGGCGATTGTTTCCAATCTTCTTTTGGCGGTCATTTTTGGACTCCTATTCTATAGCTTTGCACATATAGTCAGAATAACGGCGTTATATACGTTTTTGAGTATTTTATTCCATAAAGAATATGAATGGGCACCGAACACTGATTTGTATGTTTCCCACGCCAGAAGACATAGGCAGAAGACGCCGGCAATTGGGCCTAAAACAAGCTGAACTAGCCAAAATGGCAGGCGTAAGTCAATCGCTAATAGCAAAATTGGAAGCAGGGACCATAGACTCATCATATACCAAAGTGAAAACAATCTTTGATGTGCTTGATAGATTAGATGCCAAAATAAAAATTCAAGAGCGGAAAGTTGTTCCTAACAACGTTATCAGTGTGCAGGGGGACGAGCCTATTTCAAGGGTCGTTGAACTTATGAAGAAACACGGTTACTCGCAGATTCCTGTTTTCAGCGGTCATCAGTCTGTTGGAAGCATTTCGGAAAAAACTATCTTGCGGCAGATTCTAAATGGCAAAGATTTGGCTGAAATTTCAGGTCTTCCAGCAAAAGACATAATGGAGGAAGCTTTTCCTCAAGTTGGGGAAGATGCACCTTTGTCGTTGATTTCCAGTTTGTTGCAGACTTATCAAGCGGTATTGGTAGCGAAAAAAGGCGAAGTCGTTGGCATAGTTACGAAAGCTGACTTGTTGAGAATTCTGTAGACTCTTGGAAATTGTCTTTGGAATACATTACCTTATATATATAGGATTGTTATATTTTGGCGATCTCAAAATGAGTGCTCGATGTGAAACTGTAGGTAAGTATGTATTGCCGGTCTTTAGGGCACTTGTTGCCAAGGAGCTAGTGACAAGTTATCATTTGACGCAGACTGAGGCCGCAAAAAAACTCGGAATGACTCAGGCTGCAATAAGCCAGTACGTCGCATCGAAAAGAGCGATTAGAGGTAGCGAACGATTCGCTTCAACATTGCCCAAAATCCAACGTATGGCTAATGAAACCGCTATGCGTCTGGCAAAGAATGAAGTGAGCTGGAACGACGTAACTGCAGACTTCTGCAAGCTTTGCTCAACCCTTGTTGCGGAAGAAGAACAAACGGAAGATGACTATGCCGTATAGCTCTTCCGCGGTCGAGATAGAACACGCTCAGTCGCAAAATTTGTTCAGGATATCATTTCCAAGTTCTGAAATAGTACGCCAAGCCAATTACGCTTCACATTCCTAATTTCTTGAAATTAGAACTCGGAATTGCGGTGCAACGAGTTTTCGCAATTTTTCTTCTACCAGGAAGCCTTTCAGCGTTTTCCAAGCTCCTACAGGAAGGTGTACGAAGTTACTAATTGGATGAGCTGGTCCACTGAAGAGTGCCGCCTTGCTTTCTCACTGTTCCCCGAAAAACATGGTCGCTTGCTGTGCCTTTGTAATAGAAACAACAGAGTGCGCGCTACTGTGACTTAGTGTAACTCGTAAGATACACCCAACCAGCCTCATTCAACTCATACGTTTCATCAGCGCCAAGCGTCCAAATTCTATTGTCGTAGACAAAGAGCCCGTCGACATCGAATCCTCTGTCAAATCGGTAAATGCTGCTCCACCGCGCACCGTCAAAATATTGGATCATGCTTTTCCAGTTCTGGTAGGCGCTCGCCCACAACACGTAGAGCTTTCCGTCGAAGACGGTAACGCCCGAAGGCTTGTACCCGCTTTCCGGAGAGACTGGTGTTAAGTCGCCTAGCGTGCCGCTGTTCAGGTTTAGGCGCCTCATAGTCCAAACCCAATTACCATGTTCGGAAGCATCAAAATACTCTCCGCCCCAAAACGCTAACAGTTCATCTTGGTATGAGGTTAGGAAAAAGCCCCAGTTCGCACCAGTGTCGTCGTTTGCCGAGATCATGGTTAAGTTGCTCCAGTTTTCGCCATCAAAACTGCCAATCCAAACCTCACTATGAGGGTTATGCGTGTTCGGATCAACAATAGAAGTGGGTTTATCCCACACAAACCACAACTGGTCGCCTGTAACAGTCAACCTCCAATCATTAGGCTTTGAATTCGGATTGGTAAAATTACGCGTCTCGCTCCACATCGCTCCGTCAAATGTCCTGAACGCAAAAACGTCGGAGAAATGACCCGCCACAGGACGATCCATGTACTGCCAGAGAGCCCAAAGTCTGTCAGCGTAAACAAAATACCTTAACTCATGAAACGCATAGGAATCCTCCACAAACGGCCACTGCTCCTCACGCCAGTTGCTGCCATCGAAAACTTCAGCGTGCACGCGTGATCCCGTTTCATATGAAGTGTAGTTGGATATCCACCACTCAGACAGCACCACATACAGCTCGTTCTTGAAAACAAAGTATCTGCCAGTAACGCTGACTTTGTCAGTCGGCGAACTCAACGCAACCGGCTCAGTGAAATTCTTTCCATCAAAAACCCGGTACAATACGTCAAAGAGGAGATGCTCTTGGGGGCTGATCACGACGTCATCCTCTCCGATGGTGTTCTCGGTGACCAACGAGTAGAACATGTAGATTTTGCCCTGAAACTCAACAATAGAGGGCGCGTTGCTGCTAACCGTTAAGGGATTGTTCCACGTTCCGCCTTCCCAGTTTGGCGAGGCAGAGCCAGGAAAGGAGAAGTCTGGCCTCTGAATTTGCCAAGCAGCGTACGCAACAAGAGAAGCGCCCAATAGAATGGCCACAAGCGCAACTCCGAGGACAGCCACGTTCACATTCTTGCCCTTCGGCGCGATCGCATTCAGTTTCATTGCGCACGCTGCCTGGAATGCGATAGTATCTTCTTCTTGTTGAGCAAGACGGTTGCAGTTGCAGCCAACACCAATGTTGGAACGATCCACGAGGAAAACTCTGGAACCATTCCAACCTCATCAGTCTTAACCAGCCAAAAATCACCGCCAACGCCAAAGGACCACGTGTTGCCAACTATCGCGAATCCTCCGTCAGACGCAGCAACCAATGAGATGGCCGCATCGTCTGTAGTTCCTCCGTACGTTTTATTCCACTGTATGTTTCCAAGGGCGTCCGTTTTAACCAGCCAAAAATCACTCGAGCCAGCACCAAAGGAACGAGTCTGCCCAGCTAACACGTATCCACCATCAGACGACGCGATAACCGAGGTAGCCATGTCGTTGTCAGTGCCTCCATACGTTCTGTTCCATTGTACGTTCCCAAATGCGTCTGTTTTCACTAGCCAAAAATCCGCGCCTCCTGCACCAAAAGACATCGTGGTACCAACTACCGCATAGCCTCCGTCAGAGGTTTCAATCAGCGAATATCCAAAGTCAGCGCTTGTTCCTCCGTATGTTTTGTTCCACCGCATGATTCCGACAGCATCGGTTTTCATTAGCCAAAAATCATTAGAGCCTGCACCAAAGGAACGTGTGTAGCCCGTTAACGCGTACCCTCCATCCGAAGTAACGACCAACGAGACTGCACCATCATCTCCATTTCCTCCATACGTTTTGTTCCACTGCATAACTCCTGACGCATCAGTCTTCACTAGCCAGAAGTCACCGTGAAGCACCGGAAATGGAACGCCGCCTGGATAGTACGTGGTGTAGTTCCACGTGCCAGCTAACGCATATCCGCCATCAGGAGTGGCAATCAATGAGGACGCATAGTCATCATCTTTTCCCCCGTATGTCCTGTTCCAATCAATGTTCCCAAAGCCATCAATCTTGACAAGCAAAAAGTCAGAGCCATCAGCACCATATGACCCTGTGTGGCCTGCCATTGCATAGTTTCCATCAGACGTGATAATCAGCGAGCTAGCTCCATCCTGTTCTGTTCCACCACAAGTTTTGTTCCACAGCATGTTCCCCAACGGGTCAGTCTTCACCAACCAAGCATCCTCACTGTAACTATAGTTCCAAGTGCCCGCCAAAACGTATCCGCCATCAGATGACTTAATTAAAGATCGAGCAGAGTCGCTAGCTGATCCTCCGTATGTCTGGCTCCACATTGAAGCTGCCTCAACCGAAACAACCAAAGAAGAACACAACAAAACAAGAAGAACCGCGCTCAGAAAGAGCAGCTTTTCAGCCAAGTTTGTTCCCCCACCAGGATATATTTCAAATATCAGGTAAGAACTTTGCGGTCAACGAGTAACCCATGAAATCGCTGCTCCTGTACACGTTCACCCCGCTAATTTACCCGAAAAAAGTGGTATGAAGCACCAAAAAATCCAAAACACCCACCAAGTATGATGGAATCCAAAAAACTGTTGTTAGAAGTGCTATCCTTCTGCTTTTAGCTGCAAAAGATGGGGACTCAGGACGCCAAAGAGCAACAAGCCATAACCCAAAAGCTAGTGCTGGGATCGAAAAGATTGCGTGCAAGCTGTTCATAACCAAACGCAAGGGTGAATTGGATAATATCTGGGAAGAATTGCTGCTCAGGGGATCCATAAGCAGTACCGCCGAAAAACCAACCAACCATGCGCACATTACCACGAGCATTGTGATCTCGTGCACGAAATAATTGCCTTTTATTCTAAACCACATGCTAACCAAAACCAATGCTGTCCAAAAAGTTTGCATAATGAGATTAAACTCGGCAAAACTCAAACCAACCTCGAGAAAGGGGAAGAAGAGTATTGTCCCAACTTCCACCAAAACGACCACAAATATGGTCAGAGCCGCAATCTTTCCTTGCGATGGCAAATGCATCCTTTTTCTTCGCGCGACAACTATCACTGAAGGCAACGAAACTGACAACAACACACCCACCACAGCCAGCGCGTAGAGCCACGTCTGATTTGGTGGAATCTGAGCACGCCACATGTTTGTCGCATTTGCTCGTATGTTGACAGTTAAGTCCTCAATGTACCAACCATCCTTGTTTGTCACATTCTTGAGATGTTCCAAAGATCCAACAAATACGCCAGTCGCTTTGTCCCATTCCTTATGCCTTAACGAGTCGTTTCCATATGTTACAGTTCGGCTTGCACCTAGCACTGTTATTTGCTCTTGTCTTTGAATAGTCACATTAACTGGTTTTCGGGTGTGTATCGAGGAATCATAGAAAGTGTCTCCTGGACCAAGATTTGAAGGAATAATGATCCATCCTTCAACATTTCCTTCGGTGAAGTTGAACTCCCAAATGGCACTACCCACTGTACCATTCGAGTATCTGGAGGTGAGATTCACCGAGAAAGCCGAGTCTTGAATCTCCAGAACCCGCATTCTAAACCATCTTACGTCATGCGTTGGCGGTGGAGTACCTTTGCCAGTTACGTTAATGTCATACTCAATCCAATCTCCTGTTCTGACACCCACTGAAGGCTCGTCATAAGCAGCGGTGGATTGGGCATTGATTGAAATAGAAGCCACTATTAGGGCCAGAATAAGAGTACATGCATACGCTGGCCTTTTCATGTTGGCACCGTGAAAAAAGGCTGAGAATACAGGCTAAAAAGGTTCTTGTCAGGGTTTCTTGACTAAGCTTTAGTCAAGGATTCTTGACCACATTGTACCAAGCGGTTTGCGTCTCTTGGAGCGCCCACAATGAAATCTTTTGAACCGGCTTAGAGTGCTCTAAGCTATTGTTGATGAAGTTTTCTGAGTAGCACCGCCATGAAGATTAGGTTCCCAATGATGGCTATCCAGAAAACCATGAAGGGATAGTTTGGAACCGAAATCGGAAGAGCTGTCGGAACGACGATCCCATCGCTGGTCCAGGCATCATGACCAACAGTCAGTTGAAGACCTGTTATCTGAATGAATGGTATTATATAGATTCCGTTCTCTTGGCGACCTCCCTGCTGGTTTATTTGTGTGCTGAGGAAATCCCACAGATAGATGCTAGAAAAAACGTAAGCCACAATTATCAAAACGTTGAAAACGACAATGTAGCCAATCGTTTGCTTTTTTGGCACGAAATCCCCTCGAAGTTATTTGCGAGAATGGAGATTTATGATTTTCCTCCTCCAAAATAGCTTCTTCTAAAAAGCGACATGCCCTCGATCTCCGTTTTGTTTGTCGGGGAGCAGCGGGTCAAGGTTGTAGTTTTGTGTTTTTGTTTTTTTGTTTTGTGAGTAGAGGGGTAAAAGGGGAAGAGGCAGAGATCGCGTTAGGAAGACCGGGAGAGAATGATTAGATTTTAATCTGTCTTCGCAATAATCATTTTTTCCAGGTCATGAGTGTGGGGGAAAGAGGGAATGAATGACAAGACCAAGTTCCATGTATATGCTGCAGTCTGTTGGATTGTTGCCATTGCATTTACGGCTAACGCAATAATGAGCGAGAGCCTCTGGTTCGTGGTAGTGACAGTCAGCCTTGTCGTGTTAGGATATCTCTTATGGACGTGGGACAGTGGCAAGGAAATAGAAACAAGAGGGGGTGAAAACAAGTGTACGTCAAGTTCGGAAGCTTCTTCAAAAAGCTCGTCGCCGTAGGAATATTGATTATCGTTGTTGCAGCCTTAGTTCTTACGGCTTGGGGAGCATCAAGAACCGTTCCAGCCGGATACGTTGGTGTACTTCTGAATTGGGGTCAACCAATTGGAACACTGGAATCTGGATTCCATTGGATTTCCCCTGTCGGTCAAGACATCGCTCTCGTGAACATTCAAATACAATCAGCCGAAGCCTTGGAAAGTGCAGCATCGTCAGATCTCCAGACCGTAACCACTAAAGTAACAGTTAACTATAGAGTCGACCCTTCGTTTGCCCTTGAGGTCTACACCAGCCTCAGAGCTGACTACCAAGGAAGAGTTCTCATACCCGCTATGCAAGACGGTCTTAAGGCGAGCACAGCCAAATACCAAGCGACAGAGTTGATAACGAGAAGGGAAGATGCAAAGGCTACGTTCCAGACGTTGCTTCAAGAAAAAATGCAGCAGTACCATCTTCTAATCGAATCCGTTTCAATCACGGACTTCCAATTCTCTGAACAATTCACGGCGGCCATTGAGGCAAAAGTCACTGCTGAACAAAACGCCTTAGCGGCGCAAAATCAGCTTCTTGTGGTTCAATACTTAGCTCAACAGCAAGTGATAAACGCGTCAGCAGAGGCAAACGCTACCATAACTAGGGCGTTCGGAGTTGCCAACGCAACAATAATACAAGCTAATGCTACCGCAGAAGCAGCGAAAATAATCACTGTCCAGCTGAGTCCGGAGTATGTTCAATATCTTACGGTGCTTGGATGGGATGGCAAGCTACCTATCTATTGGAGTGGGGGCGATGGCGGTATGCCGTTCCTGTTGATACCGATACAGAACTCAACCCTAACGACCAAAACAACTCCATAGTTTTTTCTTTTTTGTAACACCAAAAAACTGAAGTTTCTCAATCTTCAATATCGTACTGATGCGAGAGT
>Ga0153915_10007724_pt1 | contig 10174 bp, 7 predicted proteins | sample Opewatmetagenome_2_FD_107003 | JGI IMG/M metagenome (GOLD analysis project Ga0153915, IMG submission 107003) | Freshwater wetland microbial communities from Ohio, USA - Open water 3 Core 3 Depth 3 metaG | ecosystem: Environmental > Aquatic > Freshwater > Wetlands | place: USA: Ohio, Lake Erie... | reverse complement strand
TCACTAAAGCTAGATTCTTGGATTTTAGAGTGTCTTGAGTTTGTTCACTTTTCCGGTAAATATTTTTAAACGTGCGAATAAACTCGGTCTATGGTGTATCTTCCGCTACTCATCTCGTTCTCTATTTCACGAAGCAGTTGTATTCGTTTGAAAGTTGGCGGGTGTGTTGCGAAGAGTGAGTTGAGCTGGTTCCAAGTCGATTTGGATTCTTTCTCCATGGCTAGCTCAAGCTCTCTTTCATCTAAGACGCCGTCTTTGTCCAAGTCGTAATCGCTCTTCTTCTCCATTATCTCACTTATTTCCTGCTTCGCCTGTGCGGGGTCGCCAATGTAAAAAGCCCGGGCGCCTTCCGTTGCCTTGGGCGCGATGGATAGACCATAGGTGATTTTGGCGAGCCCGCTTTCGAGGCTCCTGGGAGAACCAGTTAGATAGGCAGAGTAGGCGTCTGCATAATGTTCGCGGAGTCGACTCAACCTCATCACAGCCAGAAACGTAATTATATAAACTACGAAAGATATCGCGCCAATCGCTAGTAAAGCAATTCCCACGTCTCCTTCCTTATTCCTCCGTCTCGAATAGGAACTCATCACTCCTGCACGAAATGCGAATTGAGCAACTATGTAAGCTATGAGTGGCAATGCGGAAAGAATCGTCATGACAATAAAATCCCGATGTCTGACATGTCCGAGTTCATGCGCTATCACCCCTCTGACTTCGTCCTCATTCAAATTCCTCAACAAACCATCATGAACAGCCAAAGTAGCGCTATTCGAGCTTCTCCCGAAAACAAATGCGTTAGGTGTGTTGTTCGGGACGGTTGCAACTCTTGGCGTAGGCACGCCGCTTTTTTCTGCCAACTCCTTCACAGTAGATTCGAGCCATTGATTCTCGCCAGGCTTGAGATAATGCAAGCGTGAGGTAGCTGCTACAATTGCCGGACCTACGAGATACTGAAGTAGTATGAAAAGAGCTATACCGCCCAGACCAAGGAGTAAGCCGGTCACAAGGTCGAAACCTAGGAAAAAGTATTGTACGAGAAATATGATCCCGAGAAGAAATAGCCCAAAAATGAATGAAGCTATGAAAATGCTAGTTCCCATCGCAAGCTTCAAACTGGACAAACTAGCTAAGCATATCACGCTCCATTTCTTTCAATGAAAGACACATGTGGAATTAAGTCTTTCGAAGCTCTGACAGGTTGTGAGATGAAAAGAGTTGTCAAAGACAGAGAAAAAGTTAGATTGGGTATGCTCCGCAAACTTTGCAGAATTGTATCTTGGTCTTCACGTAGCTCTTGCAGCTTGGGCACTGAATCGCACCACTAATCTTGGGGTAGACATCTGAAGGTTTGCCGAAAAGCCTTCTGAAATGCTGGTAGTAAAGCAACTGCTCCTTATCCATAATTTTAACGTTATCATTTTCAAGTATGGCGGTCTTTTTCTCTTCAAAATCCTTGTCGCTCATCATGTCATTGAAGTACGTTCTAAGAACTTCGGTTCCCGTTCCCTGTTCCAGTGGTGCTTTCGGTCTCCAAATTACATCTCTCGGGATAACATCTTCGTAAGCTTTTCGCAAAATCCACTTGCCATATTTCACGCCTTCGTGCATGTTTATCTTGAATTTTATTGGCAATTTCTTAGCCCAATCCATAAACAACGGGTCCATGTACGGTGCCATAATCGTCATTCCCAGCGACTCAGCCATTGGTATGGATGAGAAACCCATCTCTGCCCACATCTCCTTCTGTTTTTGCGCAAAATCTTCCTCTGACAGGTGGAACTGCCATGGATATCCAAAAAGCTCATCCAATGCATCGCCTGTGAAAGTGCTCTTATAGCCCTTCTTCTTGAATATGGTCAAGCCTATGTACACAGGCATGCTATTCCTTATTTCCATCGGGTCATACTTCTTCAAAGCTGCAATAACTTTAGGGGCGTTGCTGATGACTTCGTCCTTGTCAAAAACATGGGTTTCATGATTAAGCTTGAGAAAAGCTACCATCTTTTTCACATATTCTGAGTCCTTTGGGTTTCCATGCTTAAAGGCCAAAGTCAAAGTAGGTATTGTTGGTTTGTACTTCACTGCTTCATAAGCTATGATTTGTGTATCTGTTCCTGCCGAGAACAGCATGCTGTCGGCCATATTTTTCCGGACAATCTTGTTTACCAAAGTTCGAACTTCAGGTAGAAGGCTGGCATATTCTTTTTCGTCAAGCGTCATACTTATCCCTTGCAATATCTGAGCTTGTTTGTTGCCAACTATTTAAATCCTCCCATATGCATAAAAAAAACTAAAAATAATCAACAAATGTTGGGTTGTTCTGCCAAATACTGAACAATCCCTTCTTAGATACTCCCGCGCCCAGCTGTTGCTGAAATTAGTTAACTTTAAAAGCATAAGAGTTGCGTTCATATCAAACCCGCAAAAGAGTTCTCTCTGGAGTACAAATCAGTTGAAAGTAAGCCTCATCCACCTTAGAATCCGAAATTCTTTGCAAAAAAACTTGGAAGCGGCATCCAACGGCGTTCGTGAGGCTGCGAAGCAAAAACCTGCTTTCATAGCGCTCCCGGAATATTTCTCCATACCGGATTCAATGGAGCATTTCACGTCAGCAAAGGAAACTTCCCGCAAAACCTACAAATCAACGATGGATTTTCTCTGCAAGATCTCCGCGGAACAACCGGAAATCTACCTCGTCGGTGGCTCAGTTCTCGAAGAAGACACAAATGCCTTCTACAACACGAGCACTCTCTGGAAAGACGGTGAACTTGTCGGAAAATACCGCAAAAGAAACCCTATAGCTGTTGAACTGAAAGCCGGCGTCAGCAAAGGAACACAGCCAGCTGTTTTTACGACTGAACATTGCAAAGTGGGTTTAATCATTTGCGCGGACATGTTCGACCTTCCAACCGTAAAGGCTGTTGTGGATTTGGGGGCGGAACTAGTGTTCCTTCCAGTTGCAGCTATGGGCACTCATCCCGACGTTAAAGGGCATCCGTTGACTGAAAAACTTGCAGCCGAAAACGGCGTTTTCGTCGTAAAGGTGGGCAACGTGAGTTCCAGCGTTAGGGGCGGAAGAAGCGCCATTATAGCACCGTGGGGCATAATTAAAGAAGTCACAGACGCGCCCAAAGACACGGTTATAACGGCTGATCTTGATTTTTCAAGACTCAGAGAATACAGAAAATCATTGAAAGAATAGGAAGAAAAGAAATCTGCTGATTAAGCAGATCTTACTGGATCCTGCTTTTTCTTTATTTGCCACGCAGTGAAACTGGTTACTGCTACAATACCGATGGCGGCTACCGCAACTGACACCAAATACTTCGGTCCTAAGATCGCGGGGTCCAACGTCTCGTCTGTTTCTAAAGCGATCCTGACTTGGTGGGTACTGTGGTGGTAGTTGAAAGTAAGCACCCAGGAATTCGCAGTTTCTGTAAGTATGTAGCCAAGAAGATTTCCATCCACGTACACCTTGGTATCAGCGGCATTTGAGACAAGGCTTTTCGCTATGGTTGCCTTAACATATCCAGTGGTGTTTTCGGGACCGCTGACTGCGAAGCTTAACTCCGAACTTGTGCTGAAAAAAGCGAGAGTTGAGACTGTGCTGTTTGATTCAACAAAGAAAACGGTCTGATCGTTGTAAGGCAGAAAACTAAGCGTAGTCGTGTTGCTCGTCTCTGGGTAACCGGCGTTTTCAGTCCACTCTACTTTCAACTTAAAAATACCAGTTGCAACGTTGACCCATTGAATATTGTACTCGCCATCTTCATTTGTTATGGCTGAGCCTATCGGAACCCAAGTTGAGTTGCCACCAAATGCATAGGATAGGGTCACTAGTTTACCTGGCAGAGAAGTTCCGTTAACGTATGAGAGTCCACCGTTCACGTTAACCACTGAACCTACGATTGGAGACGATGTATCCGCGGAGATTGTAATTTGAGTTGGCGACGCCTTTGCTGGCGACGTTGGCGAAGGTGAAGGAGTTGGGCTTGGCGACGTCGTTGGTGATGAACCGCCCACAGTGATATTTTTGACGGTGTTACCGTTGACTGTGAAGTTGTATTCATAGTAAGTTGGGAAATTAGTCGTGGGACCTGAATAAGAGTTGCCCGTTCGTGGGTGTGCATCTATTGTGTATATTCCAGCGGGAACATTTAAGAAATAATAGCCCATATAATTAGAAAACCAACCGGAACCAAAGGTATTCACAGAATTTCCTAATAAAACGGCAGCTCCTGTAACTGGTGTTCCTGAGGAATCGGAAATATAGCCTGATACTTTATAGCCTGAGTTTAGAGTCATGTTTTTAGCTATGTCCGATCCGACTACAAGCCCTGGCTCGTCATAGTTGATGTAGACGGAATCAAAAGGTGGCCAAACGTTAACACGGTAGGTGCCTGCGGGAGCAGAAATCACGTAGTGACCTGAAGAATCGGAGTAGACACTAGGAACAATAGAGGGCACATTGAAAATAATATTTGCACCCCCAATCCCATGACCGTCGGAGTCCAAGACGTACCCTGAGATCTTAAAAGAAGATGCTGTGCTCTCGACAGTTATGTTTTTTGCTAGGTTGCCGTTAACGACGAAGTTATATTCATAGTAAGTGGGAAAATTTGGTGCGTCCTTAGGGCCATTCCCCGGTCTGGCACTTAACGTGTATGTGCCAGCAGGAGCCGTTACAAAATAGTAACCTGAAGAGATCGAGTACCATCCGCAAAGATAATTATTCAGAGAAACAATGGCTTTTGGAACTGGTTTTCCCGAAGAATCAAATATGTAACCCGAGACCTTGTAGCCCAAAGCTAAAGTGATATTCTTAGTTAGGTCTGATTCGACCACGAACCCCGTTTGATCATAATAAATGAAGTTTGAATCGAACGGTGGCCAGACGTTGATGTGGTAAGTCCCCGCGGGAGCCGAGATTTCGTAGTGACCTGAAGAATCGGAGTAGACACTAGGAACAATTGAAGGTAAATTGAAAATAATCTCTGCGCCAGAGAGTCCATGTCCATTGGGATCTAAAATGTATCCTGAAATCTTAAATGAAGACTCACTTTGTGCCAAGGCGAAACTCATTACGCCAGCTAGCGAAAAACCTCCAATTACTATGGCTATTAGAAATATTGCTAAGAGGGATTTCACAGTTATCACCTGCCTAATTGCCCCTCGTTTTCAACGATAAAAGCATTCTTGTCAAGGTTTCTGGACTAACCCCCTCCAATTTAGTCAAATTTCCTTGACTAAACCTTCCCTACAACGTTCTGAAACTCACTCAGAGATGATTCGGAGATATCCAAGGATTGGACAAATGAAAAAAAACCAGAGCCTGGGAGAACAGCGTTGTTACCACAATCGATGCCGTGGTAAAAATAAAGACAAGTCCTAATGTGGCGCTGCAATCTATTCTAAACCATGCGCCTTAGGAAAATTACCTAGTACGCTTTGGCCCAGTCTTCAACCACATGGTTCATTTTAGTGAAATCGTTTTTGCAAAGCCAATCGCGGAATTCACTATTATGTACAGCATAATGTGCAATTTGCCGTGCGTTCTCAGAGTCATGTACCAGCAACAAAATTCCAACCAATTCATGCCTGCTTAGGTAGGCAACCGTTTTTAGCAGTGCATCGGTTTTTTCGTCGTTGAGCATTTCTCCACTTAGTTCCACCATTACGGGCTTCTTGAGTATTTTAATAAAATCTCTTGTTAACAAGTCTACCCAATAATTCGTCAAGTAATCCCGCGAGGAAAGCGGAACATGGAAATAATCCACTAATGCAGCTATCTCCTCGAAGTCTACACCAAATCTTTCTTTCGACAATAGCGGATCAGGAAACATTTCAACCGCAAAAGCTCCTTTCACCAACATTTTCACCTCTTTCAAAAAACCAGTTATCGTTTGAGCACGCCAGTTCGTCCAATTCAGTCCGCTTTGACGCCAGAGTTCTACGCAACGAGGGCACACGCAGAACTCGGATTCAGGAAAATGGTACAAGTTGAGGGTAACACCCTGAGTCTGAGATCTGCCCAACTCCTCTACATATTCAAGAAGTCTTTTTCGGTATCCTGGGTGGGTTGGGCATACATAATCGAACGGCATATTGTACCTCCTATTCCGTCTCAAGGCTGGACCGTCCTTTGACACCGCCACTATGCTCGGGTCTTCACGAATGGCTTTGGCATCGCAGAAAAATGTAACGTCGTTTTGCATTTCCTCTGCGGGTGGGTGAACTTGTCCATCAGCCCATTTTGAATAGAACACGTGAGGGTCGAATCCGTCGACTTTTTGGGGAACATATGTAACTAAGCCTATCTTCAAGGGACCTCACTCTTGCGCGCAAAAAATATATCCCTGTGGATTATTTAATTGTTGACTCGTCCATGGGTAAGCAAAAACCCTTAGTGTCTTTCGATCACCGAAAGTGCTCTAGTTGCAGCACGCTTATCTGTATCGGCGTTTGCCCTCAAGGGATTCTGGATGTCGACACGGAAAACAAACCATTAGTAACAGATTCTTCTGATTGCACATTGTGCGGTATATGCGTCAGCCGGTGTCCCCATAAAGCCATAATTCTGAACTCAAGCAGTGCGAGCAACAAGAACAACAGGTGAGTACACTTGAGGCAGCTAAACCTATTGGGTAAAAATGTAAGACTTATTCTAAAAGACAATGTGTTAGGCGTATTGTCCGAGTCTGAGTTGAACACAGTCAGCAGCGTCTTCTACAATGGCGGTTTTTGTCGAACACGAGCAATAATCAATACGGAAGTGCCCGTAACTTACGGCGACCGAAGGCTCCACGACGATCCAAAAGCTTTCGTTCTGACAGCAGCTAAGAAACTCGGTGTTCCCTCCGACTTCGTTGGAATGGTTACTGCAGCAAAAATCAAGAACTTTTCCCTTGTCAAAAAGAAAAAAGGCGAATTGCGGGTATGTGTTATAGCCACTGCAGGTTGTTCCCATTCTGAATCCGCTGGAGAGAAAATAGACGTTGAAGAGATTGAAGGAACCATAAACGTGATAGTTATTGTTGATGCCGACCCTACTGAAAGTTGTTTAGTTGCTACGCTAGCTACCGTAGTTGAGGCAAAAGCTGCAGCAATGCGCGATTTAGACATAAGGAGCAGGTATACCGGTGATTCCGCGACGGGAACAATAACTGACAGCATTGTTGTGGCTGCCACGAATCGTGGTCCTAAAATGATTCTTGGTGGACCCCCATCAGAGCTTGGCCAGCTAGTTGGCAATAGCGTTAGGCAAGCTGTTATGGAGGCGATAACAAAGCAGGGAGAGTGCTTGCTCTCCAGGTCTGTATTAGACAGGCTTAGGGAAAGGCACCTATCAGTGGAGAAGTTGGCTTCAGAACTATGCAAACTGAAAAGTCTGGACACCGGGGAAGGCGCGTTAAATTCACGCCTGTCATTGATTTTGAAGACCCCTTTTTCCGCCTCTGTCGTGATGGCGGCGGTGAAGCTGGATGACGACTTGGTAAAAGGATTGGTTCCAGCTGAACTAAGGGAAACTGGCGTATTGGCGAGACATTTCGGTGGCTTGCTAAATAGAGTTGCCGTCAAGGAAACGGAGTTGAAAACCGTCAATTTACCCCCCTTTCTGCGTGAAGTTTTGGTGGCATTGCTAAAAAGCGAGGTCCCCAAGGGAAAGAGTGAAAGCCTTAAATAACCTGCAAAATTACTCCGTTTAGCAAAACGTAAAATTACGGTGAAAAAATTGAAATTCGGAGTTTTCCTTTATCAGCCTGAACCTGTTGAGGGCGTCGATTTTAACTTTTACCGCATAAAACCCGAATCTGGCACAGTTGGAAAACCAAACCCAGAAATGTACACTAACATCGCCGTTTTCGGCGATAATGCATTAGCTGCCAAGCGTCCCGACTGGATTTCAGTCAGCGCTTATGGTCCAGCCTTCCGCACAAACAAGCGGTTCAACTTGCGCTGGGATGTCCTATGCATGACCAATCCTGAAGTAAGAGAATACAATCTCAAGCTGATCGAAGAGTGTGCACACAAAACTCCCGGCATTAGCATCAGCAGTCAACATTTCGCTGAACATGCTTTCTGCACATGCCCCCGATGCGTTGAAATGTGGCGAATAAGTGGACTAAACTGGATTGACTGGAGAGCTGAGACAGTGACTGAGTTCTTGAAGGAAGTTCGAGAGCGAGTAGTGGGAAAACCGTTGTTCGTGAATTGTTTGCCAGATCCGTTGCTTGGAAAAGCTCGTTTCGGCTACGATTTCGACGCTATGGCAGAGTACACTGATTATTTTGTTATACCCATGTTTAGCAAAGCCTATCCGACGCCTTGGTACTGGGAAACAATCGCTCGCGGATACAAAAGCTTCCTCAAAAAACCAGTGTTCGTGAACTTCTACGTGCGCGGTCCTGGCGAGACATGGGACACGGTGGCAACGACTAAGCAGATTATGACTGTGGCTACACGTGTGGCGCGGACAGGTGTCGACGGCATCATCTTCTTGGCAGAGAAAGCCGATTATATAAGGGAGTTCCAAAAGAACGCCGTGGCGGACAAAGAGACCCGTGAGTTCCTCAAGGATCACGGCGGGGACGAGGTTTTGGAACTCTTCAACAGATGGGAAAAGCTCGTATAACCCACTTTTTTCCAGTTTATCTTGCTCTATGGCTTCTGCTTATAAGCGAGAATGTCGTCGGAAGAATTAGAAGAAATACTTTTGTATGAAAACATCAACCCGGAATTGTTCATATGGATCCTGTGTTGATGAGAAAACTATATAATCGGTCAAACGCTTTTACCTCCAACGCAAATGGGGAACACAAGTGAAAATCACATTAGTTAACCCTCCCTACCCATCTAAAGCACATTCACATCCTCCTTTCATCCCGCTAGGCATTGCCTATTTGGGTGCAGTAGCAGAAAAGGAAGGTCACGAAGTCAACGTTATAGATTGCCAGGCAGAGAAACTAGATTACACAGCTTTTCGTCAAAGAATAAGCCAATTGAGCCCCGAAGTCGTCGGAGTCACGGCTACAACGTTGCTTTACAGTTCAGCAAAACAAATAATTACCATAGCAAAAGAAACTCACGCAAACTGTACAACTATGCTAGGAGGGTCCCACGCTAGCTTCTGGGACGAAAACGCCCTGAAAGAATGCCCAAGCTTAGACGTAGTTGTCCGACGCGAAGGCGAAGCCACATTCCTCGAACTCTTGAAAAACCTCGGAAACAAGCAAAGTCTCACCGGAATCCGAGGCTCAACCTTCAGAGCAGAAGACGGCACAATAATCCGGAACGAGGATAGGCCATTTATAGAGAACCTTGACGCGCTTCCCTTCCCTGCATATCATCTGTTACCTCTTAGTTCATTCCACCGAATGGGCAAGACTATTTTTCCGCTCACAACAAGTCGAGGGTGTGTCTACTGGTGCGATTTCTGCAGCACAGTCCGAATGTTCGGCAGAGGATACCGAATGCGTAGTCCCAAAAATGTCGTCGATGAAATGGAAAAGTTGTATAAGACATACGGTGAAAGTCAATTCACTTTCTACGACGATGCATTTACAGTTAATCATGATCACACACGGCAATTTTGCCAGCAACTGAAGGACCGAGGTCTGAAAGTAAACTGGGATTGTGAAACAAGAGTAGACATGGTCAATCGGGATCTGCTTCAAACAATGCACGATTCGGGTTGCATGGCTGTATGGTTTGGCGTTGAGTCTGGTTCCCAGTCGATTCTCGGCAAAATGAACAAGAAAATCAAGACTGAACAGACAAAGGAAGCGTTCAAAATTGCGCATGACATAGGCTTGATGACGATTGCAAGCACGGTGATTGGTTTTCCAGGAGAAACAGAAGAGACTGCTTGGGAGACTATCAATTTCATAAAGAAGCTGAACCCAGATGACATTGGCTTTTATGTCGCGACACCGTACCCTGGAACACCAATGTATGAACTCGTTAAACAGAAGGGCTGGCTAAGGGTAACAGACTTCGATAAGTATGACACCGCCACTCCCACTTTCGAAACGCCCTGGTTAACCATGGATAAGATAAGGGAGTTGCGCTACAAAGCGCATCAACAGTTCTACCTGCGACCAAGCTATGTGCTCAGGATGATTGGAAAAGGCGGAACTTACGGGACGTCAGCTGTGAAAACGTCGGCTGCCTACTT
>Ga0153915_10007723_pt1 | contig 10175 bp, 8 predicted proteins | sample Opewatmetagenome_2_FD_107003 | JGI IMG/M metagenome (GOLD analysis project Ga0153915, IMG submission 107003) | Freshwater wetland microbial communities from Ohio, USA - Open water 3 Core 3 Depth 3 metaG | ecosystem: Environmental > Aquatic > Freshwater > Wetlands | place: USA: Ohio, Lake Erie... | reverse complement strand
GTGGGTCCGCGCCCGGAGCGGCCGGAGTTCACGCGGCGTTTCGCCGACAGCGTCGCCGGCTACCGGCTGCGCCTCGCCGCGCGCCCGGGAGTGACCGGTCTTGCCCAGGTCTCCGGCGACTACGCCACGGAGCCCGAGATCAAGCTGCGGTACGACCTGGCCTACCTGAACAACTGGTCGCTCGGCCTCGACATGGCGATTTTGCTTCGAACGCTTCCTGTCATACTTACGCGGCGTGGAGTCTAGGAAGAATTCGTGATTGGTGATTTGTGAGTAAAGCTGAAAGCGCTCGTTCGCCCAAATCACAACTCATAAATCACGACTCACAAATCGCCAATCGTCAGGATTCCGTCTCCTTGAGTGAGCCGGAGCCGGCGAAACGCCCGCGCGTGGCCGTCGTCATGCCGGCTTACAACGCGGAGAAGACCCTCGCGCGCACGTATGCCGACATCCCGAAGGGCTGCGTGGACGACGTGATCCTCGTCGACGACCGGTCGAAGGACCGCACCGTCGAGGAGGCCAGGCGGCTCGCTCTCCACGTCGTCGAGCACGCCAGGAACCGCGGGTACGGCGGAAACCAGAAGACCTGCTACCGCACGGCGCTGGAGCGCGGCGCGGACATCATCGTCATGGTCCACCCCGACCATCAGTACGATCCGGCGGTCATTCCGCACCTGATCGAGCCCTTGCTCCAGGGACGCTGCGACGCGGTTTTCGGCAGCCGGATGCTCGGCGGCCGGCCGATCCAGGGAGGGATGCCCAAGTGGAAGTATCTGGGCAACATCTTCCTGACGGCGATCGAAAACGCGACGTTCCTGATTTACCTGACCGAATACCACAGCGGCTTCCGCGCCTACAGCCGCCGGTACCTCGAGTCCGTCGCCCTCGAGGAGAACTCCGACGGTTTCGTGTTCGACACGGAGATCATCGCGCAGGGGATGGCGAAAGGCCTGACGATCCGCGAGATCCCGATCGAGACGCGCTACTTCGACGAAGCCTCGCAGATTTCGTTCGGTCCGTCCGTGCGCTATGGCCTCGCGATCCTGAAGACGATGCTCCTCTACAAGATGCACACCTGGGGCCTCTACTCCGCGAGGATTTTTCGCTCGCGCAAAAAATCCTAGGGGAGAGGCGGCGGGGCCTTCAAGCGTCCGTCGCGCAGCTCCTCCTCCATTCGATGGAGCTCGGCGACCAGGGGGGCGCCAACGTCCGGCAGGAGCGCCGGGAAGAGCGCCGGACTGATCCAGACGGCGCGCAGGAACGCGGCCCTGGCCTTCTCGGGCTCCCCGTTGGCCTCGTAGGCGCGTCCCATGTTGATGTCGATCTCCGTGCGCTCGCCCAGCGCGAGGGCCTCGCGATAGAGCTCGATCGCCGTCGCCGGCTCTCCGGCAACCAGGCGCGTGGACCCGGCGAGGATCCACGGTCGGGAGTCGCCTGGGACTCCGGCCGCCGCGGCGAGGGCGATCTGCTCGATCCGCGTCAGCGCGTTCTGCGGGTCCGCGACATCCCCCGGCCGGCTGACGAGCTGCCGCAAGGCTTCGGTCGCGGGGCGCAGGAGCCGCTCGGCGCGGTATCTCGGAAGCTCCGGCGCGAGCGCCCATCCGAGGAGCGCCGCGAGAAGAAGACCGCGGGCGAGCCTCATGGCATGTCCTGCCCCTCGCCCGCGATCCTCCAGGCGCGCCCCGCGGCCAGCAGGAGGGGGATCGAGGAAATGGGACGCTGTACGGGAAACCAGGTCAGGGCCGCGACGGCTCCCGCTCCCAGCAACGCGACCAGGAAGATGGCCTCGGCCCGGGCGGGCCCCGGAGTCTCGCGGCGCGCGGCGGCCAGGAGTCCGCGAAAGAGCAGGACGACCGCGGCGAGGAGAGCCAGACCCGCCGGGAGCCCGGCCTCCGCAAAGAGCTGAAGGTAGTCGCAGTGCGCCTCGCCGTAAGAGCTCGTCATGAGCGGGTTGGTCATGTGCCGGCGGATGCGGATCTCGGCGCGCAGGAGGTGCGGCACGAACTCGGCGCCGTACGTCCCCGGCCCCCAGCCGATCCATGGCCGCTCCCGGGTCATCTCGGCCGCGGCGGCCCAGGGGCCGAGCCGGTAGGTGAGGAAACGGTCCCAATCGCGCGCCCGGAAGGCGGAGAGGGTCTCCCCGGCGCGATGCCGCATGGGGGGGTAGGCCAGGACGCCGGCTCCGATGACGAGGAACATCACGAGGATGGGGAGCGCCGCGCGCCGGCCGAACCGGGCGAGCAGGAGAATGGCGGCGCCCGCAACGAGCGCCGTGATCGACGTGAGGTTGCGATTGACCAGAAGGCCCCCGGCGAAGACAGCGGTCCCGATCCCGGACGCGGCGCGCAGCCACGGCTTCCGCCCGGCGAGCGCAATCCCGAAGCAAGCCACGGCGCAGAACGAGAGCGCGAGCGCGAGGGTCCCCGGATTCCCCACGAAGGCGCCCGTTGCCTCCCGGCTTCCCCTCGTAATCAGCGGAAAGGGGCGGTAGAGATTGCGGGCTTGAAGGAACGAGACGACCCCATTGACGGCGACGGTCGCGAGGAAAGCCGCGAGAAGGACGATCTTTCTCCTTCCGGCGAGGACCCGGCTCGCTCCGAGCGGCAGGAGCAGCGCGTACAGGAACAGCGCCCGCGCGGCATCCAACGCGAGCATCCGGCGAGGGGAAGCGAGGGCCGAAGCGAGGAGGGCCGCGGCGAGCAGGGCACAAGCCGCCGCCGCGCCCCCGGCGGAAGACCACCGCGCGCGCCGGCCGCCAAACGGGCTTTTCCAGCGGGAGAAGCCGAAGGCCGCAAGCGCCGCGGCCGCCGTCGAAGCGAGCGTCATCAACCGCTTGGGCGCGTCGAAGGACGCGTCCGCCCCGGAATCCACCACGAGGCCCGCGCAGGCGATGGCGAAGAAGAGAAACACGGCGGCGATCACTCCTCCCGGGTCCCGTTTCGCGGGTTGAAGTCGCTCGCCCCTTTTCTTCTTCTTGGACATCCTCGTTCCGATTAGAACAGAAGTATCGAGCTTCAAGTCCCGGCAGTCGGGAAACGCCGATCCCTCGAGCTCCGTCAGACTTTTCCCGCAAAACCCGAGACCGCCCCGAATACTCGGGCCGATCTCCTCGTTATGCTCATGAAGAAATGACCACGACTTCGGGCATCCGCCGCCGCAGCGTCTTCCTCCAACTCTGGGTTTACAAACACAGGGTGCCGATCCTGTCCACCGTCGGCGCGGCGCTTCTCGCCGGGCTCGGGGTCCTCGCCTATTCCACTTCGGTCGTCGTGTCGCGGTTCGAGGGACACCGCTGGAACCTCCCCTCGCGCATCTATTCGGACATGTTCGTGCTGCGCCCGGGCGACGGCGGCTCGCCCGAGAGGCTCGTCGGCAAGCTCGGGCGTCTCCTTTACCAGCAGGACGAGGACGAGCCGTCGCGGGCGGGGCACTTCCGCCGACAGGGGAACGTGGTCGAGGTGTTCACGCGGGATTTCCGCTACCCGGGGAAGGACTTCCGCGGGTACCCGGCGCGGGTCGAGTTTGCCGGCGGGAAGGTCGCCTCGGTGCGCGACCTCTCGGGAGCGAGTCTTCCGGCCCTCATTGTCGAGCCCGAACGCCTGGGCTCGGTCTTCGGGGACGAGTTCCAGGACCGCACCCTCGTCCGTCTGGAGGACCTGCCTCAGGCCTTGAAGGACGCGGTCCTCGTCACGGAAGACCGGGACTTCTACCGGCACGCCGGCGTCTCGATCCGGCGGAGCCTCGGCGCCGTCCTCTCCAACGTCCGCGGGGGTGCGAAGCAGGGAGGCTCGACGCTCACGCAGCAGCTCGTCAAGAACCTCTACCTCTCGCCCGAGCGCACGCTGCGGCGCAAAGCGATCGAGGCCGTCCTGGCGGTGATCCTGGACGCCCGCTATTCCAAGGACGAAATCTTCGAGGCGTACCTGAACGAGATCTATCTCGGGCAGCACGCGTCGGTCGCCATCAACGGGGTCGCGGAGGCGGCGCGCCACTATTTCGGCAAGGGGCCGGGCGACCTCGATCTGGCGGAATGCGCGACGATCGCCGCCATGATCAAGGCGCCGAATGTGTACTCGCCGCTGCACAACCCGGAGCGGGCCCGGCAGAGGCGCGACCTCGTGCTCAAGCAGATGAGGGAGGAGAAGAAGATCGACGACACCGCGCTCGCGCGAGCGCTGGCCGAGCCGCTCGTTCCCTCATCGCGCGCGGAGGAGCGGACACTCGCCCCGCACTTCGTGGATTTCGTCAAGGGGGAGCTCCAGTCCCGCTTCGGCCGGCAGATGAAGACCGAGGGGCTGCAGATCTACACGACGCTCGACGTGGACCTTCAGCGCGCGGCCCAGCGGGCCGTGGCCCAGGGGCTCGCCTCTCTCGAGAAGAACTACCGGCGGCTCGCCGCGCGAGCCAAGGAGGAGCCGCTCCAGGGGGCGCTCATCGTGCTCGAGCCCCGAACCGGAGCGGTCCGGTCCTTCGTCGGCGGTCGGGATTACCGCCTGTCGCAGTTCAACCGGGTGACTCAGGCGCACCGCCAGCCGGGCTCGCTCTTCAAACCGTTCGTCTACCTGGCCGCGTTCGCGCGGCGCGACATGGAGACTCCGATCACCCCGGCGACGATCCTCGAGGACACGCCGATCACCGTGACCTGGGACAAGGGGGGAGAGGACGAGCAGTGGAGCCCTCACGACTACGACGGCGAGTACCGCGGCGCGATGTCCGTGCGCAAGGCCCTCGAGCTGTCGATCAACATCCCGACGGTCCGCACCGCGCTCGCCGCCGGCCTGCCGGCCGTGCTGGCGACCGCCCGGGCGGCCGGCGTCGGCTCGCAGCTGCGTCCCTATCCGTCGGTCGCGCTCGGGGCCTTCGAGGTCTCGCCGCTGGAGATCGCGTCCGCCTACTCGGTCTTCGCCAACGGCGGCGTGCGCGTCGAGCCGATTGCGATCGTCGGAGTTCTGACGGGCGACGGGCGAGTGCTCGACCGCAAGGAAACTCCGTTGAAACCCGTCCTCCCTTCCGATGCCGTCTTCCTCGTGGACTCGTTGATGCGCGGGGCTGTGGACCGCGGCACGGCCTCGGGCGCCCGGGCGGGAGGGGTGCGGGGAGTGCTCGCCGGAAAGACCGGCACGACCAACGACTACCGGGACTGCTGGTTCGTCGGCTTCTCGCCGCGCTTCCTCGCCGCCGTCTGGGTCGGCTACGACGACAACCGCCCCGTCCGCCTGACAGGAACGCAGGCGGCCGTGCCGATCTTCGCCGACTTTTCCCGGTCCGTGCCCGCGCAGTTCTTCGCCGAGAACTTCCAGGTGCCGTCCGACATCGTCACCGCCGAGATCGATCCGGAGACTGGAGCCCTCGCCACGCCAGAGTGCCCCCGCCGCATGACCGAGGTCTTCATCTCCGGCACCCAGCCCCGCGTCGAGTGCTCCGCCCACCGATTCGCCGCCCCGTTCCCCTTCGAGGGCGCCTTCGACTGAAAGAAATCGGTCCATCGGTTCATCGGTTCATCGGTTCGTCGGTTCAAGTGCTGTTGTTCATGCAGACCGCCCTTATCGAGGGATGTTCACCCGATGAGCCGATGACCCGATGAGCCGATTGCTGATAAATTGGACGGTTCGATGAGGAGGGACCCTAACATTTCGTCGGAGGCGATCCGGATAAGAGGCGCGAGGACACACAACCTGAAGGACGTGTCGGTGACGATCCCGATCGGGAGCCTGACGGTGATCACCGGAGTTTCGGGGTCCGGAAAATCGTCGCTGGCGTTTGACACGTTGTACGCGGAAGGGCAGCGACGGTACGCCGAATCGCTCTCGACGTACGCGCGGCAGTTCCTGGAGAGGCTCGACCGCCCGGATGTGGACTCGATCGAGCCGGTCCCTCCGGCCATCGCGCTCGAGCAGAAGAACGGCGTGAGGAATGCCCGGTCGACCGTCGGGACCCAGACGGAGATCTACGACTCGCTGCGTCTTCTCTTCGCGCACGGAGGGACGGTCTATTGCCCGCCCTGCGGCGTGGCGGCGGTGCCGGGCGGAGTGGACCGGGCCGTCGAAGAGCTGTTCTCCGCGGACACGGGCTCGCGCGTGACGCTCATGGCTCCCCTCGCCTGGGGGCCGGCGGGGCGGCGCTCCCGCCGTCGCCTCCGTGAGGGCCGTGTTCGGGTCGAGGAGTTGAAGCGCGCCGGCTTCTTCCGGGCGCTGTCCTCCGAAGGCGAGACCGTCGAGATCGGCGAAGACGTCGAGGGATTGCTCGACGCGCAGGGCTTCCTTCCGGTCGTCGTGGGAAGGTTCGTCGTGCGCGAGGAGAGCCGCGCGGAAATCGCCGCCGCCGCGGACACCGCTTTCGCGATGGCTGGCTCCCTCGTCGCGGTCTTCGGGGAGCGCCGGCGGACCTTCCGCCGCGGCCTCCACTGCCCGCGCTGCGGCGCGGACTTCCGCGACCCGACACCGGCCCTTTTCGCCTTCAACTCGCCGCTCGGGGCGTGCGCGGTTTGCCAGGGCTTCGGACGGGTCATCGGTGTGGACCTTGAGAAGGTCATCCCGGACACGACGCTGGCGCTCTCCGACCGCCCGGTCGCTCCGTGGAACACGCCTGCCTACGAGTCGGCCTACGACGACCTCTACCGCGCCTGCCGCCGCTACTCCGTTCGGACGGACATTCCGGTCGCCAGGCTCTCGGCGCACGAGCGTGAGGTCCTCATCAAGGGGCGCGGGGACTTCTACGGAGTCAGCGGGTTTTTCGACTGGCTGGAGACCAAGCGCTACAAGATCCATGTCCGTGTGCTCCTGGCCCGCTACCGGGCCTACACGCTCTGCCCCGAGTGCCGGGGCGCGAGGCTGACGCCCGGGGCGCTCTCGGTCAGGCTGCGCGGGAGAACGATTGCCGAGCTGTCGGACCTGCCCCTCTCCGAGCTTCAGCGCTGGTTCGACGAGCTGACGCTCTCCGCGGCGGAGCAGGAACGGCTCTCCTCGGTCGTCGCCGAGATCCGGTCGCGTGTGCGATACATGAACGAAGTCGGCCTCGATTACCTGACGCTCTCGCGGGCGGCCCGGACTCTCTCCGGCGGGGAGGCACAGAGGATCGGGCTCGCCTCCGCTCTCGGCGGGTCCCTGACGGGAACTCTCTATGTCCTGGACGAGCCGACGATCGGCCTCCACGCCGCGGACACGCGCCGGCTCCTCGCCATCGTCAGACGCCTGGCCGACCGGGGCAACACCGTCGTCGTGGTCGAGCACGATCCCGAGGTCATCGGGGCTGCCGACCGCGTCCTCGACCTGGGCCCCGGCGCCGGAAGGCTCGGCGGCCACCTCCTCTTTGAAGGGACTCCCGCCGCCCTGATGCGGGTCAAGTCCTCGGCGACGGGCCAACTGCTCCGCTCCCGCAATCCCCAATCCCCGGGCATGAATCGCCCGTCGCCAGTCGGCACAGGCGCCGGGCGGCTCGTCCCCTTCCGCCGCGCGGAGGGAGCGGTCACGGTCGTCGGCGCGCGCGAGCACAACCTGAAGAACCTGACCGTTCGGTTTCCGCTCGGGCGCCTGGTCGGCGTCTCGGGCGTTTCCGGCTCGGGCAAGTCCACGCTCGTGCGGGACATCCTCTACAACTCCTACGCGCGCAGGGTCAAAGGGCTCGTCGCTCTCGATGTCGGGGCGCACGACCGCGTCGAGGGGCTGGAGAACGTGGCCGACGTGCTGCTGGTGGACCAGAGCCCGCTCGGACGCTCGGCCCGGTCCAACCCCGTGACGTACGTCAAGGGCTGGGACGAGATCCGCCGCGTCTTTGCCCGCACCGGACGGGCAGTATCTCGCGGTATCACGGCACGCGACTTCTCATTCAACTCGCCGGGAGGGCGCTGCGAGGTCTGCCGCGGCACGGGGTGGCAGACGATCGACATGCAGTTCCTGGCGGACGTCACCGTGCGCTGCGACGCCTGCGACGGACGCCGCTTCCAGAACCGGGTGCTCGCCGTCCGCTACCGAGGCAAGAACATCGGCGACGTCCTGGCCATGACGGTCTCGGACGCGTCTTCTTTCTTTGCCGAAGACTCCAAGATCGTCCGGCGGCTCCAGCCTCTCGTCGAAACCGGCCTCGGCTACGTGACCCTCGGGCAGCCGACCGCCACGCTCTCCGGCGGGGAGGCGCAGCGCCTGAAGCTCGCTTCCTTCCTCGACGGGCGGCCGGCGGCCGGGCGCGGCACGTTCTTTCTCTTCGACGAGCCGACGACCGGCCTCCACGGCGCGGACGTCGAGAGACTGCTCGCGACCCTTCGGCGCCTGATCCTCCTGGGCCATTCGGTCCTCGCGATCGAACACAACCTGCAGTTCCTGGCCGCCTGCGATTGGATCGTGGACCTCGGGCCCGGCGGGGGAGAGCGCGGCGGCTCGATCGTGGCCGAGGGCCCTCCGGAGGAGATCCGCCGCGCCGGCGCGAGCGTGACGGGCCGTTTCCTGGCCGAGCTGGCGCCGCCGGTTCCTCCGGATTCGCGCCGGGCGAAAGACGCGCGATAGGGCCGCGCGCGGCGATATCTTTCCGAATTCACAGAAGGATCGGGACGTGGCCGGACACGCGAAGGAGGACAGGATCTATCCGCGGCCCCTTGCCGACGTCCGCCGCGCGGCGCAGCGGGCCCTCGCGGTCCTGGGCTGGTCCTGGAAGACTGCCGCCGACGGCGGATTCGACGCGGTCTGGTCCTCCCGCGTCTTCAAGTTCAAGGACGATGTCTCGATCCGCTTCCACTCGGCTGCCGGGACGCTCGTGCGCGTCGAGTCATCTTCGCGTGTCGGGATATTCGACTTCGGGCAGAACGCCCGCCATGTCCGGGACTTCTTCGAAGAGATCGAGCGCGGTTTTGCCTCGGGAGGCTGCTGACAGGTTGGTCCCCCGTTGCCTTCTCGGACGCGGGCCGAGGCGGCGAAGGATCAGCGGCCGCCGCTCGCCTTTTCGTCGCGGGGCGCCCCGCGCGAGGCGAGAAGGAAGCTCCTGAGCCGCTCGACCCCGTTGTAGCCCTCGAGTTTTCCGATCAGGCGGCCGTCCGGCGCGGCTACGACGAGAGTCGGAAAGGCGCTGACGGAATACCGGCGCTCCAGCTCCTCGATCGGCGGCGCGTTCCTCCCGTCTTCCCGCTCGCGGTCCACGACCCGCGCCGGAACGTAGGAGGCATTGACGAGCTCCGCGATCCCGGAGTCGCCCCAGCCCTCCTGATCCAGGCGATGGCACGGACCGCACCACGCCGCGGTGAAGTCGTAGAGCACCGGCTTGCCCTGCCTCATCGAGGCGGCGGTCGCTTTCTCCCGCGCCTGCCACCGCACAAGCCCCACTCCCTCAACCCCTTTTCCGCCGAGAACTGTCGTCGCGACCCGCAGGAGCACGGCCGCGGCGACGATCCAGAAGAGAATCGCCGGGAGCCTCGATTGCGATCCGGAACGGCGCGGCGGCTCAGTCGCGTCCATAGGAGAACTCCCGGTGGGAAAAGATGAGGGCGGCGAGCGCGAGGTACGCGGTCACGGCGAGGACGTAGGCGCTCACTTGTCCGGAAAAGACCCCCTCGCCTCTCAAGACTTCTCCCCACGCGACGCGCGGGAGCACGTTCTCGCGGAGGGCCGGCCCGATCTTCGAGAGCGAGGGTATCCCGAGCGGTCCGGCGAGGATCTCCGGAAGCCCGATGAGAAGGGACAGGAGGAAGTACGCAAGCACGTCTCCGTATCCGGGCAGGAAAGTGGAGAAGAAGAGCAGGATCGAAGCAAAGAGCGCCGCCGAGAGCAGCGCGCCGGCGGCGCCGCGGGCCAGGCCCGGGAGCGAGAGCGGCCTGGCGCTTCCCAGCAATCCGCGGAGGAGCGGCGAGAAGACGAGCGTGAGCGCGCCGGTCATCGCGAGGCAGATCGCGTAGGCGAGGAGGATTCCGCAATAGCGTCCGAAGAGGTACTCCACGCGCAGGATCGGCCGCGCGAGGATCATCTGGAGAGCCCCGTTCGAAACGTCACGGGACACCGACGCGGCTCCGAGGAGCAGAAGAGTCAGGAAACCTGAGGACTCGAGCGCGGCCTCTCCGCCCAGGGCGGCTTGTACGGCCGTCAGCGCCGAAAGGACCGCCAGCCCGATCATCACGAGGACCGAGCCGAACTTCTGTCGAAGGAGCCGGCGGACCATCTCCGTCATGACGTCTCCGATTTGCGGAAGAGCTCTTC
>Ga0153915_10007722_pt1 | contig 10175 bp, 7 predicted proteins | sample Opewatmetagenome_2_FD_107003 | JGI IMG/M metagenome (GOLD analysis project Ga0153915, IMG submission 107003) | Freshwater wetland microbial communities from Ohio, USA - Open water 3 Core 3 Depth 3 metaG | ecosystem: Environmental > Aquatic > Freshwater > Wetlands | place: USA: Ohio, Lake Erie... | reverse complement strand
TCGTCGGGAGCGCCGAGCAGCACGTTGTCCGCGAGGGTCTCGCTGAAGAGGAAGGTCTCCTGCGGGACGAACCCGACGACCTGCCGCAGGTCCGCGAGATCCAGTTGCCGGATGTCGACCCCGCCGATCAGGATGCGTCCGCGCTCGGGGTCGTAGGCCCGCGTGACGAGATCAGCCAGCGTCGACTTGCCGGCACCGGTGGGCCCCACGATGGCCAGCGAGCGACCGGCGTCGAGGTGGAACGAGACGTCCTGCAGCACCCAGCCGCGCTCGGGCGCGTTGGGATAGCGGAACCAGACGTGTTCGAAGGTGACGCTCCGGGCGGCCCGGCCCCGAGGAAATGCCGCCGGCCTCGCCGGCGACGTGATGGTCGGCTGCTCCGCGAACAGGCGGTTGATCCGCCCCATCGAGGCTTCGGCGCGGTTCACCAGGTTGACCACCCAGCCGAGCGCGATCATCGGCCACACCAGGCTGACGAGGTACATGCCGAAGGCGACGAACTGGCCCGGCGTCACGCTGCCGGCGATGACCTGTCGTCCGCCGAGGTAGAGCACCGCGATGCCGCCCAGGCTCCCCATCAGCCCGAGGAGCGGGTGGAAGGCCCCCGAGGCGAGAGCCAGCGCCACGTTGCGGCTCGCGTACTCCTCGTTTAAGCTGCGGAAGTGGTCGATTTCCGCGCGTTCCTGGCGATAGGCGCGCACGATCCGCACCCCCGACAGGTTCTCGTGCACGAAGCTGGTGAGCACGCTGAAATGGTCCTGGATGGCGAGCGAGCGGTGGTGGATCGCCTGGCCGAAGAAGATCATCACCAGCGGCAGGCCGAGCATCGGCAGCAGCGCGAACAGCGTGAGGCGCGGGCTGATGCGGAGCATCCAGGGGAGTACCAGCAGCGACCGGGTCAGCGTGTCGACCATGTACATGATCGCGGGTCCCGCGGCCATGCGGACGGCGAGCAGGTCGTTGGTGGCGCGGGCCATGAGGTCGCCGGTGGGCTGCCGGTCGTAGAACTCGGCCGACATCCGCTGCAGGTGGCGGAACAGGTCGTTCCGCAGATCGTACTCGATCCACCGGCTGCCGCTGTTGAGGGTTTCGCGCATGCCGTATCGCGCCAGGCCGGCCAGCGCGGCGGTCGCCAGGAGGAGCACCACGGTGGTGCGGACTTCCGAGAACGGAGCGCCCCGGGTCAGCGCGTCGATGCCGCGTTCAAGGAACCGGGGGCCGAGCGTCGAGAAGAAATTGGAGATGATGACCAGCACCAGACCCAGCAGGAAGGTCTTCCGGTAGGGACGGAAGTAGGGCAGCAGGGTGCGCAAGTTGGCCATGTCGGTAGAATGTCACCGGGTCCGTGGGCCTGGGCAAGCCATCGTGGAGGGCACCGATCGATGAGAACCACCTGGTCCGTCCTGCTGATCGTGGCCGCAACCGCGTCCTGTGCCCGCCGGGCCGAGAAGCAGACCGCCGCCGCCGACAGCCTCGGCCGAGACTTGCAGCTCGCCCCGGTGGACACGACTTCCTCCACCAGGCTCAACGACCAGCCCGCGCCTGCTCCGAAGGAGGCCCAGCCCGCCGCGCCTGCCCCGGAGCCTCAGCCGGTCGCGCCTCCGGCCGAGAAGCCGGCGCCCAAGCCTGCCCCGAAGCCGGTGCCTCGGCCGCCGGCCACACCGGCACCAAAGGCGGTTGCCGCCGCTCCAGTCGAACGGGCGCCGGCGGAGTTCACCGTGGCGGGAGGCACCGAGATCCACACCGCCTCCAACGACTCCATCAATTCCTGGCATGACAAGCCCGGCAAGACCTTTACCGCCAGGGTGAGCCAGGACGTTACCGACGCGAATGGCCGTGTCGCGATTCCCGCGGGCTCGACCATGGTCCTCGAGATCCTCGAGCTCAAGCCCGCGGAGAACAAGAGCGCGAAGGACGGCACCCTCAAGCTGCGAGTCAAGGAAATCCAGGTCCGTGGCCAGACGCTGCCGGTCCTCGCGTCGGTCGTTTCGGCGGAACACACGCTGAAGGGGCGCGGGGTCCGGGCGGGCGACGCCGCGAAGGTAGGTATCGGTGCGGCGGGCGGCGCCGTTGCCGGCGGACTCATCGGCGGCAAGACGGGAGCAATCGTGGGCGGACTGCTTGGTGCCGCCGGCGGCACCGCGGTCGCGACCCAGACCTACGACCGCGACGTCATCATCTCGCCGGGCAATGCGATCGTAGTCAGCCTGGATCAATCGCTCACGGTGCCCGCCAGGTAGGGCGGGGGGTCACCCCGGTGAATCCCACAGAGTGGAGAAGAACCATGCGAATCTCTGAAGCCCTGACCATCTCGCTGGCCCTCGGACTCGCGGCCTGCGGCGGGCTCGGCAAGGACAAGGGCGTCGCGGCGGACAGCGCCGGCCGGGACCTCCAGATGTCCCAGCCGAGCGGCGACGCCGCGCTGAACGACCGTCCCGCCACTGGCGGGGCGCCTTCCTCGACCGCTCCCGCTCCCCGGCCGGCGCCGAAGCCGGCGGCTCCGGTCGCGCCCGCGGCACGGGAGCTGGCCGCGGGCACGACCATTCACGCCACGGCGAGGGACACGATCACCTCGCGGCACAACAAGGCCGGCGAGACGCTCACCGCCACCGTGCCGGCCGATGTGAAGAATGCGAAGGGTCAGGTCGTGATCCCCGCCGGCTCGACACTCCGCCTGACGATCGTGGAACTCGCCCCCGCCGAGAACAAGGGTCAGAAGGATGGCAAGCTGGTGCTGAGGCCCGAGAGCGTGGAAATCGGCGGAAAGACGTATGCGGTGGTCGGCACCGTCGGCTCCGTCGAGCATTTCCTGAAGGGCAGAGGGGTCACCGGCGGCGATGTCGCGAAAGTCGGCGCAGGGACTGCGGCTGGCGCGGTGGTCGGCGGGCTGGTCGGCAAGACCAAGGGCGCTGTGATCGGTGGGGTGGTCGGGGCCGCGGCCGGCACCGCGGTCGCGGTCGAGACGGCCGATCGTGACGTGGTGGTGCCTGCCGGCGCGGCAATCGAAGTCGTCCTCGGCGAGACGCTGGCGGTTCGCAAGTAGAGGCTGCCGGCAAGGCAGGCGCCGGGTGCCGGGGATGTCGCCGCTGTCACGGCCCCCGGTTCCCGGCGCACTAGTATCCCGCCCCGCCGCCTCCCGATCTCGGATCACTGACGCCCTGCCATCCGCGGGGAGTGCGGATGATGGCCTCTACATCGCCCCAGTAGCCCCGGATCATGATGGCGTGGCCCATCGCCGCCAGCGCCCTCAGGGTCGCCGGCGGAAATCCGTCGCGCTCGACCTGGAGGGAATCCGGCAGGCCCTGGTGGTGCATCCGCGGGGCGGCCACGGCATCCGCCAGCGTCATTCGATGATCGATCACGTTCGAAATGACGTGATAGACCATGGTGATGATCCGGGGGCCGCCCGGTGTGCCGAGGACCAGAAAGGGCCGGCCATCCCGATCGACCACGATGGTCGGCGCCATGGCGGAGAGCATCCGCTTGCCGGGCTCGATCGCGTTCGCCTCGCCCTGGACGAGGCCGTACATGTTCGGTTTTCCCGGCACGGTCGCGAAGTCGTCCATTTCGTCGTTCAGCAGAAAGCCCGCGCCTGTCACCGTCACCGCGCTCCCATAACTGTTGTTGAGCGTCGTCGTGGAGCTCACCGCGTTGCCCTCGGCGTCGACCACCGAGTAATGGGTCGTCGAGCTGCCGGTGCGGGCGACGGGATCGAACCGCGGCGTCGGGGTCGCGTGCGCCGGATCGATCTCCTTCCGGAGTGTCGCGGCGTAGGACTTCGAGAGCAGACGGTCCACCGGCATCCTCACGAAGTCGGGGTCGCCCAGCCAGGTGTTCCGGTCGACGAAGGCGCGGCGCATGGCCTCCGCCTCACGATGCAGCAGCTCGGGCGATCCGAACGGAGAAAGCTTCCCGAAGCCTTCCATGATGTTCAGGATTTCAGCCATCGTGATTCCGCCCGACGAGGCGGGCGGCACGGAATAGACCCGGTAGCCCCGGTAGTCGATCTCGACCGGGCGCCGCCAGATCGCCCGGTAGGCCGCCAGGTCGGCGTGACTGATCAGACCGCCGCCCCGCGCCATCTCGGCGACGATGAGGTCGGCGATCCGGCCGCGATAGAACGCCGCCGCGCCGCTGTCGCGGATCGCTTCCAGGGTGCGGCCAAGATCGGGCTGGACGAGGGTGCTGCCCTCAGGGGGCGGCGCGCCGCTGGGAAGGAAGGAGGCGCGGGAACCCGGGAAGCGGGCGAGTCGCTCCTGAGCCGCCGCGATGGACCGCGCGTGCCAGGCGTCCAGCACGAAGCCCTCGGTCGCGAGATGGATCGCCGGGGCGATGACCGCGGCGAACGGGAGGCGGCCATACTTGCGGTGCGCCTCGACCAGGCCCGCGACCGAGCCGGGCACACCAGCCGAGCGGTGTCCGGTGATGCTCTCCTCGCTGATCTCGCCCCGGGCGTCGAGATACATGTCCCGGGTCGCGCCGGCGGGGGCGGTCTCGCGGTAGTCGAGCGCGTCGGTCGATCCGCCCGCGAGGCGGATCACCATGAAGCCGCCGCCGCCGATGTTTCCGGCTTCCGGGTGCACCACGGCGAGCGCAAAGCCGACGGCCACCGCGGCGTCCACCGCATTGCCCCCCTGGCGCAGGACGTCACGGCCTGCTTCGCTGGCGAGGGGGCTGCCCGAGACCACCATGGCGCGGTCGGCGTCCACCACCCGCGCCATGCCGGCGAGCGGCCAGCCGGCTGCGACCCCGGCCGAGGCGGGCTGAGGCGGGGCGGGCTGGGAGCGGCATGCGGCAGTCGCGAGCTGCGCGAGGATCAGCAGACGGACCGCGAATCGATTCACAGGGAGCTCGAGCTGAAGTTGCATCGGCGGGCGCGCGGAGGTTGCCCCCGGCTCGCGACCCGGTCTAATTTAGCCCAATCCTTCACCGCCGACGTCCCGCACCGACATGCCCGAGCCCGCGCCCGACGCGCGCCTGACCGAGCAGCGCAATCCGAGGACCCTCGGTCTCGACGCCGGATCGCCGCTCGAGATCGTGGATCTCATCGCCGCCGAAGACGCCCTCGTGCCGGCCGCAGTGGCGCGCGCCAGAAACGAAATCGCCCGCGCCATCGAACTCATCGAAGCCGCCTTCCGCGCCGGAGGGCGGCTGCTGTATGTCGGCGCCGGCAGCAGCGGGCGGCTCGGCGTGCTCGACGCGGCGGAGTGCCCGCCCACCTTCGGCACCCCGGCCGAGCAGGTGGTCGGAATCATCGCGGGCGGCTACCGGGCGCTGGTGCGCTCGGTCGAGGGCGCCGAGGACGACGTCAATGCGGGCATCCGGGAGGTGGATGCCAACCGGGTCAGCGCGCAGGACGTGCTCGTCGGCATTGCCGCCAGCGGCACCACCCCATTCGTGCGGGCCGCGCTCGGGCGGGCGCAGGCGCTCGGCGCGCGGACCGTCTTCCTCTCCTGCAGCGAGCCGCCGGCGCTGCTGCGGGAGACCTGCGATGTCTGCATCACGGTGCTGGTCGGGCCCGAGGTCGTCACCGGATCAACCCGCATGAAGGCGGGAACGGCCACCAAGCTGGTGCTCAACATGCTCACCACCGGCGCCCTCGTGCGCCTCGGCAAGGTGTACGGCAACCTGATGGTCGATCTGCAGGCGTGGAACGACAAGCTGGTGGATCGCGCCGAGCGGATCGTGATGGAAACGGCCCCGGTGGACCGGGATACCGCCCGTACGGCCATCGCGGCCGCGGGTGGCAGCGTCAAGACCGCGATCGTCATGGTCAGGCGCGGCGTCCCGAAGGAAACGGCCGAACAGCTGATCCGCGAACACGCCGGTCGGCTGAGGCCGATCGTCGGCGACCCTCCACCTGTGCGCCCCTCATGACGGAACGCCCGACCCTCGGCGTGGGGCTCATGTCCGGCACCTCGCTCGACGGCATGGATGCCGCCCTGGTTCGATTCGAGGGGCCCACCCATGCGACCCTCCTCCACTTCGTCAGCCGGCCCTACAACGCGGCGGAACGGGACGCGATCCGGATCGCCATCGATGGCGGCGGGGCCCGCGATCTCGCGCTGCTGCATGTCCGGCTGGCGGAGTGGGCGGCCGAAGCGATCGATGCGCTCCTGGCCGGAGGCCGTGTCCGTGCGTCGGACCTGACGTTTATCGCGTTTCCGGGCCAGACCGTCTGGCACGAGCCGCCCGCCGTCACCTGGCAACTGGGCGAGCCGGCCCTCCTCGCCGAACGATTCGGGGTCCGGGTGGTGAGCGGCTTCCGGGCGCGGGACCTGGCCGCGGGAGGTCAGGGCGCCCCCCTCGTGCCGGTGGCGGACGTCCTGCTCTTCGGCGATCCCGCCGGTCCGCGAGTCCTGCTGAATATCGGCGGGATGGCCAACCTCACCTATGTCCCGCGCCGCGCGCAGGACGACGGGGCGTTCGCCTTCGATACGGGCCCCGGCGTGGCCATCATCGATGCCGTGGCCCGGCTGGTGGACCCGACGGTGCCGTTCGACCGGGACGGACTGCTGGCCAGACGGGGGAAGCCCGACGTCACGGTCCTCCGGGAGCTGCTCGCCGATCCGTTCTTCTCGGCGCCGCCGCCCAAGAGCACCGGCCGGGAGCGATTCGGCGAGGCCCGCGCCCGCGCCCTGCACGCGCGGGTGCCGGGTCCGGACGGGGTAACCACGGCGGTGGAACTCACGGCGCGCAGCATCACGGAGGCGTTCAGGCGCTGGGTGCCGGGCCGGCCCGAAGTCGTGGTCTCCGGTGGGGGGGCGCACCATCCGGTGCTGATGGAACGGCTGCGCGCGCTCGCCGACGATCCCTCAGGCGGGCGTCTGGTGATCCGGCTCTTCGACGAGCTGTTCTTCAGCGGCGACGCGAAGGAAGCCGTCGCATTTGCGCTGCTGGGCTACCTCACCGTCCACGGTCAGCCGGGGAATCTCCCGGCGGCGACGGGAGCAGCCGGGCGGCGCGTGCTCGGGGCGGTCACCCCGCCGTAAGACCGTGCCTGCCGGGGCCGGGCCGCGCCGCCCGAAACCCGGAATTCACATCCCCTCCAGCAGCTCCAGCCCGTACCTGACCGGCACGCTGTACACGATCCGCCCGTTGCTCCCCGGCTGTCCGCCGTAAACCAGCGCGACGACCTCGCCGTTCCGGTTGAAGACCGGGCTCCCGCTAGCACCCTCCGCGCCGTATCCATCGATCTGGAGCAGGTTGCTGACCAGCTTCGAAGCGGTGCCGAGCGTGAGCGTGACCGCGACGCCGGCGCGGTTCCATTCGCCGCCCATCGGCAGGTCGATGCCGAGCGGGTAGCCCAGCATCGCGACCGGCTGCCCGACCGCGATGGCTCCGTCGGCCCCGTTGAGGCTCTTCACCGTCGGCACGCCCCGCGCGACCAGGACATGGATCAGGGCGACGTCTTCCTTCGGGTGCGCCTTGACGAGCTCGGCCCGGAAGTTCTGGTTCGAGCCGTTGAAGACGACGCCGATCTTCAGCGGCGGGTTCCCGGCCGAATCGATGAGCACATGTCGGTTGGTCAGCAGCAGCCCGCCCGACGCGTCGGAGCGCACCGCGAAGGCGGTTCCGGTGAAGGTGCGCCCGTCCTGGAACTGCACGAAGAGCAGCGCCACCGCGTCCTGGTTTTCGCTGGCGATCCTCGTCGCGTCGAGGCGCGAGGCGGAGCTGAGCGCCTGCTGGCGCTTGATCGCCGCGGCAAACTGCCGCCGGAGGTCGGCCATCTCTTCCGGATCGTGGTGGCCCTGATCGATGTCCGCGCGGAGCCGCGTCGTGCTGGCTCGCGCCGAGTCGAGCGCGCCCTGGAGCGAATGCGCATTGGCGCTCAGGGCCCCGATCTGGCCGATGAGGCTGTCGACCTGGCCCAGCAGGCGCGTCCGCTCCTGCTCCAGCGCGCGCGCGCTGGCGGCGCGCTGCCAGACGTACGCGCCGGTCACCACGAGCAGCAGGCCGAACAGCGCGATCGCGATCCACTTGAGGGTTGCGGTCTGCCGGGCGACCTCCATCCTGACGCGTGTGGTCATCCGGCCACCACCGGCCGGGGCTTTCGGCCGGGCGGCTGCGGCTTCCGTGGCGAGGGTGTTGCCGGACGTCACCCGGACCCGGGGTGAGGGCGTGCTCCCGGGGTCACGGGCCGGGGACGCCTGAGATGCCGGTCGGGGCGGGGGAGCGGCCGCGGCGGGTGCGGACAGCGCCTCGAGGTTACCCTGGGAGGGATAGACCTGGGTGCCGGCGACCGGTGGTGGCGCCGCCGCGGGCCGGGGCACCGGGCGGACGACGCTGAAGCGGACCCTGGGCCCGTTGGCGCCGAACTGGATCTCGTCCTGGTCGGCCAGGATGTGATCGTCGCTCAGGCGGGCGCCGTTGACCAGAGTGCCGTTGGTGCTGTCGAGGTCTCGCAGGACGAAGACGCCGTCGGTGAAGGAGACCGCGGCGTGCCGGGTCGAGACCTGCAGGTCCTGATCGGCGTCGAAACGAAGGTCGCACTGCGGATGCCGCCCGACGCTGATGTAGGTCTGGCCGAAGACGTCGATCTGTCCGGCCCGGGCGCCCGAGAGGATGGTGAACTGGGCCTTCATCCCGGACTCCTTGCCGAGGTCGCCGGGCGATCAGTGAACAAGGAGGTAGATCGAAACGGCGGCCGCCAGGGCCGCCATGGCGGCGAGCAGGATGAGTCCGGTCCGCCGGCTCGTCTCGGCGATGGGGACCGGCGCCGGGCTGCCGGTGTAGACCGGCACCGGCTCGGTGGTGCCCTCGTCTTCGGCGAGCGGATAGACCTGGTGGCCGACCATGCCTTCGGGCATGAAGGTCGGGAGTCCTGCGCCGTCGAACCGGGCGGCGATGACCGTGATGTTGTCCGGGCCGCCGCGCTCGTTCGCGAGGTCGATCAGCTGGCTGCAGAGGGTGACGAGATCCGGCGCGACCTGCACGTATGCAGCGATGTCGTCCCGCTTCACCTGACCGGACAGCCCGTCGGAGCAGAGGATCAGCACGTCGCCCCGCTGCAGCGGCTGGTGGGTCAGGTCGACCTTCACCCGCTCGTCGGGACCGAGGGCCTGCAGGATGATGTTGCGCCGCTCGCTGTGCTCGGCCTCCTCTTCCGTCAGCTCGCCGGCCTCAACCAGGCGCTGCATCAGCGACTGGTCCTTGGTGAGCTGCCGGGTGATCCCGTCGCGGATCAGATACGCCCGGCTGTCACCCACCTGCACGAGGTAGAGCTCGTTGCCGTACACCCCCGCCGCGGTGACCGTGGTCCCCATTCCCCGGACCTCGGTGTGCTCCTTGGCGTAGCTGTGGATCCTCGAGTTGGCCAGCTCCACGGCTTCCTTCATCCGGAAGGCGAACCGCTGTGGGGTGTTCTCGGGGTCCTCCGCCCAGACCGTCGTGAGGTGGCCGTAGATCGCGTCACGCGCCATCGCGCTCGCGACCTCGCCCGCCGCGGCGCCCCCCATGCCGTCGGCCACCATGAAAAGGGAGCCGTGCGGCCCCACCTCGTGGTCGCGCACCTCAGGCATGAGGCTCGCGTTCCGGGTGGAAAGATCGGCCACGAGGAAGGTGTCCTCGTTGTGGTCGCGGGTGCGGCCGAGGTCGGTCTTGCCGAAAACGGAGACTAGGACGGGACCTGTCACCAAGGGCGCCTCAATGCTGTAGCTTGTCGTACATTTCCTGCCACGAGGGCTTCGCCTTCAACTGCAGTGCCTTCCCGAACCAGCCTCTCGCCTCGGCACTGCGGCCATCTTCCAGCAATGCCTGTGCGACCAACGATGCAGCTTCTGCCCGAGTGCTGTCCGCAACATCAGACCGGTTGTAGATCGCCTCGGCCTTCTGGCGCGCCGCCGGTCGCTTTAGTGAATCGACTATGTCGTCGAGATTCGGGACCGGGACGACGATCTTTGCGGCGGGGCGGGCACCGCCCCCTGTTGCTGGATTCGCCGGCGCCGTCGTTCCCGGCGTGGTTCCCGGAGTCACGCGCCGAATCGTATCGGGTTTGCCCTTGCCGCCGCCTGCGGGTGGGATCACCACCTTCGACGAATCGGTCTGATGCGACAGTTCGGCCGTCCCTGGGTTCGTGCTGGTTGACGGCGCCCCCGTGGTGCCTGCCGGCCCCGGCCCCGGCTGCACCGGCACCGAGTCGGGCCGGCCATCCGTCGGTGCCTCCTTCCCGCCGC
>Ga0153915_10007721_pt1 | contig 10176 bp, 6 predicted proteins | sample Opewatmetagenome_2_FD_107003 | JGI IMG/M metagenome (GOLD analysis project Ga0153915, IMG submission 107003) | Freshwater wetland microbial communities from Ohio, USA - Open water 3 Core 3 Depth 3 metaG | ecosystem: Environmental > Aquatic > Freshwater > Wetlands | place: USA: Ohio, Lake Erie... | reverse complement strand
TGGTGGTGCTGCTGTTCCTGGCCGCCGCCCTGCGCTACGTGCTCAGCCTCGGCCCCAGTGCCGCCGACCTCACCCGGCCGTTCTACGACCCGGCCACCTTCTCGCTTCCCACGGTGCTGACCGGCGCTTCGATCGCCAGCCTCACTTACATCGGCTTCGACGGCATCTCCACCCTGTCGGAGGAGGTCGAGAACCCGCGCCGCAACATCCTGCTGGCGACGGTGCTCACCTGTCTCATCACCGGGGTTCTGGCCTCGCTGCAGGTCTACGCGGCCCAGCTGGTCTGGGGCGACTGGAAGGGCTTCCCGGATGTGGACACGGCGTTCGTCCACGTGGCCGGGAAGGCGGGCGGGCCGGTGCTGTTCCTGGTGGTGAACATGTCGCTGCTGGTGGCCAACGTCGGCTCGGGCTCGGGCGCGCATCTGGGCGCGGCGCGGCTGCTGTACGGCATGGGCCGCAGCGGCGCGCTCCCGCGTGGGTTCTTTGGCGCGCTGGAGCCCAAGCGGAGCATCCCCCGGAACAACGTCGTGCTGGTGGGCGTCCTGGCGCTGGTGGGTGGCCTCTTGATCACCTACCAGCTGGGCGCGGAGATGCTGAACTTCGGGGCCTTCATCGCCTTCATGGGCGTCAACCTGGCGGCGTTCACCCGCTACTGGGTGCGCGCCGAGCGGCGGAGCGTGAGCAACCTGGTGCTGCCGCTCCTGGGGTTCCTGATCTGCCTGTACCTGTGGCTCAGCCTGCGCTGGCCGGCCAAGCTGGCCGGCGGCATCTGGCTGGGAGCCGGCGTCCTTTACGGGGCCATCAAGACGCGCGGATTCTCGCGCAACCTGGTGTCGTTCGAGCTGCCGCCGGAATAGGAGCGGCATCGCGGCGCCTACTTCGTCGTCACCGTGCGAGCCAGCGTCAGCTTGCCGGTCAGCGCGATATCCGCCGACGAGTTGCCCACCAGCACGTCGTAGGTCGCCGCCTCCGCGCGCCACTGCATGCCCTTCACGTCATAGTAGGCCAGCGATCGGACGTCGAGCGGGACCGTCACCCGCTGGGTCTCGCCCGGCTGCAGCGCCACCTTGCTGAATCCCTTGAGCTCTTTGGGCGGGCGGGGGACGCTGGCCTTGGAGTTGCCGAGGTACACCTGGGCGACGGCCGCCCCGGGGCGCGTACCCGTGTTGGTGACGTCGAACGACACCTCCCAGCGCGGCGCCCCCGGCGGAGTGCCCGCCACCGGCGCCACCGACAGGTTGGCGTAGCCGAACGTGGTGTACGACAGTCCGTGCCCAAAGGGGAAGAGGGGCTTGATGCCGTTCTTCTCATAGCCCCGGTACCCCACGAACACGCCCTCCCGGTACTCGATGCGGTTGGTGCCCGGCTGCTCGAACCAGTTGGCGTACGCCGGGTTGTCCTCCAGCCGGCGCTCGAACGTTACCGGCAGGTGTCCCGACGGATTGACCTCGCCAAAGAGGATCTGCGCCAGGGCGGTGCCGCCCTCCTGGCCGGGGTACCAGGCCTGGAGCACCACGGGCACGCGGTCCACCCAGGGGGCCATGTCCACCCCTCCGCCCGACGTCACCACCACGATGGTGTGGGGGTTGGCCGCGGCGATGCGGGCGATCAGCTCGTTCTGACCGGGGGGCAGGCCGAAGGTCCGATCCCACCCCTCGCTCTCCACCTGGGGATCGAAGCCCACCGCGAGGACCACCGCGTCCGCCTTGGCCGCCAGGGCCACGGCGGACGAATCCACCCAGCTCCCCTGGCGGACGATCCCCATCCGGATGAAGGGGCCACCGAACCCGGCTCGGGTGTGGTACTCGAGCACGATCTTGTGGGGCCGGGCATCGAGGGACACGCTGTGGGCTTCCACCAGGGCCTGCGCCCGCGACCAGCGATCGGCGACCAGACTGTCGTCCACGTAGAGCCGGTGCCCGCTCTCGGAGAACCCGCCGCCCTGCACCACGATGTCGAAGGTGCCGGCGCTCGCCGGCGTGTAGTAGCCGGTCCAGCGGATGCCGGTGGGCTTAGGCGGCGCGCCGAACAAGGAGAAGTCAATCGGCTCGCCCGACGCCAGGAACGACAGGTCGAACGGCGTGCCCACGCGCACCGCCCGGTCCACGCGCGTGCTGGTGGGCGTTCCCGAAAGGTCCTCGCGGTCGAACAGCTCGGCCGTGAGGCCCGGTTGGCCCTGGGTGGCCGCGGTGGAGAACCGGGTGCCGGCCGCGACGTTGTTCAGGCTGAGAATGCCCCGCGCGTGATATACCGCCCCACTCGTCCCCAGATAGTCACCCACCCCCTGGAGGAAGCTCACGGTGTAGTAGGTCGGGATGGTGGCGCTCCCACCGCCCAGCGGGACGGCCGGATACGCGTCGGGGCCGATCACCGCGACGGTCTTGATCTTCTGCCGGTCCAGCGGCAGCAGGTTATCCTGGTTCTTGAGCAGCACCATCGCTTCGAGCTCGCCCTGGAGGGCGGCCTGGCGCCCGGTCTCGCTGTAGCGGGGGATCGAGAGATCGAGCTGCGGCCGGTCCATCCAGCCGAAGCGCACGATGTTGCGCAGCAGGCGGCGCACCTTGTCGTCAATGGTGGCCTGGGTAATCTGGCCCGTTTGGATCAGGGGGAGCAGGGAATCGCGGTTGAAATGCTCGGGGCCCGGCATCTCGATGTCGGTGCCCCCGTTGGCTGCTCCCAGCGCCGAATGCACGGCGCCCCAGTCGGACATGGCCACACCGGGGAAGCCCCACTCCTGTTTCAGGACGTCCACCAGCAGGCGGTGATTGGCCGTCATGTACTCGCCGTTGGTCAGGTTGTAGGAGGGCATGACCGCGCCCACGTGGGCTTCCTTGACCGCCGCTTCGAAGATGGGCAGGTACATCTCCCGCAGCGTGCGCTCGTCAATGCGCGAGTCGGTGGTGTTGCGGGCGAATTCGGAATTGTTGCCCATGAAGTGCTTGACGGTGGCGCTCACACCCTGGGCCTGCAGACCGTTGATGAACCCCACCACGATGCGGGAGCCGAGGAAGGGATCTTCACCGTAGTACTCGAAGTTCCGGCCGTTGAGCGGCGTGCGGTACAGGTTGACGCCGGGCCCCAGCGAGTAGTTCCTGCCCCGTGCCCGCGCGTCGCGCCCGATCTCGCCGCCCACCCGCTGAGCCAACGCGGGATTCCAGCTGGCCGCGAGGGCGATGCCCGCCGCGTACTGGGTTGACGGGCCGATGGCCCGGACCCCGAACGGACTGTCCGAGGTGCCCAGCCGAGGAATCCCCAGCCGCGGGAGCCCCGGCATGTCGAACGCGTCCACGCCGCCCAGGAGCCCGATCTTCTCATCGAGCGTGAGCTGGGCCAGCAGGGAGTCCACGCGGCGCTCCACGTTCTGGTCCATAGGCTGTTGCGCCAGGCCCGAGACCCGGGACAGGAGTGCGATCGCCGCGACGAGATACAAGGTGCGCATGGCTGCTCTCTCTTTCGCCTAATGCAGGTCAGACCCCCAGGCGGACTCAATATGAGCGCGGTCCCCACCCGCATCCAGTCGGCGGGTCCGGTGGATGCTGGCACCGTTAACCGTCAATGAAGTGGAAGATCGCTCGCTCGTAGCAATCGTTGAGTCCACACCGCGGGATATGTGATATTCCTGTCACCTATTCCGCCCTCTGGGCGATTGGACCCCATGGCACCGGCGGGCCTAGATTCCCCGCTGAGCAGGCGTGCAGCCCTCCTCCCCATCCTGACCTGCGGCGTGACCGGGAGGGGATCGTCCGCTGGCGCGGCGACCGCCAGGAGGTGAGGCTCTTCTGACTGTTCAGCCCCGTTCAGCGGCAAGGGCGCATGGGAACCGACCCCACGGCGCTGGCAGCGCAGCTGAACTACCTGCGTAGGTCCTGAACCACGTGAATCCCTACACCGGCGTGGCCCTGAAGGACGAGCCGGCTATTCTATTCATAGGGTCGGTCAACGGCCGTCCCGGCGCGGGCCGGCACCTACAGGGTAGACGTCGAGTTCGTGGTGCTAAAGTTCCGAGGGCGGTAGCCTCTTCGTCTTGACCACGATCACGCCGTTGGCGCCCCGCACCCCGTACATCGCCGCGGCGCCGGGGTCCTTCAGCACCTCGATGGAGAGGATCTCGTACCGGTTGAGTCCCGCAAAGCCGCCCGTGGATCCCGCCAGGGTGACGACGCCGTCAATCACGTACAACGGCTCGGTACCGCTGTTCACCGAGGTCGCACCCCGGATGCGCAGCGCGAGCGAGCCGTCTGCTGCCCGGACCACTTCGACGCCCGGCACCCGCTCCGCCACGATGTCCTCGAGCGGTTTGCCGGGGTTCCGCTCGATATCTTCCACTGTCACCACGTTGCCGCCGGCGGGGCCCGGCTGGTCCGTGCCGGCCCGGGAGGCGACGCCGTGAGCGCACCCGATGGTGACGAGGAGACCCAGAGCCGGTAGCGAACGCGCCGTCAAGGCAGTCATGTCGACTCAATATACGTCACGGGTAGAAGGACTTACTCATGCGGATGACAATTGCTCTACCAGCAATGTTCACGCTGCTGGCGTCGCTCGGCGGTCCAGCCGTTCCGGCCCGGGCGCAGTTGGCCGTCACCTCCCCCGACCGACGCACCGTGGTCACGGTGGAGACGCGGGGCGGCGGCCTGTACTACCGCGTGGACCGCGACGGAGGGGCCCTGTTGTTGCCCTCGCGGCTGGGGTTCGAGTTCCGCGGAGCCCCGCCCCTGTGGGACAGCCTGCGCGTCACCGACTCGGCCAGAGACTCGGTAGATGAGACCTGGACCCAGCCGTGGGGTGAGGTGGCCAGGGTCCGTGACCATCACCACCAGCTGAAGGTCACGGTTGAGGAATCCACCTCGCCTCACCGGCGGTTCACGGTGGCGTTCCGGGTGTTCGACGACGGGCTGGGCTTCCGATACGAGGTTCCCGAACAGCCCAACCTGGGGAGCTTCGAGATCATGCAGGAGCGGACCCAATTCAGCTTCGCGGACAACCCCCGCGCCTGGTGGATTCCGTCCAACCGGCCCAGGATGGACCGCTCCGAGCAGCTCTACCAGTCCTCTCCCCTCTCCACCCTGGACAGCGTGCAGACGCCGCTCACCCTGGAGGGTCGGGACGGCCGCACCTTCGTGGTGGTCCACGAGGCCGATCTGGTGGACTACGCGCGCATGAATCTGGCGGGGCGGGGCATGGAGAGCCGTACCCTCACCGCCGCGCTGGCCCCCTACAAGGACGGGGTGAAGGTGCGGGGGCACACGCCCTTCGTCACCCCCTGGCGCACCCTCCAGATCGCCGACCGCGCCGAGGATCTGGCACCCTCGGTGCTGGGGCTCAATCTCAATCCGCCCGACGTCCTGCCCGGCACCGAGTGGATCAAGCCCATGAAGTACGTGGGCATCTGGTGGGGCATGCACATCGGCACCATGACCTGGAGCTCGGGTCCCACGCATGGCGCCACCACCGAAAACGCCAAACGCTATATCGATTTTGCCGCGGCCAACGGCCTGGGCGGCGTCCTGGTGGAGGGCTGGAACACCGGCTGGGACGGCGACTGGATCCAGAACCGCAACGCCTTTTCCTTCACCCAGCCCTACCCGGACTACGATCTCAAGGCCGTCGCGGCCTACGCTCAGGAGAAGGGCGTGGCGCTGATCGCCCACAACGAGACTTCGGGCGGCATCGAGAACTACGAGCGGCAGCTGGACAGCGCCTACGCGCTCTACCGCTCCCTGGGCATCCACGCGGTGAAGACCGGTTACGTGACCGACACCACCGCCCACGGCGATTCCCACTGGGGCCAGTACATGGTGGCGCACTACCGCAAGGTGATCGAGACCGCGGCCCGGTACGGGATCATGGTGGACGCCCACGAGCCGGTGCATGACACCGGCGAGCGCCGCACCTATCCCAACATGATGACCCGCGAAGGCGCCCGGGGGCAGGAGTACAACGCCTGGGGCGGGGAAGGCGGGAATCCCCCCGAGCACGAGACCATTCTGTTCTTCACCCGCCTCCTGGCGGGGCCCATGGACTACACGCCGGGGATCTTCGATCTGCTGATCGAGCGCGGCACCGGGAGGCCTCGCCGTCCGGACGAGCCGCGGGTGCGGACCACCCTGGCCAAGCAACTGGCCCTGTACGTGGTGCTCTACTCACCACTGCAGATGGCGGCGGACCTCCCGGAGAACTACGAGCATCAGCCCGCCTTCCAGTTCATTCGGGACGTGGCGGTGGACTGGGACACCACCCGGGTGCTGAAAGGGAAGATCGGCGACTACGTGGTGGTGGCGCGGAAGGAGCGGGGCGGTCCCGACTGGTTCCTGGGGGCCATTACCGACGAGGAGGGACGCAGCTTCGACATCCCGCTTTCATTCCTGCCGGCCGGCCGGCGCTACGTGGCCGAGGTCTACGCGGACGGGCCGGGCGCGAACTGGCTCACCAATCCGCTGCCGGTGACCATTTCACGGCAGCAGGTGACCGGCGCCGCGCGGCTCCACATACGCCTGGCGCCGGGCGGCGGAGAGGCGGTCCGGATTCGGCCCGCCAGATAGGGCTAGTGCCCGTGGTGGCGCTTGTGCGCCTGCCGACGGATCCGGCTTCCACGTTTCCGGCGGCCGCGATGCTTCTTGGGGTAGCCCATCACGCCCCCCTTCCGTCCTCAAGAATTGCTGCGGATGGGATGAAGCGGCATTGAACCAGCGGTGAGAGCTTGGCGTGCGCTAAGGGGCTGGCCGCTCCAGGCGGGCGATGCGGCCGTCGGCCTGCGCCACCAGCAGCTCCGAGCCCTGGACCGCCACGCCCGTCGGCCGGGTGAGGCCGGGAACCGCGTACGCGGCGCGCACCGTGCGGTCGTGCAGATCCATCACCAGCAACGTCGAGTACGCCGCGCTGATGGCGTAGAGTAGGCTGTCGGCCACCGCGGCCCCCGTCACCTGATAACCTGCCAGGCTGCTGTCCCCGCCGGCCCCCGCCAGGCCGGGCGCCAGGTGCGGCTCGAACTCGGACGCCGGCAGGAAGTCCGCCCGCGCGAACCGCGACACCACCAGACGCCGCTGTCTCGGGCTGGGCACGGTCACCGTGATCAGCTCCCGCGCCGCGGGATCGTAGGCCAGGGAGAGGACGTACATCTGCCGGGCGCGGACCGTGGCGAACCGGCCCAGGCGCAGCTCGGCGACGGCGCCGTCGGTAGCGAGGAAATGGCGCCACTCGGCCCCGGGGTTCGCCGCCGAATCGGGGCGGAGCAGGGCGTAGCTCTTGTTGGTCGAGAGCACGGCGAGCGTGTCGCCTTCCAGGAATGCCGCCCCCGCCAGCGGCGAGAGGTCCACGCTGAACCCGGGGTCCAGCCGCACATGGTGCAGCACCCGCGACAGAGTGCTGTCCAGCAGGTACACGTCATAGCGGTCGGTGACCGCGAGGAACCTTCCGGTCGCGGGGTCGTGGGCCAAGTCGGTCAGCGCGCCTTCCAGCGGCGCGCTCACCTTCTCCCATCCGGCGACCGTGAGCACCGGCAGGTCCTTGAGGGGCCCGTGCGCCGGGACGGGGTCCACCTCCAGGGCGGTGGGATCCGGCTTGGGGATGGTCCACGAGCCGCGGAGCGAGATCTTCCCTGCGGTCTCCTCCAGCGACCACACCCAGTGACGTGGATTCAGGGAGAAGCGCACCGGATCCGCCTGGCCGATGAACGGCGGCGGACCGGTGGACACCAGCGCCTGGAAGGCGTTCCCGCCCACCACCACCATGAAAAGGCCCAGCGCGAAGCGTCCGGTGCGATTCAGCTCGGCGCTCCAGGCTCCTACGCCGGTCTCCCGCAACAGGAGCAGCAGCACGCCGATGGTGAGCAGTATCGTCCAGTGGGTAAACCAGGACCAGGCGTAGGTGTGCGCGCCGAAGAAGGGGGCGCTGAAGCCCTGGCCCACGTCGCGGACCAGGTGGAGCGCCGAATGGCGCAGGGCCATGAACACGCCAAAGGCGCCCAGCAGCACCGCCATCCCGATGTACTGAGGTTTGGGCCCGTACCGCAGGATGAACAGTCCCAGCAAGGCGATCAACATCATCGAGGTGCGCTGGGCCCAGCACAGGATGCAGGGCGAGTCGCCCTGGAACAGGCCCAGCCACACCGCCACGCCCACCGGGCAGACGGTCAGCACCATCACCGCCCAGGCCAGCAGGTTGCGCAGCCGGCTCTGCGGAAGCGCCATCAGATGTTGACGCCCGGCACCAGCGACGTGTGGGTGCCGATGAAGAAGAGCAGCGCCATGATGAGGCAGCTCACGAGGAGGAGCCGGAACGCCAGCCGCTCGCGTTGGGGCCTGCGCCAGATGAGCCAGGCGGTGAACAGGATCAGCAGGAAATTGAGGAATTCCATGTCCGAGACTATTGTCCCTCCGTGATCCGGCGTCCGCAAGTGCTGGTCTGGATGATCCTCGGGGTGAAGCTGGCACTGCACCTCACGGTGCTCGCCGTGACGCCGTTCGGCATTCACCGCGATGAGTTCCTATATCTCGCCATGGGCCGGCACCTGCGCCTCTGGCACATGGACTTCCCGCCGCTGATCGCCATCCTGGCCAACCTGTCGGGCTGGCTCTTCGGCCACTCGCTGGCGGTGGTGCGGATCTTCCCGGCCATCGAGGGATCGCTGGTGCTGCTGCTGGCGGCGCTGATCGCGCGGGAGCTGGGCGGCGGGTGGTTCGCCCAGGGGCTCGCCGCGCTGTGCGTCCTGAGTGGTCTGCTGTTCCAGCGGTCCGCCACCCTGTTCCAGCCGGTGGTGCTGGACCAGCTCTGGTGGACCTTGGCGCTCTACGCGCTTATCCGCCTGGCGCGGGAGCAGCGGGAGCGCGATTGGGTGCTGTTGGGAATCGCGCTGGGCCTGGGGCTCCTGAACAAGTTCAGTATTCTCTTCTTTGGGTTCTCCCTGCTGGTGGCGATGCTGGTCACCCCGGCCAGGACGTGGCTCAGGACCCGGGGACCCTGGCTCGCCGCTGCCCTGGCCTTCGTGATCGGAAGCCCCAGCATCGTGGGGCAGATCGCGCTGGGCTTCCCCGTGGTGGCGCAGATCCGGAATCTCCAGGGGGAGCAGCTGACCCACGTTACCTGGTACGCATTCCTGTCCGAGCAGCCGCTCATGGTGGGTCCCGCGGCGTTCCTGGTGGCGGCGTCCGGCGCCTACTGGCTGGTCCGGCGGCGTGCGTGGCGGTCCTGCGCCGTGGTGGGATGGGCCTGCATCGTGGCCTTCCTGCTGCTGTTCCTGCTGCATGGAAAGGGGTACTACATCGGCCCCATCTATCCCACGCTCTTCGCGGCCGGCGCGGTGATGCTGGAGCAGTGGCGCCGTCCCGTGTGGGCCCCGGCGTTCCGCTGGGCGGCCGTGGCCGGGACCGCCGCGTTCGGGCTCACGGCGCTACCGATCGGTGTGCCCATCCTGGGGCCCCAGGCCACGGCGTCCTACGCCCGGGCCATCGGCGCCACGCGGGCGCTGGTGACCAATCGTGGGGTCATGGACCAGCTCCCGCAGGACTACGCCGACATGCTGGGGTGGGAACAGCAGTCCCAGGCGGTGGCCCGCGTGGTCGCCACCCTTACGCCGGCCGAGCGGGAGCAGGCGGTCATCTTCGCCGCCAACTACGGAGAAGCGGGGGCTGCGGAGTTCTACGGGCCTCGCTATGGGCTCCCGCCCGTGGTGTGCGCCTCGGGGTCGTACTGGTTCTTTGGGCCGGGAACGCGCCCGGGCGCCGTCCTGGTGGGCTTGGGTTTGGACAGCGCGGACCTGGCACGGGCGTACGGGGAAGTCCATCCGGCTGGGTGGATCGACAGTCCGTGGTCGGTGGACGAGGAGCGGCGGGTCCCCATGGTCGTGGCGCGCCTTCCGCGGCAGACCCTCCAGGAGATCTGGCCTGCGCTGGCGGGCCGGAACTGACCAGTAGTGGCAGTGTAAGTCTTTAGATAGCAATCGCATAGATCAAAGTCCCAGGCCTTGTCGATTTCCCGGCCGGCCGTTCGTCGCTTGGATGAAGCCGGGGAGGACCCGGCGGCGAACAGCACACGACAACGAAACGACCAGGAGAACTGCGATGCCCTCCATCACTGCTTCCTCCAAGGCGGCCAATGCTTCGCTGTGGGTCGCCCAGAGCCTGCTCGCCGCGCTGTTCCTCTTCGCCGGCGTGGCTAAGCTCACCATGCCCGCGGCGGTGC
>Ga0153915_10007720_pt1 | contig 10176 bp, 8 predicted proteins | sample Opewatmetagenome_2_FD_107003 | JGI IMG/M metagenome (GOLD analysis project Ga0153915, IMG submission 107003) | Freshwater wetland microbial communities from Ohio, USA - Open water 3 Core 3 Depth 3 metaG | ecosystem: Environmental > Aquatic > Freshwater > Wetlands | place: USA: Ohio, Lake Erie... | reverse complement strand
GCGCGGCGGGTCATCGCGGCCGCCCATGCCGGCTGGCGGGGGACCGTTCTGGGGATCGCCGCCAAGATGGTCGGGACATTGGCCGAACGCTTCGGATCCCAACCCGAGGACGTACTGGTCGCCATCGGGCCGGCCATCGGCCCCTGCTGTTACGAGGTCGACGCCCCGGTCGCGGCGGCGTTTTCGGCCCGGGGGGATGGGGGGGCCGCGCTCAGGCAGGGCCTTCAGGAGGGGCGCTGGATGCTCGATCTGGTCCTGGCCAACCGCCTCCAGCTTCTCGAACAGGGGGTGCCGCAGGGGAACATCCTGTCGTCCGGTTTGTGCACCGCCTGCCACCAGGACCGGTTCTTTTCGCACCGCGCCAGCCACGGCACTGCCGGCAGGCTGATCAATTTTCTCATGCTTCGGGACGACGTCGGCCGCCCAAAAAATGCTTGACAGCCGTGATTTGTTTGGTATACACAAATCGAAAACATAGAAAGGCGTATGCTAAGTCCTTCCTTTTGGATTGAATCCAGAGATCAATTAGCAACCCGAAAAAAATCCGTGACCTTCTTTTATAAGTCGTTACACCAGAAAATCTGCAGTCATTTTTGTTGAATCAGGGGCAGCTGAAGACGGAAACGCTTTTATACGTGGCGGACGCGTCGTGTCCGTGACGAACCAACCCATATCAATCAAACAGTTTAAGGATGCGATAATGAATATTGAAGACATCAAGCGGCAGCCGATCAGCGAACTGGCCAAGTTGGCCAAGGATTTGGATGTCCCCGGAGCGAGCGGCATGCGGAGACAGGACCTGATCTTCTCCATTCTGCAGGCCCAGGCAGAGAAGAACGGGGTCATCTCCGGTACCGGCGTTCTGGAGATCCTGCCGGACGGCTTTGGGTTCCTCCGCGCGGTCGATTACAACTACCTGCCCTCTCCCGACGACATCTACATCTCCCCCTCGCAGATCCGCCGTTTCAGCCTGAGAACGGGAGACACGGTTTCCGGTGAGGTCCGGCCCCCCAAGGAGGGCGAGAAGTACTTCGCCCTGCTCAAGGTGGACGAGGTCAATTTCGAGAGCCCAGAGGCGGCCCGGGACAAAATCCTCTTCGACAACCTGACCCCCCTGTACCCGGACGAGAAACTGAACCTGGAATTCAATCCCGAAAACCTCTCCACGCGGGTCATGGACCTGTTCACCCCGATCGGCAAGGGGCAGCGCGGACTCATCGTTTCCCCGCCCCGGGCCGGCAAGACGGTTCTGCTGCAGGACATTGCCCACAGCATCACGGCCAACCACAAGGAGGTCGTCCTGATGGTCCTGTTAATCGACGAGCGGCCCGAAGAGGTGACGGACATGCAGCGCAGCGTGGCCGGTGAAGTCATCTCCTCGACGTTCGACGAGCCGGCGACGCGCCACGTCCAGGTCGCCGAGATGGTGATCGAAAAGGCCAAGCGGCTGGTGGAGCACCGCAAGGACGTCGTCATCCTCCTGGACAGCATCACCCGTCTGGCCAGGGCCTACAACACGGTCGTGCCGCCCTCGGGCAAGGTCCTCTCCGGCGGTGTCGACTCCAACGCCCTGCACAAACCCAAGCGGTTCTTCGGCGCAGCCCGGAACATCGAGAACGGCGGGAGTCTGACGATCATCTCCACGGCCCTGATCGATACGGGAAGCCGCATGGACGAGGTGATCTTCGAGGAGTTCAAGGGAACCGGCAACATGGAGCTCCATCTGGACCGCCGGATCGCCGATCGCAGGGTGTTCCCCGCCTTCGACCTGATCCGCTCCGGGACGCGCAAGGAAGAGCTCCTGATCCCGAAGATCAATCTCAACCGGATCTGGATCCTGAGGAGGCTCCTGCAGGAGATGAACCCCGTCGACGCCATGGAATTCATCATGGACAAGGTGCGCAAGACCGAAACGAACCAGCAGTTCCTGGATTCCATGAACTCCTGAGAGCCGCCGGAGCCGGGGTGTTGCCGGCAAAGGGCGGAAAAATAGCTTGATTTACGCGGCAAATGGTTATAAGGCACCGTTTGCATTCACGCAAGGAATTCCGGCGGATTCGCGATGCGGCGGATCGGCCATTCAAGAAGAGGAGAACGGTCAGTCATGAAAGAAGGTATCCATCCGGAGTATAAAGACACCACCATCACCTGCGTCTGCGGGAATGTGATCAAGACGCGGTCCACCGTACAGGACATCAAGGTCGAAATCTGCTCCCAGTGTCATCCCTTCATGACCGGGAAACAGAAGATCATGGACACCGCAGGGCGCGTGGAGAGGTTCAACAAGAAGTACGCCGCCAAGCAGAAGAAGGCGAAAACCTCGTAACGCCCCCCTCGTTGTCCTCCATGGGGCCAGCCCCGCACGGGCACGTGCGGGTTCCCCCTGCGGCCGATCTTTCCGGCGCCGGGCTGCCCGTGTGCCGCCGCCCTGTTTCCGGAAACATCACCCATCCGTGACGGAATCCGGACCAGCCTCGCCAGCCCGCCGGGCGGAAGATGTCCGGGCGGTTTTCGCGCGCCGCTCTCCCCCCGTTCGATTTTTGAGCTTAGGGTTATGTTTGCCAGAGTCAAAGAGATAGAATCCCGATACCAGGAGCTCGAACAGCTCCTCAGCGATCCGGCCGTCGTCGGAAAGCCCGGGGTCTACCAGAAGTATGCCAAGGAGCATTCCGACCTCGGAGAACTGGTCGAGACCTACCGCGAGTACGAGAAGATCTCGCGCCGCATCGAGGAGGACCAGCTCCTGCTCAAGGACAGCGACGAGGAGATGCGGGAACTGGCCAAGGAGGAGCTGCCCCAGCTCAAGGAGAGCCTGGGGACTCTGGAGGAGCGGCTCAAGATCCTGCTCCTGCCGCGCGATCCGAACGACGAGAAGAACGTCTTTCTCGAGATCCGCGCCGGTACCGGAGGAGATGAGGCGGGGCTCTTTGCGGAGGATCTCTTCAGGATGTACGCGCGCTTCGCCGAGACCAGCGGCTGGAAGGTGGAGGTGATGAGCAGCACGCCGGCCGGGGGGATGGGCGGATTCAAGGAGATCATCGCCCTCATCACGGGGAAGGGCGCCTACAGCCGGCTCAAGTACGAAAGCGGCGTCCACCGGGTCCAGAGGGTGCCGATCACGGAGGCCCAGGGGCGGATCCACACCTCCGCCGTCACGGTGGCCATCCTGCCGGAGGTGGAGGAGGTCGAGATGAACGTCGACCCCAACGACCTCAGGATCGACGTCTACCGGTCGACCGGCCACGGCGGGCAGAGCGTCAACACGACCGACTCGGCCGTGCGGATCACCCACCTGCCGTCGGGCCTGGTCGTGACCTGCCAGGATGAGAAATCCCAGCTCAAGAACAAGGCCAAGGCGATGAAGGTCCTCAGGGCGAGGCTTCTGGACATGGCTGTCAGCAAGCAAAACGCCGAGATCTCCGAGGCCCGCAAGAACCAGGTGGGCAGCGGTGATCGGAGTGAACGGATCAGGACCTACAATTTTCCCCAGGGCAGGGTGACGGACCATCGGATCGGCCTGACCTCCTACAGCCTGGAGAGCTTTCTCAACGGGGAGATCCGGTTCATGCTGGACGCCCTGACGACCCACTACCAGACCGAAGCGCTCAAGCAGGCAAGCTGAGCACCTCGATCACCCGTCTTGCCGGCATCCAGATCCTGCAGGAAGCCCCAAAGGTTGGAACCTCTGACCATGACCGACATCCGGACCACCCTCCACCGGACGACCCTTGAACTGACCGCGTCCGGCAGCCCCTCGGCCCGGCTTGACGCCGAAGTCCTCCTCATGCGCTATCTCAGGACCGATCGCCTCCAGCTCCTGCTCCATCCGGACAGAGAACTCTCCGGGGATCAGAGCGCCGGGTTTGCCACCTGGGTCGAGAGGCGCCGCCGCGGCGAACCGGTCGCCTATATCCTGGGCGAGAAGGAGTTCTGGTCCCTCCCCTTTGAGGTCAACCATGACGTGCTGATCCCGAGACCCGAGACGGAGTGCCTCGTCGAGGAGGTCCTCAAGTGCTGCGGCGGCCCAGAGGGCCATCTGCGCATCATCGATATCGGAACGGGAAGCGGTGCCATCGCGATCGCTCTGGCCACGGAGCTCCCCGGTGCCCGGGTCCTGGCAACGGATGTCTCGCCCGGGGCGCTGGAGGTGGCCCGCCGCAACGCCATGCGGCATGGTGTGGCCGGCCGAATGGAATTCATCGAAGGGGACCTGTTCGCCTCTGCAGCGGGGGAATTCGTCCTGATCGTTTCGAACCCTCCCTACATCCCGGATGAGGTCTATCCCCTGCTGCCGTCGGGGATCCGGGACTTCGAACCGCGCCGGGCCCTCGTTGCCGGACCGGCAGGGGCGGACTTTCACCGCCGGATCATCCGGGAGGGGCTCGGCCGCCTGGTGAAGGGGGGCCGGATCTTTCTGGAGATCGGTGAGGGGCAGGCGGAACTCGTCGAGGCCCTCTTCGCCGAATCGGGCTCCTACGAGGAGATCCGTTTCCGCAAGGACTATGCCGGCCTGGACCGTGTCGCGTCGGCCCGCAGGAAGCGGGAAACCTGAAGATCCCGATCCCTCTTGAGGGAATTTCAAATAACGCTTCCGGAATCCAGCTCTGCGGTAGTATAATCCGCGCCTGAGGGGGAACCCGCAGGTTGCAAGGAGAGTGAACGATGGACAAGATGGTGATCGTCGGAGGGAAGCCCCTGGAGGGGGAGGTCATGATCAGCGGCGCCAAGAACGCCGCGCTCCCGATCCTGGCCTCGGCGCTTCTGGTCGAAGGCTGCAACACCTTTCACAACATCCCGGACCTCCTGGACATCAAGACAATCAAGAAACTCCTCAGGAGCCTCGGCGTCCGGATGGAGGGGGACGAGACGCTTCGGATCGACGCCGCCGGGATCACCAGCTGTGAGGCTTCCTACGACCTGGTCCGGACGATGCGGGCCTCGATCCTCGTCCTGGGACCTCTCGTGGCGCGTATGGGGCAGGCGCGTGTCTCCCTGCCGGGCGGCTGCGCGATCGGGGCCAGGCCCGTGAACCTCCACATCAAGGCCCTCCAGGAGATGGGGGCGGAGGTGACGCTGAAGGACGGCTACGTCGAAGCGAAGGCCTCCCGGCTCAAGGGGGCCGAGATCTATTTCGACATCTCCACGGTTACGGGGACGGAGAACATCATGATGGCCGCGACCCTCGCCAAGGGGACGACGACCCTCAAGAACGCGGCGCGTGAGCCGGAGGTCGTCAACCTCGCCGAAGTGCTCATCGGCATGGGCGCCCGGATCCAGGGAGCGGGGAGCGACGTGATCACGATCGAGGGGGTGCAGAGGCTGCATCCCGCAGAGGCGTCGGTGATCCCGGACAGGATCGAGGCCGGCACCTTTCTGATCGCGGCCGGCGTGACCGGCGGCGACGTCCGGGTCGTCGGCTGCGACCCCCTGCACCTGGATGCCCTGCTCGCCAAACTGCGGGATGCCGGAATGAGGATCGACGCGGACGGGGAGTGTCTCCGGGCGCGGGGCGGCGGCAGCCTGCGGAGCGTCGATGTGAAGACCCTGCCCTATCCCGGATTCGCGACGGACCTGCAGGCCCAGATCATGGTCCTGATGGCCATCGCGAACGGCCTGTCGGTCATCACGGAGACGGTATTCGAGAACCGGTTCATGCACGTCTCCGAGATGGTCAGGATGGGGGCGGACATCGTCATCCAGGGGACCAGCGCGATCGTCCGCGGGGTTCCGAAGCTCCACGGGGCGCCCGTGATGGCCACGGACCTGAGGGCATCGGCCTCCCTGATCCTGGCGGGGCTCGCGGCCGAAGGGAAGACGGTTCTGTCCCGCGTCTACCACATCGACCGCGGTTACCAGCAGATCGAGAAGAAACTGTCGGCGCTCGGAGCCGACATCCGGAGGGTCCCCGGGTGAATGAGGCAGCCCTGCCAGGGACAAGAGGGAAGGCATGAAGATCATCGGAACCAAAGACGCGGGGTTCGAGGGGCATTTTCAGAGGATCCGGGAGCGGGGCGGAGCCTTTGATCCCGACCTCTGGGCGGCGGTTGCCCGGATCGTGGATGATGTGGCCCGCCGCGGGGACGAAGCCCTGTTCGATTACACCTCCCGGTGGGACGGCCATGCCGTGACCGCGGCCACCGTCGAGGCCTCCGCAGAGGAGCGCAGGACCGCCGCGGCGCAGGTGGCCCCGGAGGACCTGGAGATCCTCCGGATGGCGGCGGGCAGGATCGCGCGGTTTCACGAGCGGCAGCGCCAGGAGGGGTGGTCGGTGGCGGACGAGGAGGGGGTGGAGCTCGGTCAGCGCCTCCTTCCCCTCGAGCGGGTCGGTATCTACGCCCCGGGCGGACTGGCCTCGTATCCCTCCACGGTCCTCATGACGGCGATCCCGGCCCGGATCGCGGGCGTCCAGGAGATCATCCTGGTTTCCCCGTCGCGGGACGGACGCCTGGGGCCGCTCATTGCCGCTGCCGCCGAGCTCGGAGGGGTGACACGGATCTTCAAGGTCGGCGGCGCTCAGGCGATCGCCGCTTTGGCCTTCGGGACGGCATCGATCCCCCGGGTGGATAAGATCGTGGGCCCCGGAAACGCCTATGTGGCGACGGCCAAGAAGATCGTCTTCGGCTCCGTGGCGATCGACATGATCGCCGGTCCCAGTGAGGTCGTCATCATCGCGGACGGGACGGGTCAGGCGGCCTTTGCCGCCGCGGACCTTCTGGCCCAGGCCGAGCATGACGAGATGGCCAGCGCGGTCCTGCTCACCCCGGACGGGGGCTTCGCCCGGGCCGTGGCGGCAGAGATCGACGCTCAGCTCGCGCTCCTTCCGCGCCGCGGCATCGCCGTCCGGTCGCTGGAGGCTTACGGGGCCGCGGTGGTGACCCGGGATCTGGACGAGGCGGTGGCCCTGGCCAATCGGCTGGCGCCGGAGCATCTGGAGCTCATGGTGCAAGACCCCCGGGCGCTCCTGCAGGGGATCCGGAACGCCGGGGCCATCTTCCTGGGGATGTACACCCCGGAGGCCCTGGGGGATTACATGGCCGGACCCAACCACGTCCTGCCGACCGGGGGAACGGCGCGCTTCGCCTCTCCCCTGGGCGTCTACGACTTCATCAAGCGGACCAGTCTCCTGGCCTTTTCCCGGGAGGCGCTCGAACGCTACGGGAGAGCGACCGGCCGCTTCGCCGAACTGGAAGGGCTCGGAGGCCACGGCCGCTCGGTCCTCCTGCGGCTCGGCGCAAAAAAATCTTGACAAAATGGCCCCGTTGATTAAGATGAGCCTCCGTTTCCCTTGACGGACCTTTGGTCGTGTTCTGACCCAGGCGGGCGTAATTCAGTGGTAGAATGTCAGCTTCCCAAGCTGGACGTCGTGGGTTCGAGTCCCATCGCCCGCTCCATTTTCTTTTATCCGGCCCGAAAGGATGCCGGTCTGATGCAACGGCCGATTTTTTCCTTGCAATCGGTCGTTTTATGTGTTAGTGACCGTGAAAATCATCGGCGGGTTTTGATGAGTGGGCTTAAGCCCACTTTTTTTTTCTAAGGAGGGGGTGGTTTCGTGCAGCCCCATGAAGAGCGGATCTGGCAATTGGCCGAACCGGTCCTGGAATCCCAGGGAATGGAACTGATCCATCTGGAGTGTCTGAAGATGCAGTCGCGCTGGCTGGTGCGGATTTACATGGACCGGCCGGAGGGGGGCGTGAGCCTGGACGACTGCGCGCTCGTCAGCAACCAGCTCGGGGACCTGCTCGATGTCCACGACGTGCCCCCGGGTCCTTACACCCTGGAGGTCTCCTCGCCGGGCCTGGACCGGCCGCTCCACCGCGACAAGGATTTCCTCAAATACCGGGGGGCCCGCATCAATCTGCGCCTGGAGGGGAAGATCGAGGGGAGCCGTCATTTCCGCGGGGAGTTGATCGATTATCTGGATGATGCCGGCGGGAAGGTCCTCGTGGTGAAGGTTGCCGAAAGGACCGTCCGGATCCCCCGGGAGGCGGTACTGAAGGCCAATCTGGAGTATGAGCTGTGATGCCCGGCATCATGCCCGGCATCGACCGAATGATAACGGAGGTTTTTTGAATGTTTCCGGAACTTAAACGCCTGATCGAACAGATGGGCAAGGATCGTGGGATAGACAGGGAGATCATCGTCAAAGCCCTGGAGGATGCCATGCTGACCGCGGCCCGCAAGAAGCTCGGACCCGACGTCGAGCTGGAGGCCCATTACAATGACGACGCCGGTGAGATCGAGGTCTTTCAGTTCAAGACGGTCATGGAGAAGGTCCTGGATCCCGATCTGCATGTTTCCGTCGCGGAGGCGAGGCGGACGCTCGATGAGGAGGCGGAGCCGGGGGACAGTCTCGGCATCAAGATCGAAACCAGCACCTTCGGCCGGATCGCCGTTCAGACAGCCAAACAGATCATCATCCAGCGGGTGAAGGATGCGGAGCGGGACAACATCTACGACGAGTATCATGACCGCAAGGGGGAACTGGCCAACGGGTTCGTGCAGCGGTTCGAAGGGGGCAACATCATCGTGAACCTGGGCCGGGCCGAGGGGATCATCCCCGTTTCGGAACAGATCTTCAAGGAATCCTACAAGCGGGGAGAGAGGATCCGCGCCTTCATCTGCGACGTCAAGAAGATTACCAAAGGGCCGCAGATCATCCTGTCCCGCACCCATCCCGGATTTCTCAAGGCCCTGTTCGAGGTGGAAGTCCCCGAGATCTCCGAGGGGCTCATCGAGATCGTCAATGTCTCCCGGGAACCGGGGAAGAGGGCCAAGATTTCCGTCAGGACGCGCGACAAGGACATCGATCCGGTCGGCGCCTGCGTCGGCATGCGGGGAGCGCGTGTCCAGAGCGTCGTTCAGGAACTCCGTGGGGAGAAGATCGACATCGTTCCCTATTCCGACGACCAGGCCAAATACGTCTGCTCCGCGCTCTCCCCGGCAAAGGTGAACCGCGTTCTGGTGGATGACGAGAACCGGGCGATGGAGGTGATCGTTCCGGACGACCAACTCTCCCTGGCCATCGGCAAGAATGGACAGAACGTCCGGCTGGCGGTAAAGCTGACCGGCTGGAAGATTGATGTCAAGAGCGAAACCACGGCGGCCGCCAAGACGGAGGACGGCCAGAAAGACCTGATGAAGATTCCCGGCATCGGCGAGGCTACCGCGGAGCGGCTCTTCAAAGCGGGCCTCAAAAGCGTGGCCATGCTCGCCGCGGCCGATACCGAACAGCTGGCGGCCATCCCGGGGGTGGGCGAGAAAACCGCCGAGATGTGGATCAAGGAGGCGGTCAATCTCATCAGCCAGGAGGCCGAAGGGGAAAAGGGCAATCCGGCCTAGCGGCATATCCCTCCATCCAAATTTCTATTAGGGAGAGTTTTGGGCATGACGAAGAAAAGAGTCTACGAACTGGCCAAGGAGTTGGGGCTGGAAAATAAGGAGCTGATCGCTCGTTTGGAAAAGATCGGGATCGCCGTGAAATCCCATTCGAGTACGCTCGAGGACAGCGATCTGGAGAGGATCCAGGCGGAACTCCTGTCTCCCGAACCCCGCGAGGTGGTGGAACAGAGGATCAAATCCACGGTCATCAGGCGAAGGGCGGTCCGGACGCCGGTTGAAGAGGCGAAGCCCGAGGAACCCGCTGCTCCGCCGAAGGAAGAACCCCCTGCCGCCGCGGCTCCCCAGCCGGAAGCAGCCCCGAAGGAACCGGCTCGTGAGCCCGTCGCCAAGGAACCCCCTATCCGAACCTCCATCTACCGGGATGTGCCGGCCGGCGAGGCGGTTCCCAAGCCCGTATCCCCCGAATCTCCCCTCCAGAAGCCCGTTCCCGCACCGGCAGTCGGTCCGGCGACGCCGGCGGAGGGCGTTCCTCAGAAGCCGGCGCGTCCGGCCGCGAAGCCCGAGGCCGCCAAGCCCGAAACGGCGGAGCGAAAAGAACCGGAGGCCCAGCCCGTCCCGGAAGCCGCCCAGGGCGCACCGGCGGCAGAGAAGAAAGCTCCGGCCCCGCGGCAGCCGGAACATCTTGACATCAAAACCTCCCCGGCGGAAGAGGTAAAGCGGCCGCAGGCACCGACTGAGGCGCCCAGGCCGGTTGCCCCCGTGCCCCCCAGGAGGGAAGCCCCCCGCAGGCCGGACCTGAAGATTACCAAGGATGTGCCGGGCGCCGCACCCCCTCTG
>Ga0153915_10007719_pt1 | contig 10176 bp, 13 predicted proteins | sample Opewatmetagenome_2_FD_107003 | JGI IMG/M metagenome (GOLD analysis project Ga0153915, IMG submission 107003) | Freshwater wetland microbial communities from Ohio, USA - Open water 3 Core 3 Depth 3 metaG | ecosystem: Environmental > Aquatic > Freshwater > Wetlands | place: USA: Ohio, Lake Erie... | reverse complement strand
TGAAATGGTTCCCCGGACGGGGGCCGCCGGGTCTGGCCACCTTTCCGCCCGACTGAGATCAGGCTGCCGCGGCCAGTCCCTCGGCCTGACCCGGCACAAGCTGCCCCGGGTCCTGAGCGCCGTTCATGAAGGCGATGAACGCATCGTATGGAGACCCGGAGGGACCGAGGTACTTGCGCACACCGCCATCGGCGAACCATTTGATGCGCATATACATAGTAAGGAAACCGCTAATGGTGAGCCGGCGTCAGTGCTCCAACCGGGATCTCGGGCACGGCGGGCTCTCCTGGCGCGGGGACGGAGTCAAGTCAGCCCCGCCCTCCAAAGTTCCCATTCAGCTCTTAACTCCGACCTCGGAACCGATCGCAGTTACCCGGCATTACCCTTGTTGCATCAGCGCGTAGGCGAGAGTCACTGGAGGCACGGATGAGCGAGACCGTCGCACGCTGGTTGCTGACGGTGGCCGGGGCGTACACCCTGTCCGGAGTCCTGTTTGCCCTTCCGTTCGCCTGGCGCGGTGCCGGCGTGTTGGAGCCGGTGGCCCGCGAAGGGACCTGGGGCTTCCGGCTGCTGATCCTCCCCGGATCGGCAACACTGTGGCCGTACCTTCTGTATCGCTGGCTCAGGGCCGGACGATGAACCGGGACCTGAGGCGCTGGCACTTCCGCCTGCTCTCTGTGGTTGCGCCGGCCGCCGTGGTGACGCTGGCGGCGGCGATCGCCGTGCGTCGCGCGCCTCCCGTCAACCGCGTCCCGGCGGCGCTCGCCCCGTATCCGCCAGCGAGCGGCCGGATCGTCGATCGCCGTCAGATAGGCGAAGCGGGACTGTCGCTCGAGCTCCGTCTGCTGAAGCCCCCCGCCGGCCCAATGCTGGTCGAGCTTACCCCACTCGTCGAGCCGCACACCGCCGATCTCCTCGTCTACTGGAGTGCGAGGGCCGGTGGTGCGGCCCTCCCCGCCGACGCGGTGCTGTTGGGCCCGCTCTCCGGTCTCGAGCCGGCGCGTTACGCGCTGCCTCGCGATTCATACGGCGCCCCCGGGCAGCTCCTGCTCTATACCACTGCGGGAAGCCAGGTGCTTGGCCGGATCGATCTCGCGCCGAGTGAGTCGAGGCCGTGAGCTCGCACTTTCAGGCGGTCAACTGGAACCGCCAGAAGTTCATCTATGATGGACTGGCGCTCGGTGGAGTGCTCCTCTTCTTCGGTGTGTTCGCCGCGGCGAGCCTGCTGCGCCAGCCGGAGATCACCGCCGAAACCGTCATTATCCGTGGTCTGGGCCTCGCGGCCATCGTGCTGCTGCACCTGATCCTGTGCATTGGCCCGATCTGCCGGCTCGATCCCCGCTTTCTCCCGCTGCTGTACAACCGGCGCCACCTGGGCGTGCTGATGTGCCTCCTGGCGCTCGGCCACGCCGGTTTCGCGATCGTTCAGTTCCATGCCCTGGGCGACGAGCCCATGCTGCTGAGTCTGCTCACCGGCACGGGGAGGGTGAGCGATCTGGGCCGCTTCCCCTTCGAGTTGCTGGGCCTCGGAGCCCTGCTCATCCTGTGGACCATGGCCGTCACCAGCCACGATTTCTGGCTGGCGCTGCTCTCGCCAAAGGTGTGGAAGGCGCTGCACATGATGGTCTACATCGCCTATCTCCTGCTGCTCGGGCATGTGGCGCTGGGCGCACTGCAGGAGGATCGCACTGGAGGGCTGACGCCCCTCCTCGCCGTCGGCGCCACGCTGGTGCTGGGTCTGCAGCTGGCGGCGGGGTGGCGCGAGCGGCCCGGAGACCGTATCCGTGAGGATGCTGCGGGCGACTGGGTGGACGTCGGAGCCGTCACGGATCACCGGGAGGGCAGGGCCCGGACCGCGATGGTCGGAGCCGAGCGGGTGGCGGTGGTGCGGCACGCGGGGGGAATTTCCTGCGTATCGAACGTCTGCCGGCACCAGGGCGGACCCCTCGGCGAAGGACGGATCGTCGATGGATGCCTGACCTGTCCCTGGCACGGCTATCAGTACCTCCCGGACAGCGGGACTTCGCCGCCACCGTTTAGCGAGAAGATCCCCACCTATCGCGTGCGGGTGGTCGATGGTCGGATCCAGGTGCACCGGACTCCCAATCCGCCGGGAACCCTCGTGCCGCCCGCAGCGGTGCCTGGACCGCGGGGGACCGCCGCATGAAGGAGACCGAGTTCTTCGTCGGCTACCACCCGCGGGTCGGGCCCGGACTGGGGAGATTCCTCCGGGATCGTATCCTCGCCATCCTGGTGCTGGTCGCCCTGGCGGCAGTGGCCCTGGCGCTTCTGGCGCGCCCGCTCGGCCCCGGGGTGTTCGAGTACGGAACCATACGGGAGTTTGACGGCCGCGTGATCGAGGCGCCTTACCCGGTCCTGGCCGTGGCCCGTCCCGGATCCGCCGTTCCGGCCTGGTCGTACTATCTCCTGGTGGGTCGCGGGAAACACGGGGCCAGCCCGGAGGTCAGAGGACTGGACGGCCAGGCGGTCAGGATCGCGGGCTCGCTGATCCATCGCGAAGGCAGTACCATGATCGAGGTGGCGGCACGACCGCAGCCGGTCCCGGGAGGGCGGGCTTCCCTCGACTCCATGGAGCAGCTGGGTGAGCTGACCCTGACCGGCGAGATCGTCGACGGAAAGTGTCATCTCGGCGTGATGAACCCGGGCGAAGGGCCGACCCACCGGGGCTGTGCCGTGCAGTGCATCCGAGGCGGTGCTCCGCCGCTGCTGGTCGCGCGGGACTCCACCGGCAGGAGCTGGCGGTTCTTGCTGACGGATCCGTCGGGTGGTCCGCTGGGACTCCAGGTGCTTGGCGTCGTGGCGGTGCCGGTACGAGTCACCGGCCGGGGATCCCGTCGCGGCGACTTGCTCTACCTCGCCGTGGAACCCTCCACCATCGAGCGTCTCTGATGACCGTCGCGCCACAGTCAGGAGAGCCGGGCGGCCGGATGTCGGGCCCGCGTCGCGCGGGTCGAGCGCTGGACTACCCCGTGTCCCCGGAATCGTTGCCGGAGGGAGTCATCGACGCCGGGCGCTACCGGCTACGATTCGCCCGGACGGCGGAGGACCTCGATCAGATCCTCCGCCTCCGCTTCGCGGTCTTCAACCTCGAGCTGGGGGAAGGGCTGGACCTGGCGTATGTGAGCGGAAAGGACGAGGACGAGTTCGACGCCCGGTTCCACCACCTCATGATCGAGTCGCGGGAGAACGGCGAGGTGGTCGGCACCTACCGGATGCAGACGGCCGCCATGGCAGGGGCCAATGGCGGCTTCTACTCGGCGGACGAGTTCGACCTGTCCGGCGTGCCGGCGGCGGTGTTGGCCCGGTCAGTGGAGCTGGGCCGGGCCTGCGTGGCGCGAGAGCACCGCAACGGCCGCGTGCTGCACCTGCTGTGGCGCGGACTGGCCGCCTACCTGATGTGGAACCGTCTGACCTGTCTCTTCGGATGCTGCTCCCTCACCAGCCAGGATCCGAGACTCGGGCGGGTGGTCCTGGCGCGGCTGACGCGCGATGGCCTGATGGACGACCTCGTGCGGATAACCCCGCTCCCGCACACCGCCTGCGATGGCGGAGAGGAGACGGGGCCGGAACCTGAACCCCACATCCCGGCGCTGTTTCAGAGCTATCTGAATCTCGGCGCCAGGGTGTGGGGGCCGCCGGCGATCGATCGCGCATTCAAGACGATCGACTTCATCGTAGGCCTAGACGTGACCACGCTGGACCTCTCCGTGCTGAGGACCTTCTTCCGTTGACCGCCGTTCCGGGCGCCGTCCCCACCCTCGAACATGACCGCCGCGGCCCCGTCTCCGGCGCGTTGCGCCTCGGCCTCGTGCCGCTCTGGACCATCGGGTGCTGGCTCGCGTGGCTCCTCGCCGGACCGGGTTGGGGCGGAGCCGCGCGCCGGAGACGGGTCGTCCGCGGCTGGGCCCGTGGGCTGGCCCGCATTCTGAGAGTCCGGGTGGTGTCGAGCGGCCGCGCGCCCGAGGCACCCTTCCTGCTGGTGTCGAACCACCTCTCGTATCTCGACGTGGTCGTCCTGGCCAGCCTGGTGGACGCGGTCTTCGTCGCGAAGCGGGAGGTGCGGCGCTGGCCGCTGTTCGGGCCCGCGGCCCGGGCCATCGGCTGCATCTTCGTCGACCGGGAGAGTCCCCGTGATGCATTGCGGGCGGGCGCCGCCATGCAGGACGCAGTCCTCGCCGGCCACGGGGTGGTGCTCTTCGCCGAGGGTACCAGCAGCGATGGCAGCACGGTGCTGGAGCTGAGGCCGGCGCTGCTCGAATGGCCGGCCCGCGCCGGTCATGAAGTGCACACCGCCACAGTGTCGTACCACACCGGCCCGGGTGATCCGCCCGCGTCCGAGTCCTTGTGTTGGTGGGGCGATATGACGTTCCTGCCGCATCTCAGCCGAGTCTGCCGGCTCGGGCCCAGCGAGGCCCGGGTAGCTTTCGGCGGGGCGACCATCTCTGCTCCCGACCGCAAGAGTCTGGCGCGGGCTCTCCACGCGGCGCTGCTCAGCCACTTTACGCGCAGTGGAAGCGCCTGATGTGCACCCTCAGCTGGGTACGCCAGCTCGGCGGTTACACCGTCTTCTTCAACCGCGACGAGCGGCGCACCCGGAGCCTGGGCCTCCCGCCCACGGAGCAGCTGCGAAGCGGCGTGCGGTTCCTCGCGCCCTCGGATCCCGATGGTGGCGGCAGCTGGGTCTCGGTGAACGACCACCGCGTGGCTCTTGCGATCCTGAACCAGTACCAGGCGGGGAAGCCCGCCGCACAGACATCGGTGAGCCGCGGTCAGTTGCTCCTCGCCCTGGCGGACCTGGGGTCGCAGGCCGAGGTGTGGACCCGGGTGCGTGCCGCGGGACTGATGCAGTACCACCCCTTCACGCTCGCGGTCTTCGAGCCCGGTCTCCCCGCCCTGCTGCTTGGCTGGAACGGCGAGGCCCTGACCGATCGGGCCCTGGGCCAGTCGGGCCTGCTGCTCACCAGCTCCTCGGTGGCCCAGTATGAGGCGGACCAGACTCGGCGAATGCTGTTCGACGAGACTGTCGCCGGCGGCGCGATCGATGAAACGGTGCTGGAGAGGCTCCACCGGAGTCACCTCCCGGCCGAGGGACCGCTGTCGGTCTGCATGCACCGGGCGGATGCGGAGACCGTGAGCTACACCCGGATCTCCGTAACCCCATCGCGGGTATCGTTGAGCTACGTCGCGGGTGCGCCCTGCCGGGGGAGATCCCCCGATGCGCTCACACTGCACGTGGCGACGAGCTCGGCGTTCCAAGTTCCGAGTTCCGAGTTCTGAGTTCTGAGTCTGAAACCCGTCGAGCCCGCGGTGGTCCCGGGGGCGCGTGCCTTCCGGTGCATTCCTGCGACGGGTGCTTCCGCGCGGAGGCCGAGCGCCGGAGGGACCATCGCGGGTGAGCCAGTGCCGCGGAACGACAGGCGCGTGGCCCACCACTGAACGGGTGTCGAGAGGCTCTCCCGCCTTCCCGCCCTCCCGCCTTTCCGCCGTTCCCCCCGCCTTCGTGGACAGCGCGGCCCGTTTCCACACAGACCCGCTCATGCCTTCCCATTCCCGGCGGGGAATCTCGGGATTGCCTCCTTCACCGGCCCGCTCGAACGCAGTAGCGTGGATTGGACGACCGGCGACCTGCCCGACACCTTGCGCGCCTCGATGCCGGCGGCCAACGTGATCCAGTGGTGCGTGCCGATCACCCTGGGCCGGCTTATCGGGTGACCTCTTCGAACAGGTCGGCGCCGTGTTCCGGCGCCGCCCCGGTGGGCCGGAGCCGGAAGACCGGGCTCCCGCTGGGAGCGGACCTCGTGGTCAGCTCCCAGCGGGTGAGAATCCGCAGTACCCGCTCCCGTTGCTGGCGGAACCGCGGCGGAATCGCCGTTGAGGGTCCGGTGTACCTCGGGGTCGGCTGCACGGCTCTTCCGATCCCGGGTGCGACTGGCGCAACGCTGTGAACCTGGGGCAATGGAGTCATCCTACAGCATTAAGCCGCACCCGCCGGAAAGAGTTCCCGGCCGAGTGGGGCGACCCGGGGAGGCATCCACCCCTGCACCCCGGACGGAACCGCCCAGCCTGTTTGGACGTTATGGGTCTGAGCCAACTCTCTTCCTGGTGCGACGATGTCTCTCTCTCTGGCCTCCATCCGCGGCAACCGCCATTTCCTGGAGCAGGGAATCGACCTCCTCGAGCGGCTTTCGCCCGAGGTCTACCGCACCCCGACCAGGCCCGGCTGGGCGGCTGTCGGAAGTCAGTTCCGCCACGCTCTGGACCACTACCGGGCCTTCCTCGAGGGCGCCCCGGAGGGGCGGGTTGACTATGACGCGAGGCAGCGGGAGCGGCTGATCGAGACCGATCCGCGGGAGGCGGCGGCCCAGGCCCGCGAGTTCATCATCAGGCTGGAGCAGATTCACGTCGAGGACGCCGATCGACCGGTGGCGGTCCAGATGGACTCGGGCGGGGGCCACCTCCCCGACTGGAGGCCTTCGACCATCGGGCGGGAACTGCAGTTCCTGGTGAGCCACACCGTGCACCACTACGCCCTGATCAAGCTCATGCTGGAGGATGTCGGCATCGATGCGGGATCGGACTTCGGAGCAGCGCCCTCCTCCCTGGCCTATCAGGCCGCTCTCCGGAGCGAGAGCGCGGAGACCGGCGCGGGGAACTGACCGGTCACTCCCGGCGTTCATCGGTGGTCACTCGTCCCGAGCGCGCAACTCCAAGGGAGCGATCACCATGAAAGCGATGGAACTGACGCGGGGTGCGAGCCTGGCCAGCTGGGCCTGCCAGCTCACCGCTGCCGCGATCCTGGGCCAGACCCTCTTCTTCAAGTTCACCGGTGCGCCCGAGTCCCGGTACATCTTCTCCACCCTCGGCATCGAGCCCTGGGGTCGCATCGGCACCGGTGTTGCGGAGCTGGTGGCCGTTGGCCTGCTGCTCTACCCCAGGACTTCGGTCTTCGGCGCCGTGCTCGCCATCGGCCTGATGGGCGGCGCCATCATGAGCCACCTGACCCGGCTGGGCATCGAAGTGCAGGGCGACCATGGCCTGCTGTTCAAGCTCGCCCTGACGGTCCTGGCGGCTGCGCTGATCGTGGTCGTGCTGCGCCGGCGGGAGCTGCCGATTGTCGGGGACCGGCTCTAGGTGCGGCTGACGGTCTTCGGCGCCACCGGCCGGGTCGGTCGACGGTTGTTGGAATACGCCACCCGAGAGGGGCACTCGGTTCGCGCCCTGGTGCGGGACCCTGGTCGTCTTCCCGCGGGGCTCGGCGGCCAGGTCGTCACCGGAGACATCACCGACTCGGCCGCGGTGCTCGCCGCCATCGACGGTTCCGAGGCGGTGCTGAGCGCACTGGGCGGCGCGGGCCTGGCGAACCCCGGCACCATCCTGTCCGAGGGCATGCGCACCATCACCGGCGCGATGAAACGGGCCGGCCTGGGCCGCGTGCTCGCGGTCGCCGGCTCGGGCGTGCTGGACGATCCCCGAGGCGGCCTGCGCGCCGAGTCTCCCGATTTCCCGCCCGTCTACACCGCGATCACCCGCGAGCACCTCGGTACCTGGGAGGCGCTTCGCGCAAGCCAGCTCGATTGGACCCTGGTGTGCTGCCCGGACCTGTTGGACGGGGAGTTGACCCGGCGCTACAGGGTCGCGGGAGACGTGCTGCCGGAGGGGGGTTCGTCGATCTCGGTGGAGGACACGGCCGCGTTCATGCTGCAGCAGGTCAATCTCACGCCATTTGTTCGTCGTCGCGTGGGAATCGCGTACTGAAAAACGAGCAGCGCCGAAGGGCGTAAGAGGCAGGCAGAGCGGGAAGTCACTCCCCGCCCTGCCTGCCTCTCCAGCCATCCCACCCCTGCCACCTCAGAAGGAGCCCGCGGGCGAGCCGGGCGCGCGGTCCCTGCCTCACGACTGCCCTCGGGAGCCAGTGCCAGTCGGTTCTCCGATCGTCAGTGCCCCAATTCCACTTCGTTCGCACGCTGCTCGCGGCCGGCGTCCTGGCTGGCGCAGTGGCTCCGACCGACGCGGACACGTCGCCGCCCCTGTCGGCGTCGACGTAGTCCGCTCTCGTTGGCATGGAGCCCGTGCTGCCGACCCCAACCCGGTCGAGGACTCCTCTGAGCCAACGGTCTGGGAGCGTCCGCGCGCATCTGGGCCGGCACCAGGCGCACGGGACGACGCGAGCGATGTCGGGATTCAAGCTCGTCCTCCGTTTAAATGCCCCGAGAGGCCAGGTGGCGGCCACGACGTTGACCCGCCGGAGCCTGCGGCCACAACCGTGAAAGTGCCGTAAGCCGCTCGACCAGCGGCACATCGGACGGAGGCTCCATCCGCACTCACCGGGGAGAGGGACTGGGCCTGGACGCCGGAGCATGCATTCCGGACGGTCGGGCAGGAGGCTACCGGGTAGGGTACGTCCGGGCAGGAAATGGGGACGCGCAGTCATTCTGCTGAATCGGGCGAATCTGTAGAGTGGCGGCGTGGGATGCGCGCCGGTCAATGACCTGACGCAAGGACGGACCCCGTGCCGAAGTCCGTTCCCGGCTGCCTGGCCACCGACGGCGGTACCCGCATCGAAGCCGCGCCTCTCACAGTCGGCGCCGTCGTCGGCTGACCACGTCTCATTTCCTCTCCATCCGGAGACGCCCCGTGCGTGCGCATCACCTGCTGCACCTGGTTTCATCGGTCCTGGCTCTCGAACTGGCGGCCTGCAAGAGCGAAGCCCCACGAGATCGCTCATTCTGGTGCGCGGTTCCCTCCGAGGGCGGGTGCCCAACCGAGCCGGAGCGGGATGGCCCCGACATCCTCGGCCTGGGGGCCAAGGCACCCATCATCCAGGACGGCGATGTCGCGGGACAGCCCAGCGAGCTGGTCGTCAACCTGGACCTCTCCATGGACCTCCGCGTGGCGGGCCGAGGTCTGGCCAAGGCGCGCGCCACCCGGATCACGCTGCCCGGGGCGATCGTGCCGGATGGACGGCCGCCGGCGCAATACCCGTTCAGCGTGGCGGTGCGGCCTGAACCGCTGCGCTCCTGAACGAGCCAACGCCCCGCTCCGAGTCACCGGAGCGGGGCGCTGTTGTCAGCACCGGCGGCGCCGCTAGCGCTTGCTGACCAGCACCTTCCTCACCCAGCCGTCGCCCGAGGCACCCTGCACGTGCAGGAAGCCTTCCTTCTCCTCGCCCAGGAAGACCAGGTCCTCCGTTTTCTTGAGAGTTGCCACCGTCGCGGCCTTGTCGGATGCGTCGGCCATGAGCTTCACATTCTCGATCTTGGTGTGCAGCACATCGCCTTCATTGAACGCGTCCCCCGCTCGGACTCCGGTGTTCCCGACGCTTCTGCCCACTGCGGAGGCGTCCATTCCCTTGAGCCTCGGGTCCTTCCTGACATCGGCGACGATCTTGTTGTAGTTGTTGAGGAAGCTCGCGGCGATGACCTTCCCTTCGTTGGTCTTGGTGTAGCCGGCCGCGGCCACCCCCACTCCTCCGAGCAACCCGCCGATCGCCGCCCCCACATCCGCCTTCTTGGCCTTCCCGTCGGCGGCCGCGACCTGCACTCCCGAACGCACGTCGCCCAGGAGGAGGCTGGTCTGGGCCTCCTTGAACTTGAGCCCGCCGCCCACGGCCCCGCCCGTTCTCTTGCCGAGGATTCCGCCGACGGCGGCGCCCACCCCGCCCGAGTTGCCTTCGGAGAAGATCACATCGGGAGTGAGATAGAAGTCGGCCGCCTCCATCTGGCCTCCGCCGACGTTCGCGCCCTGCTTGAGATCGCCGGACTGCGCCAGCTGCCGTTCACCCTGCATGGTCTGCAGCCCCTTGCCCCGCTCCACCACCACGAAGCAATTGGATTTCTGGGCGAACACCCGGATCAGGCTGGTAGGCGATTCCAGTCCGTACCGGCGCAGGCCGGAGAGCGACTGCTCGTTCGGCTCCACCACGGCGAGGGTACCGACTGGCTTATCGCACTTGGAGATGCCGTCGTCCTGAGCCGGCAGGGGCGCCGGGACCGCCGCGACGAGCCCCGTGAGGACACAGAGTGCGCTGCTGAGTAAGGAACGGGTCACAAGAACATCCTCTGCCCGGGGGCCTGGATGAGTAAGGTGACGGAGGCGAATGATGGAGCTGATAGAGGGAATATCGCGCGGTTTCAGGAGACGTCCAGTGGAGCGGAG
>Ga0153915_10007718_pt1 | contig 10176 bp, 9 predicted proteins | sample Opewatmetagenome_2_FD_107003 | JGI IMG/M metagenome (GOLD analysis project Ga0153915, IMG submission 107003) | Freshwater wetland microbial communities from Ohio, USA - Open water 3 Core 3 Depth 3 metaG | ecosystem: Environmental > Aquatic > Freshwater > Wetlands | place: USA: Ohio, Lake Erie... | reverse complement strand
TATAACGAAGTTTACCAGCGCATCGATTTGAGCCTGGGTTAGCACGTTTCCCCAGACAGGCATAGTTTGATGGGCACCACCAGAGCTAATGATTTGGCGGGCTTGATCAACGCTCGTTGCGGGAGGTACACGATCTCCATGGCAGTTGGAGCAGTATTGCTTGAATAATGCCTGTCCATCTGACACAGATGACGGGTTCACGACGTAATTGGCAAGGGTTTCAATCTGATTACTGCTAAGTGTATTTTGCCAGGGAGGCATGGTTAGGTGCTGCCCCCCTTGAATGATGGTTTGTCGTAGTCGAGCTTCATTCCCAGAATATGCGACAGATTGCCCATGGCAAGGTGAACAATAAATGGTGAATAGCCTTTGTCCATCTGGGGCAATCAAAAAATTTAATAAGGTGGTTTTTTCGTCCGAAGTTAAACTCGTAGACCAATCGGCAGCCTGAAGATTAGCATGAGGCGCAAAATTGAGACCCTCGTCAATTGAATTTTTCAGGTCCAATGGGTTGCCGCCTACCAGGTCTTCCACTTTATGGCAAGAGCCACAATTCGAATTGAACAACTGACTTCCACCTGGGGAGAGGATAAAGCCAGCGAGCTCATCGATTTGATCGGAGGATAAATCTCCATTCCAGGCAGGCATCCCCGCATGGGAGCCTTGAGCGATCAAGCTATGAAGATTGGTTCCAGGTGGCACTGAAATGGACGTTCCATGGCAGGGGGCACAGTTTTGAGAATAAAGCAGAGCGACTGGATCACCTTGAGTAGCCTGGATGGGTGGTGGAGCTTCTCGAACTGCCAGGATGGTGAGAGTGACTACACCCCCTAAAGCCAGCAATGTGGCACCTGTGACGATTGGTCGGTCGAGAAAATGACGTTTGGTGTTACGGTCAAGGATTGGCAATAAAAACAGCACGATGATAGCGATGGTGGGGATCAATACCACACCTACCACTTCGAGCTTGCCTGGGAAATATTTTAATAGTTGGAACAGGAACAAGAAGTACCATTCTGGTCGGGGAGTATAGGTGGTATCAGCAGGATTCGCCCGGCCTTCAAGTGATGCCCCGATAAAATATGCCAGACCAATTAATATCAGGAATACGATGAAGGATACAACTGCGTCCTTAAATATGATGTCGGGGAAAAATGGGACGCCTTTTTCCTTTTCTTCGTGATATTGATCCAAATAATCTTGCTTTTCTTTCTCATTCATAGCTCACTTGCCTCTCGTTGGCACAGCACTAATGCCGTTGCGGATGACAAGATACAGATGGATCCCGATGAGCAGGAATAATACGCTTGGGAGTACCCAGACATGCGTGCCAAAGAAACGTACCAAAGTGACCGCTGAAATATCACTACCTCCTCGGATGATACGCATGAGATAATCCCCAATGAGCGGAGGGGTACCGGCAATCCGTGTACCGACGGTTGTTGCCCAGAATGCTTTTTGGTCCCAGGGTAAGAGATAACCCGTAAACCCAAAACCAATTACTACCAAAAGCAAGATGACACCGGTAAACCACGTGACCTCACGAGGATATTTATACGCTCCGAACAGGATTACCCTCAGCATGTGCAGAACTACCAGAACGATCATGGCACTAGCTCCCCAATGGTGAAGCCCTCTGATCAACCAGCCTAATGGGACCTGAGTGGTGATGTATTGAACGCTATCATACGCATGGTCTGGTGTGGGGACGTAATAAATTGTTAATAAAATTCCGGTAATTGCCTGATTGACAGCGACAAAGAGCGATGCGCTTCCGAGGGTATAGAACCAATTCACCTTAGGAATCTTGCGCAGAAAGATTACCTCCCAAACTTTACGCCAGGAGGTGCGTTCATCTAGCCATTGGTTGATTTTGGTTGTCATATCACCCTCCTACCAGAATGAATAATTGACCATTTTCTACCTTGACATCATAACGGGTAAGCGGGCGGGGAGGTGGCCCTGAAACAACATTGCCCGATATATCAAATACTCCATTATGGCATGGGCAAAAGAAGTGATTTTGATCAGATATCCACCGAATATGGCAGCCTAAATGAGTACAAATGTTTGACATTGCAATATAGGTGCGACCATCGGTGGATAGTACATATACCGAAATTTCTTGTGAATTTTGGATCCACCCTGTTTGGGTTTGGACTGTAAATGAGAAAAGTGTAGGGTTTCCCAACTCTACCTTGGATGTAGGGCCTAATCGCATCCACGTTTTGGTTTGTTGGCTTTTTATCGAGGGACCTACGACATATGCGATGGCCGGCACCCCGAAACCAATCCCGATTAATCCCCCGATTCCCCAGATGGCTGTCTGTATAAAATTGCGCCGGCTAAGTTCTTTCGTTTCATTCATACTTCACCTCCTTTGGCAGTGGTCGGTGATTATTTATTTTTCCGGAGCTCCGCCATTGATCCAATCAATGACCAGTGTTAGTTCTTCAGGGGTTAATTGACCGAAATGAGGTAGTGCACCGGATTGTTTTTGTACTAGTAAACTACCTACGGCATCACCAGGGATAATCACAGGACCTGACGTTCCTCCTTGCATCGCTCCCTGGTAAGTAGTTAAATTCAAGCCTTGGATGCCATTCTCACCATGGCAAGCTCCGCAGCGAGAGTTGAATAAAGGACCGATGGTTGCATCATAGGTCAGGGGACCTGTCAGGTTCAATGGAGATGGGGTGGGTGTAGGTGGTAAGGATGATAGTATCGTCTGACGTAACGCAGGAGCGTCAAAGCCGGCAAACTTCCAGACTGTCCCATGGCAGGCGCTATTGGAGCAGAATGAAGAATTATCGGTACCACCTGGATTGCCAGTGGTATGACAATCACTGCAGGTTTGGTTGAATACCTGATTGTGCATCACAATCCAATTGGCGTTTAAATGTGACTGAGGTTCTGGACCGCGGGAGATCTCAATATCTGCGACAAATTCAGAAGGACCTGCCACAACTGGGATAGTATGGCAAAGATTGCATTCCAACCGGATGGCTTTCTGCTCCGAATCCATGTGTTTACCATCGTGGCAGCGAAAACAGCCTGCGAAATCCATGTGCCCGACATTGTTCGGGTGGGTGTCCCAATCTGATTTTTGATCCAAATTGACTGACGACGTATAAATATTCTGAATGTACGAGATTGCGGATTGGATTGAATTAAAGTTAGCAGCATAATAATCTGGGTAATAAGCCTGATAATAATTATCCAATCCAGCGATGCCATTAATCCCCGCCTGTTGTGAAGTGTAGGAGGTGGTTAACACTTCAATTCCTTTTAAACAGATATCAGGGATGGTTTTGTCAATGAAACCACGAGCCAAGGCTGCATCCATTTGGTCTGCAGGCATCGGCACCAAGTGGGTGACCCGGTTATGGCACGTCACGCAATCCATCTCGTGTAGATCAGATTCCTTGAGATTCGCAGGGTTAAAACTGGAAGCGATATCAGTGTATTCTGTGAATGTGCCATCACTATTATAGACACGAATGTAGGGAATATTTTGTTGCAATTCATCGGTAGAATAATATAGCACCCGATTTTCCACATGCCAGTGAATGCCCTTTCCAAGACCCTGGCGAGTGGTTCCACCACCGGTTTTCAGGCTGATGAATATGCTATTCGGGGTATTATCCACATCATTCAGAAAACGTTTATCCTCCCTTAGGCTATCGTCTGAAAATTTATCTGGGTTGTGACATTTCTCGCAGGTCTCACGAGCAGGACGCATGTTGGTGGCATAGATAGGATAGGTATAGTTCTGAAATACGGTTGCCAGTACATGCCGCAAGTCTCCTGCCTTACGGGTGATCTGTGTGGCAATGAACCCACGACCGATGTGACACTCAACACAATCAACTCGGGCATGGGGTGAGGCGAGGTAAGCAGTGTATTCAGGAGGCATAGTGTGGCAGGTTGTGCCACAAAATTGTGGACTGTTGGTGTATTGCCAGCCATAAGCTGCCCCGATGAGTACTATCAGCGTGAGAACGCCCAGGATTGCATAAGGCAACACCCGGATCCAAGTTTTAGTTTCAGAGGGCGGGAAGAAGAAATTATGTAAGGCTTTACCTAAGCGATCAAAGAAATTTCTCATGTGTTGTACTCCATCATTTCTCAGGGGCACCAGCCTGGATCCAGGCAATGACTTGATTAAGCTCATCTATAGTCAGCTGCCCAGGGTGATTACCCAGGGATTGTTTTTGGATGAGTACGCTATTATCTGGATCACCAGGGATGATTGCGGGTCCTGAATTGCCACCTTTGAGCGCGTCTTGATAAGTTGAAAGGCTTAGTCCGCTTACTTTAGTTATTCCATGGCATGTACCGCAGCGGTTTCTAAACAGCCCTGAGAAATATCCATCCCAGGTCATTGCTCCCACTTCAGCACCTGGCGAAAGAGTGGGAGGAGGTGTAGCTGAAGGTCTCGGTGTGGGAGTGACGGGAACATAGATCTGGGCAGTTTCACCTTGGGGGATGGTCGTGATCGCAGTAACTTCGAAATTCGCGAATTTATAGATACCGAAACCGAATGCGACCGTGAAAATAAGTGCAGCAGGAAAGAAAACCTGTTGTCGGCGCCGGATTACTTTTATGGGTGGTTGATTTTCAGTCTGCCGTGCTTCGATCTGGGCAAGCTCACCAGGATGTTCATGCATCATTTCGGTGCGGGTCAGCTTGCCGGTAAACATGCTTTTATTCAAATGCTTTATATGGACGTGGTAAAAGTGCCAAACCACAATTGCTAAAACTGCCAGGATTGCCTCTGCTCCATGGGCTGCTTTGGCAGCTGGGATGAAATCTCCGGGTAATAAACGGGTGGTTGACAAAGGGTTCCACATCATAAACCCAGTCAGTCCCATAATCACAGTTCCCCATACGACTGCCAGATACTCAACCTTTTCGGCGTAGTTGTATCGACCGTAATATCCGCGATGTTTTCGAAAGCCAAGGAAGTACAAAATATCCTGGAAGAGGTGCTGAATGTCCTCAATTACTGGTAACATGGTCCATCGGACGCGCAAGACAAATACTTTATAAGCAAGAACAATGACATGATAACTACTCACGATCATCATCACAATTGCACTGTAATGGTGGATAACGCGTACCCTTTCAATACCGCCTAAGATCAAGATCAATGTATCGCTTATCTGGCTTTCAGAGAATTTCTGAATCAGTCCTGTCAGACCTAATATTGAAAATGACAGCAAGAAAACGATATGTTCTATTCGTTGTGAAACATCAAAACGTGTATAGGTGACCTTGTCGTCAGATTGAGTGGCTAGTGGGGGAGTCTCCATGATGGTGTTATTCATGGTTTACCTCCTCACTATCATGCTCGCTCTGTTCAGTTTGGTCACCCTGGTTGTTCAGTTTGAGCTGGTCGCTTTGTTCGCTCCGCTCGCTCTGCTCACGTTGCTCACTCTGATCGTTCTTAATCTCGTCATTATGCTCAATTTGAGGAGGCTTTGTGGGAGTCTCAGTCAGTTCTGATGGTTGGACCTCTACAGGTTTTGGTTTAGGGCGTGGTTTACCCCCATGTGTTCTAGCATATATAGAGTGACCAACATCCAAACCAACCAACGCCACCATGGCACCTAATACCAAGGGGATAAAAAATTTATAGAACAGATTCACATAATAGACTAAAGAATAATGCTCAGGAGAGGGGATGTAATGCGACATCCAAGCACTTGGAAAATTACTGGTGGCATCAGGATGGCACACTTGGCATCTTACTAAGAGGTTCTTCTGCATTTCAATCCCGGTTTGTGGGTTATCAACACGGGAGATGTCATGAATTCCATGGCAATCATAACAAACAGGTTTGTTGGTGGGGGCATCAGGAGATTGTTTTTCGAATAAAGTTACTGTGGTGCCGTGAAAATCAGACACGTAAGTATTCAATACATCCGTTGAAATTCCATATTTATCCATAATCGCGGGATTGGTGTGGCAGCTGGCGCACAGTTCAGGTGATTTCAGGCGAAAAGCAGCTGTGGTTGGGTTCCCGATATTATGAACTCCATGACAATCGATGCATGTGGGTACATCAGTATTTGATTCTTCAGACAAAGCTGCTCCATGGACACTTGTAGCGTACTTTTGATAAATGGCGTTATGACATTTGGAGCATGTGGTTGGAATACTTAAACGTGCAGCTGGTAGAAGTTTATGAGTTACCGCGTCTGTCCATTGGTGAACATCATGTGACCCATGGCAATCGGTGCACACGGCAGCTTCCCTTATTCCCGATGCCTGCGCAGCAGCGTGAGCACTATCCATAGTCAGGTTGTATTCACCTGAGTGACAGCGGATACATACGTTAGTTAATTGCAGGGTAACATTACGCAGATCGGTGGCTGTGAATGTGGGGTGTGGATAGTTTCCCAAGTTCGTGTGACATTGAACACAGGCATAACCATCCTGCCCATGAATGGAAGTGGCATAAGTATCAGGGCTGACATATAGATCAAGGACATCGCCGTTCTGTATTGTCATTGTAAGTCCGGGTTGTCCATGACACCCAAGGCAGACATTATTACCCACGATGGGTCCTGTATCTTTTAAGTCAAGTAATTCTTGGCTTTGAAGGCTGCTTTGGAGTTCCTTCTTAGGAGTTGAAGCAATGACATTAGTGACGATAATAAAGAACACAGATAGGCTGCAAATGAAGATTGCAGTAATCAGATAGAAGAAATTACATTTACTTACCAGCCTCATGACTTCATGTCTCCTGGATCTTGATCGGAGTGAGGCTCATGAACTAGCTGGTTATATTCAAGGGAATGGTAGGTGTGCATATCTTCTTCATTGAGCCAACCGGAAAATATGCTTAGATTAAGCCTCTCGAAATGTACATGATAAAAATGCCAAAGTACGATAAATATGGCAGTTACGATGGCTTCTGTGCTATGAGCCATGATTGCTGCTGGAATTACTCCACCTGGCAGGACCCGCGTGATGGTCTCTGGAAACCACATGACATATCCAGAGATAATCATGATGCTAATGGAAAAGAACAAAAACCAATAAGTGACCTTTTGCTCGAAGTTGTACTTACCAAAAGCTGGTTTTTGTTTTTTAATATAAATCAGATAAAGCAACGTGTTCAAGGCATCTCTAATATCCCGAAAGGTGGGAAGCATATCTCCGGGTAATTTTCGACGGCTTATCAGATAGATGGCTTTACCGAGATGATATAAAACCAAGGCAGAAAGAACCAACGCGGTGATATGATGAATTTGTTGGATTGTGTTCAACCTATCAGGTGAAGATATAATCGCCTGGCTCCAGACCGTTGTATTATATTTTTGGGGTAATCCAGTGATCAGAAGAATCGCAATACAAAGGAGGAAAACGGCATGTTCCCAGCGCTGGCTGACATTGAAGCGCGGAAATGTCCGTACTAGCTTGACGTGAATATTCGGTGAGGAAGGGATTGATTTCTGTTGGCTCGTCATAAGCTCCTCCTCACTCGATCGACCATGAACCTTATAAATTGAAGAGCAATATATATTCCACAAATCCACAGTACTGCGGGGGTGAAAATCGAGTAAAACGAGTCCACATAAAATAGAAACGGTGTTCGCTGCAAGCTGACTTTATAGTGACCTGTCCATGCCCCTGTCCAATTCGGACCGACACCCGGGTGACACTTCTGGCAAGTCACTAGCAGATTTTTTGGATTGATTGTTGAGTTTGGATCGTCAGGCTTTAAGATATTATGGATACCATGGCAATCGGTACAAATTGCTGAATTATGCTGGACAGTAGGCCAACGAGCCTGATACACAGAAACATCTACTCCGTGCCACGAAAGACTATATAAGCTATACACGTCAGCGGAGAGTCCATATTTTGCCATCATTTCCTGATTTGCATGACAGCTGGCGCATAGATCAGGTTCTGCAACCCTGAATTGTTGTGTACGTGGGTCGTGAATGTTGTGTACCCCGTGACAAGTCGTACAGACGGGAACATCCGGATTAGATTCCTGCTCCAATGCATTACCGTGAACACTTGATTGATAGACCGTAAATTCCTGGGTGTGGCAATTGCCACAAGTTGCAGGGATTAATGTCCGGGGTTCGCTTGGGGAATGTATGTAATGAGAACTATGACAGTCTGTGCATACAGGTGCGTTGAGATTCCCTGCTTCAGCAACCTGTGCATGCATGCTATCCAAAGTCCTGGAGTAATTATCCGGGTGGCATTTCTGGCAAGCTGAGTAGTAAACTCTGGTTAGCTCACGCCTGGTCTGGTAATTAATCGCAGGATGAGGGTAGGTTGTAATATTAGTGTGGCAAGCTTCGCATTCAATCCCTTTTGGACTGTGGACAGATGTTTGTAATTCATCGGAATTGATATAGAGAGAAAGCTCCTCTCCACTTGGGAGGGTCATCTTAAGATCGGGGTTGGAATGGCAGCCTAAACAATATTCTTCGGTTTGCTGTTCAGGCACGCTTGCCTTTGAGGGTGTAAACCGAAATAGACTAACCAATATGATGAAACCGATAACCAGGAATATCCCCGGCAGTTTATGGATGGGAGAAAGCTTTAACATGCGCCGGTCCTCCTTAATAGCCGTTATCTTCACGCTTCTGGTATTCTTCTGGGGGAGGAGTAGGTTTTGCAATCACTCCAAAACGGCGTAATAAATAAGAGACCCCGAATAGTATGACTAATGGAACAAGGCAACGCGCAATACATAATAATGCGACATAGATTGGATTGGCAGCCGCGTCACCCATATGATTACCCTCCGCTTGCCGTATAGAGCCTTGCAGACCCACCCAGGCATGCTTGGATGATCTTGTGCAGGGAGAAGAAATATGTATAAAGGAAAATTTTCACTATTAAGTATAACCTAACTATGATTTGTCGGCTAAAGAATTGTCTTCTTTTCCAAAGAGCGGTAAATATCGAATTCCAAGAGTAAGCATAGTTAGTCCATAACCGATGATACCCACCGCAATTCCCCATTCAGGTAAACCGGGGAAATACTTACCCGGTGCAAGTTGGTAGAGTGTACCCGGAGAATAGCTCAGTGGAACGAATAATCCACCGACGGTAACATTCCATCGGTTGATAGTGACCCCAATCACCGCAAAGATAGCACCGATGACCAGATATCCCGGGTTACGATTGAAGCGCGGCGTCAGGAAGAGAATAGCAGGCAAAACTACGCCCAGGATGATCTCGAAGACCCAAAATGAGAAATTGTAAGGGGTCTGTTGGCTGAGAAGATTGAACGCTTCACTCACGGAAGGTGTGCGACCATAATAGGTGACAGCGGCCAGGTCCCAAAATCGAATATAACCGTAGACCATGATGGCAAAACCACTAAACCGGGCAATGGCACGTAAGACTTCATTCGGGACATTTTTCTTTCCCGTCACCCATTCAGCAATATATGCAATTGCCATGGTAACTGATGGTCCCACCGCGACTGCCGAGAGGATAAACATGATGGGCATGCTGGGCTTAAACCATATCGGGCGCGATTTTACTATACCATATGTGGCACCCAGGGAAGATTGGTGTAAGAGTGAGATGCCAAGACCAAGCAAGGCAAGTAATGGCGCAGCCTTATGCAGGTATTTTGCAGCGGTTTTGATCCAGTTGTAGCGGTTTAATAATTTTGACTCAGCAATTACCGGTGCAAACTCAACCAAGATAATCGTCAAATATATGGTGATGCACATGGTAATTTCCCATAAAACTGAATGGATGTTCCAGTAAACCCATGGATGCCAAAACCGATCGGGGCGACCAATGTCCATGACCAAGGTCAGCAAGGCGGAAGTATAACCGATGAATCCCACAAACACTGCCAACCGGATGATGGATTGGAACCGTTTTAACCCAAACAGGTACACCACTGCAGATAGCGTGAATGCCCCTGCACCAAGAGCAATGGAAGAGAGATCAATGGTGATCCAGAGTCCCCAAGGAACGGCATCAGACATGTTAGTGATATACAACCCGTTCCAAAAAACCTGGAAAGCTGAAACCAAGCCAATCACGATGCATAATCCAAGCAGACCGAGCCATGCCAATAAAGCCGGGCTAAATGAAAAAAGCTTGCGTTCACCTAGTGCTCTAGCAGCCATGTTTATAAGCCCTCCTTAGGAACGACATAATAAACACTTGGCTCCG
>Ga0153915_10007717_pt1 | contig 10177 bp, 7 predicted proteins | sample Opewatmetagenome_2_FD_107003 | JGI IMG/M metagenome (GOLD analysis project Ga0153915, IMG submission 107003) | Freshwater wetland microbial communities from Ohio, USA - Open water 3 Core 3 Depth 3 metaG | ecosystem: Environmental > Aquatic > Freshwater > Wetlands | place: USA: Ohio, Lake Erie... | reverse complement strand
GATCCATTCCAAGCTCCGCCGGGAAGGCCCGAGGTCGGACCGGCAGAAACTCGCCGGCAAGGACGCCAAGCCGAACGTCTTCCCGTCCGCCCCGGGTTACGGAGCCCGGAAAGAGGATCAGCCGAACGAGATCGAAGACCTCAAGCAGAAGGTCAAGAAGGCCAACATGCCGGCCGATGCCCAAGAGAAGGCCTTCAAGGAGATCGAGCGCTTGGAGACCATGCCTCCGATGTCGGCCGAAGCGACCGTCTGCCGCAACTATCTCGACTGGCTGATCTCGATGCCCTGGAATACGAAATCCCGCGAGAAGAGAGGCCTCAAAGAGGCCCAGCGCGTCCTGGATGAGGACCACTATGGTCTGGAGAAGGTTAAAGAGCGGATCATCGAGTTCCTTTCCATCCGGCAGCTGGTCAAAACCCCCAAAGGGGTCATCCTGGGCTTGATCGGCCCGCCCGGCGTGGGCAAGAGCTCTCTGGGGAAGTCCGTGGCCCGGGCGACCGGACGTAAGTTCGTGCGCCTTTCACTCGGAGGAGTCCGGGATGAGGCCGAGATTCGCGGCCATCGCCGGACCTACATCGGCGCCTACCCTGGACGGATCATCCAGATGATCAAGCGCGCCGGCACAAAAAACCCGGTCTTCCTGCTGGACGAGGTCGATAAGATGAGCATGGATTTTCGCGGCGACCCGGCCTCGGCTCTCATGGAAGTTCTTGATCCTGAACAAAATAGCACGTTTCTCGACCACTACATCGACACCGACTTCGACCTTTCCCAGGTCATGTTCATCGTTACGGCCAACATGGTGGAGCCCATCCCGCGGCCGCTCATCGACCGGATGGAGATCATCCGCCTCCCCGGCTACACGGAGGACGAGAAGCTCCAGATCGCTAAGAGGTTCCTGCTCCCCAAGGAGCTGAAGGCTCATGGCCTCAAGGCGAAGAACCTCAAGATCACGGACGCCGCCATGCAGAAGATCATCCGGGAGTACACCCGGGAGGCCGGCGTCAGGAACCTGGAGAGGGAGATCACCTCGGTCTGCCGGAAGCTGGGCAAAAGGGTCGTCCACAAAGGCAAGGAACATAGCGAGCGGGTGACGCCCAAGAACCTCGAGTCCTACCTGGGCATCCCCAAGTTCAGGCGGAGCTTGATCGATAAGAAGGACGAGATCGGGGGCGCCATCGGCATGGCCTGGACCGAGTTCGGAGGGGAGCTGCTGATCTTCGAGGCGACCAAGATCCACGGGAAAGGGAATTTTACCCTGACCGGCCAGCTCGGTGAGATCATGCAGGAGTCCGCCCAGGCCGCCTTTAGCTACGTCCGGGGAAAGGTCTTCGAGCTCAACATCGCCAAGGATTTGCACAAGAACTTCGACATTCACATCCATGTCCCGGAGGGGGCGACGCCCAAGGAAGGGCCCTCTGCGGGGATCACCATCGCCACCTCCATTATCTCGCTTTTGACCGACATCCCGGTCAACCGCAAGGTGGCCATGACCGGAGAGATCACCCTCAAAGGCAAAGTTCTGCCTGTCGGCGGGATCAAGGAGAAGCTCCTGGCGGCGCACCGTGAGGGGATCCGCGAGGCCATCATCCCGCTCGACAACAAAGCCGATCTCAAAGACCTGCCCAAAGTGATCAAGCAGGAAGTCAATATCCATCTGGTCGAACATATGGACGAAGTCCTGAAAATCGCCCTGACAAGCGAACTTCCCCAGAAGCCGTCGAAGGAGACAGGGGTCATCTCTCCGGAGCTCTCCCCGAGAGGGGGGGAGGGCGAGGGTCCGACCGAGCCTCCTTTGACCCACTGAGGGTTTGCCGAGCGATTATCATCTAAGACCGAAAGACCATTCTTGAGGAGATGTGAGCCATGAGAGAAAAAGAGTACAGCCTCGTAGAGCTCGAAGAAAGAGACCTGAAGGAGCTGGAGAAAATAGCCGGACAGGCCGGGGTCGAGCAAGAGGAGATCGAGGACGCGAGCAAGCATAACCTGATTTTCAAGGTCCTCGAGGCCCAGGCCAAGAAGAGCGGGCTGCTGTTCTCCGAGGGCGTCCTGGAGACGCTGGAGGATGGCTTCGGTTTCCTGCGGGCCCCCGATTTCAGCTACCTCCCCAGCCAGGATGACATATACGTTTCTCCTTCTCAAATAAGGAAATTCCAACTGCGGACAGGGGACACGATCAGCGGCATCGTCCGGCCCCCCAAAAACGGGGAGAAATACTTCGCCCTGATCAAGATCGAGGCCATCAACTTCACCCATCCCGACATCATCCAGGACCAGCGGCGGAATGTCCATTTCGAGCGTTTGACGCCGCTTTATCCGTTCGAGAAGATCAACCTGGAGGATGGCAACGCCAAGAACATGAATGCCCGGATCATGGACTTGCTGACTCCGATCGGCAAGGGCCAAAGAGGCCTGATCGTCTCGCCTCCGCGGGCCGGGAAAACAACCCTCCTCAAGACCATCGCCAAGTCCATCGAGAAAAACCACCCTGAGATCTTCCTGATCGTCCTCCTGGTCGCCGAGCGGCCGGAGGAGGTCACGGACTTCCAGAGGTCGGTCAACGGAGAAGTGGTCGCCTCGACCTTCGACGAGCCGCCCGCCCGGAATGCGCAGGTGGCCAACATCGTCCTCGAGAAGGCCAAAAGGCTGGTTGAGATCAAGCGCGACGTGGCCATTCTCCTCGACAGCGTGACCCGGCTGGCTCGGGCGCACAACGCCATCATCCCGCCCTCAGGAAAGGTCCTGAGCGGCGGTATCGACGCCAATGCCCTGAACAAGCCGAAGAAGTTCTTCGGTTCGGCCCGGAAGATCGAGGAAGGCGGGAGCCTGACCATCATGGCGACCGCCCTGGTCGACACGGGAAGCCGCATGGACGACGTCATCTTCGAGGAGTTCAAGGGTACCGGGAACATGGAGATCAACCTGGACAGGCGGCTGGTCGACAAACGGCTGTTCCCGGCCATCGACATCAACCGTTCTGGAACACGGAAAGAAGAGCTCCTGATCGAGGAGAACGACCTCAACCGCATCTGGATCCTGCGGAAGGTCCTGAGCCAGCTCAGTGAGGTCGAGGCCATGGAGCTCCTGGTCGAAAAGCTCGGCAAGGTCAAGACGAACATCGAATTCCTGAACGCCATGAGCAAGGGGCTGTAAAACCGGCGCCGAGGGCACGGAAAGAGCCCCAGCCCAGTCCCATAGCCACGGCCCAAACCTCCTCAGCTTCTCCCAACAGGCGGGATTCTCATTCCGAACAGGTTTCCGCCCGTTTTAGGCGATCTGATAGGGGAGGAGGCTCTTTCTTAATGACTCGCAGTTCAAGTGGGTCCGGGAGATGGGTAGGGTGCTGCAGTCTTCTTGAACCGCCGGCCGCAGATAAGATCGGCCTATTCCCAAAGTTGCCCAACATAGGGATTTCCAGGAGTGTCCCAAAGTCTTAAACGTCATGAATAGGCGCGCCCGGGGCTCAGGCCTTGGCGAAAAGCTCGATTTCCCCGCGCTGAGGCGATCCTCAGAGAATATGGGCAAAAAGTAGGAAGAATTATCTTCCCAGAGAAGGGTCATCTTTTCTCGTGAATTTCTTTGGGGATGCGAAAGCACGCTTACTCGGAGGTTGCGCCAGACCGGGGGTGATTTCCAGAATTGCCCAAGAATTCGGCAGGCGGGATATCCACAAGAAGTGGAAATCGCTATCCTCTTTAAAGTCTATCGGTTGAGAAAAAAGATAATAGTGCGTCGCATAAGGGTTATTATGTCAACTAATATGATCGAGCAGAAGCCTCTTCCCACCAGAATGATTCTGATTTCACCCGGCCCCATTTCAGAGGCTATGGCTTAGTAGATCTTAGCCGGGAAATGATCTCTTCGAGGACCTGAATAACCTCTTCACGGCTGACGGCGTGTTTTTTGAATTCGAGGCGCAGATGGTACTGGTCGCTCGCCTGAGGCGCATAGGTAAAAACAAACGGCTTTGTCGTTTTTATCTTGCCCTTGAGCTTCTTGGAAAGCTCCCGAGTGTCTTCGCGGCGCAAACCGCGCTGGCTGATCTCATGGATGAGGCGCTCCATGTCGGAGTGCTTTTCCTGCTTGGCGATCTCGATCAGGGTGCTGCGGCTGGTGATCTGGGCCGCCTTGCAGGCCTCGCGTAGGTTCTTGGGGATCCGGGCTACGTTGACGATCTCCGTGAGCGTGGAGCGAGCTTTGCCGATTTTTTCGGCCAGTTGAGCGTGGTTATACCCATAGACCTCCACCAGAGCGTTCAGGCCGTCGGCCTCTTCGAAGACATCCAGGTCCTTTCGCTGGAGGTTCTCGATGAGGGCCAGCTCCATGGCCTCATTATCCAGGACAATCATCTCTATGGCCGGGATTTCCTTGAGGGCGACGCGCTTGCAGGCGACGTAGCGGCGCTCGCCGGCGATGATCTCGTAGCGGTCATTCTTGGGCCTGACCAGGATGGGCTCGAGGACGCCTTTGGCCTTGATGGAGGACATCAGGTCCTCGAGGTTGCCGAGTTCGCTGCGGGCCTGCTGGGGGTTGGGGTCGATTTTGGCCAGAGGGATCATGCGGATGCGCGGGCCGGACGGGCGGGTTGACAGCAGGTCGACGAAGTGGTCGTCGTGACGCATCATGAGTTTTTCGGGCAGTCCTGAACGCTTATTTTTTTTGGCCACGCTCGATAATCTCCTCGGCGATTTTTCGGTATTGAAGGGCACCAACAGAATTGGGGGCGTAGGTGAAGATCGATTCTTTATAGGCGGGGCTTTCCTCGAGCTTAACGCTCTTGGAGATGAGGGTTCTAAAGACGAGCCGTCCGAAGACCTTGCGGATCCTCTTGACGGCGTCCTTGGCAATGTTGGTCCTCTTGTCGTGAAGAGTGATCAAGATGCCGAGGATCTGGAGGTCGGGGTTGGCGACTCTCTTGACCTTGTCAATGGTCTCCAGGAGGTCGTCGGTGCCTTCGAGACAAAGATAGGAAGGCTGTATGGGGATCAGGATATGGGTTGCTGCGACAAGGGAGTTGAGGGTGATCAGGCCTAAGGTAGGAGGCGTGTCGATGACGATATGATTGTACTTGGGGCGGATGGGCTCGACGATGTCTTTTAGCCGGTAATGGCCGTCGATCTCGCCAAGGAGCGAGGGCTCGAGTTTGGCCATGGCGATCTTGGAGACGGCTATCTCCAGGCCTGGGATGGTCGACGGGGTGATAACGGTTTCGAGGCCCTCGTCGGGATGCATCAGGATATCGTAAAGGGATTTGGCATGCTTGGCGGGGTCGTTGACGGCGGAGATCGTGCTGTGGGCCTGAGGGTCGGTGTCGATGAGGAGGACGCGGTTGCCCAGAAAGGCGAGGGCGGCTGAGATATTGAGAGAGGTCGTGGTCTTCCCCACCCCGCCTTTTTGATTTGTGATGGCAATGATCAAGCGGTCTTCTCCAAGGTCGAACTTCCGAGGAGGAAAGGTAATCTAGAAAAGAAAAAAAATCAAGAAAAAAGTTTCGCTAGGTAAATAAATGCGGATCGGGAGAAAAAAGGAAGAGCAAGAGCGGCAGAAAAGCAAGATGTCGGCATGCCGACATTTATGTAAGATATTGATAATAAATTGAATCAGCAAATTAAGGTGGCCGGCATCGGCTTAAGAAGGGTGGATGGCAAGTAAAGTTGGCGGCAGGAAGTTGGGTTTGAAGTTGGAAAAGAGTTTTCGTATAATCGTTGGCGAAAAAAATTGGGGAGAAAATGAACAAGCCAAACGAATTCCGGCGGGAGATGGGACTGCTAGACTCGGCCTTCTTAGTAATGGGGGGCGTCATCGGGACGGGAATATTCATGACCACCGGGTTTATCATTGGATTCGTCCCATCGCCGTGGCTGGTCATGCTGGCCTGGGTCCTGGGAGGGGTTATTACGCTGACGGGAGCGCTCTCATTCGGAGAGTTGGCGGCGATGTATCCGCTGGCAGGCGGGCAATTCGTCTATTTAAAGGAAGCCTATGGGGATTGGGCGGGTTTTCTTTTCGGCTGGGCATTCTTCTGGGTGATCGGCAGCGGAGGGATTGCCGCTCTGGCCGTTGGCCTGGCTGAATTCCTGGGATATTTCTTTCCTTCAGTTTCCAACCAGGCGATCTTTTTGCGGACGGAAGTCGCCGGACTCCCCTACTCGCTATCCGCGGGACAGCTGGTGGCAGTCGGGGCTATCCTCCTTCTTACCGGGATCAACTACTTTGGTCTGAAGAGCGGGCTTCTGGTGCAAAATCTTTCGGTCGTGCTCCGCGTGGGCAGTATCGCCGCTCTGGTCATCCTGGGCTGGGCGGTCGGCCGGAAATCCGGGATGGACAATTGGAGTCATTTTTTCCGGACGGGAGGGGCGTTTGATATCAAGTCATTCGGTTTGGCGCTTCTTGCCGTGCTCTGGACTTACGATGGCTGGTATTCCGTCAACTGCACCGCCGGCGAAGTCAAAAAACCGGAGAAAACGATTCCGCTCAGTCTCCTGCTGGGGACAGGTGGAGTCGTCTTGGTCTATTTCTTAATGAACAGTGTCTACCTGGCCGCTCTGCCGCTCGAGAAGATGAGCGGTGTCGCCCGCATCGGAGAGCTGGCGGCGACCTCGCTTTTTGGTCCGGGGGCGGCGGGGTTTGTGGCGGCGGCGATCACCATCTCCACCTTCGGTTGTCTGGCGGCCACCATTCTCTACGGGCCGCGGGTGTACTATGCCATGGCTGAGTCCGGGCTCTTCTTCCGGAGTATGAGCGTTATCCATCCGCGCTTCCGCGTGCCCGGGCGGGCCATCATCTGGCAGGGCGTCTGGGCCTCGCTCCTTTGCCTGTCTGGCACTTACCAGACGCTTTATGAGTATGTGGTCTTTGCCCTCGTCCTGTTCTTCGCCGCCACGGGAGCGGCGGTCCTGGTTTTACGGGCCAAGAAACCGGACGTGCCCCGGCCCTACCGCATCTGGGGATATCCGGTCGTCCCGCTCGTCTTTATCCTGATCAACCTAGCCGTTTTCGGCAACAGTCTTTATTCCCAGCCCCGTGAGTCGTTCCTCGGACTGTTGATCATCCTCGCCGGCGTCCCCGCTTTCCTCTACTGGAAAAGGAAGATTCCCGATAAAATCTATAGGAATAATAGGGAATAAGGCAATCCCGGGTCCGTCAGGAGACGAGCGTCCCGTCGATATGGACGACCCGTTTCCGGAGCGGCATCTCGACCCCGCTCTGCTCGAGCGCCTGTTCGACGATCCGGAAGAGCCCGGAGCAGCAGGGAACGGTCATCACGGCCACGGTCAGCGAGCGAAGCCCATTGTGCTTGATAAGCTCGGCCAGTTTCTCGATATATCCGTCGGTCTGATCGAGCTTGGGACAGGCGATCACCAGCGTTTTGCCCCTGAGGAGCTCCGGGTGGAAGCTTCCGAGGGCGAACGCTGTGCAGTCGGCGGCGATGAGCAGGTCGCTTCCCCTGAAATAGGGCGCCTGGGGCGTTATGAGATGAAGCTGGATCGGCCACTGCCTGAGTTCCGACGCTCCCGAGATGGCTCTCCCCTGCTCTCCCCTGCCTTGCGCGGGGATCTCGCGGGCGACGCTCCCCGGACAGCCGCCTGTCGGGGACGCTTTCTCAGAATCCGCCGATATGCGGTCGGCAGGACCTTCCCGGTTTCCAATCCCGTGGACGTTCTTTGCCGCCTCCTTCCCTCTTGTCTTCAGGACGTGTTGGTAGGCCGCCCCGGCGTCGTAGGCATCAACTTCCCTTTCCACCACCTTCAGTGCGCCGGTGGGGCAAACGTCAAGGCAGGCGCCCAGGCCGTCGCAAAAGACCTCTTTGACCAAGACGGCTTTGTTCTCTTTGTCCAAAGCCAGCGCGCCCTCGGCGCAGGCGGTCGTGCAGAGCCCGCAGCCGTCGCAAAGGCCCCTCTCGATTTCGATGATCTTTCTTTTCATCAGCTGCCCTCCCGAGATTCACTATTCTCCTTTGGCCGCCCGGCGGCGACGGGTCTTTCCTTTTTCCCACCGATCCACAGGCATGATCAGGCAGGTCGGCCCTCCCCTCCCCTTGATGAACTCGGACAGGTCGACCAGGCGAACGGAAAACCCCGACCTTTCAAGCGCCTCCGCCGAACCCGAGCAACCCTTTTCCACAAGGACACCGCCGTCGCCCAAGGCGATAACGTTGGCGCTGGCCTCCTGCGGGCAGGGTATCGCGACAACCTCAAAGCCTTTAAAGAAACCTCCCGGGAATAGCCGCCGGCAGCAGAGCACCGTGCGGGGACCGACGAGGCTCATGGCGCCGCCGATGTGGAGATGGGGCAGCGGGAGTGAGATCGTCCTGACCTCGCAGCCGCTTCGCCGGAGGAGGCACGAGAGCTGGCGGACGCCGCTGCGGTTCGTCCTATCGGAGAGACCGACAAAGGCGACATCTCCAGCCAGGATGACGTCCCCTCCTTCGACCGTCCCTGGTTTCTCGATCAGGCCCACGCACGGTATACCAAGTGAGTCCAAGGCCGCAGCCATCCATTCCTCTTCACCCCGCCGCGTGGGGAGTCCCATCCGCAGGCGGATGTACCCATCCGGGGTCATTAAGCTGGTATCCCGGGCAAAGACGGAGTTGGGATGACCGGCAAGCTCGCGGAGGTTGATCACCCGGGCTCCGGCCTCGCGCAGGCTGGCCCGGAGGTTCCGGTGCTGGGCGGACGCTCTTTCCGGGTCGGCCGCCTCCCCGATGTTATGCGATTCGGGGTTTTCTACCTGAAAGTATTCGTGCCGGGGCGCACAGACCACCGCCCTCCTCAGTCTCTCTCCTTCATTTCGCACCATGCCCGTTTCTCCTTCCCCACACGTTAGCAGAACTCGAAGGGAAGGTAAACCATAGGAAATTGCTGGAGAAGGACGGGAGGATAGCGCCGGCAGAAACCGTCCGGGCTGGTTTCAGTCGGGCCGGCTATCCACGGCGGTCACCCCTGGGGGCCCGCCAGGGAGATCTTGATTTATTCTTCAGCCCTCAAATCCTGGACGATCTTCAACAGATCTCGGCTAAGGAGGCCGGTCCAGTCGGTTTCGATAAAGATCTTTCTGGTCATTGTGAAAGACAACCGATGCTTGAAGCCTGTGTCTCCTGTCTCTTCACTGAACGGGACAGAGACGTCGAACCGGATGACGTCTACAGCTTTATCGGTCTCGTAGATCTTCCTTAGCTTTGGAGCCAGGTCCTCTCCCAACTCTTCCTGGAAGGTGTTGGTATCCTTGGGAATGAAGCGATAATAAATGGTCATCTCGCTTCCCGTCTGTTCGATGTCCTGCACACCCGGGTAATCCTCCTTGGCTTCGCCCAGGATAGCGCGGATGCCGGACATCGGGTCAGCTGTTGCCGCCATCTCCGTCGGGGCCATGGCTTCGGCTTTCTCCGCTTTTTTGCTTTTGCAGACGGTGGAAACACCGGTCAAGAAAAGGAGCGCGGCGAGCCAAAGACAAAGCTTCGAAAGAGATAGGGTCCGGAGTGATTTCATGTTCTCCTCCTTTCATAAAAAAACCAAAATGCCTTTTTCCAAATGCTGGGCATTGCGGGCATTGACCGACGGAACCATCCCATCGCGCCGCACCCAGACCAGCCGGAAGCCAGTTTCCGTGCCGAGAATCAGAGAGATCACCGGCTCAGCCCGGAATTTTGATCCCGGCAAACAGGGTCGTCGGACCACGGCGGACCAAGAGAGCGACGACATCTCCTCCTTTGAACCCGCTGATCGCCTTCTCAAATTCCCGGACGCTCTTCACCGGCGCGCGGTTGACTTCTTTGATCAGGTCACCCCGGCCGAGTCCGGCATCCTCAGCCGGACTCCCCGCTGCGACGTCGGTCACCAGCGCCCCCTTGTCTTTTTCGTAACCGAGCTGAGCGGCAATGTCAGGCGTCAAATCCTGAAGGCTCAGTCCCAGTTTCTCGCCCGTCTGTCCTTCAGGCTGCTCCTGTTCAAGGGCCTTCTCTTGGGGTGTGTTGGGTTTCTCTGCGAGGATAACGGTAACCTCCAGAGCCTTCCCCTCGCGGAGCAGGCTGACCTTGACCGCGGTTTTTGGCGCCATCTCGGCTACCATCAGCCTGAGTTGGGTGGCGTCCGTCACCTGTTTCCCGTCAAAGCTAAGGATGACATCGCCGCGTTTGATCCCCGCCAGGTCGGCCGGGCCCCTGGGAGTGACATCACCG
>Ga0153915_10007716_pt1 | contig 10177 bp, 13 predicted proteins | sample Opewatmetagenome_2_FD_107003 | JGI IMG/M metagenome (GOLD analysis project Ga0153915, IMG submission 107003) | Freshwater wetland microbial communities from Ohio, USA - Open water 3 Core 3 Depth 3 metaG | ecosystem: Environmental > Aquatic > Freshwater > Wetlands | place: USA: Ohio, Lake Erie... | reverse complement strand
TCCGTCCAGGCAGATTCAATTTGGTTGCAGGTTTCGCATGAGCGTAAATGGTCCTGAAGAGCCTGGGATTGCTCGACCGATAAATCCTGCTCAGAGAGAAGCCAATCTCTATATGGCTGATGATTCATGGGCTTTCCTTTCAGGCACGAAATTAGTTCCCTTTTGATCAGACCAGGATTGTGCCATAGTCAATCTGGCACGATGTAGACGGCTTTTTACAGCACTCAATGAAAGAGAAAGGTTTTGAGCGATCTCTTCGTAAGAAAAATCGTACCAATAATACATAACTACTGCTGCCCGATCAAATGGGTTGAGAGTTTTTAACAAGGCTTGCACTCGATTTTGATCCTCCATGAGATATAACGAAGCCTCTGGTCCGGGTAGACCATCTGGTGGGTCAATATATGGCATGGCATCCATCGAGACGATGACCATACGCCGTTTGCGTATTTGGTCGATGCAATGATGAGCTGCAATGGATAAAAGCCATGTTGAAAATGGTCGTTTGGCATCATAATGCTTAATATTTTTATACACCCGCAGGAAGGTTTCCTGTGAGGCATCCTCAGCTTCATCTGGATCGCCCAGCATTCGATAACACAGGTTATACACTGGTTTCTGATAGGTCTCAACCAGCTGGGTGAATGCTTCTTGATTACCTCGATGAACCTGGTTGAGAACTTCAGGCTCTAGGTTATTCACACGGTGCTCCTGTATGGTTATCTGATCCTATATACGCAATAAGTGATAATACGTTGCATGTATATAGGTTGAAAAGAAGATCAAACTATTATTTAACCATAACCATTAACCCAGGCACTGATAAAATCTGAGGTTTTTCAGCTCACTGTCGAAGGGGACGAAATCCTTCGCCAAATGCTTCATGAGCCTGACCGATCACGATAAATGCATCTGGATCAGCATCAAGTACCAGACTCTTAAGCACGCTTACCTCAGAACGATTGATGACACAATAAAGCATCGAGCGTTTCGATCCGGTATATTCACCAGTAACTTCGACGGAAGTCACCCCGCGTTCCAAATCAGTCAGGATCGAATGGGATACCTGATCTGGATTCGAAGTGATGATGATAGCAGTACGGACGACGTTAGGGCCATTTGTGGTTACTTCTGTTGCAATCCCACTAATAAATAACATGATGATGGCGTATAAGGCGTTTCTCCAGCTGTATGTAAGTCCACCTAACAGCATGATAAGAGAATCGGTGATCAGATAGCTTTGTGAAATCGGGATGCTGCGCCAATTGGTGATAATGCGCACCAGGATATCCGTTCCACCACTCGTACCATGACCCCGATAGACCAGCCCATAACCAATGCCACTGACCACACCTCCATAGAGGGTATTCAGCACCAGGTCAGTGGACAGACCTCCCGTGGGTAAAAAAAGTACCAGAAAGTCAGTAAAAAATGAGACTGCGACTACAGCATAAGCTGTCCGAATAGCGAAGCGTTTACCACCCAGGTGACGCCAACCCAATATTAAAAGGGGGATGTTTCCTATCAGGATCATGACACCGATGGGGAAGTTAGTGTAGAAATTGATGATTTGAGCCAAGCCACTAATGCCTCCATTGACGAGATGACCAGGCACAAGGAAGAGACGGATGGCGAAAGCCTGCAAGAGGGTCCCGAGTGTGATCAGAACATAATCACGACCGGTCGTCCATGAAAAGCCACGAAACCACGATTCCAAATGAGTTCTCATTCGAGTAATTTTGAATTTGCCAGGATTTCGATAACCCCAAGCACTGCTGAATTATCCAGATCACCCATACCCATTTCGAGCATGGCATTGAAGAGCTGTGCATCGACTGCAGCTGAAGGCAATGGGATGCCATATTGGCGAGCAGTTTCCAGGATAATGTTCATATCCTTGGCTTGCATGTAGACTTTGAAACCTGGGCTTCGATTGTTAGAAAAAAGACGTTGCGGCTTGACATCGAGGGTCCAGCATTGAGCTGCCCCACCCTTGATTGCTTCCACCACTTTCTGAGGGTCAGCACCGGCTTTCTTGGAGAAGATCAGCAATTCAGCCATCGCCACCATTTGGGCGGCAACCATGATCTGATTTGCAGCTTTTGCTATCTGCCCTGCACCAGGACCACCTACATGGGTGACAGTCTTTCCGATTGCGGCAAAGACAGGGCGCACAACTTCAACTATATCAGCTGAACCGCCAACCATGATCGTAAGTGTACCCTGACGGGCACCGATATCTCCTCCGCTGACAGGGGCGTCAAGGCATTGAACGCCCCTTTCCCCAAGGACAGTCGCGATGTGACGGGCGATGGCAGGTTTGATGGTCGAATTATCCACATAGATCAAACCTGGATGTGCCCCTTCAATGATCCCGTTTTCACCCAATACGACTAATTCAACATCCGGAGTATCAGGTAGGTTGGTAAAAACGACGTCCACCTGGGTAGCAACTTCAGATGGGGTAGCCGCTGGCTGGGCACCTTCACTGACCAGCTCAGCCACCGCAGCCTGGCTGCGATTATGAACAATCAGCGGAAATCCTGCCTTGAGGATATTGCGTGCGATAGATTTTCCCATCAAACCTAAGCCAATATAGCCAATGTTCAGGGGGTAAGACATAAAGGCTCCTTATAAGTGTTATTAATTATGGCTTTTTATCTTTAGTAGTTTTCTACTCACCGGACCATCTTTCGTATCTAGTACTTCCCAGCCAGATTTCTCAATCTGGATGCGTAACTCATCTGCGAATTCCCAGTTGTTCGACTGACGAGCTTCCTGACGTGCTCGAATCAGCCGGGCAACTTCGTCAGATGGAGTGAGAGGTCCTTCTTGTTCCATAAAATGCTTCGCCTGGATTGCTTTTTGCCAGATATCAGGAGCCAAGCTGACTTCCGGATTGTAAGGTTGAAAATGTCCAATTTCACTCATTGAAAAATTTTGGCCATTTTGGTATTGGTGAAAGTGACCATCCCGTTGTTTAGCTATTTTTGCTAAATCTTCATTTGTCCCAGGGATATTTTTTATCATGGGGGCCGATGAATATAGAGGTTTTTTATCGTGATGTTTGTGACCAGTGTGCAAAAGGGTCACCATACCCAATCCCATGACCTGGCACTCATCGCTCGAAAGATCCATGATCAAAGCGGTTTTTTCATCCAGACCGATGATGGTCATCTCTTCAGGGAGCATATCGATCAGGCGGACGAAACGTTCCTGACCCATAAAACAACGGCTGGTATCCAGCTCCGCACCCCCTTCATGATTATTCCAATGGGGGATTAAGACGAGCTGTAATCCATAAAGCTTAAAAAAGTCCAGACCTTGGATCCAGTGTAGATCTTCCCCAACTTTGTAGATTTCGTATACCGGCAGAGCGAATGTACTGAAAGCCACTGTAGCTGCGCTGGCTAGCGCAAGCACTGCACCCAGATGGTGGCGCGCGATCAGATAGTACCAGGCCAGGCTATCTCGCAGCTGACGAATGGCATATGATGGGCTTCCTGGACCCATAAAGATCAGATCAGCATTGAGCAAAGGAGCAAGGATTTCAGGCTCATCCGGGCTAAATTGGGTCCCTCGCATGCGAGCAGGGATGATTTCTACTTGGGGAGAGTAGTTTTGTAATCTTTGGGTAAAAAAATCACCAATTCGGCTGATAACTTGATGTGAATTCAGCTCAAACCCAGCTGGCGTCTCCAATAAGGATATCCGAGGTGATTGGGGGAGCGAGCGGAAAACCCGCTCGAAGATCTTCCGACCAGTCGGGGAAGTTTCACCAGAACCAAAGAGGATGATTAATCCAGGCTGTGGGAGGAATTGGTCATTCATTACCCTTGCCATAGAAATCTTTCACGGATTCCATTAAGTAAAAATTATAATAGGCGAGCTGTCTAATCCTTTTGATACATGCTGCGTATATTTGGAACCAGATACTCCGCGAATGAACGTTGCACGTCATAATCTGGCTGCCAGTTCCAATTCCGGCAAGCAGCACTGTCATCCAAATCAGCAGGCCATGAATCAACAATTGCTTGGCGTTTAACATCTGGCAGGAAGGTGATCTGTGCCTCGGGGAAGAATTTTAATACCCATTCACGGAATTCTGCTGCAGTGAGGCTGAAGCTGGTCACGTTATAAACAGAATGCTTTAATGCTGGTTTCGGCGCATTTGTCAACATCAGCAAGGATTTAACCGCGTCAGGCATAACCATGAAAGGGATGCGCACATCTTCGCGCACGAAACAGTCATAAGGTTTCTTCTGGGCAGCATAATGCAACATCTCGGGGCCATAATCGCTAGTGCCTCCACTTGGAACCGTAAAGGCGCTGATTAGACCTGGAAAGCGCAAACAACGGAAGTCCAGCATTACTGGCAGGTCTGCTGCCAATTGCCGGTAATACTTACTAAAATAAATCCCCAATTGCTCGCAATAAAGCTTATTACAGCCATACATGGTACGCGGGTTATTCCACTCCCATTCCCGCACACGGGTATAGGTAGCCTTGGTATCCAAATCTGGTAGACCATAGGCAGCTATCGAGCTGGGAAAGATGAACTTTACCGGTTCGTTACGCCATTCTGACTGTTCTGCTGCCAGGTTCAATAAGCCCAGTGTGCCTTCCACATTGACCCGGTGAGCTGCCTCAGGGGAGAACTCACTCCGGGTGGAAAGCAAGGCGGCTAGATGATAAATAGTGTCCACCTCATACTCGCTAACCAGGCGTGAAAGCAGGGCTTTGTCCATGATATCCCCTTGTAATGCAATTACCTGGGTGTGGATATCGTCAGGCGAAGGCGCAATATCAAGCGTGATGATAGGCATATCCTTTTGCTTAATCAGGCTTTTTACCAATGCCTGACCAATTTCGCCTGAGGCTCCAGTGATTAGGATAGCTTTTTTACGCATGACTTCTCCTTCGTTATGTGTTTTGGAACGGGTTGTGATATCAGCTGAGTATGTGCTAGAATGAACACACTAATTTTACAACACCTTTACGGTTAAACCTCGATTTTTTTATTTCTGTTGAGGAAAATTCGTAACTAACCCAATGGTATATCTTCTGAAGACGTGAATGAAAAACCTTTTATACTATTGCTTATTAGCGATTTTATGTTGTGCATGTACAGCTGCACCAACCTCCATTCCTTTACCCACTGATACGCAATCACCACCTACTGCAACCATCACCCCGACAATTATCTGGTTCCCACCTACTGCCACCTCGACCCCTTTTCCCTCCCCGGTCATCTCTCCAACGGTGGATATGCGTCCCAATCTCGGGAAAATTCTGTTTGCAGATGATTTCTCCGACCCAAAGGCATGGACACTGAATCTTTCATCTTCCGGAAGTGTTGCATTGGGTATGAATGAGCTGACTATCGCGATTGGTGAGACGAACGCATATTTGTTCAGCATAAGAGAAGAGCCTGTATTTACGGATTTCTATCTAGAGATCACTGCCGAACCCAACCTGTGTAAAGACATGGATGAATATGGGGTGCTATTTCGAGTATCCCCGACGATCGATTATTACCGGTTCTCCCTGTCTTGTAGTGGACAGGTTCGATTAGACCGGGTAAGTGGTGGCCAGGCTTCATCGCCACAGCCGTGGTTGTTGAGCGGTGCAGTGCCGCCTGGAGCACCCAGCTCATCTCGTCTGGGAGTATCCGCAATCGGCACTGAGATGAACTTTTTTGTAAATGGCCAATATCAGTTTTCAATCCACGATCCACAACTGACCTCCGGAGGCGTGGGTGTTTTTGCCAGATCTACCAACAAAATGGCAGTGACAGTGAATTTCACCAACCTTGTTATCTACGAGGTCATTCGATAGAGTTTTTTCAATTTACTCTACACTAGCGTAGCGATATGTCCAAACGTAATTTGATTAACCGACTAAACGATTTATCACCGAAAGAATGGTTGAAATTCCAGAAATCCTGGTTTGTTCATAACCCACCCCCTCGCCAGAAAAGTGTATTGCGCCATCCAGCTAAATTTCCAGAAACCTTGGCGAAGGAATTCATCACATTTTTTACGAAGGTTCATCAAGTGGTTTTTGATCCGATGGCAGGCACAGGGAGTACGCTGGTCGCAGCCTTGCGATGCGACAGGCATGCTTATGGCATTGAGCTTAACCCAATCTATGCAGGCATTGCACGTCAAGTTCTTGCAGAGGAAAGGCAGAACCTGGGTCTGGTATTGAATGATATACAATGCGAGCTGATTACTGGGGATGCTGCCTGCATGGCAGATATTGCTTCACGCCACCAAATCCCTCCCATCGATTATGTATTTACCTCTCCGCCGTATTGGAATATGCTGCATGCGAGAGGTTCAGCCACTCAACAATTCCGGCGAACCTCCCAAGGATTGGATGTGATTTACTCCGATGACCCAAATGACCTGGGAAATATCACGGATTATGATACTTTCGTTGACCGTCTGGTATGCATCTATGTGAATATGCAGCCTTTATTAATACCGGGGGCATACTTAACCATCATCATAAAGAATATCAAAAAGGGTGGTAGGATTTATCCACTAGCTTGGGATCTGGCGCAGCGACTAGGAAAAACTTATGTGCTCAAAGATGAAAAAATCTGGTGTCAGGATAACCAACGTTTATCTCCCTATGGGCTTGGGAATGCCTGGGTGAGCAACACATTTCATCATTATTGTTTACAGTTCAGAAATGACTGACCACCTCCCTCACAACCCCTTTTATTTTTATTGATTCAGTGTACAATTGTTCTGTAAAGTCCAGTGAGTGTCACCTAGGCTTTGGCCCGGATGGTGTTCATCCGGAACTGATATCAAACCGCTCACTGTAACGAAAGGAGTCCCCGCATGTCTTACCACACAATAATATTAGTCGGAAACCTTGGTCGAGACCCAGAGATGCGTTATACACCCTCTGGTCAGGCAGTTACGAATTTTTCAGTGGCTGTCAATGATAACTTCACCAGTAGCAATGGTGATAAGGTTGAAAGGACGATTTGGGTGCGAGTTTCTACTTGGGGGAAACAAGCAGAAATCTGTAATCAGTATCTCAAGAAAGGGAGGAAAGTGCTCGTTGAGGGACGTCTAGTGACTGATCCCAGTACTGGCGGCCCGCGGATTTGGAACCGGCAAGATGGTACGCCGAGTGCGTCTTTTGAAGTCAGTGCCCAGACGGTGCGCTTTTTATCCACACGAGGTGAGGATGATAGTGCTGGTGCGCCTCCTGGCGAAGCTGCTGGTCAGGCTGAGGAGGCAGGCGATATACCGTTCTAAATCACAAATTAATAAGGTGCGGAATACTATTCCGCACCTTAATTATTTCTCTATTGGAGAAAATTTGTAGGATAAAATCCGTAATATAAAGTCCGTAGGATAAAATAATAAGGATAAATACATATGTCCGATCCTGCTCAGAACCGTCCGGCGGCTCCAGCGCCACCTGCATTGGAAGTACCTCCTGACCTGAAAACAGACTATGCCAACGTGGTCCGGATTGCACATTCTCCATCGGAGCTGGTCTTTGATTTTGCCCACCTGTTGCCTGGTGTTACCCCAGCTCGTGTATGTACGCGAGTGGTAATGTCTCCTTTGGGCGCCAAATTATTGCAGAGGGCACTGGCGGAAAATTTGTCGCGATATGAGGCTGCATTTGGAGAGATAAAAATCCCTGGAGAGAACTCGCTGGCAGATTTCTTGTTCCGCCCGCCTACTCCCACCAAAGAGTGAAGTAAATGCCGCAGAAATTAGAAGATATCGCAGAAAAAATCCACCGATCCTTCGAAGTCTGTACATCCGAACGCGATCGGGCACTTACACAGGCACGTACTCTTACCCGTCATTGTGCCAATGCCATCCGCGCAGTCCACCGAGATGAGCATTCCGTAGCACGCCAACATCTCGATGAAGCCCGTCAATTAGTGCAATCTTTACAGGAGAATTTGGTGGATTTGCCAGATCTTTTCTATGCTGGGTATACCCAGGATGCACTAAAAGAATACGCAGAAGCTGCTCTGGTGTATGCTTTGATCAATGATAATGATTTTCCATCACCTGAAGACCTTCTCTTAGAACCTGCTACATACCTTCAAGGATTAGCAGAAGCAGTGGGTGAGTTACGCCGGCGCATCCTTGACATGCTGCTCAAAGATAACCCTATGGAAGCTGAACGCTTGTTGGGTGAGATGGATGATATCTATGCCATTTTAGTGACCATGGATTACCCCGATGCAATCACTGGGGGATTGAGAAGATTGACGGATGTGGCGCGTGGCATCATCGAACGCACGCGCGGTGATTTTACCCTCAGTTTGCGCCAGGAACATCTGGAAAATAGTATCCGGGAATTAGAGTCTAGATTGGATGGTCATAGCCAGTCAGAATGAGAATCATCCGGGCATCTGAGATAGGCACCTACCAGTTTTGCAACCGAGCCTGGTGGTACCAGCTTCAGGGGTACGAGCCGGATAATCAGCTCGAATTGGAACGAGGGCGAGAACTCCACACAAAACATTTCTATACGGTTATAACTGCCGGTTGTCTGCAAATCATCGCCTACAGCCTGATTTTATTGGCAATCCTTACAGCCATCATATGGTTGATACAAACCAGGTTATAGGGATTTTTCCTTCACAGTGGATTGAACCTTGTGTTATACCTTTCGATCTTGTCCATTCTACTTGCAGTGCTCTCATTTTTCCTAGCAAGTCGCCAAAGACGGAACGCGGGCATTCCAACAGGACGGGTGATATTTACAGATTCCAGTAAATGGGGAAGGGTAGAAAAGCCTCTATATGATCCGGAACTACGATTGACCGGTAAGCCAGATTATCTGGTAAAGCATGGCAATCAAGTTATTCCAATTGAAGTCAAATCAGGCCGCGCTCCCTATATACCACCGGAATGGCATGTATACCAGCTAGCTGCTTACTGTGTGTTAGTCGAACATGAATTTGGATCCCGACCTCCACATGGAATCTTGCATTACGCTAACCGGACACTCGCTATAGATTTTACACCTGCGTTGAAAGCCACTTTATCGTCAACGATCCGGGAGATGCAGAAGCGCAACAGTCACATCCAGGTGGAGCGTTCACACCACGATCACTATCGATGCCTTCATTGTGGTTATAGATCCATATGTGATCAGGCTCTCAGGATATAATTAAGCAATGATGACTGAAGAAAATAAACTGATCCACAAAATAGCCATAGTTGGCTCCCAAAACTTACCGGATACGGAGAAGGAATCGATAGCAATTGCCGCATTCCTGAACAAGCGCGGTATCGAAACCCAACATGGATTCCTTTATGATGAAGCGATGTACCGGCTGGTTAAACAAGGCGAATTTGATGTCTTGATCGCTTTGGGTGGAGATGGGACCATGCTGCGTGCCGGGCACCTGGGAGGTCCATCGGGCGTCCCCATCCTGGGGATCAACCTGGGTCGGTTTGGGTTTCTAACTGAGATCGCCCAGGATCAATGGGAAGAATTCCTGCCGCGCATGATCGCAGGTGATTATTGGCTAGAAAAGCGAATGATGTTATGCGCTGAACAGTGGCGTGCAGACTCATTATTGGGCAAGTGGGATGTGTTAAATGAAGTTGTCATTAGTCGAGGTCAGATCATCCGTCCGGTGCATATTACTGCCCATGTGGATGGTCGTTTCCTGACCACCTACGTAGCGGATGCATTGATCGCCGCCACACCAACGGGTTCGACTGCATATGCTCTGGCAGCTGGCGGTCCTATCTTGCCACCCGAATTGCGTAACATTTTATTGGTTCCGGTTGCCCCACACCTCTCCCTCGATCGAGCTATTGTCTTGGCAGAAGGGTCATCGGTCAGCATTACTGTTGAAGTTGACCATCAGGCAGTGTTTAGTATCGATGGGCAAGTACCAATAGGTTTGACAAATGATGACCGTGTGCATGTATATGCCTCTCCACATGTTGTAAAATTTATTCGCTTTCAAGATCCAGGATATTTTTATCGCAATTTAACCCCCCATATGAGTCAAAACCCTTCCACGGGGAATCATCGTTAGAGGTTGAGTATGACCGACGTAGCTCCGAAGATGTATTGTGCCAATCATCCGAATGTGGAAACCACATTACGGTGCAACAGGTGTGAAAAACCAATCTGTGCCCGCTGTGCCATCCTGACACCCACG
>Ga0153915_10007715_pt1 | contig 10178 bp, 6 predicted proteins | sample Opewatmetagenome_2_FD_107003 | JGI IMG/M metagenome (GOLD analysis project Ga0153915, IMG submission 107003) | Freshwater wetland microbial communities from Ohio, USA - Open water 3 Core 3 Depth 3 metaG | ecosystem: Environmental > Aquatic > Freshwater > Wetlands | place: USA: Ohio, Lake Erie... | reverse complement strand
GTCCCGGGTGTCGCGGGCCAGCTGCGCGCTCACGATCGTCGTGATGCCGCCGGAGCCTCCGGTGACCGCAGGGGCAGGCAGCCCCGCCATTGCCGCGGCAGCCCGATAGTCGAACACGAGCTGCCCGTCCACTTCGAAACTCTTTGCGACCTTCGTCGCGGAGGCAGCGGAAGCGGTGAAGTTGGTCGTTCTCAGGACGACCGCATCCGACAGCGTGGTCTCGTTGCTCGTTCCGAAACAGCGCCGAGGATAGTTGTCGAAATGGATAGCCGCCTTCAGGCCGGTGCGGGGGACCGGGCTCGGCGGAGAGACGGAGAGCTCCGCCCCGATGTTTCCGCCGAAGCTGCAGGCAGCGGTTGTGCCGACTGCCACGCCGGAGTTGAGGAGGTTGAAGAAAAGCGCATTGATCGCCACGGAGAAGCCTGCCACCGGATCGTAGAATCCGTACGGCGAGACGACGAAGGAAGAACGCGCAAAGCCCTTCTCCAGCCCGTCGGCAAGCCGACCGTCACGGAAGACCACATTGCCATGGAGAAGAACCAGGCGGACCCGGTCGCGGGTCAGCGGCCCTTCCCTGATGTCCCCGTCCATCACCACGATGTTCGCCGCTTGCCCGGGGGCCAGCCGGCCGACTTCCCCGTCCTTCCCAAGCTTGCGCGCCGCCTGCAGGGTCGCAGCCTTCAGGACGTCTATGCGCGGGATCCCTGCCTGCTCGAGCAGCTCGAGCTCACGGAAGTAGCCCTCGGAAGCGTTCAGGAACCGGGTGGAGGGAAAATCCGTTCCCGCCGCAATCGGCACACCACAGGCAAAAGCCCGGCGAACGGTTTCCTGCATGCGAGGCATTGCAGCCGACGCCCACTGCTCATAGATGGAGAGGGTGGGGGTGAAGAACGTTCCCCTCCGGGCCATTGCCTGGAGCACGGCATCCGACGAGTCAAAGGCGAAACAGTGCTCGATGCCGTCTACCCCGATTCCCAGCATGTCGGAGAAACCCGACTCCACGGCTCCCACGTGCGCGATGACCCGCAGTCCCCGCGCGCGGGCCGCCGCGGCGACTTGCCTTGCCAGGTCCAGGTCCAGGCGGGGAACCTTCCTTCCGTAGAACGCCCCGTCGTCGTACACCAGCTTGATGAAGCTGACGCCTTTCAAGCCGAGCTCATCGATCTTGCGGACGCTGGGGCCGTATTCCCCGGTTTGAACCGTTGCCGTGTCAATGAGCGCGTGCCGGCCCCGGTAGGTGGTTCCCGCTGGATGACCGCCGGGCGCCGTGAACAACGGGCCGCTGTAGTACACGTCAGGCCCGAGGATCTTGCCGGTCCCCAGCTCCCTTGCCATGCGGAAAACGCTGTCCACGGGCGCTCCCATGTCGATCGTCGTCGTGATCCCGCTCTCCAGGAACTCACGGCGGTTCCGCGGGACCTGCGAGCTCATCTCCTCCGCGACCCGCCCCCACCCGTAACGGTCGATATCCGAGAGGTAGCCGAGGGGCGGGGACAGGATGTGCACGTGGCTGTCGATGAAGCCGGGCGCAACGGTGGCGCCCGCCGTTTCGATGACATTGCTGCCGGGGATGGGAACGTAATCATCCGTCGAGACGACGTCTGTAATTCGGCCACCGTCGATCACGATGCACACGTTCTCGACGATCCCCTCGCCCGTGAACGCCCGCTCGGCCCGGATGACCGTGACTTGCGCATGCCCAGCCGGTGCTGCGGTCGCCCACAGCAGGAGGACGGCACTCAGCCATCTCATGCTTTCTTCCTGCTTCTCTGAACACCGAAAGCCTGGAAAAGTGTTCCAGTCCGGGAAACCGGGCAGCCGGCAGAGGCGGATTTCCGGGCGACTAGCCGCTTTTCAGTTCATGGAGGGCTTGAAGCCGGTCTGCAGGATGATCTGGTACAGCGGCCCCTTGCGGGCGAACGCCTCTTCCCATGCGCCGGCCGCGTCGGGCCGGAACACCAGCTCCCGGGTCGCCTTGATGACCACCCAGGCCTCCGACTTCAGCTCGCCCTCCAGCTGCCCCGGGCCCCAGCCAGAGTAACCGGCGTAGACCCGCACGGCCGGCCGGTCCTCCGGGGGGATGCCGCTCCAGTCGTTCTTGAGATAGTCGATCAGGGCAAGGGTGGCCGGCTCGGAGATCACGCCTTCCGCCGGCCGCGCGGCATCCTCATCCACCGGGTGCCCGGGGAACGGGGCATGGAGGAGGAACAGGATCTCCTGCTGGACGGGACCGCCGATGAAGACGGGGATCGAGCGCGCCGGGCAGTCCTCCATCCCGTCGATGACGTCTCCCAGCGTGAACGGCGACGGGCGGTTCACCACGAGGCCGAACGCGCCGTTGTCGTCATGGGAAACCATCAGCACGACGGTCTGGCGGAAATTGGGGTCCATGAGGGCGATCTCGGAGACGAGGAAGTTCCCGCCGAGGAACCCATCCCCCTCGGTGGAGCCCGCGCTTTCCGAATCCCGGTCCTGGTCGCTCATCTGAGGCAGAATCTACCTCGGGGCGCCCGCCATGGCAACGGCACGACGGGCCGAATGGCGCGCCGGTCCTCGGGGAGTCACGTACCGGCGGTCCGCCGCAGGATGTCCCAGTAGGCGCCCCGCTCGCCCCGGGCGAGCGCCCGCACGAGCCTCTCGTTGTCCGCGTAGTTGTAGTCCCGTTCCTCGTCGGGGCCGCCGGGCAGGAACACCCGCTCGTCGTCGCCGACGAGCTCCCGTACCAGGGCGGCGGGGTCGCTGCCCAGGGCGGGGGAAAGGTAGAAGACCGGCTTCAGCAGCGCCTCGTTGTCCAGCCGGGCGCCGTGGAGGGCCGGGTTTGCAGAAAGGGAACCCTCGGCACGCACCTGCGCCGCGAGGGCCGTCCCCTCGTAGATGCGGATTCCCAGGGACAGCCCGATACGATCGGGGCCGGCCTTCCGCACCAGGTCGAGGGACTGCCGCACGGTCTCGGGCGTTTCCCCGGGGCCCCCGAGCAGCAGGTCGTACATGAACGGGATGCCGGCCTGCCGGCAGGCAGCCGCGGCGTCCAGCAGAGCCTGCGGTCCGTAGTGCCGCCCCAGCCGCCGCAGCATCTGCTCGCAGCCGCTGTCCGCTCCGAAGTCGATCCCCGCGCACCCGGCGTCCCGCATGAGCTCCGCGGTCTCGCGGTCGAAGGGTTCCACCGCGCAGTACGCGTACCAGCGGATTCGGGAGGCGAGGCCCGCGTCAACGATCGCCCGACATACTTCCCGCGCGTGTGTGATCGGGAGGTTCAGCTCGCAGTCACAGGCATGCAGATGATCGATGCCCTGGGAAAGGAGGGCCTGGATCTCGGACACCACCATGCGTGGCGGCAGCATCCGGCTGCGTCTCCCCTTGGCCACGGGATCTGCGCAGTACATGCAGGTCATGGGGCAGCCCCGCTTCGTCTCGAAGCCGGCCTGGCCTCCTTCCCGGAAGTACCGCGCGTTGTCCACGAACGAGCGGGTCCGCCCGGGCAGGCGCTCCAGGGAGGCTTCCCCCGGCGGGTTGCGGCGAAGGCCGCTGTCCTCCCACCACAGCAGCCCCGGCACGGCGTCGAGATCCGCACGGGCTTGCAGGGCCGAGACCAGGGCCGTGAACGTCTCTTCCCCTTCTCCCGCAACGCCGAAGTCCGCGCCGCAGTACTGCACGACGGACTCCGGCATCAGGGAGAAGCCCACGCCGCCGAGCACCACCGGCGCATCCGAGTGGGCACGGATGGTCTGCACGATCTCCCGGATCCCGGGAAGGAAGAACGCGGAGGTGGCGAGGTAGCAGTCGTCGGTGTTGCGGACCGTCACGCCGATGACCGCCGGGTCCGCCTCGAATGCCGCGGTCATGTCCCGCTCGACGTCCTGCGAGAAGCACAGGTCCAGAAGGGCAGGCTCGTGCCCCGCGGCGCGAAGGCTGTCGGCGAGGTAGTCCAGGCCGATGGGCGCGACCGCGGGCTTGATGCGGTTGGTGTTGACGAGCAGGACCGCTGCTCCGCGGCCGTTGGAGGCCTTCATGCGAGCGAGCGGCCGAGCGCCTCCGCGCTTTCCAGCGCGCCCGGCCGCTCGTTGACCGCCCCGAGCGGGCCCAGGTCGTCCTCCAGAAGGCTGCCTTCGAACTTCAGCTCCAGGTACTCGAACCCCAGTTCGAACAGCTTCACCATGGGCTCCACCGCCCGCATGCCCTTCTCCTCCCAGGCGGAAACCAGGAGAGCGGACTTGCCCCGGACCAGGGGCCGCCCCTCGGGCCGGTTGAAGACGACGAGCCGGTCCAGGAACGCCTTCATGATGGCCGTGGGACCATACCAGTACACCGGCGTGGCAAAGAGGAACACGCTGGCCCCCGCCATGGCGTCGTAGAGCCTCTGGCCGTCATCGTTGAAAATGCACGCCTTGCCCTTGCGCCAGCAGTGCCCGCAGCCGGTGCAGGGATGGATCCTCAAGGCGCGCAGGGCGAAGCTCTCGGTCTCGAACCCGACCTCGCGGGCTCCATCCAGGACGCACTGCGCCAGGGTGTCCGTGTTGCCCCGAGGCCGGGGACTTCCGAGGAACGCGACGATCTTTTTTTCCGGCATGGGCAATGGTTGACCGAGGCCATGGATGGTGTCAATGTGCGCTGCAAAGGAGAGCGCCGGTGCCAGGTGACTTCATCAACGACGTGCGGCCGTTCCGCGCCCTGCACTACGACCCCTCGGTCGTGGAGGACATCGGGCGCTGCCTGTCGCAACCCTACGACGTGATCTCCCCCGCGCAGCAGGATGCGTACTACCGGCAGCACCCCCGGAACGTCATCCGGCTCATCCTCAACAAGGAGGAGCCCGGAGACGGTGAGCAGGCCAACCGCTACACCCGTGCCCGCGCCGTGCTGGAGGACTGGCGCCGGCAGGGGATCCTGCGGGCGACCGCGCGCCCTTCCTTCTGGGTCTACGAGCAGTCCTTCGATCTACCGGGGATCGGCCGCAAGACCGTGAAGGGGTTCATCGGGGCCGTTCGGCTCCGGGACTACGAGGAGCGGCGGATCCTGCCGCACGAGAAAGTGCTGAAGGGACCCCTGGAAGACCGCATCCACCTCACCGAGGCCACGGCCACGCAGTTCGAGTACATCTGGAGCCTGTACCAGGACCATGACTACGTGATCGACGCCGCCCTGGACGAGAGCGAGAAGGAGGCGCCGATCATCGACTACCTGGAGCAGCCCATCAACGTGCGCCACCGCATGTGGCGCCTGACGGACCCGGGGACGTGCGACCGGGTCCGGCGCACGATGGGACGCATGAAGATCTACATCGCGGACGGGCACCACCGCTACCAGATGATGCTCACCATCCGGGACCGGATGCGCCGGCGCTTCCCGGACGCGGGACCGGACGCCCCGTGGGAGTACATCATGATGTTCCTTGTGAACTCCGAGCACGAGGGGCTCTCCATCCTCCCCACCCACCGCCTGCTGAACGGCATCCAGGTGGACAGCCTCTTCAAGCTCGGCGCGGACATCCTGGAGCACTTCCACGTCAAGAAGTACGTGTTCAAGGACGGGGACGAGGCGGAGACCCGCCGCCGGTGGCTCGCCGACCTGCGCGACGTTCCTCCCGGCGAGCACAAGTTCGGCGCCTTCATCGTGAATACCAACGGGTACTACCTGCTCACCCTCCGTGACCGCGAGGCCTACGAGGAGCTGGTGAAGCTGGACTATTCCTCGGAGTGGAAGCTGCTGGACGTGAACATCCTGAACACGCTCATCCTGGAGCGGATCCTCGGGATCACCGAGGAGCAGCTCAGCGCGGGCACCAACATCGCCTACACCAAGGACGTGGACGACGCGCTGGAGCGGGTCCGCTCGGGGGAGATGCAGGTCGCGCTGGTCCTGAATCCCACCGCCCTGCAGGACGTCATCACCATCGCGGAGAACGACGAGAAGATGCCCCGCAAGTCCACCCACTTCTATCCCAAGCCGGTCTCGGGCCTCGTCTTCTACCCCCTGGACCAGGAGTTCCACGCGGCGCGCTGAGCCCCCGCTGCCCCTGCCGCCGGGGGCCCGCGGGCCGCGGCGGGGCGGGATTTTCCTTGGCAAGACCGCGTTGCGACGGTATACTCCCTGCACGATGAGCAGCGGACTGGCCGACCAGCTCCACGGGATCCCGCTCGACCGCGAGAACCAGGACCTGAAGGAGATCATCGAGATCGCCTTCCAGATCACGGCTCAGCTCGAGATAGAGAACATCATCAAGAACGTCGTGTGGAGCTTCGTTTCGAGATTCCAGTGCGAGACGGTGACGGTGGTGCTGCCCGGGGACAAGGACGAGAGCTCCGTGCAGGTCGTGTCCTACCGCGGCCTGAAGAAGGAAGATCTCGGCCTGACGCTTCCGGCCCTCCAGCCCCTGCTGGCCTTCCTGGACAAGGACGAGTACAACCAGGTTCCCTTCACCTACCTGCGCGAGAGCTTCCCCGACAAGGAGGTGGTGGAGCGCCTGGCGGCCGCGGCGGTGGACATCGTCGTACCGCTGCGCACGGACAAGGGCGCCATCGGCATCCTCCTCCTGCCGAAGAACGGGGTGGGGGAGACCTACGGGCTGCTGGAGCTGCAGTACATCACCCGCATCGCGCGGTTCGCCTCCATCTCCATAGAGAACGCCAACCTCTTCCGCCAGGCCACCACGGACCGGATGACCGGGCTGTTCTCCCACCATTTCTTCGAGAAGAACCTGGACGAAGAGCTGGAGCGCGCGCGGCGCTACAAGTCGACGTTCAGCCTCGTCATGTTCGACATCGACCACTTCAAGAAGTTCAACGACACCTACGGCCACCTGCAGGGGGACCGGATCATCCGGGAAATCGCGCGCATCATGTGCAAGGCGATCCGCCAGGTGGATTTCCCCGCCCGCTACGGCGGGGAAGAGTTCGCCCTGATCCTTCCCGCCGTGGACGCGAAAGGGGCGCTGGTGGTCGCGGAGCGGCTTCGCAAGCGGGTGGAGGCCTTCGGCTTTGCCAGCTCGAACGGGGGCGAGCCCCTGCACGTCACGATTTCCGTAGGGGTCACGGAGTTCGACCCCGAGTCCGCGTACGCTCCCTCGGAGATCATCCGCGAGGCCGACCGGGCGCTGTACCAGTCCAAGGAAAACGGCCGAAACCGCGTGACGGTGAGCACTCCCCGACGAGTCTGAAAAGGCAGGTGAGCCACCGGTGATCGTCGTTCTCGAGCGCACCATCCGAGAGCAGGACAAGTCCCATATCCGCGAGTTCCTCGTTTCCCACGGCTACACGGTCAAGGAGATCGTCGGGGAAGAGGAGACGATCTTCGGCGCCGTGGGCGTGACGGGCATCGACGTGCGGGAGGTCGAGCTGCTGCCCGGCGTGGCCCGGGTCATCCCCATCACCTCCCCGTTCAAGCTTGCTTCCCGGGAGTTCCGCAAGGACGACACGGTCATCAGCATCGAGCCGCCCGGGGGCGGGCATCCCGGCGCGAGCCATCCCGTTCGGATCGGGGGCCTTCGCATCGTGGTCATCGCCGGGCCCTGCGCGGTGGAGTCCCGCGCGCAGACCCTGGAGGTCGCCGCGTGCGTACGGGAGAGCGGCGCCGTGCTCTTCCGCGGGGGAGCCTGGAAGCCGCGGACCTCCCCGTACGCGTTCCAGGGCCTCGGGGAGGAGGCGCTGGGCTACCTGCGGGAGGCCGGGGAGAAGCACGGGATGCCCGTGGTCTCCGAGATCGTCTCCCCCGAGCACGTGGAGCTCATGCGGGACTACGTGGACGTGTTTCAGATCGGCGCGCGCAACATGCAGAACTTCGAGCTGCTGAAGCGCGTGGGCAGCCTCGGCAAGCCGGTGCTCCTCAAGCGGGGCCTGGCCGCCACGATCCAGGACCTGCTCATGTCCGCCGAGTACCTCCTGGCCGCGGGAACCGACCAGGTCATCCTCTGCGAGCGGGGCATCCGCACCTTCGAGACCTCCACCCGCAACACGCTGGACCTTTCCGCCATTCCGGTCGTAAAGAAGCTCAGCCACCTTCCCATGATCGTGGACCCCAGCCACGGGACGGGCCTGCGCGCCAAGGTGAGCCCCATGGCCCTCGCCGCGGTGGCCGCCGGCGCGGACGGGATCACCGTGGAGGTGCACACGGATCCCGAAAAGGCCCTGTCCGACGGGCCGCAGTCGCTGTACCCCGACCAGTTCGAGAAGCTCATGCGGGACATCGAGGCCCTTGCGCCCGTGCTGGGCAAGGAGCTCGCCCGGCTGCCGGAGACGGCCCTGCCGTCCGAGGCGGCGGAGCCCTCCGGGGCGATGACGGCAGCGGCCGGTCGCAGACCGGTTTCCGGGGCGGCCGGGGCGGCGGCGGGCCGGCCCGTGGTCGCCTTCCAGGGAGAGCGCGGCGCGTTCGGCGAGCATGCCATTCACCACTGGTTCTCCCGGGAAGTGCAGGCCCTGCCCGTGGCGGAGTTCCGCTCGGTCTTCGACTCCGTGCTGAAGGGAGAGGCGCGGTTCGGGATCATTCCCATGGAGAACTCCCTCACCGGCTCCATCCACGAGAACTACGACCTGCTGCTGCAGTACCCGGACCTGCGGATCATCGGCGAGCAGAAGATCCGGATCGTGCACAACCTGATCGGCTTCGAGGGCACGCCGCTGGAGGACCTCCGGCGCGTCTTTTCCCACCCGCAGGGGCTCGCCCAGTGCGCGAAGTTCCTGGACACGCACCCGGCATGGGAGCGGGTGGCCTTCTATGATACGGCGGGCGCGGTGAAGCACGTGGCCGAGACCGGCGACCGGGAGAACGCCGCCATCGCGAGCGAGGAGGCGGCCCGGGTCTACGGCCTGGCGGTCCTCAAGCAGGGCCTCGAGACCAACGTGCAGAACTACACGCGTTTCTTCGTGATCGCCCGGGAAGAGGAGGCCCTGCCCCCCGAGGCGCGGCGGCCCGACAAGGCCTCGTTCTGCTTCGCGGTGGCGGACCAGCCCGGGGCGCTGTTCCGGGCGCTGCAGGTGCTCGCGGACCGCGGGCTGAACATGAAGAAGCTGGAGTCCCGGCCCATCCACGGAAAACCGTGGGAGTACCTGTTCTACATCGACGTGGACCTTCCACAGGACGTGAGCGTGTTCACCCGCGGGATGGAAGAGCTGAAGTCGGTCTCGGAAGACCTGCGCGTGCTGGGAACCTACGCCGGGTCGTGAGTGCCATGAGAGCCAGGGCATTTGCGGCGCCGGCCGGGATCGTAGCGGCACTTCTGACCACCGGCTGCATGGTCCTTCCCGGGCTTTCCGCTGACAACGTGCCGCCCGAGCGCGTCATGCCCGCGCTGGTGGCCCCGTCCTACCAGGAGGGCACCCCTCCCTCCGCGGAGCGGCTCTCCGAGCTCGGCCCGGAAGAACGCGCGACGTACGAGGCGTACCGCGCCGTCAACCACGGCGTGGTCAACATCACCTCGGTGAGCGTGGGCTACAACTGGTTCCTCCAGGCAGTGCCCCAGCAGGGCATCGGGTCGGGCAGCATTCTCGACCAGGCCGGCAATGTGCTCACCAACTACCACGTGGTAAAAGGGGCGGTCCGTCTTTTCGTGACGCTGTTCGATGGCAGCAACATCGAGGGCCGCGTCGTCGGGATCGACCCGGAAAACGATCTCGCCGTCATCCGCTTCGACCCCGCCGGGCGCCAGCTCACGACGGTGCCGATGGGTTCCTCCCGCTCCCTCGTGGTCGGGCAGAAGGTTGCGGCCCTCGGAAATCCCTTCGGCCTGGAGCGGACGCTCACGCTGGGGGTCGTCTCGAGCCTGCACCGGCCGCTGCAGACCCCGGATGGCTTCATCATCCGGGAGTTGATCCAGACCGACGCCGCCATCAACCCCGGCAACTCGGGAGGCCCGCTCCTGAACCTCGCCGGCGAGATGGTAGGGATCAACACGATGATCCTTTCGCCGGCCGGGGGAAACATCGGGATCGGGTTCGCGGTGCCCGTGGATACCGCCCGCCGCGTCGCGGCGGACCTCGTGGCATACGGGACCGTGCGCCGCGGCTGGATCGAGATCGATCCGGTGCCGCTGTTCCCCGCGCTCGCCGAGCGGGCGGGCCTCTCCGTCAGCAAGGGCCTCCTGGTCTCCGAGGTCCTCCGCGGTGGGAACGCAGAGCGGGCCGGCCTGCGGGGCGGGAACCCGGAGTCATCGGTGACTACCGGAGGACACACGGTCTTTCTCGGCGGCG
>Ga0153915_10007714_pt1 | contig 10178 bp, 6 predicted proteins | sample Opewatmetagenome_2_FD_107003 | JGI IMG/M metagenome (GOLD analysis project Ga0153915, IMG submission 107003) | Freshwater wetland microbial communities from Ohio, USA - Open water 3 Core 3 Depth 3 metaG | ecosystem: Environmental > Aquatic > Freshwater > Wetlands | place: USA: Ohio, Lake Erie... | reverse complement strand
TTTCCAGGATTCAGCATATTGTGCAGCTTTATCTTGTAAGCGGCTAGCAACGGCTAGTAACAGACTTTTTTTGGACGAGCGAATTGGACTTATTACTGCTTGATTAATACGAGCAGTACCTAATAGACCCCATCGAAGGCATGTCGGGTTAGCCATCGACATCAATTATACACGCCAACCATGACTCACAATTCCATTTGAGTATAATACCATGCATATGACACTATCTAAACTATTAGCGCATTGGAGGTCCGACCCTCAAGTGGGACCAAATCTGGTTGAATGGCAAACCCTATCAGGAAAGAAATCACGCTTAGTTCCGTTTCCTCCAGCCATTCATCCTCTTCTCAAGCAAGCCTTAGAAGCCCGAGGAATCCATTCGCTATATTCTCACCAAGGTTCCTCCTTCATGCGTATTAAAGAGGGGAAGAATGTCGTTGTGGTCACAGGCACTGCCAGCGGAAAGACCTTATGCTATAACCTGTCAGTTTTAGATTGTATGCTCAATAATGAAGACGCATCCGCACTCTATTTATTCCCAACCAAAGCATTATCACAAGATCAAAATGCAGTCCTAAAATCCTTGTTATCACAAATAAATTCAAACCTTGGTACAGACGAGCTTATTAGCCCGCGTTCGGACATTATCAAATGCGCCATTTATGATGGTGATACCCCGGTGAGTGTGCGTTCAACAATTAGAAACACAGCACATTTGATCATCACTAACCCAGATATGCTTCATACAGGCATCCTGCCTCATCACACAAGCTGGGCTCAGTTTTTTCGAAGTCTTCGTTTTGTTGTTATCGATGAAATACACATATACCGAGGTGTATTTGGCTCACATGTAGCTAACGTGATTCGGCGACTTAAAAGGATCGCAAAATTTTATGGCGCAGAACCGCAATTTATATTAACTTCTGCAACAATTGGCAACCCTGCGGAACTCGGGCAGCGTATGATCAATGAGTCAGTAACACTGATAGATGACGATGGAGCGGAGAAGGGGGAGAAGCACTTCCTGATATACAACCCCCCGATCATTGATAAAAGCCTTGGTTTACGCAAGAGTGCGATCCAAGCGGGAGTCAACCTGGCAGAGGATTTATTGTCTTATGATATTCAGACTATTGTATTTAGCAGAGCAAGACGGACGGTTGAAATCATCCTGACTTATTTGAGAGAACAAACGAATAGTGCGAATTTGAATAATTCTATATCCAAACGAAATTCAAATGAGATTATCCGCGGATATCGTTCAGGGTATCTACCAGGACAACGAAGGATGATTGAAGAAGGATTACGGAAGGGTGATGTGCGTATTGTAGTAGCGACCAATGCGCTTGAATTGGGGATAGATATAGGTGGGATGGAAGCTTCTCTTCTTGTAGGTTATCCCGGTACTATTGCTGCCACGTGGCAACAAGCTGGTCGCTCTGGGCGTGGAGAAAAATCATCCCTGGCAATCCTGGTAGCTTCTCCGAACCCGTTGGACCAGTACCTGGCCCAGCATCCAGATTATTTTTTCAGTCGTTCTCCCGAGTATGGAATGATAAATCCAGATAATCTGCTTATCTTATTAGGGCATTTACGATGTGCTGCATTTGAGCTTCCATTTCAAGCAGATGAGATATTTGGCTCAGTTTCTCCGGCTGATATGCAGGAATTGATGGATTTTCTTCTGAGAGAAGGCGTGATACATCGTTCGGGAAATAAGTACTTTTGGATGACAGATAAATATCCTGCTCAGAATGTCTCTCTGCGTAGCGCATCGACAGACACGGTTTTATTACAGGTGCCATCGGTTAGTGATAATAATGTGACTACCCTTCAGACGATAGGAGAAGTAGATTCCTCCAGCTCATTTTGGATGACTCATCCAGGAGCGGTGTATATGCATGAAGGTACAACCTACCTGGTAAAAGAACTCGATTTTGAGAATCATATTGCCACACTTCAGCTGACCAATGTAGATTACTATACCGAGCCTCGCAGAGAAGTAGTCGTACAACAGTTGGAAAAAATATCAGAATTGGAAGTTGTAGGTGGCATTAAAGCGTATGGAGAAATCCAGGTTATGTCTCAGGTAATTGGTTTTCGTAAAATTCGCTGGCATACCAATGAAACGCTCAGCACAGAGAGTTTAAATTTACCACCTTCGGAGTTGTTAACTACAGGGTATTGGCTGGCTTTGTCTGACGATACTATTGAGAAGCTTCGAGAGGAAAGATTATGGGCGAATGCACCCAATGATTATGGACCAAATTGGCCGAAATTACGTGATTTGGCACGCGCACGTGATGGATTTCGCTGCCAGATTTGCGGCGAACCAGAGGGAGATAAAGCTCATCATGTACATCACAAAATTCCATTCAGAATGTTCGATTCAATCGAACACGCTAACCAGCTTGCGAATTTAATCACATTATGCAATTCTTGCCACCGTAAGGTTGAAACCGCTGTTCGTGTGCGGAGCGGGTTGGCCGGTTTAGCTTTTACACTCGGGAATTTGGCACCCCTTTTTTTGATGTGTGATATTGGTGACCTGGGGATTCACTCTGATTCACAGTCATCGCTCGCAGAAGGAAAACCTGCAGTGATACTATATGATTTGATTCCAGGTGGGATTGGACTGAGTGAAAGATTGTATGATATCCATGCGGACTTAATGGCTAGAGGTCGAGAATTGGTTGAGGCTTGTCAATGCGATGATGGATGTCCGTCATGTGTCGGTCCTGGTGGTGAAGGTGGTTCGGGGGGTAAGCGCGAAACATTAGCTTTACTAGAAGAGTTATCGAAGTATTCTCGGATAGTAAATGTGACTGCGTCGTAGATTAAGTAATTTATGGGAGAAAGATCACCACGTGTCAATAATAATATAGATTTTGTGATATTTATTTAGTCAGCGAAGGATTTAGAAGAATAATGACTTTGAAAATATATTAGCAAAGTTTGGATAGGTGGATAACTCTATATATTTCACGCGTTTAGCGATTGCTTCAGCTACCGACCTTTGTTCCATTGATAAGAGCATTTGCCTTGCGCCTGCTCCTGCTGCATTTCCAACCTGTCGAAACCGTTCCAGGGGCAGGGGGGGGAACATCCCGATCTCAATAGCGCTTGGAATATTGATATAGGTTCCGAAAGCACCAGCAATAATAAATTCTTCTACCGAAGTTGATGAAATACCTAAGGTGTCAAGGAGAGCCTCAATGCCTGAACGAATGGCTCCTTTGGCAAGCTGAATTTCGTTAACATCTTGACGTGTGATTACTATATCTCGACCATTTCCACTCTTGGAATAGTTGATAAGAAGGAATTCGTAATTATGATCAGATTGCCTCACCGATGGATGAGTAGGGATGAATGATCCACGGTGATCCAGTGCCTTTATCTGACGCAAGCAAGCGATTGCATCCAAAATACCAGAACCACATATACCGATTGGGGAGGCATTATCTATAGTTTGAGTTCGGATTTCATTATTAATAATCTGAACACGTTCAATGGCTCCAGGTGCTGCGCGCATCCCCGCTTGGATATGGGCACCCTCGAAGGCGGGTCCTGAGGCGCAGGAGCATGATAATAATTGATCGTTATAGGCTAAAGAAATTTCCGTATTTGTACCAATATCTAAAGCAATAGTTGTTTTAGGGGATTGCCAGGCACCTGTTGCTAATAACATTGCGACATGATCTGCGCCGATATATCCAGCGATGTTGGGTGGTAGATAAATTTTCGCCCCGGGGGCAATGTTTATGTCAAGTCTGTTTGCATCTAATTCCAATGAATTACTTACAGCTGGAACATAAGGTGCCATTCCAAGCTGGTGGACAGGCAAACCAGCGAAAAGGTGGTGCATGGCAGTATTGCCAACGATTACGGCTTCCACTATTTGATCTGAGATGGGGTGATGTTGATTATTTCCTGCCTGCAAGCATAATTCCTGAATTAGCTGGTTGATTGTATCGACTAATCTTGTTTGTAAAGTTTTCCTTCCACCGGGGTTATTTGAATAACTAATCCTGCTGATTACATCTTCACCAAAGGCGGTTTGTGGATTCATTGCCCCAGTTTTAGCCAGAATCGCACCCGAATTAAGGTCACAAAGGTAAGCTGCCAGCTTCGTAGTACCAATATCTACTGCCAACCCCAAGAGGGAGGTAGATGGAGGTAATACAGCGACAACTTCACCTTTGCGCATAGCCAATCTTGTGTGCCATTGATATTTACGTATAAGAGGGGACATTATTTCAAGGACAGATACATTGAAACCTAAGGGAGGTTTTACCCCCTCTAGTTTCAGCGTATCGATAACTCGAACCGTGTCTGACCGGAGATCATTTATTGTAGGCTCTTGGATTTCGACCTCGATGGGGATTACGGCTGGATCAATCTGAATAATCTGAGACTGACCTTCAATCTGCAATCTTTGAGGTGTTGTAAGTGATTCAGGTGGAATTTCGATGATTAAATCACTTTGGGCATACGACTGGCAGGCTAATCGATTACCAGATTGCAGCTCGTATTCAGTAAAGATCGCTTTTTCTTCCAGGGTTGTTTCAGAAAGAGTACCGTCTATCAAACGGATTTTACAGCTATCACAAATTCCAATTCCTCCACAAATGGAGGCTATGTTGATTCCTGCTCCCTGGGCAGCAGTCAGCAGAGAATTTTCATGGGTGACAGTCACGCGTCGTCCGATAGGCTGAAAATTTACTCTAAATTCCGTCTTATTTTGCATAATGGTTTTGGTACTTACATACACCTTTGAGGTTGCAATAATCACAAGATGATCCAATAGCTGATACGTCATCACCCAATCCCAATACCATAGATAGGGATTTATTGGGTGTCATCATGCATGATTCAGTAAGAGAGACCTGGATCTGTTCGCTTTCCAGCAACGTAAAGATTTGTAATTGCCCTTGTTCTAGTGGCCAGCCTAACATCCCCGGATTTAATGGCATGGTAGTTTTTACATCGTTCTCATTGGCTTGGGCTTCGAAATAATTACATGCCTGGATAGCTAGCATCTCAACTGCTGCAGACCCAACACCATCCAGGGCTAATGCGATAACCGGATTAATATTGAATATTCTGGAAACATTTTCATCAAGCTCACTACCTATTGTGCAAACCATCACGATAACCAACTGGGCACGTGCCAGATGTTGTGCAATCAATTGACCTTCCAGGTAAGATTTACAATTTCGAGAGGAGCTTGAGGTAAGTTCCAGCCGTTCATGAACAAGTCCCTTTACTTCATATTTGTCGTATAACACGCGTGGATGGAGCAGAGGTGTTCCAATCGAAATTGCTTCTTCAGTGCTTTTTACTAATGATGGACGACGTATCCGGATGGCATCAGGATCAGCACCTTGAGCCTGTAGGACATCATTTATAGACAATTGTAATTTCCAATGATCAAGAATCGGCATGTTATGATCTTATCATTCCTTTGTATATTTCTGATGATCTATTATGAAAGATCACACCATCATGATTGGAAGAAGTTTGTCCAATGCACTGACCAGCAGATCAATTTCAGCCTCAGAATTATAACCTTGGACGGATAAACGTAGAAAATGCCGATCATTCCAATCCAGACATGGAATTTCAATCCTATGGTCGTGATATAAACGAGTTTTAAGCTCGGTAAGGTCTTTCACTTTTGGAATGGGTATCGTTCCCATTTGGTGATAAAAATTGGAATCCAATGGATATAAAGGGGATAACCCAGATAAAGCACAGATTCGTTCAATGGCAGAATGTAATAAACTATGACATCTGGTTTGCACAGCATCCCAATGATTATTCATCATAAATTCAATTGCAGACGGTACCGAGAGAGCGGCGGCTGGGTCTTTGGTTCCAGACCATTGAAGAAAGTCGATAAATGTCGACGCGCGTGGGGAGGAATATTTTGATTGATATCCCCAACTTACAATCAAAGGCTCGATCATGTTTTGAACTTCAGAGCGAGCATATAAAAAGCCTGCACCTTTTGGGCTTAACATCCATTTATGACAATTGCCAATATAAAAATCAGCGTGTAACAATGACAAATCTACTGATAATTGCCCCGGTGCATGAGCACCATCTATGACGGTGATAATGCCAGCTTCGTGTGCTTGTTGACATATTAATTGCACCGGTAAAGTTAGAGATGTGGGAGATGTGATATGACTGATGAAGATGACTTTAGTTCGAGGAGTCACAGCTTGCCAAAATTGATCCACAAGTTCCTTTTCGGATGTAACAGGTACATCGATAGCTTGTTGCCTGTATTTTGCACCAGTTTTCTGACAAATAAAATCCCAGGTGAAATTACATGCTCCATATTCATGGTTTGTCGTGAGGATTTCATCACCAGGATTTAACTGTATCGATCGTGCAATAATATTAACTCCGTGTGTAGCATTGGGAATATAAACGATATCATCTGCAGAAGCATGTACGTATTCCCCCAATACTTGCCGGGAATGTAGCAGGTAGTTATCAAGCTCATTCCCCAAGAATTGAACAGGCTGTTGCTCCAATTGTCTCTGCCAAGCTTGATATTTTTCGAACACTGGCCGTGGACATGCCCCGAACGAGCCATGATTAAGAAAGACAACTTGAGAATCTAGCATAAACAAATCTTTTAGCATATTAGCTCATCAATCCAGTCAGTCTGTGCAATTTTATCATCTTGGAGGATATATTCAATGCGTGATATAATTCCGGTAAAATATATCTTATTACGATATATTCGAGATAGTGGTAAGTGACATGGCTGATGTGGGAATTTATGGATAGTTAAGAGGTAAGCCTATGCGTATCGTTATTGCTGGTGGAAGCGGTTTGATCGGTCGTGAATTGACCTCAACACTGTCTACTGCTGGTGATGAGGTGATAATCCTGAGTAGAAATCCGGATATGGTTAAAGGAATGCCCGCTGGGGTGAGGGTGATTAAATGGGATGGGAAAACGCTTCAAGATTGGGGGCAGCAGATTGAAAACTCCGATGTTGTAATTAATCTTACTGGTGAGAATCTATCTGGAGAAGGTTTTTTACCTTCACGATGGACGAAAGAGAGGAAATCGCGATTGGTACAAAGCCGGATAGACTCTGGAAAAGTACTCACCAAAGCTATTGAATCGGTAAGCACCAAGCCTTCGGTGTTCGTACAAGCATCTGGCATCGGTTTTTATGGTACCCATCAGGAAAAATCATTAACTGAAGGCGATGGCAACGGAGATGATTTCTCTGCCAATTTGTGTATAGACTGGGAAGCTTCATCACAACCAGTTGAATTAATCGGAATAAGGTGGGTGGTTGTAAGGAATGGCGTGGTTTTATCCACACAAGGGGGTGCATTACCATTATTATTGTTACCATACAAATTATTTGTCGGGGGTCCGTTAGGAAATGGAAATCAGATCTATTCATGGATTCATATAGATGATGAAGTAAATGCAATCCAGTTCTTGATCCGTGATAATCAGGCTAAAGGAGTGTTTAATCTAACTAGTCCAAACCCGGTGACGAATGATGAATTTGGCAGAACAATTGGTAGAGTGATGAATCGACCTCATTACTTCCCAATCCCAGGATTCGCCATGCATTTAGCATTTGGTGAAGTATCTTCGATGGTTCTAAAGGGACAAAAAGTGATACCACAAAGGCTATTGGAGGCAGGATATCTGTTTAAATATCCCAAATTGGAGGATGCGCTTATAGACTTGCTGAACGAATAGAAATTGCCTACGTGGTTCTAAAGAAATTCACTCGAAAGATGTAAAAGCTTGATTAATGAAATTCATCTTATTTCGGATATACTCATATTAATAGCAAAAATGAGACATGGAAGATATCGAGTAATTATTCAATGAAGATTCTGGCAGTCAGCGATATAGTAGTCGATTGGATTTATAGTCCGAAAATTCGACTGCTTCTTTCAGATGCCGAATTAGCTATTGGTTGTGGTGATCTCCCCATAGATTATTTGGAATTTATCATAAGTGCCTTGGATATCCCGGTTTTTTATGTTCATGGTAATCATTCACCTTCAGAATTAGAAGGTAAATTGATTGATAGAAATTCCAGGGGATCCATTGATCTAGATGGCAAGGTAATACGATTTAAAGGCTACACATTCGCAGGGGTTGAAGGAAGTATAAAATACAATACTGGGATATATCAATCTTCCCAATTTGGCATGTGGTTGAACGTTTTCATGCTTGTACCAACCCTGTTGTCGAACCGGATAAAATATGGGCGGTTCTTAAATGTATTCGTTTCCCATGCGCCACCGTGGGGGATTCATGATCAACCCGATTTACCGCATCAAGGTATAAAAGCTTTTCGCTGGTTGCTTACTCAATTCAAACCCGATTACCATTTACACGGGCATATTCACGTGTATAGGCCTGATACAGTCACCGTAACTGAATATAATAAAACCAAAGTGATCAATACGTACGGCTATAAAAAAATTGAATTATAAGCTAATCAAGCAATGAATGTTTACCTACAAATGAGGATGGGTATTTTTGTTTCACGTAAAATCTTATCCACATTATCGCCCTGAATGATCTCTAAGATTGGATTACGACTATACCCACCTACTAATAGGAAATCAACGTTCAGTTGATCAACATAACGCAGAATAGTCTCAGTAGGTTTATTTTCACTTGAAACGATGTATTCTGCCTTCACGTCATGATCTTCCAGATATTTACGAGCATCCCCTTGAATATCCTTAACGATATTCTCATCGCCAATTGAAATTACATCAAGAGGTATCTTCCATTGTCCGGCTAGATATGTGGCGATAAACAATGCTTCTTGGGCTTTAAGACTTCCATCATAAGCCAATAATGCATGCGCCAGAGGTTTAGTGATTTGGGGTGTAAATAATATTGGTCTTGGGCATCTTTGGACTAAATTCCGGATACCTGAGCTTAACCTCGCAAACATTGATGATTCAGGAGGATATGTGAGATTCATTACCACCAAATCATTCCAGCGGGCGCGTTCGCAAATCAGTAAAGGTACATCCCCAATTTTTAGCTGAAGATCACTTTGGATTCCAGCTGCTTCACATCTGCCAGTGAACTCATTTTGGATTTCCTGAGTGGCTTGAGATTCTTGCTCACTATCAGTCGCTAGAACATACAAACCATGTACATTAGTTTCCTCGCGTTTGGCGACAACAAACGCTTGTTCCAATGCGCACCAGCCATCTTCACGACCATTGATGGGAACAAGAATTTCACAAAATAAACGATCTATTCGATGAGTGGATAATATGGATTGGCGCCATTCTCCAGGAGCCGGTCCAGCTTCCAATACATTCGGAATCAACGCTTTCACGATTTTGTTCCCCAATCGCGCGATCACTCGATATGGGCGCTGGCTATATTGGTCTGCTAAATCATCAGCTGCGGTTGTTACTTCAATTTGACTTTTCAGATCCTCTTCTAAAACTGCACGATGTTCGGCGATCCATAAATACAAATCTGTTTCTGTCCGAGTGGGAAAGTCAATTAATAATCCACGCTCTCGAATGATATTCACTACTGGAAGATATACTTTGTCATACCAATCCGTTATTGCCTCTGATATTTGTATTTCTCTTTGCTGTTCGATTCCCATATAATAACGATGAACCGCCACATGTTCTTTAATGACATCATACTGACCAGGCACTGTAACTGTTAGATTTGACTCTGGCCGCACCTGATCCAGGTTGGTATTTTCCAAAAATCCAGTATATTCCGATTTTAATATCAGATCCTCCGGGCGAACATCACCCGAGAGGGGTACACGGGTATGTACTTCAGTTACATATGCCTGGATTTGATTTGATCCAAGCTGTTTTGCTACAGATACTCGATGATTCCCGTCACTCACAAAATATGCTTCATCAATTTGATAGACCTCAATTGGAGGTAATCCAACCATACTATAATTCGCCAGCTCTATATTTGCCCAACGTTCTTCATCAATGTTTTTTCCTGGCAAGAAGTCGCGTGAGAAATCTTGATAGCGGTTCACACTACCAATGATGGCATTGATTGGAATTTCTTTTAATATTTTTTGCGGGCCGACTTGAGCTTTTAACTTATGCCGTACTTCTTCATAGGATAATAATTCTGTGTTTTCACCTGTAAAACGCGCAATTATC
>Ga0153915_10007713_pt1 | contig 10178 bp, 8 predicted proteins | sample Opewatmetagenome_2_FD_107003 | JGI IMG/M metagenome (GOLD analysis project Ga0153915, IMG submission 107003) | Freshwater wetland microbial communities from Ohio, USA - Open water 3 Core 3 Depth 3 metaG | ecosystem: Environmental > Aquatic > Freshwater > Wetlands | place: USA: Ohio, Lake Erie... | reverse complement strand
CTGGCGGTCGCTGGTCGAGCGGTTCGAGCGGATGGGTCGGAAGATCTCCCCGACCAACCGCTGCCAGGCGGAGGTGCCCCGGGGCGCCACCGTGCTGCCGAACCGCTGGGGTACCGCGCCCGGCCTCTGGCTCGAGGGGCCGGCCGGCCTGGCGGTGCTGCTCCCCGGCGTTCCCCGGGAGATGCACAATCTCCTCGAACACGAGGTCGCACCGCGACTCGCCAGCCGCGGGACCGGGCGGGTCATCCGGTCCCGGACCATTCGGACCACCGGCATCGCGGAGTCGCAGCTCGCCGAAGTGCTGGACGGAGTCGAGTCCGGTCTCGAGCCGCTCACCCTCGCCTATCTGCCCGGGGTCGAGGGTGTGGACCTCCGTCTCACGGCCTGGGATCTCGCCCCCGATGCGGCCGACCGGCTGCTCGCGGACGGGGCGGAGCGTCTCCGGGCCCGGGCGGAGGCGTGGATCTACGGCGAGGGTGAGGACGACCTCGCCGCCGTGGTGCTGGAACGGCTTCGCGCCCGCGGCCATCACCTCGCCGTGGGCGAGTCGTGCACCGGGGGGATGCTGGGAGAACGGATTACGGCCGTGCCCGGAAGCTCGGATGTCTTCGTCGGCGGAGTGATCGCCTATGACAACCGGGTCAAGGAGAGCGATCTCGGGGTGGCTCCAATCATCATCGCGGAACATGGCGCGGTGAGTGAGCCGGTCGCTCGGGCTCTGGCCGAAGGGGCGGCGAAACGGTTCGGCGTCGACGCCGCTATCAGCATCACCGGCATCGCGGGTCCCGCGGGCGGAACGCCGGGAAAGCCGGTGGGCACGGTGTGCTTCGGCGTCTGCTACCGCGGCAGCACCGCCACCCGGAGAGCCGTGCTGCCCGGCGACCGGCAGGAGATCCGCCAGCGCGCGGCACAGACCGGTCTCTATCTACTGTACCGGGTCCTTACGGGGTCCGTCGGATGAGCGGGAGGAGAGCGGGGGCGAGGCGTCCGGGGCGATCATCCTGGGGTGCCGGCTGCTATTATCTTTGGTTCGTTCCCTTCTTCAAGTGAGCACGGAAGTGATGGACGATCAAAAGGTTAGCGATCAGGATCCTGGCGCCCCCGAGGATGCTGCCGCAACGGCCGCCCCAGACAGCGGCTCTGCCGGTGCATACGGTGGGGTTCCGATGGAGCCCTCGAGCGAGGCCATCCGGCGCCTCGAATCCGAACGTGACGAGGTGAAAGAGAAGTACATCAGGCTCGCGGCCGAATTCGACAATTTTCGCAAGCGGACGGCACGCGAGCGAATCGAGCTCGCCGATCGGGCCCAGGCCGGTTTCGCGATCCGCCTGCTGGAGGTCCTCGACGACCTGGACCGGGTCGTCGCCGGTGACAACACCATCGCCTCGGACGCGATGCAGCAGGCGATCGTGCTGATCGACCGGAAGCTGCGCAAGGAACTGGAATCGGCCGGGCTCGAGCGCATCGATCCGGTCGGCTCGCCATTCGACCCGAGCCACCACGAAGCGGTCTCGGTGGTCCCCCCGCCGGAAGCCTCGCGGGACCACACCGTGAGCGCCACCTTCCAGGCGGGCTATCGCTTCAGGGGCGCGTTGATTCGCCCGGCACGAGTGCAGGTCTACTCGGACGCGGGCCAGGTCTGACGTGGCCGGGAGGGACTTCTACCAGATACTCGGGGTCCCCGATACGGCCACGGCGGACGAGATCAAGAAAGCGTATCGCAAGCTGGCCAAGCAGTATCACCCCGACGCCAATCCGAACACCCCGTCGGCGGCAGAGCGCTTCAAGGAAATCTCCGAGGCGCACAGCGTCCTCTCCGACGCCGAAAAGCGCCGGCAGTACGACCAGATGCGGAAGTACGGCGCGTTCGATCCCACCGCGCGCCGCCGGCCTGGAGCCGGCGCGGCCGCCGGCGGGGGCCCCACGGTCGACTTCGAGGACCTGCAGGACTTCCAGGGCTTCGGCGGGCTCGGCGACATCTTTTCCTCGATCTTCGGACGGGGCCGCCGCGAAGAGCCGCAACGGCCCGAAGCCCTCGAGGCGATCGTCGAAGTGCCGTTCCGGGTCGCCGCGCTCGGCGGCAAGATCCCGGTAACGCTGCCGATAAGCGAGCCGTGCGGGAGCTGTGGCGGAAGCGGGGGCGCGCCTGGGGCGAAGATCTCCATCTGCGCCGAGTGCAACGGCCGGGGAACCGTCACCTTTGGCCAGGGCGGCTTCGCCGTCAGCCGGCCCTGCCCGCGCTGCCGCGGCCGGGGGAGGATCCCCTCCGAGCGCTGCCCGACCTGCCAGGGCGCGGGTGAAGTCCGCAAGGAACGCACTGTGATGATCACGGTGCCGGCAGGCACCGAACCGGGTACCAAGGTGCGGTTGAGGGGGCAGGGTCAGCCCGCTCGACCTGGCGAGCCGCCCGGCGACCTGCTGGTGACATTCCAGGTGCAGCCCGACCGATTCTTTCAGCGGGATGGCCTGGATATCGTGTGCGAGGTGCCGATCAACTTCGCCCAGGCCGCCATGGGGACGCGGCTCCGGGTCCGGACGCTGGATGGCAAGAAGGTCCTGCTCAAGGTTCCTCCCGGCACGCAGCCGGGCCGGAAGTTCCGCATCAAGGGGCTGGGCCTCGAGAAGGCGGGCCGGCGGGGCGACCAGCTCGTCGCCGTCCAGGTCGAGGTGCCTGAGAAGCTCACCCCGGAGCAGGAGGAGCTGCTGAAGAAATTCGCGGAGGGGGCAGGGATGCCATTCTGAGGAAACGGGTCGGCCGGGCCCGGCCGACCCGTCCAAGCACGCAGCCCTACCAGCGCAATCCTGTTCTCCCCGTTTCAAGGTACAATCGTTCCGCCACGACTCTCTCGAAGGGGATGCGCATGTCGCTGATCCTCGCCGCGATTTCGTGGTCGTCGACCCTCACGACCATTCCGGAAACGGGGGCCGTTTCACCGTGGCGGAGACAGACGATGCCGTAGAGCGGGCTGCCGATGGCGAGCGGCGGGGAGTTTGCGGCCTGGCGAAAGCGGAGGCCGGATTCGGAAATATCGAGGAGATCCAGGGCGGCGTCGCCCAGCAGAAACCCCGACTTGACGGGCTCGGAATACCGGATTCTGGCTTCGGATCGCTGGTCGGCCGCACTCACGAGGCATCTCCGGAGAGGAATTGCTGAAGTGTGTGGCCGATGGGCCCGGTCCGCAAGCGAGGGGCGTCAGCTCCCTGCCCGCTCGATGAGCCGGCGGTGCGTCGCCCACTCGGCCTCCGGGCCGTGTGGCCGCCGCTGCACGTAGGAGCCGTCGGGCTGGAGGTCCCACGCCTGCCGGTTGTCTTCCAGCATCAGCTCCAGGAGGTCGCGGAGGTTCCGCCTGAGCGCGGGGTCCTCCACCGGCGTCACCGCCTCGATGCGCCGGTCGAGGTTTCGTGGCATCCAGTCGGCGGAGCCGATGTAGACCTCCTCGGCGCCGCCATTCTGGAAGTAGAAGGCCCGGGAGTGCTCGAGGAAGCGCCCGATGATGCTGATCACCCGGATCCGCTCGCTCACGCCCGGCAGGCCCGGCCGGAGGCCGCAGATCCCCCGCACGATCAGGTCGATGGTGACCCCGGCGCGCGAGGCGGCATACAGCGCCTCGATGATGTCGGAATCGACGATGGCGTTCATCTTCGCGAGGATCCGGGCCGGGCGGCCGGCCTGCGCGTGCTCGCTTTCGCGGCGGATCATCGACAGGAAACTCTCACGCATGTGTCTGGGTGCCACGATCAGCTTGCGATAGCTCGGTGGCGCCCCGAACCCGGTCAGCACGTTGAACAGGTCCGAGAGGTCGGCGCCGAGATCGGGGCTGATCGTGAAGAGCCCGAAGTCGGTGTAGAGCCGTGCGGTCTTCGGGTGGTAGTTGCCGGTGCCGATGTGCACGTACCGGCGCATGGAATCGCCCTCGCGGCGCACGACCAGCATGACCTTGGTATGAGTCTTCAGCCCCGCGACACCGTAGCTCACGTGCACGCCGACGTCCTCGAACCGCTTCGCCCAGATGATGTTGTTCTCTTCGTCGAATCTCGCTTGCAGCTCCACCAGAACCGCCACCTGCTTGCCGCGTTCGGCGGCCTGAGTGAGCAGCCGGGCGATGCTCGAGTCACCGCCGGTTCGGTACAGCGTCAGCTTGATCGCCACGACGTCCGGATCGTCGACCGCCGTCTGGATGAACCGCTCGACTGACGCGCTGAAGCTGTCGTAGGGGTGGTGGACGAGCAGGTCGCCCTCGCGGATCACCTCAAAGATGTTGCGGGTGCCCTGCAGGCGCGGCGGCGTCGCCGGATGGAACGGGGCGTCCCTGAGCGCGGGCAGGTCGAGGTTCGAGAGCCCGAGCAGGTCGGCGCCGTCCATGAGCCCGGACACCTCGTAGATATCGTCGGGGGTGAGGGCGGGGCTTTCCGGCTCCTGTTCCGCGCTGAACTCGGCCAGCAGCACCTGGCGGATGGAGGCGGGGGTGTCGGGCGAGACCTCGATCCGGGTGACGTTGCCGAAGCGACGGTTGCGAACCTGTTCCTGAATGGCGCTGAGCAGGTCCTCGGCCTCGTCGTGGTCCACCTGGAAATCGGTGTTCCGCGTGATCCGGAAGCCGAACCAGCCGAGGATCTCCACCCCCGGGAAGAGTGACTCGAGGTTCGCGCCGATCAACTGCTCCAGCGGCACGAATCGGAGCGGCTCGGACAGCCGCACCCACCGGGGCAGAATCTTCGGAACCTTCACCCGGGCGAAGCGCTCCTCGCCCTCCGCTCCCCGGAGCACCACAGCCAACGAGAGACTGAGGTTCGAGATGTAGGGGAACGGGTGCGCCGGATCGACCGCGAGCGGCGTCAGTACCGGAAACACATTGTCCTGGAAATAGCGGTCGAGGAAGCTCCGCTCCAGGGGTTCGACGTCGACGAGGTCGAGGAGATGGACCCCGTGCTGGGCCAGCAGCGGGCGCAGCTCCCGGAAACACTCGCTGTGCTGATGCTGCATCTCCCGGACGACCCGGGAGATCGTGAGCAGCTGCGCCTCGGGGGTCATGCCGTCTCCGCTGCGCTCGCTGTAGCCCGCCGCCACCTGCTCCTTCAATCCGGCCACCCGGATCTGGAAGAACTCGTCGAGATTCGACGCGAAGATCCCCAGGAACTTGAGCCGCTCGAGGAGCGGCGTCCGTTCGTCCCGCGCCTCGTGAAGGACGCGGCGATTGAACTCCAGCCAGGACAGCTCGCGATTGATGTACAGCGACGGATGCCGGAGATCCGGCGGGATCTCGGGCGGGGTGGAAGGGAGCAGCGGGGGCGCGAGGGTCACAGCCTGCATCTTATCTCCGCCTCGAAGGCGGGGCAAATACCAGGGGCCCATATGTCTGTAAGGTGTTGTTAAACACTAGCTTGGAATTGTAACAAGAAAGAAGGGGGCCGGTTCGGCCCCCTCAGCGACTCCCGGGCGAGGTGCGCCTCACTGGAGCGCTCGATACGGCACCGCCCAGAGGTTGGCCCGGTAGTCGTCCCCGTGCTCGGTCTGCAGGGTCTCCGAATCGAGGGCGTCGACCAGGAACCTGCCGAAGCCGGCGCGGCGCACCCGCCAGCGCGAGGTCCAGCTGCCGTCTCCGTTGTCGGTCATGAGAATGCGTCGCCATCCGTCGGAGACGGCGCTGCTGTTTCGGACATGGAGGAATACCCGCGTCGGCGGCGTCAGGTCGGTCCCGGTAGTGTTGGTCACGAAGGCGGTGACGGTGATCGTGTCGTCGGGTTCCATGTCCGGCACATGGTTGCCCATCACCCCGTAGAGCGAGTCCGGGTTCGTGATGATCGCCGGAGGATGGTTTCCGATGCCGACTTCGAGAGAGTCGATCTTCACCGTCCGGTTCGCCGGATCGACGGCCTGATAGTTCGAAACGCTCAGCGCGGCGACCCGCCAGTCGTGATGGCGGCCGCTCCGGTCGGGGTCCTGGTCGGCGTCATGGTCGGTCTTGCGCACCAGCACCGCATGCCGGGTCATGGTTTCCCTGAGCGGCTTGCTGCCTGGGTTGTGGATGAAGTCCGGGGTGGTGTCCGTCAGGAACTGGCCGTCGAAGGTCCAGACGACCGTCACGAACGCGCTGTCATTGCGGAACTCTACCGACTTGTCCTGCGTGCAGCTGTTGGCGCAGCGTCGCCGGCCCCACGAGAGGGGCTGAATCGAGGCGACATCCGCGGACAGGGGGCCGACGCTCATCGAGGCATCCGCCGCCGCCGTGGCGACCGCACCATCGGCGCCTGCATTGTCCTCGGTCCATCCGGGAAACGCGGTGAGTTCCTGAAGCACCGCCTGCTGCTGACCCGCGGTGCCGGCGGGGGCGGTGGTCGTGTCGGACGAGCAGGCAGCGGCGCCGGCCATGGCGAGCGCCGAAACGGCGAGGACGCGGTATCGCATGAGTCGTACCCCCTGATGGCGGTTTGGTGATGGCCCCGCAGGGAGACGAACGGCGGGCCCCGGCATTAACCGCCGGGTCGCTAGCGTCGGGATGTCCGGATTTCGACCCGGCCCTCGCCGACCAGCAGCGACAGCAGCAGGCTCACCACTCCGATGACCAGCCCGCCCCAGAATGCCGACCAGAAGCCCGCGATGTGCAGGCCGAGGCCGAACTGGCTCGACAGCCAGGCCGTGAAGAGGAGCAGCATCGCGTTGATCACGAGAGTGAAGAGGCCCAGGGTGACCAGCACGAGGGGACAGGTGAGCACCGTGAGGATGGGCCGCAGGGCGCTGTTGACGATGCCGAACAGCGCCGCCACCGCGAGCAGCGCCCAGGGGCCGCCATCGAAGCGGAATCCCGGCATGACCTGGACGGCCACGTACAGGGCGAGGGTGTTGATCAGCCAGCGGACGAGAAGAGAGCGCATGGGAGTCGGGGTTTCGCGGTCAGGGAGTCGCGGGCTTCGGCGGCGCACCGTCGGGGCCGGGCCCCTTCAGCCACTGGTCCATCCAGTCCAGCATCGTGCCCCACCAGATCCGGCGGTTGCGCGGCTTCGAGATGAAGTGGTCTTCGTCGGGAAAATACAGGAACTTGCCGGGGACGCCCCTCAGCTGGAGCGCGGTGAAAGCCTGGAAACCTTCCGAGACGTCGACCCGGAAATCGTTCTGGCTGTGCACGACGAGCATCGGCGTCTGCCACTTGCTGATGAAGTTGGCCGGCGACCAGCGTTCCATCGTCGCCCGGCCTGCGTCGTCGAGCTGGGATCCGCCGAACTCGTGGATGGGAAACCACAACTCCTCCGTCGAGCCCGACATGCTCAGCGGATTGAAGACTCCGTCGTGGGCTATTAGTGCCCTGAACCGGTCGGTATGCCCCGCGAGCCAGTAGATCATGTACCCGCCATACGAGGCTCCGGCGGCCCCGAGCCGGTTCGGGTCCACGTAGGGCAGTGCGCTCACCACGTCGAGGCCCTTCATCAGGTCCTCGTAAGGATAGTCACCCCAGTGCCGGGAGATGCTGTTTGTGAAATCCTGCCCATAGCCGGTCGAGCCATGGAAATTGACCGCCGCGACGACGTAGCCGCGGGCGGCGAACATCGCGTAATTCCAGCGTCCGTGCCACTGGTCGAGCCAGGCGCCCTGCGGGCCGCCGTGGATCAGGTAGATGAGGGGATACTTCCTCGCGGGGTCGAAGGCCGGTGGCCGGGCAATCCACCCGAAGACCGAGTCGCCGAGCGCACCGACGAAGCCGAACCGCTCGAGGGGCGGCACATCCAGCGCGGCAAAGGCTTGGTCATGGACGTGGGACAGCTGCCGGAGGCCCTGACCATCGGCGTTTGCGACGTAGACCTCGGCCGGGTGGGTATGGGACTGCCGAAGAAAGACCAGTCGGCCATCGGTCGGCGAGACCTGCAGGGAGCTGTTGTATCCGCCGCCGACCAGCAGGGTCCGCCGGCCGCCCCGGACCTCGATCCGGTAGAGGACGTGCTCGCCCCGCTCCTCCACCTCGCCGATCAGCGCCCGGCTGTCGGGCGTCCACTGCAGGGCCCCCACGCTGAGCGGCCAGTCCGGCGTCAGGGAAACCGCGCGTCGCGAGATGCGGTCCACCAGCATGACCTGCTGCCGGTCGGCCTCGAATCCCGGGACCGTCATGGCGAGATAGGCGAGATACTTCCCGTTCGGACTGTAGAGCGGGCTGTTGTCGTTGGCCTGGCTGACAGTGAGCGCCCGGCTCCCGCCGCCGTTCGGCTGCACGGTGAAGACGTCGTTGTTGGTGCTCGTCGCTACCATCGAATCGTGATTGGAAACGTAGGCGATCTCGCTGCCATCCGGCGCGACGGCGATGTCGCGGCCGCCGAGCGCGAGCGGCGGCACGTCGGCGTCGACGGGAGTCAGATCGGAGGTCCGGCCCCCGTCGAGGTCGAACCGGAACAGATGCGAGCGGAGTCCGGTGCGCCACTCGTTCCAGTGCCGATAGAACAGCCCTGACCAGATCCGGGCGTCGGTGGGATAGGCGCCGTTCCGTCGCCCGATCTCCGTGCTGTCCGGCCACTTCACGTCGCCCCAGAAATAGAATCCCTGACTGTCCGGCGTCCAGAGGCAGTCGGCGATGCCACCCTCGAATGCCGTGAGCTTTTCCGGTTGTCCGCCCTCGGCCGGCATCCGCCAGATCTGCGGCCCTCCTTCGCGTGAGGCGATGAACGCCAGCGTCCGGCCGTCCGGGGACCAGCGCGGTGCGCGGGCGCTCCCCGGGCCGGTCTCCAGCTCCCAGCTCTTCCCATTCGACACCCGGACCAGCCAGATCCGTGTCAGGCTCCGGTTGTCCTGGAGAGATGGCGTGGAGATGGTGAAGGCCACCAGCCTGCCGTCCGGCGAGACCTGGGGGTCGCCGACGTCGGGAAGCGTGATGTACTCGTCGATCCCGAGCGCGTGCTTCTGCTGGGCGGCGAGCACGGGACCGGGGAGGCTGGCGAGCAGCAGTCCGCCGATCAGCAACAGCAGCGTCTTGGGCATTGCGGTGTCCGACCTCGGGTGGGTTGAACGGGACCCGCCACGGTCCAGCGGGCTCGGCGCCGGCTAGCCGATCACCCCTCCGCCCAACACCCGTGTGTCCTCGGCGTAGAGTACGCCGGACTGCCCCGGGGTGATGGCGCGCACCGTGGTGGCGAGCGCGAGCGTGAGCCCGTCCCTTCCGCCGCCCGTGACGGTCGCGGGGACGGCCTTCGAGCGGTGGCGGATCTGCACCCGGCAACTATCGCCGGGCTGGAGCGGTTCGGCCAGCCAGTTGACCTCTTCGAGCTGCACCCGATCGCCTGCCAGCTCCTCCACGCCTCCCACCACGACCTCCCGCGTCTCGGGGCGGATCGCGACGACGAACCGCGGTTCCCGCGACCCGCCGGGCAGGCCCTTCCGCTGCCCGATGGTGTAGCGGGCGAATCCGTCATGGGTGCCGATAACGTCTCCCGCCGTCGTGACCAGCGGTCCGGGCCTCAGGGCCGGTGCGTCGGCGGGGAGGTGCTGCTCGAGTACCGAGACATAGTCGTCGTCCGGCACGAAGCAGATCTCGACGGACTCCTTCTTGTCGGCGGTGCCGAGCCTCAGCCGCCGGGCGTACGCCCGGGTCTCGGCCTTCGTCAGGGAGCCGACGGGCGTGAGCATTCGCCCGACCACGGCGCGGTCGATGCCCCACAGAAAATAGCTCTGGTCCTTTTCAGGGTCCGTTCCCCGGTAGAGCCCGCCGTCGCGGGCGATCGCGTAGTGGCCGGTGGCGATGTAGTCGCAGCCGAGCGCGTCGGCGTGGGCGAGGAGATCACGGAACTTGGTGAACGAGTTGCAGCGCACGCAGGGAATGGGGGTGCGGCCGCGGCTGTACTCGCTCACGAAGTTCCGGATCACGTGGAGACTGAACCGGTCCTCGAGATTCAGGACGTAGTGCGGGATACCGAGCGCGTGGGCGACGTCCCTGGCGTCGTTGATGGAATCGAGGGAGCAGCAGGGACGATCGGGGACGGAATCGCCGTAGCAGAACAGCTTCATGGTCGCCCCGACGACCTCGTAGCCCTGTGCCACGAGTGCCGCCGCGGCGACGGAGCTGTCCACGCCGCCCGACATCGCGACCAGCACCTTCTCAGGCACGTCCCAGCACCTCCGCGAGCTTGCGCACCTTGTCCGCGACGGCGGGGAATGCCTCGACGACGCGCGCGATGTCGTCCTCGGTGGTCTCCCGGCCGAG
>Ga0153915_10007712_pt1 | contig 10178 bp, 7 predicted proteins | sample Opewatmetagenome_2_FD_107003 | JGI IMG/M metagenome (GOLD analysis project Ga0153915, IMG submission 107003) | Freshwater wetland microbial communities from Ohio, USA - Open water 3 Core 3 Depth 3 metaG | ecosystem: Environmental > Aquatic > Freshwater > Wetlands | place: USA: Ohio, Lake Erie... | reverse complement strand
GGGGCTGACGGCCGGCTCGGCCTACCTGGGGCTGCCGCTGGTGGTCCGCGATCGGACCATCGGCGCCGCCCTGATCGTCGATCCCCAGGGGCCGCGGCGCTTCACCCAGGCGGAGGTGGACCGGGCGGCGGCCATCGCCAACCAGCTGGCGGTGGCGGCCGAGAACGCGCGCCTCTACGAGGACCTCCGCCAGAGCTACGCCGAGCTGGGCCGCGCCCAGGCCCAGCTCATCCAGCAGGAGCGGCTGGCGGCCCTGGGAGAGCTCTCGGCGGTGGTGGCCCACGAGGTGCGCAACCCCCTGGGAGTCATCTTCAACTCGCTCGGCTCGTTGCGCCGGCTGGTCCGCCCGCAGGGAGACGCCAAGATGCTGCTCGACATCGTGGGCGAGGAGGCGGAGCGCCTCAACCGCATCGTCGGCGACCTCCTCAACTTCGCCCGCCCCGCGGATCCGGTGCTGCGGCCCGAATCGCTGCCGCGGCTCCTGGAGGACGCGCTGGCCGGCGCGGTGGGCGAGAGCGTCCAGGGCATCGAGATCGATCGGGACGTGGACCCCAGCCTGCCGCCGGTCCCCATGGATGCCAGGATGATCCGCCAGGCTTTCGTCAACGTGCTGGTCAACGCCGTCCAGGCGATGCAGCACGGCGGCAGGCTCGCCGTCCGCGCCCGGCGCTCGGGCCCATCGGTCCGCGTGGAGATCCAGGACAGCGGGCCGGGGATCCCCGAGGAGGTGCGGCACCGCATCTTCGAGCCCTTCTTCACCACCAAGGCGAGCGGCACCGGCCTCGGGCTGGCGGTGGTGAAGCGGATCGTGGAGGGACACGGCGGCGAGGTCATGGTGGAGAGCACCCCCGGCGCCGGCACCGTCTTCTCCATCTGGCTGCCCCTGGAGCCGCCCGCGCACGCCCCGGCGCCGCCGCGCGCGACAAGTTGAAAACCGGCCGCGCTTCCGCTGTGATCCCTCCCGAGATGGGCGAACCCACCCCAGCGCATCCAGCCCCCCCCGCCCAGCCCGGGCGCATCCTGGTCGTCGACGACCAGCGGAACATGCGCGCCACGACCGCCCTCGTGCTCCGGCAGGGAGGGTACGAGGTGGTCGAGGCCGAGGACGGGGCCAGCGCCATCCAGCGCCTGGGCGCCGAGCCCTTCGACGTCGTGCTCACCGACCTGCGCATGGGGGCGGTCGACGGCATCGAGGTGCTGCGCAGTGCCCTGGAGGTCTCCCCCTCGACCCAGGTCATCGTCATGACCGCCTACGGCACCATCGAGTCGGCGGTCGAGGCCATCCGCCGCGGCGCCTACGACTACCTGGCGAAGCCCTTCAAGGAGGACGAGCTCCTGCTGCGCGTCGAGAAGGCGCTGGAGAAGCACCGCCTCCTCGGCGAGGTCAGCCTGCTGGCGGGCGAGTTCCGCGCCCGCTACGGGCTCGAGCACATCGTGGGGCGCTCCGCCGCCATGCGGGAGGTGCTCGACCGCGTGGTGCGCGTGGCCCCGGGCGACGCCACCGTGCTCATCACCGGCGAGTCCGGCACCGGCAAGGAGCTGGTCGCCCGGGCGCTCCACTCCGCCAGCCCCCGCAGCGCCAAGCCCTTCGTGCCGGTGAACTGCGCCGCCATCACCGAGACCCTGCTCGAATCGGAGCTCTTCGGCCACGCCAAGGGGGCCTTCACCGGGGCCCATCGCGCCCGCCGCGGCCTCTTCGAGGAGGCGAACGGAGGCACCCTCTTCATCGACGAGATCGGGGAGACGGCTCCCGGCTTCCAGGCCAGGCTGCTCCGCGCCATCCAGGACGGCGAGATCCGGCGGGTCGGGGAGTCGCTGCCGGTGCTGGTCAACGTGCGGGTCATCGCCGCCACCAACCAGGACCTCAAGAAGGCGATCGCCGAGAAGCGGTTCCGCGAGGACCTCTTCTACCGCCTCAACGTGGTCCCCATCCGGATCCCGCCGCTGCGCGAGCGCAGGGAGGACATCCCGTTGCTCGCCGCCCACTTCCTGGCCCGCTACAACCAGCGCACCCGCGACCGGAAGTCGCTCTCGGCGGAGGCCATGGGGAAGCTCCTCGAGCACTCCTGGCCCGGGAACGTGCGCGAGCTCGAGAACATGATCGAGCAGGCCGCCGCCCTCTCCCCGACCCTGGAGATCCGCGCCGCCGACATTTCCTTCGACGTGGCCTCCCCGGAGCCAGCCGTGCACACGCTGGCCGAGACGGTCGAGGCGGCGGAGCGGCGGGGCATACTGTCGGCCCTGGCCCGGTGCGACGGGGACCTCTCTCGGGTCGCCAGCGAGCTGGCCATCTCCTCCACGACCCTGTGGCGGAAGATGAAGCGGCTCGGGATCGAGGGCGGCCATTCTCCGCACGAGGCCTGATCCTGGTTGCAGATCTGAATCGTGGTTTTCAGCCATGAAATCATTTCGGGGTCCCCGCGGGGGCGTATCCCTGCGTGACATGGAAATTCTACTTATATTACAAGCTCATGTGACCATCCCCCGGATGGCCGGCCATTGGCATCGTGGTTGCTATTCATGTGGGTGGAGAAGTGCAGTGCAGCTTGGTTGAAGTAGGTACCCCCCCGCCACTTCAGCTGCGCATTGCACTTCTCCATTTTCTTTTCCCGGGGCATGACCCCATGGCGTCGCTGCTGATCGTCGACGGAGATCGAAACTTCGGGCAGGCCGTCGCCATCGCCCTCCGCCTCGATGGTATCGCGGTGACCACGGCAAGCTCGGTGGAGGAAGCGGCCTCGCTGCTGCCGGGCGCCTTCTGCACCTACGTCGTCGACTGCATGCTGCCCGACGCCGACTCCCTCATCGGGCGCCTGGCCTCGGAGCGGAACGTCCGGGTCGTGGCGACGGGCGTGCACCCCGAGCTGCTCGGGAGCACGGGCCGGCGCCACCCGGGGGTCGGCATGCTGCAGAAGCCCTTCCGCGCGTCGGAACTCCACCCCTTCCTCCCCTGGGTGTCGCCGGCGGAGGCCCCCTGAGCATGCTCCGCCCCGGAACGGCCGTGCTCATCATCGACCCCTCCCCGGACCGCGACGAGCTGGCGACGCGACTCAAGGCGGCCGGGATGGTGGCGGCCCAGGTGTCCGACCCGGACGACGCCCACGTCTACCTGCGCAACCTGATCTTCGACCTGGTGGTCGTCGATCTGGACGAGAACCCGGGGCGGGCCCGCCGCGTCCTCGACGAGGTGGGGCGCCGCCAGCCGGGTGCGGTGCGGGTCGCGACCACCGGTGTCGGTTCCCGCGGCATCGGCGTCCCGGTCCTGCGGAAGCCCTTCTCGCTCGACGCCCTGCTCTCCTGCGGCGGCTAGGGGAGCGCCCCGGGTTCAGAATCCGAGCGCCTGCGCGCCGCGCGCCAGGCTGGCGATCGGCTCCGGGCCGATCCCCATCGCGATGACCGCCACCGCGGCCACGGCCACGGCGAGCGACAGCGCCGGCGACACGATCCCTTCCTCGGAACCCACCGGAGGCCGCATGTACATGTAGACCACCACCCGCAGGTAGTAGTAGGCGCCCAGCGCGCTCGTCAGGACGCCGATCACCGCCAGGCCGACGGCCTGGGCCCCCACGGCCGCCTGGAACACCAGGAGCTTGCCGACGAAGCCGGCGGTGGGCGGAACGCCCGCCAGGGAGATCATGAACACCGCCATGGCGAAGGCCAGCGCCGGCCGCCGGCGGGCCAGCCCGGCCAGACGGTCGAGGTCCCAGGCGTCGGCGGGCTCGTCGTCCGCGCGGCTGCCCCGCTTTTCCACGACCGCGACCACCGTGAAGGCGCCGATGACGGTGGCGGTGTAGGAGGCGAGGTAGAAGAGCAGGCCGGAGAGCGCGCCCTGCCGTGCTGCCGCCGGGGCCGTCGCCACCACGCCGACGAGCAGGTATCCGGCGTGGGCGATGGACGAGTAGGCCAGCATCCGCTTGACGCTCCGCTGCGGCAGCGCCAGCAGGTTGCCGAACACCATGGTCAGCACCGCCAGCACCGTCACCACGGTGACGAAGGAGGGGCCGGCCTCGAGCTTCGACCCCGCCGTGGCGGCCAGGAAGGCGCGGGCCAGGAGCGCGAAGGCGGCGGTCTTGACCCCGGCCGCCATGAAGGCGGTCACCGGCGTGGGGGCCCCCTCGTAGACGTCCGGCGTCCAGGCATGGAAGGGGACGGCCGCCACCTTGAAGGCAAGCCCCGCGGCCACCAGCCCCAGGCCGGCCACCAGCAGCGGCGCGGGCGGGGCCTTGGCGATGTCGGAGAAGAGGGTGGTGCCGGTGGCGCCGAAAACCAGGGAGGTACCGTAGAGGAGCAGGGCCGAGGAGAAGGCGCCGAGGATGAAGTACTTGAAGGCGGCCTCGGCCGGGCGCCTGCCGCGCCGGACGTAGGCGGCGAGGGCGTAGGTGGAGAGGCTCATCACCTCGATGGCCACGAAGGCCACGAGCAGGTCGGTGGCCATCCCCAGGAGCACCATCCCGCTCGTGCCGAAGAGGGCCAGCGCGTAGTACTCGCCGCGCTCGGCCCCGCGGGCGTGAAGCCAGCCGGCCCCCACCACCGCCGAGAGGGCCAGGCCGGCGCAGACGGTGACGGAGACGAAGGTGGCGAAGCCATCGGAGGCCGCCTGCCCGCCGAACAGGGCTCGGGTCGGCTGCCCCAGGGCCGAGGCGCCTGCCGCGGCGGCGACGAGCACCGTGAGGGCTGCCTGGTAGGAGCGGCGGCCCGAAGTGAGGAACACCTCGGAGAGCAGCAGCACCAGCCCGCCCATCACCAGGATGGCGACGGGCAGCAGGGCGGCGAAATCCTGGGTGGGGAAGCCGGACATGTCAGTTGTCCTCCCCACGGCGCCCGAACGGGAAGGGAAGCGGCGCGGGCTCGCGGATCACCGGCGCCGGGCCCGGCCCTCCGGCCCGCACCGTGAGGATGGCGGGAGGCTCGGTCCCGAGCCGCTGGGGCAGGTCGGCGATCTCGTAGCGCCGTAGCTTGGCGTCCGCGGCGGTCAGGCGGCCGATGAGGCGATCGACGGCCGGCTTGGCCGGATCGAGGAACGGCTGCGGCGCCAGCCCCATCACCACGATGAGGGCGATCATCGGCGTCAGCACCAGCCCCTCGCGGAGCGACAGGTCCTGCAGGCCCCGGTTCTCGGGGTTCCTCAGCTGGCCGTAGAAGACTCGTTCCACCAGCCAGAGCATGTAGACCGCGCCCAGGATGACCCCGGTCGCCCCCACGGCGGCGAAGACCGGGGCCCGCTGCAGCCGGCCGAGCCAGGTGCCCGAGAGGATGAGGAACTCCCCCACGAAGCCGTTCGTGCCCGGCAGCCCGATGGAGGAGAGGGTCACGACGACGAAGGCGGTGGCGAACCAGGGCATGACCTTGGCGATCCCGCCGTACTCGGAGACCAGGCGGGTGTGCCGCCGCTCGTAGACGATGCCCACCAGCAGGAAGAGGGCGCCGGTGGAGACGCCGTGGTTCAGCATCTGGTAGACGCCGCCGGTGAGCCCCTCGGCGGTGAGAGCCATGAGCCCCAGCATCACGAAGCCCATGTGCGAGACGGAGGAGTAGGCGACCAGCCGCTTCATGTCGGCCTGGGTGAGGCACATCAGCGCCCCGTAGACGATGCCCACCACCGCCAGGGCGGCGATGTAGGGGCGGAAGGTCATGGCCGCGTCGGGGAAGAGCGGCAGCGCATACCGGAAGAAGCCGAAGGTCCCCATCTTGAGGAGGACGCCCGCCAGGATGACGGAGCCGGCGGTCGGGGCCTCGGTGTGGGCGTCGGGCAGCCAGGTGTGGAGCGGGAACATCGGGACCTTGACCGCGAAGGCCAGGGCGAAGGCCAGGAAGAGGAGCTGCTGGGCCTGCGGGGTCACCACCAGGCCGGCCCGGGCGGTGAGGTAGTCGAAGGAGCCGCCGTCGTGGGATCCGACGTAGAGGATGGCGATCAGCATCAGCACGCTCGCCACGAAGGTGTAGACGAAGAACTTGACGGTGGCGTAGAGGCGGTTGGCCGAGCCCCAGACCCCGATGAGCAGGTACATGGGGACGAGCACCCCCTCCCAGAAGACGTAGAAGAGGACCAGGTCCAGTGCGGCGAAGGAGCCGATCATCGCCGTCTCCAGGACCAGGATGGAGATCATGAACTCCTTGACCCGCTCGGTGACTCCCTTCCAGGTGGAGAGGATGGTGATGGGCGTGATGGCGGTGGTGAGCATCACCAGCAGGAGCGCCACGCCGTCGAGCCCGACGTGGTAGCCGACGCCGAGGGAGGCGACCCAGGCGCGCTTCTCCTCGAACTGGAACTCCGGCGCGCCCTGGCCGGCGTTGAAGCCGAACCAGAGCCCGAGCGAGACCGCGAAGGTGGCGAGGCTGGTGACGAGGGCGATGACCCGGTGCTGCCTCGGCTCGTCGCCGGGGAAGAAGGCCGCCAGCAGGGCGCCGGCCAGCGGCAGGAAGACGACCAGGCTGAGGAGCATGGCTAGCGCCCTCCCGGCCCGGCGGCGATCCAGAGGATCACCGCCGCGGCGATGGCGATGGCCGCGGCGTAGCGCTGCACGTTGCCGTTCTGCGCCACCCGGAAGGCCCGGCCCAGGAGCGCCGCCAACCGGGCGCTCCCGTTCACCAGGACGCCCTCGATGAGGAAGCCGTCCACGGCGCGGGAGAGGACCTGGGCGGCGCCGCGAAGCGGCTCGACCACCAGCAGCTGGTACAGCTCGTCGACGCGGAACTTGTCGAGCACGAAGCGGTAGGTGCGACTGAAGCGGACCGCCAGCCGGCCGGGCAGGTCGCGCCAGCCGCCGGCGTACATGAGCCAGCCCAGGCCGCCGAAGGAGAGCGACACCAGCCAGGCCACGGCGAAGGGCCAGACGGCGTGGTGCCCCTCGATGTCGAGGCGAGCCGTGGCCTGGGCGAAGACCGGATCCGTGAAGCGCTTGTAGAGCTCGCTCTCCGGGAGCCCGAGCACCAGGGCCACGATGGAGAGGATGGCCAGGATCCAGAGCGGCCCGGTCATCACCGGAGAGGACTCGTGAGCGTGCTCGGCGACCTGCGTCCGGGGCTTGCCCCAGAAGGTGAGGGCCACGAGCCGCGTCATGTAGAAGGCGGTGCCGGCGGCCGCCACCATGCCCAGGACGTAGGCCACCTTCCCCACGCCCGGCCAGGCGGCGTTCCTGCTGAAGAGCGCGCCGGCGAGGATGGCGTCCTTGGAGAAGAAGCCGGAGAGCGGGACGATCCCGGTGATGGCCGCCCAGGCGACGAGGAACGTCCAGTAGGTGTGCGGCATCTTCCGCCGCAGGCCGCCCATGTTGCGGATGTCGGTGTCCTCGCCCATGCCGTGCATCACCGAGCCGGCGCCGAGGAAGAGGCAGGCCTTGAAGAAGGCGTGGGTGACGAGGTGCAGGATCCCGGCGAAGAAGGCGCCCACTCCGACGCCGATGAACATGAAGCCGAGCTGGCTCACGGTGGAGTAGGCCAGCACCTTCTTGATGTCGTTCTGGGCGAAGGCGATGACGGCCGACACCAGCGCCGTGGCCGCCCCCACGAAGGCCACCGTGGCCATGGCCGCCGGCGCGAGGGAGAACAGGAACGACGTCCGCGCCACCAGGTAGACGCCGGCGGTCACCATGGTGGCGGCGTGGATCAGTGCCGAGACCGGCGTGGGGCCGGCCATGGCGTCGGGGAGCCAGACGTAGAGCGGCAGCTGCGCGCTCTTGCCGGCGCAGCCGACGAAGAGGCCCAGGGTGGCGAAGGTGAGCGCACCCCGCACCGTCCATCCGGCGAAGGGGCCGGCGGTGAGCACGTGGGAGCCGACCAGGACCCGGGACATCGCGGAGAGCTGCCCGTAGTCGGCGGTGCCGAAGATGGAGATGAGGGTGAAGACGCCGAGGAGGAAGCCGAAGTCCCCGATGCGATTCACCACGAAGGCCTTGCGGCCGCAGAAGGCCTTCTGCGGATCGGTGTACCAGAAGCCGATGAGCAGGTAGCTGCAGAGCCCCACGCCCTCCCAGCCCACGAAGGTGAGCAGCAGGCTGTCGCCGAGCACGAGCGTGAGCATGGCGGCGACGAAGAGGTTCAGGTAGGCGAAGAAGCGGGCGTAGCCGAAGTCGTCCTCGTGCCCCATGTAGGACGCGGAGTAGACGTGGATGAGGAAGCCCACTCCGGTCACCACCAGCAGCATCGTTCCGGAGAGTCGATCGACGAGGAGCCCCCACTTGACGGTCACCATGACGCGCCCGTCCGGGCCGGCGACGTGGAACCAGGGTTCTCCGGCGAGGTGGAGATCGACGCCGTGCCAGACCCAGTAGAAGGCCATGAGCGAGAGCAGGAACGACGCTCCCAGCACGGCGATGGCGATCAGGGCGACGTTGCCCCTCCCGAGCCGGCGGCCGACGACACCGTTCACCACCGCGCCGGCGAGGGGCAGGAGGATGATGGCCCACAGATACGACTGGGCCGCAGTCGGATTGTCCAGGATCGGGGGCATAGGGAGGCGAAACGATTACCCTCTTTCTCGAGGGCCGGCAACCGTCTTCTGCGCCCGGATCGGGCCAGGCCAGGAAGCGGCCGATGGCTCCCTCGAGCGGTATGATCCGGCCCCGATGGCCGACGACTCCGCCGCTTCCCCCGCCGCCGAGGCCCGCAAGCTCCCCAGGGCCGACCGCCTCCTCGCCGCCGCCGAGGGCAGGGGACTCCTCGCCCGCCTGGGCCACGCTCCGGTGATGGAGGCGATCCGGGGTCTCCTGGGCGACCTCCGCGGCCAGATCCTGGCCGGAGCCCCCTGCCCCCCCGCCGCCGAGATCGAGGAACGCCTGCTCGGCCTCCTCGCCGCCGAGGCCGGGGGCTCACTGCGCCGCGTGGTGAACGCCACCGGCGTGGTCATCCACACCAACCTCGGGCGCGCCCCGCTCTCGGCGGCGGCCCTCGAGGCCATGCGCCTCGCCGGGGCCGGCTACGTCAACCTCGAGCTCGACCTGGCGTCGGGGGAGCGCGGCGATCGCCACGGCCACGCCGCCGGTCCGCTCTGCCGCCTCACCGGCGCCGAGGCGGCGCTGGTGGTGAACAACAACGCCTCGGCGGTGCTCCTGGCGCTGGCGGCGCTGGGAGACGGGCTGCCCGGCAAGGGTGACGCGCCGGCGCCGGGCCCGGGCGAGGTGATCGTGAGCCGCGGGCAGCTGGTCGAGATCGGCGGTGGATTCCGCATCCCCGACGTGCTGCGCCGCTCCGGCGCCTCCCTGGTGGAGGTGGGGACAACCAACCGCACCTACCTGCGCGACTACGAGGCGGCCCTGGGCGAGCGGACGCGGATGCTCCTCTCGGTCCACCGCTCCAACTTCCGCCTCTCCGGCTTCACCCACGACGCCTCGCTCGAGGAGCTCGTCGAGCTGGGCCGCCGTTCCGGAGTCTGGGTCGTGGACGATCTCGGCTCCGGCACGCTCCTCGCCACGGCCCGCTTCGGGCTCGGCGACGAGCCCACGGTCCAGGCGCGGGTCGCGGCCGGCGCCGACCTGGTCTGCTTCTCCGGCGACAAGCTCCTGGGCGGCCCGCAGGCCGGGATCCTGGTGGGCCGCCGCGAGGCCGTGGCCCGGGCCAGGCGCCACCCCCTGCTGCGCGCGCTCCGGGTGGACAAGGTGACGCTGGCCGGCCTCTCGGCGACGCTGGCGCACTACGAGCGGGGCGAGGCCGAGCGCGAGATCCCGGTCTGGCGCGCCATCGCCCAGGCGCCGGAGGCGCTGGCCGAGCGGGCCGGCGGCTGGCTCGCGGCGCTGGGGGCGGCGGGCCGCGGAGCCGAGGTGAGGGAGGGTGTCTCGGCGGTGGGGGGTGGGTCCCTGCCCGAGGTGACGCTTCCGACGCGGCTCCTGGCACTTCCGCCCGGGGACGCCGACGCCCTCGCCGAGCGGCTGCGCCGCGCCGCCACCCCTGTCGTGGGCCGCATCGAGGAGGGCCGGGTGGTGCTCGACCCGCGGACGGTGTTGCCGGACGAGGACCAGCTCCTCCTGGCCGCGGTCCGGGGGGCACTGGCGGGAGGTTGACGCCACACACCCGAGCTTGGTGGCGTGGGAAGTGGGGCCGTCCATCCCGCCTTTCCTGGCCGCGCCGGAGCTGCGGACGGATACGCTCACCGTGGCCTGCCGCCTGCACCGGAAAGGCCGCGGCAGCTCGCTCGAGCACGAGATGACATCCAACGCGGCCTGGTGAGGTGCGCGGCCAGAGCG
>Ga0153915_10007711_pt1 | contig 10180 bp, 7 predicted proteins | sample Opewatmetagenome_2_FD_107003 | JGI IMG/M metagenome (GOLD analysis project Ga0153915, IMG submission 107003) | Freshwater wetland microbial communities from Ohio, USA - Open water 3 Core 3 Depth 3 metaG | ecosystem: Environmental > Aquatic > Freshwater > Wetlands | place: USA: Ohio, Lake Erie... | reverse complement strand
TGTATTAAGCATTTTCAACTCACTTGGTCTAACACCAACACGGCAGCACGGCAACACGGCAGCACGACACGTTTTATATGATTTCGAATCCGACGAAGATCTAGAGCGGCTAAATTGGGAGTGCCATAAGTGGTTTGAACTTTCTGAAGAAAATGCAACGTCTGGAAAGCACAGTCTCAAGGTATCGCTTCCGCCAGGGAAATACCCAGGAATCAGTTTTGAGAAGATAAAGAAGAGTTGGTCCGATGGGAGCTATTTTGGAATGGATGTTTTTAATCCCTCAGAGGAAAGGATCACATTCCATATCCGCATTGATGATAATAAAAGTGGCTGGGAATATGCCGATCGGTTTGACATCAATTTCGAATTGAAACAAGGCATAAATCATATTTCAATTCCTACAGATTCCATCGGGACCAATATCCATCACCGTCCCTTAAACCTTAAACGAATCGAACGCATGATGGTCTTCATCCCCAACAACTCCAAACGAAGAGAACTCTACATCGATAGCATCCGCTTAGAATAATGTGTTACTTAGAAACACGTCAGCACTTCAACGCTGCAGCACAGCAGCACTAAGTAAACTCAAGGAGCCTAAGCAACCCAATGAACCCAACAAACCGAACGAACCCAAGTAACCCAATGTATTCCTTCACTCCAACAGGTGAAAAATTCCAGTTGCCGTCTCCGGAAGACTATTCAACAGAATTGGGACGATTAAAAGAGGTTATCAATCACCAGCGGAGCTTGGGCAGGGAGATTGTCGTGGTCATGGGGCTTGGATTCGTGGGTGCCGTGATGGCTGCTGTGGTCGCTGATGCTGAAGATAGCAAAGGAAAACCAACCAAGTTCGTAATCGGCATGCAACGCCCGAGCACTCGAAGCTTTTGGAAGATACCTCTTATTAACCTCGGACAGCCACCCGTTAGCAGTGAGGATCCTGAAGTCGCCCCAATGATTGACCGATGCGTCAACAAGAAAAAGACGCTTACTGCAACATTCACATATGATGCTCTAAAATTTGCAGATGTAGTGATTGTGGACATACAGTGCGACTACCTGAAAGAATCCCTTGGGAATGTGAGGGAAGGCCGAGCGGAAATGGAGGCCCTGGAGGAGTCATTTGAGATTATTGCCCAAAACATCAGTCCTCAGGCCCTAGTCCTTATTGAAACAACTGTTGCCCCCGGAACAACAGAACAGATTGCCTATCCGATCATGAAAAAGGTTTTCAAGAAACGTGGCCTAAAAGGAGATCCACTTCTGGCTCATAGCTTTGAAAGAGTGATGCCAGGGAAAAATTATGTAGCAAGCATCCGTGATTTCTGGCGTGTATGCAGCGGAATCAATGAAGAAGCTACCCGTAGAGTGGTGAAGTTTCTGAAAGACGTGATTCATACCGACAAGTTTCCGTTGACAGTACTCGATCGTCCAATCGAGTCTGAGACAGCAAAAATAGTTGAAAACAGCTTCCGGGCGACGATCCTAGCTTTCTTAGACGAATGGAGCCTTTTTGCAGAGCAAAATGGTATTGATCTTATCAAGGTAATTAACGCAATTAAAGTCCGGCCCACGCATAACAATATGATATTTCCAGGCCCAGGTATTGGCGGCTACTGCCTTCCAAAGGATGGGGGCCTTGGCCTTTGGGCCTACCGTCACGTTCACGGGTTTGAGGACGATATTTTTAAGATCACGCCTCTGGCCATTGACATTAATGACACGAGGTCCCTCCATGTTGCTCAGCTTGCACGTGATGCCCTGCGAAACATGGGCCGCCCGATTGCATCCGCAGAGATTTTGGTCTTGGGAGCCTCTTATCGAGAAGATGTGGGAGACACTCGTTACAGTGGGTCCGAGCTGATGGTCAGAAGGCTTACGGAAATGGGAGCTGAATTGAGAGTTCACGATCCTTATGTTCTTCATTGGTGGGAATTTGAAAGACAGGACGAGTATCCAGCATCCTCATCTAGCTTGAAAAGATTTTTTAGAGGCCAGGAGAAACTGAAAGATCTCCGTGTCGAGCAGGATCTTAGAAAGGCATTACATGGAGCAGATGCTGTCATTCTTGCGGTCAGGCATAAACATTATTTGAGCCTTGATCCGGATGAAGTCGTGGCAAATGCCGGCGGATCCATAGCAGTCGTTGACTGTTTTGGTATTCTTGATGACAACAAAATTAAGCGTTACTTCGAGCTCGGCTGCGAGGTAAAGGGTTTGGGCCGCGGCCACGTCAAACGCATCAAAGACCAAGTCAAGGGGTAGCATGTTCAACATTTTGACCATCGATCTCGAAGATTACTTCCAGGTTCATGCCTTTTCAAATGTGGTAAGGTTTGAAGACTGGGGAAATCACGAATCCCGTATTGAACACAATACGTGCCGTATTCTCGAAATCCTCAATGGTTTGCCTCAGTCCCCAGTCCTCAGTCCTCAGGGTTTAGATTCGGCTCCATGCAGTCCGCCGAAGGCAACCTTCTTCATCCTGGGTTGGCTCGCCGAGCGATATCCCCATCTCATCCGAAAAATCAAGAAAGAGGGTCACGAAATAGCTTGTCATGGTCACGCCCACCAACTTATCTATAACCAATCAAAGGACGAATTTAGAGAAGATATTAAAAGGGCTAAGGCTATTCTCGAAGATGTCTCAGGCGACGAAGTGATAGGCTACCGTGCCCCCAGTTATTCGATTACGAATAAATCTCAATGGGCTTTTGAGGTTTTGATGGAGGAAGGCTTCAAATACGACTCCAGCATCTTCCCGATCCACCACGACTTCTATGGTTTCCCTCAGGCTCCTCGGTTTCCTTTCCGTATCTCCCTAAACGGAAACAATAATTATGAATTCCAGATTTTGAATTTCGAACTAAAAGCCGCTGGGCACTCGACACTCGACACTCCTCACTCATTGCTTGAATTTCCCTTATCTACCGTTCGTTTTGGTGGTGTCAATTTTCCAATCAGCGGCGGCGGCTACTTTCGACTCTTCCCTTATTTTCTTATCGAAAAAGGTTTAAGAAGGATCAACGAGGAGGAAGAGCAGCCATTTATCTTTTACATTCATCCCTGGGAAATAGATCCAGACCAACCAAGAATTAATAGCATTTCGAGAAAGTCCAGATTCCGTCACTACGTGAATTTACACAAAACTGAATCCAAATTCAAAAACCTCCTGAGCGATTTCCGTTTTTCAGCTATTTCTAATGTATTAAACGGCATCCCGCAGCACGGCATCACCCCAGCAATTATTAAGTGATTTACTCAGTCCATAGTTTGGTACTCAGTCCTTATTAACTCAATGAACCCTAGCAACTCAAGTAACTCAATAAACCCAATAAACTTTTCCGCTGTTGATCTCGAAGATTACTTTCAAGTTCACGCCTTTTCAAATGTCAAAAAAATTGAAGATTTAGACAGTTGCCATATTCGCATTGGTGATAGTAAGAATGATTGGGAATATGCTAATCGGTTTGACCCAGATTTTGAACTACGGCCGGACATGTACCCAAGGCGGACAGCTCTTCATGGTTAAATATATGCAAGAAATGTTTCCCCTTGATTCCGGACTGGAATTGCTTGAAGGGTACTTTTAAAAGGGTAAAGCTTTTTTACTATCAGTGGAGGAATGATAGAACATGATAAAAGTGGCAGTCGTTGGATCAGGCTATTGGGGCAAGAATTTGATTCGAAACTTTCACGCTCTGGGCGTGCTCAGTGCAATTTGTGATAGTGACAAACAAGTTCTCAGGAAGTTTAAAGGTTTATACCCGGAAGTGCCTGGTATCGAAGCATTTGATGAATTGATACAAGACGTTAGGGCCACTTTTGATGCAATAGTTATATCTACCCCTGCAGCAAGCCATTATGACTTGGCCAAGAAAAGCCTCCTGGCAGGGAAACATGTTTTTGTCGAGAAACCATTGGCCATAACTGAGGAGGAGGGAAAGGAACTTGTTGAATTAGCCTCCAAGAAACAAGTTTGCCTAATGGTTGGCCACATCCTCCAATATCATCCTGCGGTCCTAAAGCTCAAGGAACTTATTGATTCAGGGGAACTCGGGAAAATACAGTATCTTTATTCTAACCGCCTTAACATTGGGAAAATTCGTACGGAAGAGAATATTTTGTGGAGTTTTGCCCCTCACGACATTTCCGTGGTCCTATGGCTTTTGGCGGAGATGCCGCAGACAGTTTATGCTGCCGGAGGAAACTACCTGCAGTCCAGTATACCAGATACCACACTAACCAATCTGGACTTTCCGAGTGGCGTTAAGGCCCATATTTTCGTTTCGTGGCTCCATCCTTTCAAAGAACAAAAGCTTGTAGTGGTTGGGGATAAGAAGATGGCGGTTTTTGATGATGTTAGCCAGGAGAAGCTTCTTCTTTACCCTCACAAAATAAACTGGGTGCAAAGAGTCCCAATCGCTTCAAGAGCAGAAGCTGAAGTGGTAGAGGTTGAACACAAGGAACCACTACAAGAGGAGTGCCGGCATTTCCTAGAATGTCTTGAAGCAGGCAAAGCTCCAAGAACCGATGGGCAAGAAGGCCTACGGGTATTGAAAGTACTTCAGGCGTCGCAGATATCCCTCAACCAAAATGGCAGTAAGGTTAGGGTCTGGGAAAATGGGACAGGATTCCTCAAAGAGGTTGTTCCCGCTGAGTCGGTGACTGTAGGGAAGGAAGAGTGGCCGACAACGTCTCCAACTGGAATCTCTAAAAACCACTTCTTTGCTCACGAAACGTCACACATAGACGAGGGCGTCGAAATTGGCAAGGGGTCGAAAATATGGCACTTTTCTCATGTTCTGGCTGGCTCCCGGATAGGGGAAAACTGTAGCATTGGCCAAAATGTTGTTATTGGACCGGAGGTGACGATAGGAAGCGGGTGTAAGATCCAGAATAACGTGTCTATTTACAAAGGAGTGACCCTGGAAGACGATGTATTTTGCGGCCCTTCGATGGTCTTCACCAACGTTTTTAATCCCCGGGCACATATCCGGCGCATGGATGAGATACGCCTAACCCATGTAAGAAAGGGGGCCACGTTGGGGGCGAATTGTACGATTGTGTGTGGCCACGTCATTGGTTCCCATGCCTTTGTCGGCGCGGGAGCAGTAATAACCACTGATGTTGCGGACTACGCCTTGATGCTGGGAAACCCGGCGAAACATAAGGGTTGGATGTGTTCATGTGGAGTTTCGCTCACATTCAGTGAAAACAAAGCAACATGCCAGGCATGTGGTGGGAAGTACACGAAGGTTGGAAGCCAGATTGTTAGGGAGTCTTAGAAAGGAAAGACAATGCAAATTCCATTATTGGATCTTAAAGCCCAGTACCGGACCATCGAGAAAGAAATACTGGGCGCCCTTCATAAATTTTTAGAGCAACAGCAGTTTATCCTCGGGCCCGAAGTGGATTCACTGGAAAAAAGGATTGGAGAGTATTGCGGCTGTAAATATTCTGTCGGAGTCAGTTCAGGTACAGATGCCTTGCTGGTCTGCCTGATGGCAGAAGGGATTGGGCCTGGTGATGAGGTGATTACAAGCCCTTATACATTTTTTTCCACAGCCGGCTCCATTTTCCGGTGTGGTGCCAAACCTGTATTTGTTGATATTCAACCTCATACATACAACATCGATCCAGACCAAATCGTGGAGAAAATCTCTCCTAAAACAAAAGCCATCATCCCCGTTCACCTCTTTGGACAATGTGCCGATATGGATCCGATTCTAGATATCGCCAATTTCCATGGTTTAGTAGTTATTGAGGACGCGGCCCAAGCCTTGGGGGCTGATTACATATCAAAGTCTTCTACTTTCAAGGTTCACAGGGCGGGTTCCATGGGAAATTATGGTTGTTTCTCTTTCTTCCCTTCCAAAAATTTAGGAGCTTTTGGCGATGGCGGTATGGTGGTTACCAACGACCCTGACCGGGCCGAAAAGGTTAGGCTTCTTCGGTCACATGGCGCCAGGCCAAAATATTATCATAAACTGGTAGGGGGAAACTTTCGTTTGGATGCCCTTCAGGCAGCAATTCTCAATGTGAAGCTGGGATACCTCGATTCGTGGACGGCCCGTCGGCGAGAGAACGCTTCCTTTTACAACGATGCTTTTCAATCATCCGGGCTGGTCGAGAAAGGTTTCATCAGTTTACCCCAGGCTGTCTGGGAAGAACGCTATATTAGCAGCGCGAATTCGTCCGATGACCAAAATTCCACGCATCCCTTTCATGGGCATATATATAATCAGTATGTTATCAGAACTGCTCAACGTGGTCATCTTCAAGAATTCCTTCGGCAAAATGGCGTAGGAACGGAGGTCTATTATCCAGTTCCTTTGCACCTGCAGGAATGTTTCAAAGATTTGGGTTATCAACCCGGGTCGTTTCCCGTTAGCGAAAAGGCCGCTCGCGAGACCCTGGCATTGCCGGTGTATCCCGAGTTAAATCGAGAACAGTTGAAATATGTGAAGGAGTTGGTCTGTCGTTCTTTTGAACTATGAAGATAGTTACCGTCATTGGAGCGCGCCCACAATTTATCAAGGCCTTCCCTGTTAGTCGTGCAATCGAGCGACATAATTCCGAAGCCAGCCATCAGGAGATTATTGAAGTCCTTCTGCACACCGGACAGCACTACGATTACAATATGAGTCAGATCTTCTTTGATCAACTTAACATTCCGCGCCCGCAATACCATCTGGACATCCAATCAGGAAGACACGGTGAAATGACAGGTGCGATGCTTTCCAAGATTGAGTCTGTTTTGCTTCAGGAGGAACCCGACTGGGTGATGGTCTATGGAGATACCAATTCCACATTGGCCGGGGGGCTTGCTGCGAGCAAGTTGCGTATTCCTGTGATTCATGTGGAAGCCGGCCTAAGAAGCTTCAACCGGCGGATGCCGGAAGAGATCAACCGAGTCCTCACGGATCATATCAGTACGATTCTGTTTTGTCCGACTGATGCTGCAGTCACCAACCTGAACAATGAAGGAATCGTAGAAGGGGTTCTTAAGGTGGGAGATGTCATGTACGACGCGTTCCTTTTTTTTAAGGACCTTGCTGTAACGAATTCGTCCATTCTATTTGAAATGGGACTTAAGGCGAGAAGTTATTGCCTAGCAACGGTCCATCGCCAGGAAAACACGGATGATATTGATAACCTCCAGAATATTTTTGCAGCTTTTGAACAGATTGCTGGGTCAGATTGCCCTCTGATCTGTCCAGTGCACCCAAGAACTCGCAAAGCCCTTGAAGAGGCAGGAATAGCACGGTCTAACGGCCACGTTCGTCTCATCCCCCCCCTGGGTTACCTGGATATGATCGCTCTTGAATCTAACGCCCGGGTTATCTTGACCGATTCCGGTGGTGTCCAAAAAGAAGCATATTTCTGCAGGGTTCCTTGCGTTACCCTTCGCGAGGAAACCGAGTGGATAGAAACGATCGAATCCGGATGGAACCAATTGGGCGGAACGGAGTGTCGACGGATCAGGGAGGCCTTTGAAAGGGCACTTTATTTCCCTTGTTCCCAACACAGTGGATTCTATGGAGGGGGACAGGCCAGTCGAGTTATTTTAAACCATGTGATTCATTATAAGTTAGGTTTATGAGAGGAGATTGGATATGAGAAGAGTTTTAATCACGGGAGTGGCCGGGATGATCGGTTCTCATCTTCTCGATCACTTAATCGCAAAAAAAATCGAAGTGATCGGTATTGATAATCTGTCTTTTGGAAGGCTTGGGAATATTCAGTCGAGTATCGGGAACGGTTGGTTTAAGTTCTACAGGGTAGATGTGACCGACTTTGATAGCCTAAAGATCCTTTCTAAGGATGTGGACGCCATCGTTCACCTGGCGGCTGTGAAAAAGGTCAGCGAGTTGGATTCCAGTATGGCAACCCTGAAGGTGAACGTGACGGGAACGGAGAACGTTTTTGAGGTTGCGCGGATGTGGGGGTGCAAGGTAATTTTTGCTTCCACTTCGGATGTCTACGGTATGTCTTCCGATCTTCCTTTCCGGGAAGACGGGGATTTGCTATTGGGGCCAAGCATGATTAAGCGGTGGAGTTACGCGGTATCCAAGTTGCATTGCGAGCAGATGGCATTCGCATATTGCAAGGACTATTCGGTCCCTGTCGTTGTCTTAAGGTATTTTGGAGGATTCAGCCCTCGCTCAAGCTTTTCCTGGTCAGGAGGCCACATACCCATTTTTGTTGACGCAATTCTCAACGACAAAGAAGTCATTATCCACGGAGACGGAAAGCAGACGCGTTCCATGGCTTATGTAGATGACTTGGTCGAGGGAACCTGGTTGGCCATGGACAGCGATCGTGCAATTGGTGAAATTTTCAACCTTGGCAACGATGAAGAAATGAGCGTTCTGGATGCAGCCATTCTGATTCACAAGATTGCTTCTACCGGAAAAGAATTAAAGCTCAAATACATTAAAATGGAAGAAATTTTTGGTCAATACAAGGATATTATGAGGCGTAGACCTGATTTAACAAAAGCCCAAAACATTCTGGGGTATAGACCAAAGATATGCATGGAGGAAGCGGTCAGGAGGATTGTGAATCTTCGGAGGAAAGGAATTGAAAATGGGAGCCAAAGATAGAAAAAATCTTGATCAAATACAGGTTCACAATAAACTGAAAGGAATTTGAAAGTGGAAATAGGGATCATAGGTGGCGGGATGATGGGCTTGGTCACTGCATGGTATCTGGCCAAGGCGGGCGTCCGTGTCACGGTTTTTGAAAAAGAAGAGGAAGTGGGTGGTCTCTCACGGTCCGAAGAAATAATGTCGGGTCTGCAATGGGACCGCTTTTACCATGTTATCTTGTCAACGGATGCTGAACTCCTGGGGTTCCTTGATGAGATTGGATTATCTTCCCAGGTCTATTTTAAGGAAACCAAAACCGGTTTTTTTACACACGGGCGACTTCACTCCGTGAGCAGTACTTCGGAGTTTCTGCGTTTCAAACCCATTCCCCTGTGGAATAAACTCAGACTTGGGGCTGGGATTCTGTATGCCACGAGGCTTGATAACTCCCGTCGTCTGGAAAGTGTCAGTGCCAAAGTCTGGCTGACTAAAGTCTTTGGGCGAATGAATTATGAAAACTTCTGGGAACCGCTACTCCGGTCTAAATTAGGAACGGCAAGTGATCAGGCTTCAGCCTCTTTCATCTGGGCATGCATCAACCGGCTGTATGGGACGCGCCAAAAAAGCTCAAAGAGAGAAATGTTAGGTTGTGTTCAAGGCGGATATCATAAGATCTTGAGTCATCTTCACGAAAATCTGGTAAAGATCGGGGTCAGGATTTTAGTGAATCACAAGGTGCAGAGAATTGAACCTATGGCAGGGGACAAAATAAGTCTTCGCTGTAATGGCAATAAAACTCTTGATTACGACCGCGTGGTGTCCACGGTTCCAAGTCCAGAAGTCCTTCGGTTTTGGGAGGATATGCCACATGAATATCGAAACCGCCTGGATAAAGTACGTTATCTTGACTTGATTTGCGCAACATTGGTTTTAGAGAAATCCTTGAGTCCTTTTTATATAACGAACTTGGTCGATTCGGGATTCCCTTTTACCGGCCTTATTGAAGCAACCCACGTTATTCCGGCGGAAATGCTCGGAAACAAAGGGCTTGTTTATCTGCCGAGATATATGGCTCCCAATGATTCTTTTGGTGAGAACTCAGACGAGAGAGTTGTTGAAATTTTTCTTGGAGCACTCAAACGAATATTCCCTGACTTTTCTGATAAGGATGTGGTTGTGAAGCTTGTTCACAGAGAATCAAATGTTCAGCCTATTCAAGAGACTGATTATTCCCTTAGCATTCCCCCGATGGGGACACCCCTGAAGAATTTCTACTTAGCCAATACGACGATGATTCACAATTCGACTCTGAACAATAACGAAGTGGTTCGGTTGGCCCGAGAAATAGCTGGGCTTCTACTGAAAGATGTGAATCAGGCCTGACCAAAGCAGAAGAACAAAGAGGGTGGAAATGGACAGAAATCGGATTGTCGTGAGACCGAGGGAAAGAGGTTTATCAGGTAAATCGACGGATAAACCTTTCGTATCAGTAGTCATCCCCGGCTACAACGAAGCATCGATTGTCAAAGAGAACCTGGAGATTCTGTGCCGGTACTTGGAGACCATCGAGGATCGGTACAAAT
>Ga0153915_10007710_pt1 | contig 10180 bp, 11 predicted proteins | sample Opewatmetagenome_2_FD_107003 | JGI IMG/M metagenome (GOLD analysis project Ga0153915, IMG submission 107003) | Freshwater wetland microbial communities from Ohio, USA - Open water 3 Core 3 Depth 3 metaG | ecosystem: Environmental > Aquatic > Freshwater > Wetlands | place: USA: Ohio, Lake Erie... | reverse complement strand
CCAGGCAATCCATTGTGCGCCGGCCCTTGTGAGCGAGGGAACGTCCCTTTCGGGGAGCGGTCCCTATACGTCCATCTCCGGCGCAAAGCTGGTCCGCTCGACCATCAGCGTCTTGCCGAAGGAAGAAGATCCGCCCGCCGAGTGCCAGGATAGCCGTGAAAAGCGCTAGCTACTAATGTAGCGCCTCGCTGCCATGCTCGAACGGCCCGCCAAGAGCCACGGCCGCATAGAGCTGTTGAAGCTCCGCCTCCAACTGCTCGTTGACAAGCAGCAGCGCTCGAAGCGCACCGTGCAGGTCGCCATTGCAGCTAGCCACGATCCGGTCAATGGCGGCCTCACTCGGTCTGGAACTCATCGAAACACCCTCTGGTTGTCCCCTGAATCAATCTCGGGTGCCCGGCCCGCGTTCCTGTGGATTGCGTGGAAAGGTCCCAACGACGACAGCCTAGTGGCGCGCGCCCATCACTTCGCAACGCTGCAGCTGACGATAAATATAAAGTTACTGATGACGGCGATATGAAGGCGTCAATATGGCTGGGAAAAACCCGGACATGCTCGGACCACAGCACGCGCCGGTTTTACCCAGGGAAATGCGCTGCCAGCATGAATTGTGGATATCTTGATCGGAAAACCCGCATCCGCATTCGCGGAATTGCCACGAAACCGCACCATCGCAAGACCGTAACTCGGAGGTGCCCAAGTTCATCCGGACATTGCAAATGATATCCATCCTCATCGTGGCGACGCTGGCCGTCCTGGCGCTGATCACACAGGCCGGTGTCCTTGTGCTGCAGCGCGTCTATCCCGCGCAAGGCAGGATGATCGAAGTTGCCGGCGCCAGGCTCAACATCCTCGATATCGGCCCGCGCGACGCCGCCGGTCCGCCTGTTGTGATGATCCATGGCGCGAGCTCAAATCTCGAGGTGATGCGCCAGCCGCTCGGCGACCGGCTCGCGGAAAATCGTCGGGTGATCCTGATCGATCGTCCCGGCCACGGCTGGAGCACGCGCGCGCATCTGCGGGATTCGACGCCCGCAATCCAGGGTAGAATGATCGACGAGGCGCTGGAGACGCTCGGCGTCCGGTCCGCGATCTTTGTGGTTCACTCCTGGAGCGGCGCGCTCGGCGCGCGCATGGCGCTCGATTTTCCGGCGCGCGTCGCGGGCCTGGTGATGCTGGCGCCGGTGGCCTATCCGTGGCGCGGCGGCGTCGGGTGGTACAACAGGGCCGTTGCCACGCCCGTGATCGGCCCGCTGCTCGCCCATACCATCACGCTGCCGCTCGGTACTTTCCTGGCCGGGCCCGGCACGCGCGGCGTGTTCTTGCCGCAGATCATGCCGCAAAACTTTGTCGCCGATACAGCGACGCCGCTATTGCTGCGCCCGCGCGAGTTTCTCGCCAATGCGAGGGATCTGGTGACGCTGAAGGCGGCGGTTGATGAGCAGGCGCCGCGCTACGGGAATATCAAGGCGCCGACGGTGGTGATTTCGGGCGACGTCGACAAGACCGTGACGACCAACATTCATTCGCGGCCGTTCGTGGAAGCGGTGCCTGATGCAAAGCTGATCGTATTGCCGGAGGTCGGCCACATGATTCAAAACGCCGCGCCCGAACTCGTGATGTCGGAGATCGACGCCATGGCCGGCAAGCTCACGCAGCGCATCGCGGCCGTTGCAAAATAGGACGCGACTGCATTTGTCGCAGACCGGCAGCTGGCAGAAAACCCTCTCGCGCGCCTGCGCTACTGATGGCCGGCCGCCGCCGTCGTTGGATTCGGGCCGTCTTCCAGGCATCGATTGATGGCAGCCGTCCGGTCTCGCGGCAGCACCTTTGCGACGTCGGCCTGGTGACTGCATTGGAGTTGCTTGATCTGCTCGGCGCGGCGCTTTTCCGCCGCCTCGCGATATTGGGGAGCAACTGCGTTCGGGTCGACCAGCTTCTGTGCGAAGCCTGGTTCGGCGAGTACGACTAAGGCCACAAGACTCACGTGCCAAAATGATTTCATGGGAAACTTCCTCGCAGCTTCAGAAAAAGCCCGGACCCGGATCCAGGCCGTAGGACACCAGAAGCAGAGAGATGGCCAGGCCGGCGCCGCAAAACATGCCAATGGTTTTTAGCGTTTCGACGTCGACCCGTCTTGTGGAATCGCGCCAAAGAGCTCTTGCGATAGCAGCCATTTTGCAACCTCCGGGCCCGGCCTCCAAGATGAGGACCGTTGTTCATTCGTAGCCCACTCCGCGCCGGACGCGTGTGAACGAGGTCACATCCGCGCGGGCGGAACTGGCGATCGCCGCGGCGCGAACGAAGCCGGCAGGCGGAGAATGATTGTCCGTGGCGCGATTTGAGCCTTGGCGCGCCAAGCCGCCGGCTGGCCAGAATCACGGTGCCGGTGCAATCTCGCCGGACGAGGCGGAGCGACGCGCCCGCGATTGGCGCGCGCCCGGGCTCGAACGCCTTGCCAATCGACACGGAGGGGGCATGCGAGGTTTCGCTGTTTTGATCGCCGCAGCTTTGCTGTTGATGTCCTGTTCGCCTGAAGAGGACGTGACGGGATCGATCCATAACAAGTGCGCCAACGACCTGTACCGCCCCTTCAATCCCAAATCGCTCGAGCAATGCGTGGCTGCCTGCATCAGGTGCGATCGCGGAACGACAACCACGTGCACGACCTCGTGCACGTTGAAGGGCGCGCACTGATCTTCGCTCCCATTCGCTGAGGCGAGAATGATCTGTGGGACAGGTGTTGCTGGTTCGAAGGGCCCGGCGTTACCGGTGATAAGGCCCGGCGCGAGGCGCTGAAAGCGCAGCGCCGTCGCAAGATATTCCTCCGGCATCGCGGTCAATGACGCCGAAGGAGCCTGGTTGCGCGTGCCGCTAAATCGAGAACCCCCGACCAACGGCGATCGTCGTGCTGATGCCGTTACTTGGTCTTGCCGTCTTTGTCGTATTGCGAGACGTACGCCCAGAGATCGTTGATTTCTTTTTCGTTCTTGATGCCGGCGAAGGACATCTTGGTCCCCGGAACTTTTGCCTTCGGATCCTTGATGTATTCCTTGAACTGGGCTTCGTTCCAGGTGATGCCGGAATTCTTGTTGGCATCGGAATAGTTATAGCCCTCAGCGGTGCCGGACTTGCGGCCGTCGAGCCCGTTCAGCTCCGGGCCGACCTTGTTCTTGGCGCCTTCGCCGATCGAGTGGCAGGCCATGCATTTGTTGAAAGAGGTCTTGCCGGCCGCGACGTCCTGCGCCAGCGCGCTCGAGGCGGCTGCGGACGATGCGATGACAACCAGCGCGCTCAGGGTCAGTTTTTTCATGGTGTGCTCTTCGTGGGTTCCGGGGGAGGGGGCGACGGTGCCGCCGCCCTTGTTGCACAGGGCGCTCGCGGTGGACAAGCCGTGAAACCCGTTCAGGGTTTCATCTCTCTTGCCTACGTCTTTCGGATAGCCGGCATTTTCCCCTCGGGGCCCGCGAGCGAGCTACCCAAACTGGTCCAGACATGCTTGATTTGGCACGAGAAATCGGCAAGCAGGAAGGCGCATGCAGTCCGAAAGCGACCCGGGGAGAAGCAGACATGGCCATTATGATGCCGGTGCCCGATCAGGCGGTCTTGAACCGCCGCGAGACCATCGTGGCGGCGTTGCGCGCGATCGTCCCAGGCGAGGGCGTGATCGACAGTCCCGCCGAAATGGCCCCTTACGAGTCCGATGGCCTGATGGCCTATCGCCAGCCGCCGATGGTGGTGGTCTTGCCGGACACCACCGAACAGGTGTCGCAGGTTCTGAAATATTGCTTTGAGCAGGGCATCAAAGTGGTGCCGCGCGGTTCCGGCACGTCGCTGTCCGGCGGCGCGCTGCCGCTGGCCGACGGCGTGCTGCTGGGCCTTGGCAAATTCAAGCGCATCCGCGAGATCGATTTCGACAACCGCGTGGTCGTGACCGAGCCGGGGGTGACCAATCTCGCCATCAGCCAGGCGGTCGCCCATGCCGGATATTACTATGCGCCCGACCCGTCGTCTCAGATCGCCTGCTCGATCGGCGGCAACGTCGCGGAGAATTCCGGCGGCGTGCACTGTCTGAAATACGGCATGACCACCAACAACGTGCTGGGCTGCGAAATCGTTCTGATCACGGGCGAAGTCATCAGGGTAGGCGGCAAGTCGGCCGAGACCTCGGGCTATGACCTGATGGGCATCATTACGGGATCGGAAGGCCTGCTTGGCGTCATTACCGAGATCACGGTGCGGATTCTGCAGAAGCCGGAGACCGCACGCGCACTGATGGTCGGCTTCGCGGAAGTCGAGGCGGCCGGCGAATGCGTGGCGCGGATCATCGGCGCCGGCATCATTCCGGGCGGCATGGAGATGATGGACAAACCGGCGATCCACGCCGCCGAAGCCTTCGTCCATGCCGGCTACCCGCTCGACGTCGAGGCGCTCTTGATTATCGAACTCGACGGCCCCGGCATCGAGGTCGATGAACTGATCAAGCGGGTGGAGGCGATCGCGCAAGGCTGCGGCTCGACCACCTGCCAGATTTCCAATTCAGAGACCGAGCGCAATCTGTTCTGGGCCGGCCGCAAGGCGGCGTTTCCCGCCGTCGGGCGGATTTCGCCCGACTATCTCTGCATGGACGGCACCATTCCGCGCGGCAAACTGCCGGAGGCCCTGGCGCGAATCCGCGACCTCTCGGCGAAGTACGATCTTCGCGTCGCCAACGTGTTCCATGCCGGCGACGGCAATCTGCATCCGCTGATCCTGTACGACGCCAACAAGCCGGGCGAAATGGAGCGCGCCGAAGCTTTCGGCGCCGATATCCTGAGGGCCTGCGTCGAACTCGGCGGCGTGCTGACCGGCGAGCATGGCGTCGGCATCGAAAAGCGCGACCTGATGCCGGAGATGTTCAGCGAGATCGATCTCAACCAGCAACAGCGGCTGAAATGCGCGTTCGACGCGCAAGGGTTACTCAATCCCGGCAAGGTATTTCCGACCTTGCACCGCTGTGCCGAGCTTGGCCGCATGCACGTCCATGGCGGCAAGCTCGCCTTTCCCGAACTCCCGCGGTTTTGAGCAGGCGATAGTGGATACTCTCAAAGTACGAGACGCCAAGGATGTCGAAGCGGTGGTACGCGCGGCGATTGCCGGCGAGCAGCCGCTGGAGATCATCGGCCATGGCTCCAAACGGCTGATCGGCCAGCCGATGGCGACCAATGCGCTGCTCGACCTGTCGGCGCTCAATGCGGTGACCTCCTATGAACCGAACGAGCTGATCATCACGGTGCAGGCCGGCGCGCCGCTCGCCGACGTCCAGTCGCTGATCGATTCCAGGAACCAGCAATTCGCGTTCGAACCGGTCGATACCGCGCCGCTATTGGGCGCGCCAAACGTCGGCACCGTCGGCGGCATGATCGGCGCGGGCCTCGCCGGTCCGCGGCGCATCAGGGCCGGCGGCGCCCGCGATCATCTGTTGGGGGCGCATGGCGTGTCCGGATTCGGCGACAGCTTCAAGGCCGGCGGCCGGGTGGTGAAGAACGTCACCGGCTATGATCTCTGCAAATTGCTCGCGGGGTCGTGGGGCACGCTCGCGGTGATGACGGAAGTGACCTTGAAGGTCATGCCGCGGCCCGAGAGCGAACGCACGCTGGTGCTGCGGGGGCTCAATGATGTTACCGCAAACCGGGCGATGACCGCGGCGCTGGGCTCGCCGTTCGACGTATCCGGCGCTGCGCATCTGCCGAACTCGGCGCTTCGCGCCGATATAAGCGAGCTTGGCGGCCTCGGATCGACGCGCGAGGCGGTCACCGTGCTGCGGCTGGAGGGCATTGCGGCGTCGGCCGCCCATCGCGCCGCTGCGCTCGGCAAACTCCTGGCGCCGTTCGGGACGGCGCAGATCGTTGAAGACGCCGCCTCGGCCGGCATCTGGAGTTCGGTTCGCGACGTGCTGCCGTTCGCCGCCGGCGGCGCGCTGGGGTCGTGGCCGGTGTGGCGGATCGTTTGTCCGCCGGCCTCGGGCGGCGCGCTGGGCGAGCAGCTCGCACGCGACACCGGCGGCGACGTGATCTACGACTGGGGCGGGGGCCTGATCTGGGCGGCGCTGCCTCAGAAGCCCGACGCCGGGGCCGCCCTGGTGCGTCAGCGCGTCAATGCCGCCGGCGGTCATGCGACGCTGGTGCGCGCGTCCGACGAGGTGCGCCGCAATGTCGACGTGTTTCATCCCCAGCCGGCCGGCATCGCCGGCTTGAGCGAACGGGTCCGCCAAAGCTTCGATCCGAAGAGCATCCTCAATCGCGGCCGGATGATACGGGGTTCAGCGGCATGAAAACCGAATTCAGCCTCGCGCAACTCGCCGATCCCGATATCGCGGAAGCCGACAAGATCCTGCGCGCCTGCGTGCATTGCGGGTTCTGCACCGCGACCTGTCCGACCTATGTGTTGCTCGGCGACGAGCTCGATAGCCCCCGCGGCAGGATCTATCTGATCAAGGAGATGCTGGAAAAGAACCGGCCGCCGACCGCGGAAGTGGTCAAGCACATCGACCGCTGCCTCTCCTGCCTGTCCTGCATGACCACCTGTCCCTCCGGCGTGAACTACATGCATCTGGTCGATCAGGCGCGGGCAAGGATTGAAAAGGACTATCGGCGGCCGCTGACCGAGCGGCTGCTACGGTCGGCCCTCGCCTGGATGTTGCCGCGGCCCGGCCTGTTTCGCCTGGGCATGATCCTCGGCCGGTTTGGCCGGCCGCTGAGCGCGCTGCTGCCAACCCCCACCGTGTCGGCGACGCCGGGTTTACTGCGGCGCACCAAGGCGATGCTGGCGCTTGCGCCGCGCCACCTGCCGGCGCCGGGGCCGGGCGGCGGAAGCGTTTTTGCAGCCCAGGGCGAGCGACGCGGACGGGTCGCCCTGCTGCAGGGCTGCGCCCAGCAGGTTCTGGCGCCGCGCATCAACCAGGCCGCCATCAATCTCCTGACCCGTCACGGCATCGAGGTCGTGCTGGTCAAGGACGAGCAATGTTGCGGGGCGCTGACCCATCACCTCGGACGTGACGACGACGCGCTGGCGCGGGCGCGCGCCAACATCGGCGTCTGGCTCAGGGAAGCCGACCAAAACGGTCTCGACGCCATCCTGGTGACGACGTCGGGGTGCGGCACCGTGATCAAGGACTATGGCTATATGCTCCGCGAGGACCGCGACTTCGCGGCTCCCGCTGCGAGGATATCGGCGCTGGCCAAGGACATCACGGAGTATGTCGGCGGCATCTCGCTGCAGCCCAGGCAGCAGCAACACAGCGACATCGTGATCGCCTATCACTCGGCTTGTTCGCTGCAGCACGGGCAGAAAATCACGCAAGCCCCGAAAGAATTGCTTTCCAAGAACGGATTCGTGGTGAAAGATGTACCCGAGAGCCATTTGTGTTGCGGTTCGGCGGGGACCTACAACATTCTCCAGCCTGACATTGCGAACAAATTGCGCGACCGGAAGGTCGCCAATATTGCGATGGTCAAGCCGGACATGATCGCTGCGGGCAATGTTGGATGCATGGTGCAGATTGCCGGCGGTACGTCAGTTCCTGTGGTGCACACGATTGAGCTTCTCGATTGGGCGACAGGCGGTCCCCGGCCAGGATTGAACTGATCGTTGGGCCTTAAGCTTGACGCGGACGACTTGAAACGCTCGACAGACATTGGTCGGCGGCAACAGGAGGATCACGATGGCTAAAGGCAAAAAGAAGAAGGGCGGCAAGAAGAGTAAGAACAAGAAAAAGGTTCTGACGGCGAAGAAGAAATCCGCCAAGAAATCTGCGAAGAAATCCGCAAAGAAGTCGGCCAAGAAGGCCAAGAAGTCGGCAAAGAAATCCGTCAAGAAATCGGCCAAGAAGGCGAAGGCGGCTGCGCCGAAGAAGTCCGCCAAGAAGGCCGCCGCAAAGAAGCGCGCGGCAAAGAAGGCACCGAAGCCCGCCGCGCCCGTGTTTGAGCCGGCCCCGGTGCCCACGCCTCCGCCCGCCCCGGCGCCCAGCTGGGCCACCCCCAGCCCTGCGCCGTCATGGGGACATTCCGATGAGGATTCGTCGAGCCCGTCATCCACTGGCGGAGACGACGGCAATTAGCCGAACGCCCCGGCTCCGGGGCTCATTTCGGGAGGTCATGTTTCAGGCCGCAGCGCCCGTCGCTGCGGCCTTTTATTTCGGAAAACTCGCCAATGCTGATTCGGGATCCGCCCGATGCGCCATTGCCGTGACCGAAATGTCGGCTCGGCCACAGAAAAGTCGGTCAAAATTGTTGTCCGAATGCAACACCCGGCAAACAACCTTTCCGGGAAAGCCCGTAACGCCTAAAAAGGCGGCAGATGCTTGTCTTTTTTGCTTCACTGCAGGGATGCTACGTTCCAAATTGTGATCGGGTTAAGACATTTCGCCGCAGTCGGTTATCGCTTGTCCCTGGGGGGCGCCGGAATCGGACTGATCTTTTTAATGTGATGGGGATCGTCATGAAGAAAATCGTCTTGTTAGCAACGGCGCTGGCAATGGTATCGGGTTCCGCACTTGCAGCGGATATGCCTTTGAAGGCGGTCAAGGCTCCGCCTCCGGCAGCGTTCGATCCCTGGGATCTCGCCTTCGGCAGCGCGATCATGAACGACTACATCTTCCGCGGCGTTACCCAGTCGAACCATCAACCTTCGGTCGCCTCCTATTTCGAGCCGCGCTACAACGTCACCAAGGATCTGCAGCTTTACATCGGCACTTCCGCCGAAAGCATTTCCTTCGCGAACCGTGCCGCTGCTGAAGTTGACGTCTACGGCGGTATCCGTCCGACCTTCGGTGCATTTGCCTTCGATTTCGGTGTCTGGGGCTACCTGTATCCGGGCGGGAGTTGCGCCGACAACGTCCTTACTGGTGGTGTTCCCGGCGGTGGCGTTTGCGGGGTCAGCACGAGCACGATCTTCCTTGGGAACGGCAACGTGATGAAGAAGGACGTGAGCTTCTTCGAAGTTTACGGCAAGGTTAACTACACCGTTAACGACAACTGGCAGTTCGGCTTGAACGAATATTATTCGCCGAACTTCCTGAACTCCGGCGCTTGGGGCGACTACGCCTCGATCACCGGCAAGTACACCGCGCCGAGCACGGTTTTCGGCAGCAGCGGCGTCGGCATGTATGTCTCGGGCGAGTTCGGTCGACAGTGGCTTGGAACCTCCGATGCCTTCTACAGCGTCCCGGGATTCCCGTTGGGCATCAAGTACGCCGACTATAACACCTGGAACATCGGTATCGGCTTCACCTACAAGGTGTTCACGCTCGACCTGCGCTACTCCGACACCGACCTGAACAAGGGTAATTGCAACGCCTTCACCAGCGCCTTCAACGCTTCCGGAACGACCAGCGTCACTCCGATCAATCCGGGTGGGGCAGGTTCGAACTGGTGCGGCGCGGCCGGCATCGTCAAGCTCTCGGCTGACCTGACCGCGATGACCAGCCTGAAGTAATTATTCTCTTCTAGACTACGGAGGGGCGGCAGGGCGATCTGCCGCCCCTTTTCGTTTGTGGTGAGCCGAATGAGACGGGACTGGCTGCAGACGGCGCACGAGGCGATCCGCCGCAACGATCACCGCAATGCCTTGGCGGGAGCCGTTGCGGGCGCAGGCGCCGCGATCGCCATCGGTGTCATGGAATGGTTCTCGCTCGAATCGCACGTTCCGCTGGTCATCATCCCGTTCGCCACCTCGATCGTGCTGGTGATCGGATCGCCGCAAGTGGAGCCGGCGCAACCGCGCGCGCTGATCGGCGGGCACGTCGTGGTCACGCTGGTCGGGCTCGCCGTGCTCAAGCTGACCGGCCCGCAAGCCTGGGCGGCCGCCGTCGCGGTCGGGCTGGCCGTCCTGGCGATGTATGTCACCGGCACGTTTCATCCGCCGGCGGGAACCAATCCCCTGCTGGTGGTCTCCAATAACCTTCCATGGTGGTTTCTGTTCGCGCCGGTGCTGGCGGGCGCGCTGCTGCTGACGGCCTTCGCTTTTGTCTGGCACCGGTGGATCCGCGCCCGGCGGTGGCCGCAGCGCTGGCTGTAAGGCCGCGTCCGGGCCACGCGCGCATTGCCTAAGGCAGCGTGACGCCTTCCCTGCGGTCCTCGAGCGCAAACCGGTCGCCGTCGCGGCTCAGCACCACATTGCGCTGGTGGAAGGCCTCCAGCGT
>Ga0153915_10007709_pt1 | contig 10180 bp, 10 predicted proteins | sample Opewatmetagenome_2_FD_107003 | JGI IMG/M metagenome (GOLD analysis project Ga0153915, IMG submission 107003) | Freshwater wetland microbial communities from Ohio, USA - Open water 3 Core 3 Depth 3 metaG | ecosystem: Environmental > Aquatic > Freshwater > Wetlands | place: USA: Ohio, Lake Erie... | reverse complement strand
GAGGAGGGTTATGAGCTGGTGGTAGCGGTTGGTGGTGACGGCACGGTACACGAAGTGATCAACGGCTTGATGCAGTTACCCATCGAGCTGCGCCCATTCCTGGGCGTGGTGCCGATGGGGTCGGGAAATGATTTCGCTTATTCGATCGGAATGGACAAACGTCCAGCCTTCGCCTTGCGCCAGGTGATGACCGGTCAGCCGCGCCGCATCGATGTCGGTAAAATGCAGGACAACCTGGGGCGCACGGAGTATTGGGACAACACCATCGGCATCGGCTTCGACGCCACTGTCACCATCCGCTCGCGCAATTTCCCATACCTGCGCGGCTTCTTGATCTACCTGATCGCTGTATTGCAAACGATAGTCTTAAATCACGAAGCGGCGCGCATGCAAGTGACCAGTGACCAGGAAAATTGGGACGAGGAGATGCTCATGCTGGTGCTGTGCAACGGCGGGCGCGAAGGCGGCGGCTTCTATATCGCCCCGCTGGCAAAGAATAACGATGGTCTCGTCAACTATGTCGGCGTGCGGCATGTCTCGCGCCCGATGATGTTACGTCTGCTGCCTGAATTCATGAGAGGAACACATCAACGCTTTCCCCAGGTGCGAATGGGCACCTTTCAGCGCCTTGAGCTGAAATCCGATCGCCCCTTGCTGATTCATACCGATGGCGAGATCTTTGCCGGTTTCGGCGTGGACGTGAGGCAGCTCTCCATTGAACTCTTCCCAAATGCGATAGAAATCCTTGCCTGAAATGAGGATAGGGAGGCATGGAATTGAGGGTAAAGTTGTTGAACTCCTAATCCCCTATCCCTTATTCCCTATCCCCTAATCCCTTATCTCATGTCCGACAAGCTCCCCGATTTGACTCAAAGCCTGCAGAGCAAAGACGCTGGATTCCTGCGTATTGTGCTCGAGCTATGGGGAGTAAAACCGGAAAATGGCGAGCTGGATAATGTGCAAGGACGCGCAGCGCAGCTCCAACAGATCGTCGAAAAATTAAACCTCGAAGGAGCGCCCGTGTGGGTGGACGCACTGCCTTCCGAAGCCCGCCTGGCGCTGGATGACTTGCTCCACAATGGGGGCAAGCTGCCCTGGGCTATGTTCACCCGCCGCTACGGCGCCGTGCGAGAGATGGGTGCCGGACGCAGGGACCGGGAACGCCCGCACCAAAACCCAACATCCCCTGCGGAGGTCTTGTGGTACCGTCTCCTGGTAGCGCGCGCCTTCCTGGATACTCCCGCCGGCCCTCAAGAGTTTGCCTACATCCCCACCGAGCTGCTGGCTCTGCTGCCCGGCCCGCGTAGCGAGCAGCCCCCTCCTCCGGGCAGAGCAGCCTCCCCCTCTGAGCGCGCCCATATCCTTCCCGCTACTGACCGCCTGCTCGACCACGCTTGCACACTGCTGGCAGCCTTACGCCTGGGTCTGCCACTGGATTCGACCGAATTCAGACGAGCCTCCTGGGATCCGGCTGCCGCGACCGCGCCCAGCCCCGAAGTCCTGCGCTCTCTGCTCATCGCAGCAGATCTCGTCAACGCCGTTACCGGGCTGCCTCATCCGGAGAATACCCGCCTCTTTCTGGAGAACTCGCGCGGCAAAGCCCTGGCGCTGCTGGCGCGCCTGTGGCAGCATAGCCCAGTCTTCAACGAATTACGCCTCATGCCAGGTTTAAGCTTTGAGGGAGAGTGGCAGAACGACCCGCTGCGCGCCCGCTACGCTATCTTAGAGCTGCTCGCCCGCCTGCCGCGCCATACCTGGTGGAGCCTGCCTGCCTTTATCACTGCAGTCAAGAACCAGCAGCCCGATTACCAGAGGCCAGCCGGGGATTACGATTCGTGGTTCATCCGCGATCAGGCCGGCGAATACCTGCGCGGCTTCGAGCACTGGGAAGCCGTGGATGGCGCCCTGGTGCGCTTCCTGCTCTGCGGGCCCATGCATTGGTTGGGTATCCTCGACCTGGCTGCGCCCGCCGAGGACACCCCGCCAGCTGCCTTCCGCTTCTCTCGCTGGGCCGAGGCGCTGATGAGCGGGGCGCTTCCGGAAGGTTTGGAAGCCGAAGACGAATCATTCTTGATCAGCTCCGACGCTCGGCTGCGCCTCCCACGCCTGGTGCCGCGCTCAGCCCGTTACCAGGTAGCTCGCTTTTGTTCCTGGGAGAGCGCCGGTTCCGATAGCTATGCTTATCGCATCACCGCAGCCTCCCTCCTTCGCGCCCGCCAGCAGAGCTTGCGCGTGAACCATTTGCTCACCCTACTGCGCCGCTATGCCCTGACCGTGCCTCCCAGCCTATCTCGCGCCCTGGAGCGTTGGGCAGAGCACGGAAGCGAGGCACGCCTGGAGCGCTTGCTGGTGCTGCGCCTGCGCTCGCCGGAAATGCTGCAAGCATTGCGCGCCTCGCGCGCCGCCCGTTATCTGGGCGACCCCCTTGGCCCGACGGCGGTGATCGTCAAGCCCGAGGCGGCAGAGAAGGTGCTGGCTGTCCTGGTGGAGATGGGAGCCATAGGGGAGATAGAAGAAGGGATTTAACCCCCTGCTGTCTTGTAATTTACCTTAGCTAAAAGCTGTCCAACTTGCCATTTATATAAAAAATGGGGGAAGAAGCGAGTGGACTGGTCTACAATCCCTCGAATTGGATCTACAAGTATTGAGAATAATAACTTAAAATCAGCATACCAATTCGATAATTGGACCGGTTGCCGATCCTGAATGAGATTATATTGGATTGGCAAGGTCCGGAGGGAATTATGCGCATACCAATCGATCGCGACAGCGATGTACCGCTCTACCAGCAGATTATCCAGTTCTTAGGCGAGGAGATCCACTCGGGCGGGTTGCCGGCTGAGACGCGCCTGCCCTCCACCCGCAGCCTGGCGGAAAGCCTGGGCGTTAACCGCATCACCGTGATTAACGCCTATGCTGAGCTGGAAGCGGAAGGGCTGATCTACGGTAAAACGGGCAGCGGCTATTATGTCGCCGAGTTCACGCCTTCTTCTCAGCAGGATAGACCCGGCCTGGGATCGAGACAGGATTGGCCGCTCTGGCAGCAATCCCTGCTCAACCGGGGTTGGACCCCTGTGCAAAGCGAGATGGACCAGCTGGCGCATTCTGTCCAGGGTCCGGACCTGATCTCCTTCGCGTTTGGCGTCGGCGAGAGCCAGCTCTTCCCGGCAGACGATTTCCGCAAGGCCTTGCAAGTTGTGCTGCGCCGGGACGGCGTGGAAGCCTTGGGATACGGCGATCGCATGGGTTACCCGCCCCTGCGCGCCACCATCGCCCATATTCTTGCCAACCAGGGAGTGCCAGTCCAGTCGGGTAACATCCTGGTCACATCAGGCTCTCAGCAAGCGGTGGCGCTGGTAGCGCACATGCTCTTACGCCCGGGCGATATGGTGCTGGTGGAAAGTCCTTCCTACGTCGGCGTGATCGACCTGTTCCGCTCGCTGGACGTGCGCCTGATGGGTGTCCCTGTCGACGAACAAGGGATGCGCGTGGATGCAGTTGAAGCCATCCTGCGCACCACGCTCCCCAAGCTGATCTACACCATCCCTACTTTCCATAACCCGACCGGCGTGTGCATGAGCAGCCCGCGGCGCAGGCAGTTGATCGCCCTGGCTGACCGCTACGATGTACCCATCCTGGAAGATGACTTCGCTGGTGACCTGCGTTATGAAGGCCGCGCCCAGCCAGCGCTCAAGGCGCTAGACCCCGGCGGCAGGGTCATCTATGTAAGCACTTTTTCCAAAATGCTGGCACCAGGGCTACGCCTCGGCTTCCTGGCTGCCGAAGGGCCGGTGTACGAGCGGCTGGTGGCGTGCAAGCGCGCCAACGACCTAGCCACGTCTAACCTGATCCAACGCGCCTTGGAGGAATACATCACCGTCGGCCGTTACCAGGCCCACCTGCGGCGCGCCTGCCAGGTGTATGGCTTACGCCGCGATGCGATGTTGGCTGCTCTGGAGAAATATATGCCGACAGGTGTAAGCTGGATCAAGCCGATGGGCGGCTTGTTCGTATGGCTGAAACTCCCCGGCGAGCTCTCTGCCAATGAGCTGTATCCATTGGCAGGGGAGGAAAGGGTCACCTATAGCCCTGGCTCATTCTTCTATCCAGGGGCGCGTCACCAGCCCTACCTGCGCGTCAATTTCGTCAACAACACGCCGGAGGTGATCGAAGAAGGCATCCGCAGGCTGGGCAAGGCGGTGGAACGTCTGATCGCACAGGGACCCACCGGCTCGCGACCCAGGCAGACGCGTGGAGTTTCCTCCAGAGAAGAGGAAGTTGTCAAGGTGTGATATGTCTATCGATCAATTCAACCACTATGATTATCGCTACCCGATGGCACGCCATGCCGAGCTGCTGGCTGAGGCAGAGCGCTATCGGCTGGCCGCGCAAGCGCGCAAGGAACACAGCGCGTTTTTCTACCCGGCGCTCCGTGGGTTGGGGAAGATTTTAAGTGCCTGGGGCAGGCATCTGCAAGAGCGTTATAGCGCTAACTCGGGCTGCCCTACCTGTCCAGACCCGCAAACCAGATAGAGACTCGTGATGAACAAGACCATCTACAAATCCCCGGAAGGCTATGCGGCCTTGATGGCATTCTATGATGTCTATCTCAAATGTTGGCCTGTACCCTAGGAATGCCTTACCGTGCCCACGCGGCATGGCGAGACCCACATCATTGCCAGTGGGTCGCCAGATACTCCTCCGTTGATGCAGCCCAACGCGGGACATATCCTGGAGTATGACCAGCTACAGGCGGTCAGCTCACGAATACTGAAGTTCATCCAAAAGTGATGTTAAAATAGGGGGATATTTCACCATCGGATACCCACCTGCTCAAAGATACTATGAATGAACCCATCGAAGTCCTGATCACTATGCCATTCCCGGATAACCTGGTCATCCGGCTGAACGAAGTTTCACCGCGGCTGAAAATTACCGTGCAGAAGGCCGGTAAGCCCGAAGATATCGCCCCAGACGTATGGACACACACAGAGGTGCTATACACTGCCCGTGTGTTGCCTACAGCCGAGATGGCTCCCAACCTGCGTTGGATCCAATTCCATTGGGCTGGCGTGGACCACGCCATAGACGATCCAATCCTGCGGAAGCCTGACCTGGTCGCCACCACCTTGAGCGGCGCTGCGGCCACCCAGGTGGCAGAACACATCCTGATGATGCTACTGGCGCTGGGGCATCACATACCCGAGCTGGCGGCTTTCCAAAAGAAAGCCGAATGGCCGCGCGATCGTTGGGAGCGCCTGGACCCCCTGGAGATCCGCGGCAGCACCGTTGGCCTCGTCGGCTATGGCAGCATCGGTCGCCAGACGGCGCGATTATTGGTGAACTTCGGCGCCACCGTATTGGCGGCCAAGCGTGATGCTATGCATCCCCAGGATTACGATTATTCCCCAGAAGGTATTGGCGACCCGAGCGGTGATTACGTCCACCGCATTTACCCCATCGAAGCGCTACATTCGATGCTCAAAGCCTGCGATTTCGCCGTGGTGTGCGTCCCTAAGTCCCCTGCCACGCTCAACTTGATCCGGTCCGAGGAGCTGGCTGCAATGAAGCCTGGCGCCTACCTGGTTGATGTATCGCGCGGCGGCATCGTCGACCATACCGCACTGATCACTGCACTTAAAGAGCGCAAGATTGCCGGGGCAGCGCTGGATGTGTTCCCCGAAGAGCCCCTCCCCTCGGACAGCCCGTTATGGAAATTGCCCAACGTGCTGATCACACCGCACATCTCGGGCATCACCAGCCACTACGACGAACGCGCGGTGGAGATGTTTAGCGCCAACCTGCAGCGCTACCTGGCTGGCCAGCCGCTCTTCAACCGCATCGATCCGGAACGGGGGTATTGATATACGCCTCAAACAAGAATTGCTGCTGAATTTTATCGAATGTAAGAAGGGAATTGGCTTTGGTGGATACCGCATTGCGTCGGTCATTGCGACCTTGATAGGGCTTGATATTGCATCGTAATAAGACAATCCAAACAACTCGATTATGAGCAAATCACCAATCAGGCCTTCCAAGCCCTTCGAGGCCATCTTATTCGACCTGGGCAGCACGCTGATTTATTTTAACGGGGAATGGGAGCAGATCCGCCCTGAGCGCGACGCCGTCCTGCTCCAGCGCCTGAATGCGGGGGGTATCTTTCCACCGGGCGACGTTTTCCTGGACCAGTTCAACAGCCTGTTACATTCCTATTTCATCGAACGGGATACCGAATTTATCGAGCACACCACGGCTTACCTGATGCGCTCGCTTTTAGCGGAGTGGGGTTACCTGGATATACCGGAGGACGTGATCCGCCATGCCCTGGCGGGTATGTACGCCGTGAGCCAGGCGCACTGGCTGCCGGAATCCGACGCCCATCCGACTTTGCATGCCTTGCAAGAGCAGGGTTATCACTTGGGCTTGATCTCGAATGCCGGGGACGACGCCGATGTCCAGACCCTGGTGGACAGGGCTGGGCTACGCTCCTATTTCGATATAATCCTGACCTCGGCCGCTATGGGCATCCGCAAGCCCAACCCGCGCATCTTTCAGGCCGCTCTGGAACATTGGGGGTATAGGCCCTCGCAAGCCGCTATGGTAGGGGATTCGCTGGGCGCCGACATCCTGGGCGCCCGCAACGCCGGGCTATTTAGCGTATGGATCACGCGCCGGGCGGAAACCGCCGCTAACCACGCCCACCAGGGCACCATCCAGCCAGATGCAGTCATCGCCACTTTGAGCGAGCTGACCGAGTTGTTATCGACACTCGCTATTTAAAGATACCAGAAATGGGTGGATGGGGCGGCAGAGCTGCCCCATCCATCCATTTTCAGAAATTCACCCTCTGGGGTTAGAACCACCCGCTTAGGATGGTGAAGGAGTATTATTCAGCGTTTCAGGACGTAGCTCCAGGGTAACCTTGATCTCCTGAGTTTTACCATCGCGCAGGACGGTCAGGGTCACTGTCTGCCCGGGTTTGGTCTGCAAAGCTGTGTAGATCAGCAGGTCGTCGAAGGTATTCACCGGGTGCCCATCGACGGCAGTGATCACATCGCCACCCACATCCACCTGGCGCTCATCGACCACGGTCTGGCGAGTGGCACCGCGTAAGCCGGCTTTGGCAGCAGGACCATTCGACACCACCTGGTCGATATAAGCGCCTTTATCGACCGTCAGGTCCATCCCCTTGACCAGCGCAGGAGACAGGTTGCCTCCAACCACGCCCAACCAGGCCCAATCGTGCTTACCGTTCTGGATCAGATCGGGGATCACCAGGCGCAGGATGCTCACCGGGATAGCGAAACCAATGCCCAGGTTGCTGTTGGTCGTGCCGCCGGTCTCGATCTGGGCGTTAACACCGACCACCTCACCGTTCAGGTTGAGCAGCGGGCCGCCCGAGTTGCCCGGATTGATGGCTGCGTCGGTCTGGATCGACTGGGGAATGGAGAAGATCGTCAAGGCAGGGATGTTGCGTCCTAAGGCGCTGATGATGCCACGCGTCAGGGTTCCGTCCAACCCGAAGGGATTGCCAATGGCGACCACGGATTGGCCGACCGCCAATGATTCCATGTCGCCAAGAGTCAGCGGTTCAATCGCAGAGGGCATGTTCTCGACCTGAAGGACTGCCAGGTCGCTGTTCAAGTCATCGCCCACGACTTTTGCATTGCGCGAGGTTCCATCGGAAAAGGTTACCTCAAACTGATCGGAGCCATGCACAACATGGGCATTGGTGACAACGTGACCACTGGCATCATAGACAAAGCCCGAACCTTGCCCTTGCGGTACCATAACGCCGTTCTGGGCTTGAAAGACAGTAATATTGACGACAGATGGGTTTACCCGGTTGTACAGATCAATCAGGGCAGCGTCCTCGCTCGAGGGGATGACCGAAATCGTTTTCGCCGGTGGAACTGGTGTGGCCACGACCACCTGAACGGGCTGCACGGGTACGTTACTTACGGCTGCTGGGGTGAGCAAACCGCAGGAAAGCGCCAGGATAGGGAATAGTAACCCTACCAGGGTAAGTTTTATCATGTTACGTTTTATTGGGGTATTCATTGGAATCTTGCCTCCAGGAAGGTAGTATATCCCTTATAGTTAAATGACGGGTTAGATGAAGATATTAATCTGATGATTCCTGTAGTGTGATCTCTTCCGGCGATCTCACTACGATCTCAAAAGCGCCCTGATACTCCTGGATTTCCCCGCTGGCGCAGATGTTTTTCTCGGCATAAAATATCTCGGGTTCAGATGGGAAATTTGCCCGGTCTTCCCCCCAGATCAGCACTGTGAAACGGTTGGGAGACGGGTAGTCTTCGCCGACGTTCAGGAAGGTGGGCTTGCCATTCGAGCTTTTTGCGTAATGTGTGCCTTTCACCGGGCCGCAAACTATGCGGTCTTCTCCTACGTATTTCCCAGCCTCATCCCAATTAACAACGCTCGAGAGCGTTGATGTTGGTGACGGGAGTGATTCCAGAACAGGTGTAGGCGTAAGGGTTGCTTCTGGGGTACTCGTAGGGACATCTGTTGGTGTCGCTGGTAGGAAAGTAGGAGTATTTGTCCATGAGACCGTTGGATCGCTCGCTCCTGGCACTAAATGGTCTTGCACGTCAGAAGTCTGTGTCGTAGGAGCGCTTTGCTGAGGGCCACTCTCGGACAGGCTGTCTGCGACCAGATCTTTCACATCCGATGGCGAGCAAGAAACCAGCAACCCTGCTACCAGCACGAGGCTAATGATTTTCTGGTGCAATGCTCCTCCCCTCGATCATGCGTGTTAATGCTAAAGAAAAGGAATTCGCACTAACCACTCAACCCGGAACCCGGTTGGCAAAAGACTCCGCTCGTTGTTTGAGATTCAAGAGCATCTTCCGCCCCATGCTAAAGGAGATCGGTTCGAGTATACCAACGTATATCAGGTTGTTGAGCGGGCTGGCATTCCAATCCGTGCGCATGCGGTAGGTTAATCGCGTCCGTTCTGCACCGAGCGACTCCATAAAGAAGGTCTGGTCGCCGCTGAAATAGGCTTCCAGCTTAGGGTCGTTGGGATAGCTTGGGTTTCCACTGCGCGTGTCCATGGTGCCCGCCAGGACCAGCGCCTTGAACGGCAGAATAGCGGCTACCGGGAAACCAAAACTGCCGTTAGGTACCGCTTTGACGACCTCACCAACTCTCAGGTGCTGGTATTCCGGGATGATGCGGTCAGCGCTGGGAGCGCCGCCGTTATCGAGTAAATCGTAGCTGTACCAGCCACCGCGCTGGCAGCCGAGCTGTACAAACCAGGGCCACACCTGCGCAACGGAGGCGTTGATGGTAATCGCGCAGTTGATCTGCGATTTCGGATGGGGCACAAACTCGTCTCCAGGCAACATGCGAGTGACCTCGGCATCACTCGCCCCCCAGCGGCGATACCAACGGCGCACGAGTGGAGAGAGGATCATCATGGTCGCAACGACACCCGCCCCTACGATCCCCTCAAGGAAAATTTTCAGCTTACCATAAGCCATCACGATATTCCTATAGAGGTTTTCGAGGTTCAGCCGCCAAACTGCACCAGCTCGATCAGATTCCCCGCGGGATCATAGAACATGACCCAACGCGAAGCTGCATCTGCCTCAACGCCCCAGGGTAGCTCGACCTCATGGGCATGCAGGCGCTCTATAGAAGCTTCCAGGTCGTCCACGGCAAAAGCGACCAGGGGAAAGCGCGCAGGGACGGCCTCCTGCGCTGGTGAGGGACGTCCCTTCAAGATCACCAGATACGTGCCTCCCAGCTCGAAATGTGGGCGATCTCCATGGTGAGCTAGAAGCGGAAGGCCGACTACATCCCGGTAAAAGTGGGCGACTTTCGGCACATCCTCAGCCCACAGACTGATCACAGCTATGCGCGTTGGCATGGGTTTTATATCCTTTGCTCCATTTCCACATCGTAGGTATAGCCGCCCTGCACAGGCTCACGCCCTTCAAGTACATTGAGCACATACTGACCACAATTGCTGCCGATCCGGTTCTCTTCCACTTCGCCGATGCTTACGATGACTTCATAGCCTGCCTCAACCAGGCAACTGGCTTGGACGTGCCCGCTCTTTGGTTGGTGTGGGTCAATGTAGGAAGCTAGCCCATTGCGGGTTGCGCGCAGGGTAGGGTTGACCGGCGTTATCTTGATCAGATATCGTTCAGGG
>Ga0153915_10007707_pt1 | contig 10181 bp, 7 predicted proteins | sample Opewatmetagenome_2_FD_107003 | JGI IMG/M metagenome (GOLD analysis project Ga0153915, IMG submission 107003) | Freshwater wetland microbial communities from Ohio, USA - Open water 3 Core 3 Depth 3 metaG | ecosystem: Environmental > Aquatic > Freshwater > Wetlands | place: USA: Ohio, Lake Erie... | reverse complement strand
TATATGCGGATCATAACGAGTTTTTTCTGCAAGCGATAGTTTGAAAGGGTATATGAAAGGTACTTTCCTTTTGCAGACCGGGCAAAGTTCTTTCTTCGGCCATTTCTCCAAGGAGATGACCAGCTTCAGCCAATTCCGGAATCCCAGTGTTTTTATCCAATGACGAAGCCAATAATAGTAGTATCTCGTCCTTGTGTACTGTCTATTTTCATCAAAGTAGGCTATGAAGAAAATAGCGGTAAATGCAACCATTGAGCCTAAAAATGCGCCCATGATCAAAGGTACAGCTACGAAAACCTGAAATGGAGGTGGAGGTATCGGAACATTTGGAAAAGGCGCACTAAACAAACCGGATATAGCTATGCTAAGCGGTATTGACCAGAACACAATCTCCAATTGAGACAATCCTTCTAGCCTGTTCAACCAGTGCCTACAGCAAGATATTATCATAAATCCTGGAACGAAGAACACAAACAAAACCTGTGAACCCTCTACTGAGAATATCATTGAGAGGAAGTCTACCATGATGCATCTATTGGCTTTTGACTCTAAAACTTAAAAATACATTTCTGTCCCTCTCCTTTGAAAAGATTTAAAAAGGCAAACTATCGTTTAAGCATGAAGGGAAAACGAAAGAAAAAAGACAAATTTCTGCATAATTTTGGAATATTTTTAATGATTATCGGCATCTCTATTCTAATTCTCGGTCTGCCTATAATGTTTTTACCCGCTTCAATTTATGTTGAAGCCGGACCTTCTTCGGTTAAAGCCAGTGCGGACGTTCCGGAGATAAACGCAGTCTTCATAACAACCGGGACTATTATATTCCTTTTAGGGTTCACGATTTACAAGAAATCCTAATTACGAGATTAAGTCAATCCTTTATGATATCCTATTAAAATTCCAATGAAACGAATACCCGGCCAAGGATTCCGCTTGAGTTGGGACTCCGTGATCTAATGGAAACCCGAAGGCATGGTTTCTATAGTTTTATACAGAACTCCAGATAAAACGAGTTCTCTCTCCCGGCATCTGTTTCAATTGGGATTCCACAAAAATTAAGAGAGAAACCCCCTTTTACTTATCAAATAGATAAGCTTTATAAGTAACTGAGATTAAATATTATCATGTATACAAATTACGACGCCCAATTTGTAGAGATTGCAAATACAGTAGGATTAAATCCGGCCTTTCTCAAGGATATTCTCAGGCTTCGAAGCTTGGGGTACAATAATACAGAAATTGCCCAATTGAGTGGAATATCTAGGGTTACTGTTAATCATTACCTAGATGAATTAAAACAACAAGAAAACCGGGAAGCTATAGGGAAACTTATTGTACTATGCATGGCAATATACCTTGGGGCAAAGGTTTTGGATGAGATTTTTAAGGGGTGATTTTATGATAAATAAAGAAACAGAATTCCTTAAGGAATTGGCCAAACTTACAAGTAGCACATCGGATTTCTTTGCAACGATGTATTCATGCGTTGGAGATCAGGAAAATGCCAATAAAGCCATTAAACTGAAAAGGTTTGCCAATTCAGGAAAAGAACTTATCGAAGCTTTTGAATAGCTCTTGACGATAACCTCCCAGATGCCCACCTGATCTGGGGCTTTACACAAAGCCCCCAGCCAAGAAAGCTTTATATACTCCTGACCCCAATAATAAACAACTACTTACCAAAATCGATATGCGGAGACCCTATTGAGGCCGGAATCCTGCCCTCGGCGTCTCTTTCTAAAAAAGACAGCAGTACGAGAAGCAGAGTAAAAAATAAAAGAAATAGAAAAACAAACTACACTTCTTCTGCTGGTTTAGCTTTATTTTGAGCTTGTTACTCCGTACACTTCTTTAAGCGCCACTATAAGGGCACCGCCGGCAACGAATACCGTGAAGTGCGTTATTATTGACGCTACTTGTGTACCGCCTGGAAGTGCTGCTAGCGCTGAAAGGGCGCTACCGACCAGTAAAAGCGCAACTGTTCCCAAAAGGAACGACTGCACTTCCTTGCCGGTAACGTTAAGCACTCCCACTATTATCCCTAGTATTAAAAGTCCTGCTACTACATACATGTCTGGTGCTGTATAGACAAATCCTGCTATTACTGATATCACTAAACCAAGTAAGAACAGATACCTACCGATTTTTGTCATGTCCATGGGAAGTTCTATAAAACACCTATATTTAAAGTTTACGGTGGATTTTAGGCAAAAAAACGTATAGAAAAACGTCTAAAGACGTAAATTATGTGGAAGTGAAAGACAGTGACCGATATCTATACTCTTAAGTGCAATTGAATATTATAATAACATTTTGGGCCGGTGGTCTAGTGGCTATGACGCCACCCTCACACGGTGGAAATCGCAGGTTCAATAGGGAGATTGACGGCTTGAACGGAAACCAGAAGGTGCCCAAGGCACCTTCAATCGAAAATCAAGCCATCCTTCCGGAAGCTCCTGCTCGGCCCATACTTAAAAACACAAAGTTTAATTAATTACAAACCGGGCCCGTAGTCCAGCTGGTTAAGACGTCGCCTTGACGAATCTGGAATTCAGAATGGCGAAGATCACCGGTTCGAACTGTTGTAAAGAAGCCGGCAAGAGCCGACTTCAAGCGAAAATCCGGTCGGGCCCATCGCGAGATGGAAAGTATCAAGAGACACTTTCTTTCGTGAATCGCTCCGGTCGTCTAGTCCGGCTAGATTGACGGCTTATGCAGGGTTCATAAAGCCGTCTTTCCAGGATAAGGATCTCGGGTTTTCGGGCCAAGGTTCGAAAAAGCTGATCTCGTTTGAGAAGTGATGGCGAAAATACCCGATGACACGGGTTCAAAATCAGCTGTCCAAAGAGGCGTAGGGTTTGACAAGGTTTCGCTCTACAGCCTTTGGATGAAGGCGGAAGCCTCGAAAGGCTGAATGAATATCCCGTCCGGAGCACGCGGGGGTACCCAAGTGGTCAAAGGGGCTAGGCTTAGGCGTGCAGTTTCATGCCAAGGGGCCACGCTCAGAAGCGGTGCTAGGACACCTAGTGCGTTAGTCGCTGCGTGGGTTCGAAACCCACCTCCCGCATAAAAATTTGAAGGCGGCAGAGCCGACTTCTTTCGAACAGTTAGAATGAAGGTGTCAAGAGACACCTTCCATCCGAGATATGAAAGCCTTCATAGGAACCTGCGTGATGGGAAGCTTTGCCTTTGATTCCAAGGGCAAGGTTCTCGAGAAGAGGCTTTTCCCCAAGGAGCCGGAACTGATAGCCTCAAAGCTGGCCAAAGCCAGAACAGAACTCATACCTGAAGAGAAAGAGATTATAGAGGGACTGAAGAGGAAAGGCTTCAAAGAGGCTTTAACCCGTTTTGAAAAAGACAGCACTGCAGACAAGATTTTGCAGTCAGATTTCAGGAAGCTTGCGCTCGAGCTGAAATGGGTCAGCTCCCAGTCCGAGCTTAACCAGATTCTTTCCAAGGTTAATATAGAGCTCACGAAAAGCAAAATCCGGGAGGTCAAGAAGGACAGGATTGTCATCCAGGCGATAGGAATGCTGGACGAGCTTGACAGGGTGATAAATGTTTTTTCTGAGAGGCTCAGGGAATGGTATGGGCTTTACTTCCCCGAGCTTGAGCGCACTGTGCAGTCACATGAGAAGTTCGCGGAGATTGTTTCCAAGGGGAGGAAAGATGGACTTAACGAGTTCCAGAACCTTGTCTCTAGGTCCGCGGGGATGGATTTCTCTGAGGAAGACATCAGCCAGATGCAGGATTTTGCGAAATCCATTCTGGGGCTTTTTGAGATTAAGAAAGGGCTTACCAAATATGTGGAGAGAACGGCAGGAGAGACCATGCCCAATTTCTCAGCAGTTGCAGGTCCTCTTCTCGGGGCAAGGCTGCTCTCGGTTGCAGGAAGCCTTGACAAGCTTTCCATGATGCCTTCCTCCACCATACAGCTTCTTGGAGCGGAAAAGGCACTGTTCCGCCACCTGAAAGGGGAAGGCAAGGCCCCTAAATACGGAATCCTTTTCGGTCACCCTCTCATACAGCAGGCCCCGAAAGAGCAGAAAGGAAAAGTGGCAAGGCTGGTTGCGGCAAAGCTTTCCATGGCAGCAAGGCTTGACAGGTTCTCAGGCAAGGACGAAGGGGAGTCTCTAAGGAAGCAGCTGGAGGAAAGCGTGAGGAAAATAGGGAGATAGCAGTTTCTTGGTAACTGCCAGAAGCGGCAGGGATTTTTTATTATAGGATAACACAATAATTAATATGCGTAATTCTTCCAGCGGAAAAAGCCGGAACATGGTTTTTGCAGTCTTTGTTTTTTGCATACTTATTTTTCCTGCGGTTTCCAATGCAGCATCCTTAACGGATTCAGACTGGAGCCAAGGCATTCTTGACAGGACGCTGAATGACAACGGCCAGCTGAAGATAGACTACAATTTCGGGACAGGGAAGGACGGTTCCTTCAGTGGGAATTTCGAATCCAAGGCGCCAGCATGGAAGGTTATAGGACCGGCAAGCGTAACCACAGGAACAACCTCTGTCACACTCTCTTCAGCCCCGTCAGGGCTTTCCGCTGGGGATGAAGTCCTGCTTGTAAACCTCCAAGGCACACAATCGGATTACTCCAATGTCGGGAATTACGAATTCCTTGAAGTAAGCAGCATTTCCGGAACAATGGTGACTTTCAAATGGGGCACAATAAAATCCTACGGGAATCCTTCAAGTCAAGCTATCTTTCTGCAGAGAGTTCCACACTATACAACAGCCATAGTAAGCCAGATGACAACATCCGCATTCAATATTTCTTTGTCAAAGACAGGGATTATAGCATTCAGGGCGAATAACGTGGTCCTCAACGGCAACATAAGCACAAACTCTCTCGGCTACAGCGGAGGATCAGGCTATATGCAAGGAGAATCGATAGCAGGCACAGGAACCCAGACCCAAGCGGCAAACCTTGGCGGCGGAGGCGGAGGCTATTGGGCTATATACAAAAGTTATGGGCTCTACGGAGAAGGCGGAGGCGGAGGCCATGCCACAAACGGAGCAAATGGCGGCGGCAACTGGCCATCTCTTGCGGGAACGGGAGGAGGTACATATTCTTCATCACAGCAGCTAAGCCTAGGCTCAGGCGGAGGAGGAAATTCTAGGTGGGATGGCACATTTACAGGGGGAAGAGGAGGAGGGGCTGCAATAATCTATACCAGAAGCATAACAGGAAGCGGTTCAATAACGGCAGAAGGAGGCTATGTAAATTCTGGAGGCGGCTCAGGAGGGACAGTAACCGTGATGGTCTCGCCGCAAAGCACAATATTCCCCACTTCCCAGATTGATGTTTCCGGCAGCAGCAACGGCGGAACCGGCTATGCCACAACAGGCACAACTGATGAGCGCTTCCTTGACGGCAGCTTCAAATCAAAGGTTTTTGACGGAGGTTTCCAGGAAGGCGCGAACTGGACCAACATAAGTGTTTCGCTTTCGCAGCAAATGCCAGCGGGCAACCAGATAAAGGTTTATTACCATGTTTGCAGTTCCTCTGACTGTTATGGACAAGACGCTACATGGACGGAATGCGGCACATTCACATCAGGCTCTGTCCTGAGGTGCGATATCAAACCAAACACGAACGTGGGCAGGTATTTCCAGTACAGGCTTGATTTGACAAGGTCAAGCATAGACATTTACGCTACACCTTCCGTGAGTTCTGTTAAAATAGAGTACAAAAGCGCGGATGACATACCTCCCGTAGTGACTGTGCTAGGACCTTCAGGATGGGTGAACACAGACAGGACAGCCGCAATCACATGCACTGATTCCGGGACAGGCTGTGATGACCAGTCATACAGGTTGAGGACATATGTCAGCAGCCCGCCTTCTTCATGCCCAAAGGATTACACTCAGTATACAGAGCAGCCACCGCTGACAATAAGTTACCAGACATGGGTATGCGGGGCTGCCAAGGACAGAACAGGCAATCCAGGATATACACCAACACCTGTAAACTTCTTCATAGATAAGGCAGCTCCCACCACACAGATTAATCCCAATGGCATATCCCTGACAAACCAGGATGTCAGTTTCAGCCTCACGTGTTCTGACACAGGCGGAAGCTCGTGCCAGACAACCTATTACAGGATAATAGATGATGGTCAGGCATGCGGAACTGCAGGATTCTCTTCCGGAACATCAGGGATATTAACCTGCGCTGCAGGCTCTGTGTGCAGAAACCGTGTCTGCTACTATTCCACGGACAATTCAGGGAACGCAGAAGCCATAAAAACGAGCAACGCTTTCCTTATAGACAAGCAGCCCCCTGTCACAACAGACGACTCTGATGATAACTGGCATGGGAATGACGTGATAATAACCCTTACATGCCAGGACTCCTTGGCAGGCTGTGCAGCAACAAATTACTGTATATATGATGAAGGAGGGGTTCCGTGCAACCCGGCAACCTCGGGGAACACGGTAACAGTGAGTTGTTCAGGAACATGCAGGAAAATCATAAGATATTATTCCAGAGATGCACTGAATAACCAGGAATCGTCCCACAATTCAAGAACAATAAAGATAGACACCACGATACCAAGCTGCACTATAGCTCCCCTTAGTGAATATTCAAAATCAGCTTCTTTCAGGGTTTCCTGGTCTGCCACAAGCCCTCCAGGGTCAAGCCCCATATCCAATGTCACGATAGAGAAGAACGAGACAGGTCTATGGGAATTTCTGTCAGTGTCCCAGCAAACAAGCGGCTACCTGGACTTCACAGCCCAGAACGGTCGCACATACTATTTCCGCTGCTTTGCAGCAAATGCAAAAGGGCCAGGCGGTTATTCCGTGGCTGTCAGAACCACGGTAGACACACAGCCGCCATCCCAGGTCTCAATAGAGGCGCAGCCGATAATAAACAGGACAACATTTTCCTTGGGCTGGTCAGGAAGTGACAGCGAATCTGGTGTCGCAAATTACACTGTTATGTATAAGATTGACAGCGGGCTGTATTCTGTATGGAATGTTTTTGATTCCCAAAAAACCTCTGCAATTTTCGGGCAGGACCTCCCGCTTGTTGTGCTTGAAAACAACAGGATATATACATTCAAACTAACCGTTACGGACCATGCAGGCAACAGCATGGAATCAAATGAGGCATCAGTTCTGGTTGACACAGCCAAGCCCATATGCACAATCCAGGACATGCCTGCATACCAGTCATCAAGCGATTTCATGCTGATATGGGCAGGGGCGGATGGAGAGAGCGGAGTAAAGGAATACATAGTTGAGCAGAGAACAGCTAGTGTCTGGGCACAGTTCCACAGAGGACCTGAAACCTCAAAGGACATAATAAACGCAAATGACGGCACATACCGCTTCAGGTGCAGGGCCATAGACAATGCAAACAATATGGGGGACCTTTCAGCCGAGAAGTCCACAACAGTGGATATGAACCCCCCGGATGCCCAAATCAATTTCAGTAGCTCTGTTTACGTGAATGACAGCCTTAGCATAAATGCCAGGATAACTGATGCAATAAGGGTAAGCAATGTGACTCTTTATTACGAGAACTCTGTTGTTCCAGGGACAGCCACACAAAACCCCAATTATTCTGTATGGGATGTTTCATGGATGCTCTCAGGTCTCGTCACAACAGGCATGAAAAACTTCACAATAAGCGTGCAGGATGTGAACGGGAATTCGCGGAACTATTCAGGGCAATTCCTTGTGGCTTACTGCACACCCGGGGATGTCGTTCTAGGCTGCAAATGCGGCACAGGCACAAAGACATGCAGGACTGACGGCACATGGAGCGACTGCACAGGAGCCACAAAGCAACCAATTCCAGAGGTGTGTGATGGAGACGATAATGACTGCAATCTGATTGTTGATGATGTGAACGGCAGGAATTCCATCCTATCCACACAGTGCCAGTGTTATGGCTCAAGCCTGCTTTCAGCGCAGAGCGAGACATGCGACGGAATAGACAACGACTGCGACGGCCAGATTGATGAGAACGGGAACTGCTGCAATAGCGGGGATATACAGTCATGCGGAGCTGATGTGGGGGTATGCAGGAACAAGAAAAAAACCTGCACAGGAGGGACGTGGGGGCCATGCGCATGGGAGCAGGGGCCCACATCCGAGATATGCGGAAACGGCCTGGAAGACAACTGCAACGGCGAGAGTGATGAGAACTGCGCTTCATGCACAGACAGGGATGGTGACGGATATGGTGATACCGCAAGTAACCAGTGCACATACTCCGGACAGGACTGTGACGACTCGGACCCGAATGTAAACCCAGGCGCTCCAGAGGTATGCGACGGGATAGACAACAATTGCGACGGACAAACAGATGAAGGATTAGGAGACTGCGGAGCCTGCTCCAATGGCATCCAGGATGCAAACGAGGAGGGGACGGACTGCGGAGGGGACTGCCCTGCATGCTTTGTCTGGGGCTGGCTGTGGCTGACAGCTGGAGGTGTCGTAATCCTGCTAATCCTTGCATTCGTCTGGCTCCATTTCAGGAGGCAGGGCCGCGAGCTCTCCTGGGATGAGCTAAAGAAGAAGTGGACGCCTTCGGAATGATTTATTATATCCTGTTCTAAATAATTATTAATATGCGGCCGAAACTTTTGGCAGTTGTAATTCTGGTTCTTTCAGCAGTTATAGGGCTTTCAGTATTAGAAAATTCCGCTAGGGCTACAAAGACGATTACATGGACAGTGACAACTGCCAATTGGGGTTCAGGACCTCCAGGAACTACTTGGCCCTGTTTTTATAACGCTCCTGGCAGCATAGCAACAACGGAAACTTCAAGAACACAAGCTGCTACAGACCAGGCTTATATCGCGATATTCGGGGGGGGATTTAAATTATGGTTGTGGAATTGTTATCTTATAACAGACGAATGCGACGGTATGCCTCCCTTTGATTTATTTTATGAAGTATGCATGGATGGTACATGGTTAGCATGGTGTCCATGGTGCCCAAATGTGGCGGGTCGGGGTACATGGGATGTAATTGTGACTTCAGCAACAGCTACAGTTGATGGGGCACCAGGCGCATGGCAGAATATGGACGCTCAGGCATCAGTATCTTGTACGGAAAGCGGAGCTCCCTGCAACAATCCAACCAGCTACAAACTTATGATTTACTCCTCAGATCCTGGTACAGTGCCTTGTTCTACAAATTATAATGATTACACCCTTTCATCCCCCCAGACAATATCTTCACACTCATGGGTATGCGGGGCCGTCAAAGACATTGCAGGTGATTCAGCATTCTCACCAAATCCAGTTGAATTCAGGGTTGATGAAACACCCCCTACAGGGACAATCTCAATAGAGAATGGCGCTCTTTACACGACATCAAGCTCCATCACGCTGTCTCTAACCTATTCTGATACAGGCGGCTCGGGAATCCAGGACTGCAGGTACAGCAATGACGGGATGTTTGACACAGAGCCATGGGAGGCATGCTCCCCCACAAAAGCCTGGAATCTTCTGGCAGGTCTCGGACAAAGGACAGTATATTACCAGATAAGGGATAATGCGGGAAATACATATGAAACCTCGGACAGCATTTTCGTTGTGCAGAATAGTCCGACATGCAATTACGCTTCAAATGGCTTTTACTGCTGTGTCAGGAATGGCGCATGCCAAGGCAGCGAAGTGGACGTGTTCCACATGTCAGACAGGATGAACGCGCATGCAGAAATGCTCCCTCAAAACATTTACCCCTACAAAGTGTGTTGTGGTGGTGTTCCTGGGCTTGGAACAAACTGCAATGGAATATATAACGTTACTGTCAAGCTTTCGAGCCAAACCAATGCCCACATAGAGAAAAAGATACTTTTTAATTATCCGATTTCTGCATGCTTATCCATTACAGCAGGATTTGCTGAGTGCGATTACACAAACGCCGGTGACTGTTCAGCACTGGGTACAGGCTATACGTGTTTGGCAACAATGTCCGCTGACACTAACGCGCATGTTTCTGACTGCGACGGGATTAATGACTTCAATACAAAGGTGTGCTGCAAGTTCGGTCCCCCACCCTGTGCACTTCAAACAGCTACAATAACACCCAACTGTGCAGGAGGCTCCTCCCCTGACTGTGAAATAGGGGAGACCATCTCCATGTCAGCCACCACCACAGGAAATTGCGCAGCAATCAAATTCTTCCAGATAGACGCCTCAGGT
>Ga0153915_10007705_pt1 | contig 10182 bp, 9 predicted proteins | sample Opewatmetagenome_2_FD_107003 | JGI IMG/M metagenome (GOLD analysis project Ga0153915, IMG submission 107003) | Freshwater wetland microbial communities from Ohio, USA - Open water 3 Core 3 Depth 3 metaG | ecosystem: Environmental > Aquatic > Freshwater > Wetlands | place: USA: Ohio, Lake Erie... | reverse complement strand
CGCCAGCGTGAGGTTCTCACTGCCATCTCTTCCGATCTCTTCCAGTATGCGACGGTGGCCCAGTGTTTCGCCGGTCCCGGAGAGCGCCTCCGTTGGCGACTCGCGCACTGCAATCAAAAGCACCAGAATTCGGCGCCATTATAGTCGGCTGCACCGGCCCTGAGTAGCTGAATCGGCAGCACTTGTCGGGTTTTAGAGGGCTCGCAAACAGGTCAGTTGTCCAGATACGGGCTTCGAGGAGATGTGACCTCGGCAACTGTGGTTCGGACCACGTTTCCCGTATTGCTACTTCGGGACAAGAATGCTCCAAGACTGCTTTTCAGATCGAGAGTATGCACTCGTAAGGACAGCGCCTCGAAGATCACCTCGAGTTGCTTCGCTGCTATTACAATTTCGTCAGGCCTCATAGGGCGCTGAAATTCGGGCGCGAGGTCCGGACACCGGCTATGCAGGCTGGTTTGACCACGCGGCGGCTGACGTTCAGGGAGATCTTCTCCTCGACAATGAGCTTTTTGTCGCTGCAAAATATCACATTTGTGTTCTTCGGCTCGACCATGTTGGTCAATGCGGACGATTCGCGCCTTTCTATGGCGGCGTAGCAACACTGGATGGCGGAAGCACCACCCTACGGGAGATACCGATGCGAACGGTCAGGCCCAGCAGTGAAGTGGAGATGGTCGCCCTCTTTCTGGCTACCGAATATCCTTCCCCCCGCACCCATCAGCAAATCCAGCAGGTCTTACAACGAGAGGGATGGCCCCCAAGCATCATTGAACAGCCGAGCCTTCGCGATGAGCAAGAGAATGCCCAGCGACGGAGCATCCTGAGAGCCTTCCGTGGGTATGGTCAGAACCCTGACTTCTTTGAGGGTCTTCCTCCCGACGTGGAGTATATTGACTACTTTGAGGGCTTTCCTCTCGACGTGCAGTGGGAACTAGTCATGCTTTCCAAGCAGGAGTTGAAGCAGGTCAAGTACATTGAGTACGATTACTGGGTCGAATTGTCCAGCGGATCGCGTTTGCCTCGTGATGCGGCAAGGAATATCCTGGCTGGATACGACGTGTTCGGGGTAAGCCATCAAAAGGTGCTCCAGATGGCGGAAGCCTTCCGTTCGGGGGTGCGGTTCCCGACCCTGATCCTGGTTGGGAAGAACCGAGAAAGTCCGCTCGTGGTGCTTGAGGGGCATATGCGCTTGACGGCGATGTTTCTCGCCCCCGAGTGTCTTCCGGCTGAGCTTGAAGTCATGGTCGGGTTTTCCGAACAGATAGGGCACTGGGGGTGTTACTGAAGCAGCCCCAGCCGTTGTCCGCGAAAACCCAGTGCGGCGTTCGAACACATGGGATGCGAGACTCCGAGCTGAGTCTGAACCCGTTTCTCGGTCTTTTATTGGCTTGAGTGAAAGGAAATAGACCCATGAAAAGTCTGACGCATGCGGCGGAGCCAAACGGCAATATGTTGACTTCGACGTTTGGGCCTCGATCGCAGCCAGATTTCACACCTGAGCCGCGTCGCTGGATAAGGCCTTTTGGCGCACCCCTACCTTATTGCAATACGAATTGGATCTTCGCGCCGGCCGATTATTGGCGATGGAGGTCTCGAAAAGCAGTTCCGGGGCGGGCGAGGTGACGATCAAGGTGACGGCGCGGGGTATTGGGAACCACCGCTTCACACTTCGCTCCGGGAACCTGACTGTGAACGCGGCCGAGCAGCAGATCGTGCTGCGTCCCGGGGCGGCGGGCACGCTGGAATGGCGCGCGCGGATCACGGCCCAGGATACGCCCTGGGTGGCGGCGGTCTACCCGGATGACGACCTTTCCTCGCGAAAGGAAGTCACGGACGCGGCAGGGGAGCGTTGAGCCGCTGCCGAAGGAGAAAAAGGATGAAACTCTGGATGTTGGCTCTTCCGTTGGCTGCTGTCTCACTGGCCGGCGAACGCGAGCCCATGGAGGCGAACTTCGCGGATTCCGCTTCGTATCGCTGGCTGAACAAGCCGGTGCTGGAAAGCCGTCTGCTGGATGGCATGGAGACGCTGGCGAAGTGGACCGTCTTCGGGACCGGAGCGCCGCAGGTGGAAGATGCCCGCGTGGCGCGGCCTCGGTCCGCGGTGGCCCCGCCGGCGGGGGCTTCGGCGGCGGAGATGTCGCTTACCCGCGAACAGTCGCGGGAGGGCCGGCAATCGTTGCGGCTGCGCATGCCCACGAAGCTGAACATCGCGGGTCCGGTGAACGGCCGCGGATGGGGCTCGGGTGGGGTGCGGCGGGTCTTCGACGGCGAGGACTGGCGCAAGTTTAACCGGATCTCGCTGTGGGTCTATCCGGACATTCCGGGCGCCTACACCATTGCGCTGGGGATGCGGCTCAGCAACGACGGCGCCGAGAAGCTGCCCTCGCCGTTCGGGCAGGAGGGCGACCACATCCTGATGGTGCGGAACCACGAGTGGAACCATGTGGTGTGGGAGATTGGCAATGTGGCGCGGGACAAGATTACGGGCCTGACGATTTCGCGCGGCATGTCCGGCAACGAACCCGAAGTCGCGGCGATCGACACGTTTTATTTCGACCGGCTGGCGTTGGAGCGCGTGGAGCCGGATTATGTCGAGGGCTGGGGAGTATGGCCGGGGCGGATTTCCTATAGCCACACGGGCTATCAGACCGGCGCGGAGAAGAGCGCCATTGCGAGCGGCGTGACGGCCCGCGAGTTCCGCCTGATCGACCAGGGTACGGGCGAGACCGTGCTTTCGAAGCCGATGCAAACGGTGAAAACGCACCTGGGGAGTTTCCAGGTGATGGACTTTTCGGAGGCGCGGAAGGCGGGCTCGTACGTTCTGGAGGCGGGCGGGACGGTGACCCGTCCGTTTCGCATCGACCCCAACGTGTGGCGCCAGACGATTCTGAAGGCATTGAACTTTTTTTACTCGGAGCGCTGCGGGATGGCGATACCGGGCGAGCATGGCATCTGCCATCGCGACTGGCAGGTGGTGCACGGCGACAAGCGGATCATCATCAACGGCGGATGGCACGATGCCGGCGATTTGACCCAGGGCATCAGCAAGACCGGCGAGATTACTTACGGGATGTTCAGCCTGGCGGAGAGGCTCGGGGCGAGCGGCGAGGACCGGGAATTATACGAGCGGGTGCTCGAAGAGGCGCGGTGGGGGCTGGACTGGATTCTCAAGACCAGCTTCGGCGACGGATACCGCAACTCGGGGTCGGTGAACAGCCGGAAGACGGACGGCATCCTGGGGACTTTCGACGACACGATCAAGGAAGCCACCAATGTCCCCATGAATAATTTTCTGGCGTCGGCGGCGGAGGCGATCGCCCACAGGGTGCTGAAGGAGAGCGATCCACGGCTGGCGGCTTATGCGCTGAAGATGGCGGAGGAAGACTGGCGGTTCGCGGTGGCGGGTCTGGCCGACCCGGCTTCCGTGACTCCGGCGGTGCCGGGGCTCTATCGCGTGACGTTCGACTCCGATAACGTGGGGCACGAGACTGCCGCCACCGGCGTGGTGGCATCCGTGGACCTGTGGCGGGCCACCGGGGACCGGCGCTACTCGGACAAAGCCGTGGAACTGGCGAAGATGATTCTGGATTCGCAGCAACGGCAGCGGCCGAAGTGGGACATACCGCTGACCGGGTTCTTTTACGCGAGCCCCGAGAAAGACCGCCTGCTGCACTACGTCCACCAGGGTCACGAGCAGGGGCCGGCGCTGGCGATGCGGGCGCTGTGTGAGGCGTTTCCGAACCATCCGGACTGGATGAAATGGTATTCCTCCGTGGTGTTGCACTCCGAGTACCTGAAGACGATGGCGAAGTACACGGAGCCGTACGGCGTGATGCCCGCTTCGATCTATAAGGACGATGAGTACCTGCAGGTACCCGAGGGAGGGCGCGAGTTGTTTCGCAAGCAGGTGCTGAACGGCATTCCGCTGGGGGCCGGGCATTATCTGCGGCTGTTCCCGGTGTGGATGAGTTACCGGGGACACTTCGGCGCGGTTCTTCCACAAGCGCAGGCGCTGGCGAATGCGGCTCACCTGCGGGGCGACCTGGAGGCGGAACAGGTTTCGCAGAAGCAACTGGAGTGGGTGATTGGGCGGAATCCGTTTTCACAGAGCACCATGTGGGGGGAAGGGTACGACTTTCCGCCGCTTTACACTCCGTCTTCGGGCGACATGGTGGGCGGACTGCCGGTCGGGATACAGACCAAGGGCGACGCCGATGTGCCATACTGGCCGGTCCAGAATACATGGACGTATAAAGAGATTTGGGTACACCCGGTGGGCCGGTGGATCTGGTTGATGCGAGACCTTTCTGGGCCGGCCCTGGTGGAGGGTCAGGCGGGCTCGGTCGTGGAGTTCCAGGACACAGGCTGCGGTGAAAAGACGGTGGTCAGACCCGATGCGGCTACGGGGCGCTTCCGGGCGATGCTGCCGGAAGGAAAGTACACGGTGCGCGCGAACGGGGAGGAACAGACGCGGACCTTCCTGCCGGGCGGCAGATACAGTCTGGATATTCGCACCGGCCATGGGTTGAACTTTGAGATTTCCAAGGACACATCCGGTGCCGGGGAAGTGACCATCAAAGTGAGTGCGCGGGGCAACGGTCCTCACCGGTTCGCTCTTCGTGCGGAGAATCTGACGCTGAACGGCACCGAAAAGGAATTGAACCTCCGCTCCGGCGCCGCCGGCACTTTGGAATGGCGCGCCCGCATCACCTCCGCCGACACCCCGTGGGTGGCGGTGGTAGTCGCCGACGAAAACCTATCGTTACGCAAGGAAACATTCGGTGCTGCCTGGCAGCACTAGCTATGTGACGGATAGGTAGGATGAGCTGCCTCTTCGCCTGCCAGGCTTCTGCTCTGGCCGCCGTCGCCCCCGTGCTTGCCCTTCCACGGGTTCTGAAAAAGCAAAATGTCCTCTACAACGTCCGCGCCTTAGTCCGAGCCGCATTCTACACCGGAACCGCGCAGCCAGATGCGGCTTTGGGGCACACCCCTACCTATTGCAGACAAGTTCTGCGCTTCATCCGAGCTCCTCCCTGTGTAATGGCTAGTAAACGAGCTTCTCGCCGGCGACGGCGAGCTTGATCCGATAGAGGCTGGTACGCGCCGTCATGTACAGTGATTTTCCGTCATCGCCCCAGCCGCAGTTGGCCGGCTGCTCAGGCAGCTTGATGGTGCCCAGATGTTTTCCCTCCGGCGACATTACCCAGATGCCGCCGGGTCCGGTGCCGTAGACGTTACCCAGCGAGTCTATTTTCATTCCATCCGGCGCGCCTTCTTCCTTCTCGGCGGTGACATCCGCGAACACCCTGCCGCTGCGAAGAGAGCCGTCGGCCGCCACGTCGTTTCGCATCCACAGCCTCTTCTTCTCGTCCGAGTTGGCTACGTAAAGGATCTTCTCGTCGGGGGAGAAGGCGATTCCATTGGGTCGGGTCAAGTCCTTGACGAGGAGTTGGAGTTTGCCGCCCGCGAGTCTGTAAACGCCATTGAACTTGAGCTCTTTCATGGGGTCGTCGTCCCCCTTGGGCAGGCCATAAGGCGGATCCGTGAAATAGAGCGACCCGTCGGATCTGAAGACGAGATCATTAGGGCTGTTAAGCTTCTTGCCTTCGAACTTGTCCATGAGTGTGGTGACCTTCATGTCCGCACCAATCCGGGCGATGCGCCGGTTGCCGTGCTGGCATAGCAGCACCGCCCCATCTTTGTCGGCAGTCATTCCGTTGGGTCCGATGAAGCCGCCCGCCGGCAGACCGTTCCCGTCATGGCCGCCGGGCTGTAGCAGCACGGTCACATTCCCGTCCGGAGACCACTGGCGCACCACGTTGCCGACCACATCACTGAACCAGAGGACCTTGGAAGGGCGCCACAGAGGGCCTTCAATGAAAGTGAAACCGCCCGTCAGCTTCTCAATCCGGACATCCTGCGGAACAAGCGCGTCGAAGGACGGGTCAAGGCGGACTAGGGTCCCTATGGAAGCCGGTTTCTCCTGTGCAGGTGGTACGGACGGCGCGGGGGCCCTGGAACATCCGGCCATGAACAGCAAGGTCGCGAGAACAATAGCTGGTCTTGTCATTGGGTAGCTCCCGCCGGCAGGCGGCACACTTCGAGATTCCGCCCCGCCCGGCTTCTTGGGTTACGATGGAAAATGCTTTCGCCGAACATGGAGAACGGCTCCATTGGCAATTCGCACTGCGATCGGAAGCACTTGAGTTTGGACGCCATTATGGTCGGCTGGTGCGGCCCAGGGTAGCTCAATTCACGCAATTTGCCGAAATGCGGACACTCCCCAATGACATGCTCCTGGCGGTCATGCAGAAACAGCCGAATCAGGTGGACGCGCAAAACAGACTGCGTAGAAACAGGGGAAGGCCTCAATTCAGAAACGGATCAGAGGATGCACGCCATCACCGGAGTGCGGCGGATTCTCGCCGATCTCAGCAAGACCTCGTTCCAGGAAAGCTTACATGTAAATCGGCTCCAGTATCTTTTTGATGTACTCCATCCGGACCTTGGCACTTTCGAGCGGCGAGATGCGAGCATTGTCCAGGTCGATGGTGATCCAGCCGCGGTAATGGACGCTTTTCAAAATGCGGTGCAAGGCCGGGAAGTCGATGACCCCGCGGCCCAACTCAACCACGTTGTCCATGTATCCTTTCAGGCCCCGGTTGTATGCCCGGATGTCCTTGTAATGCATGTAGATCAGCCGGTTTTTGTATTTTCGAACATCTCGATCGGTTCGCCTCCTCCCATCCAAAGCTGGGCAGTATCCGGACCGAGATTGAAGTACTGGGGATCCGTCTGTCTCATAAGCGAGTCAATCTGGCGCGGGTTCTCGATCAGGCTTCCCACGTGAGGATGAATGTCGGTCTTGATGCTGTATTGCTCCAACGCAATCTTCCCGATTGCGTTCATCACTTTGGCCGTCTGTGCAATGGCCGCGCGTTCGTCCTCCACATTCGGCGGCGGAGGGCCAAGGGTAAGCCGGTCGGAGCCGAAGCGTTTCAAGTAGCCAACGTAACGATGGCAATCCTTCAGCAAACGGTCCTCGGCAGAAGGCTGATGGAAGTTGTCTCCCCAATAGATGCTCGAGACGCGCAGCTTATATTTCGGCAAAAGATCCGCGAGCTCATTCATGTTCTCGTCATTGACCGGGAGGTTTTTCGTGGTGAACGGTTCGACTCCGTCGAAACCGCCTTCCGCCACGTCGGGACAGATCTGGGACCAGCGCACCGGACCGGCAGCCTTGGCGGTCCACGTCACAGCGCCGAGACCCCAGTGGATATTACGCTCCGCAGCAACTGACCGCATTGCGGCGGCCGCGGCGATCGTCAAGAGAAACTCCCTGCGCTGCCATCTGCGTTCGCTCATGCCTTCAACTCCTCTATCGCTAGCCTCCCGGCGGGAGGTCCGGGTTCGGCCGGTCACAGCGCCCGGGAATACCGGGAACTTCTCGGAGATTCCCGCCGTGTACTGCATGCCGAAGGATAGTCGGAATAAGCTGCCTCATCCGCGGCGAGGCTTCTGGATCCGACCGCCGTCGGCCGCCGCGCGTGCCCTTCCTCGGGTTCCGACAAAGGGCTATATGTCGCCTACAACGTCTGCGCTCAATTCGAGACGCATCATACACAGGAACGGCTCCCCACACCTCCAGATCGACGTGGCGGCAGCACTCGCTGAGGCTCTAATCTGCGGGGATCAATCGCAGAAAGGCTCCAGTAACCGATCTTTCCCTTCGCGTTAGTAACTGAATCAGTAGCACTTGCGGGGATTTCAGTGGGTCAGTTGTCCGGATACGGGATTACGTTCCATGACTTCGGATCCGTCCTCGGTCAACTCAATGATTCATTCTGCGGTTAGGATGGGGAACAGAAGGCAACTTTTGGACAATGCGTCAAACCCAAGCGAAAACCGCACTGAGATCCGTAGAGTTACTTGTTCGAATCCCCGTGATGCCTGGCGATCTCTTCAGGCGGCAGGCGGAGGAATCTCGCGCCATTGTTGTAAAGAATGTCTCGCTTCTGCTCTGAGGAGAGAAAGTCCGCCTTCTCGATTATCTCTACAGCTTTGCCGATTGCATCGGGCCAAGTCATCTGATCCGACCCGAACATGATCCGCTTCTCAAAGCCGTACCTGATAAGTTGCTGGAGATAAGACTTGAATCCCGGCTCGATCCAGTCGACAGCCCCGGTGTCGACATGAACCCGTGGATAGACATTCAGGATTCCGATCATCTCTTCAAGATAGGGGTACCCCATATGGGCAATCCAGACCTGCATCTTTGGATGACGATTCAGAAGCTCCTCCAACAGGAGTGGATTGCCAAGCGACACCCTGAACTTTGGGGCACTTTCGGTAATACCCGGAAAGCTCATCCCCATGTGGATACAGGCCGGAACGGCCAGCGATTCCGCGAGGGCGAAGTAGGGATCCAGGACGGGATCCGATGGGGACAAGCCATCGTACTGGGCCAACACTTCCCCCATGATCCTCAGCTGTCCTGATTTGTAGTGCGACCGCAGGCTTCCAACCTCGAGCCCGGGTATGCCATTTGACGGTCCAGCCCAGATTCGTTCAGGGGCGGCCTTTCTCAGCTGCTCCACGGTATCGACGTCGCCGCTCGCAATCCCGAGAACAATGTTGTAGCGACTCATCATCGATAGAGTCTGCCTGATGTGCTCTTCGACAGATACAGGGGCCTTTTCCCCGGTTACCGGGTTCGGCCCCCAGCTCTTGAGACTTGCGAGGGACTCCGAATGCAGGTGGATGTCGATGACAGGCTGGCGCGGGGTTTTGGCCTGCCCGTAGCTCAAGCCCGCCATCGCGAAGAAGACAGCACACAGCATAGAGTGTTTCATACGGCATGCCCCCTTTGTTCACTCCATCAGTCAAGTCCATGATGACGGGCCGTGAGGTTTGTCCATCCGCCCCACTACTGTACCTTGGTCGCCTTGCCTTCCCCGAACAGCGTCCACGGTCCACCAGCCATTGAGAACTCGTTCCTCCACATGCAGGGTGGCGTCGCCATGTCCGAGGTTGTGAACCGCACTTTCAGGGGCTTTCCTTTAAGTCTGGTGTCTAACAGGTAAATCCAGTTGCCCCCCTGAAATGAACCCCTGGATGTTGCACCGAAGCCGGTGTTGTCCATGTCGAACGCAGTGTACGCCTTCGCCTCGGCGTCGTATCCATAAACGGTGAGTTCGTGATACGGCCCTACCGGTCCTGTTCCTTCTGTCCCACATACTACTCGCCCGCCCCCGGGAAACCACTGACAGTTCATCGTCAGATCCAATTTCCCTGCGGGGCCCAGGGGACCGGCCTTGGCATCTCCTTCGATCTTCCATCGTCCGATGAGAGTTCCCAATTGCTTGAGTTCGGCGCCGGCATCCGCCTTGGGAGTTCCTGCGGGCAGGACCAAGCCGGGCACCGGCAAGTCTGAATTCCAAATGTCGTGGGTGATCTTCCACGCGCCATCAGCCTGTTTCTTCCAGATTACGACGTATTTGCCTTTATCGGTGGCAGGCACGGACGATCCTGGCAGAATCGCTGCCATGCTATACGCGCCGTACTCATAGGCAAGGTCACCCCGGCCTTCGAGGCTTGCGACATCGAATTTGAGCTCCTTGAGGGGCGGCATTTGCGCAGACGAGGCTTTGATCGCCTGGCGCCCCTCAGTCGCCCGCATGTTCGGCATGAGCACCTTGGCGTCTTCAGCGTAGATGAGGTCAACAGCAGCGTTCAGATCCGGCTTATCAGCAGTTATCATCATGGAATAGTCAGCATCGAGCTTGCGGATCGACGCTTGATCCTGTTCGCTGAGGCCACCCTCACCGGGCTGGCAAGCGATAAACGCCATGCAAAGGAGTCCGACGGCAACAAACGGAAGACGGCATCTCATGGAGCTTCCTCCTCGTGATTGATTTGTGAGTGATTCACTTTTGCGTGTTAGGCGAAGAATACCCTGAATGGAATTGGAAATCACCAGTGATTGGAACCGGGCGACATGCCAGGCCCGTTGGATTGCGGGCGCCTAACCAATAAGGGGGAGCAACTATCACGAGTTCGGAAGATTTCCGAGATTGCGACTTGAACGTAGCCGCTACGCGGCGGACGCTTCGCGTGTGCAGGTTCGACAGGAGGTCATGAAAACTGCAGTATCGTGAGTCATACAGGAGGATACCTATG